>OLZQ01000684.1_pt1 | contig 16482 bp, 14 predicted proteins | sample 1644511 | NCBI WGS metagenome assembly OLZQ01 (sample SAMEA103958132, study PRJEB25191) | human gut metagenome | biome: human-associated habitat [ENVO:00009003]; feature: intestine environment [ENVO:2100002]; material: feces | place: Germany | collected 2013/2015 | reverse complement strand
GAAGGAACACGCTAAACGTTTCTTTAAATTCTTGGAAGGTGGAATGGTTGAGATTACCGCTTCTTATCCTGCAGGCGTAATCGGAACAACCGCTGAAAACCTGAAAGCGGCAGCAGAAGGTGAAAACGAAGAGTGGGTAGATCTTTATCCCGAATTTGCCAAAATCGCCGACGAAGAAGGATTCCCCGCTATCGCACACACATTCCGTAACGTCTCCAAAGTAGAAGAAGAACACGAGAAACGCTATCGCAAACTGTTATCAAACATCGAAAACGGAACCGTGTTCTCCGACAGCGAAGAAATCGAATGGCAATGCCGCAACTGCGGATATGTGTTCCGTGGCAAAAAAGCGCCCGAAGTATGTCCCGCATGCGCTCACCCGCAAGCTTTCTTCGAACGCAAGAAAAATAACTATTAAAATTCAGTTTTAAAAATCTCAAAACAACCCATCGGTCTGCCCTTATCGGGTAGACCGATATTCTTTAATTATGGATATTACAGCATTACGAAACCTCACCTACGGGCTATATGTCGTAGGCACTAATGACAACGGCCGCCCTACGGGGTGTATCATAAATACTTGTTTTCAAGTAACCAGTGAAAATCCCATTGTCGCTATTTCCATGAACAAAAACAATTATACCCACGATATAATCGTACGACATGGGAAATTCAGCTTAGCTATTCTCGCAGAAGAAAGCGACACATCTTTAATCACTACTTTCGGGTTTCAATGCGGCCGAGACCGAAACAAATACACAAATTACGATTATGAGTGGCAAAACGATGTCCCCATCTTATCAGGGATATTTTCGGGACATATTATCTGCGAGGTATTGCACATTGCCGACAACGAAACTCACGACGTAATTTTTGCCCGCGTCCTCAATACCATTCCCGACAATGGTACTCCTATGACTTACGCCTACTATCACCATGTAATTAAAGGAAAAGCTCCCCAAAACGCACCGACCTACATCAAGGAGGAAAATGTTTCCCCAGAAGATCCGAAACCAAACTCTGGGAAAAAGTACATTTGCGAAGTATGCGGATACATTCACGAAGGAGAATTGCCAGACGATTTCAAATGTCCGGTCTGTCAAGCACCGAGGAGTTGTTTCAAAGAAATTTGATTTACTATGAACCAAATTCCCGATCGAAAGTTCTATTTTCAATCGGGAATTTTTACTGTTTCAAAAGATAGGAACCACCGAGAACCCAATCTAATTCACCAAACTTGCTTTGGCTTATAGTTTACACTATCTTTGCATAAAATGCAAAACAGACGATATTATCTTTTATTAGAACTTTTAATCTTTACACAATGGATTTTATAATCGACAATCATCTGCAAGGCCTCGTTATTGGAATCTGCACATTTCTAATCATCGGAATGTTCCACCCCATAGTTGTCAAAGCCGAATACTATTGGAGTACTCGTTGTTGGTGGTTATTTTTATTTTTGGGGATAGCAGGCGTGATATCGTCTCTATGCATTGAAAATGTAGTTATATCGTCCTTGTTGGGTGTTTTTGCCTTTTCTTCTTTTTGGTCGATTAAAGAAATCTTCGAACAAGAAAAACGCGTGCAAAAGGGCTGGTTTCCCAAAAATCCTAAGCGGACTTACAAATTTTAAAGAGCATACCCATCATATTTAACGCCTTATCCTATACAATACTACAAAAAAGAGCTATCTTTGCAAGAGATATAAATAGATGCCATACCGGCATAATCGAGTGAAACATATCGATTTGCAAGACATTCTATTTTTAGATAGTGTTGTTATGAAGTATCTTTACGCAGTCTTTTTCGCGTTAGTATTCAGTGGCTTCGTCCTTCCAACGGCCGTAGCTCAAACAACTATGGAGAAAGAGATCTGGAAGATCGACGACAACCGTCAAAATGAACCCGTCCAAGAAGCTCCCATAGAGGTTTCGAGCAAGGACGGAAGTATTTATATTCGTACCCCACGCAAAGTACAAGTAGTAGTCTACACGATATTAGGACAGATCGTAACCGACCGGACCATCAATCCCGGCCTCTCTGAATTAAAAATAGGTGTCCGAGGTATTTATTTAGTTAAAATAGAGGGACAAACACAAAAGATTGCTCTTTAATATATCCTTTTTACTTCAAATCGATATTACAAAAATAAAACCTTAAACATTGTTTCAATATTTCATGAAATAGTTTAACTTTGTCCCTATAAAGTTAAACTTAAAAACCGAAACAATGGAAAGTATCGATTGGTCAAACCTGTCATTCGGCTATATGCCTACCGATTATAATGTACGGTGTATTTACAAAGACGGGAAATGGGGCGACATTACAGTTACCAGCTCACAAACATTCGAAATACACATGGCAGCCACTTGCCTTCATTACGGACAAGAGGCATTCGAAGGAATGAAAGCCTTTCGGGGTAAAGACGGAAAAATCCGCATTTTCCGTATGGACGAGAATGCAGCTCGCTTGCAGAGTTCCTGCCGGGGAATCATGATGCCCGAACTGCCCACAGAGAAGTTTAACGAAGCCATACTAACCGTAGTCAAGAAGAACGAAAGGTTCGTACCTCCCTACGAAAGCGGAGCTTCACTCTATATACGCCCATTACTAATAGGGACATCGGCACAGGTAGGAGTCAAACCGGCCAAAGAATATTTGTTCATCGTCTTCGTATCTCCGGTAGGTCCTTATTTCAAAGAGGGTTTCAAACCTACCCCTATGGCGATACTCCGTCAATACGACCGCGCCGCTCCACTCGGAACAGGACGCTACAAAGTAGGAGGGAATTACGCAGCCAGTTTAGTGGCTGGCGAAAAAGCCCATGAACTGGGATATTCCGCCGTACTCTATCTGGACGCCAAAGAGAAAAAATATATCGACGAATGCGGCCCGGCCAACTTCTTCGGCATTCGGGGAAACAGCTATATCACCCCGAAATCGACGTCCATTCTCCCTTCAATCACCAACAAAAGCCTCATGCAACTTGCCGAGGACATGGGCATGACGGTAGAAGTACGACAAATACCGGAAGATGAAATCGGGACATTCGACGAAGCGGGAGCCTGTGGAACAGCTGCTGTCATCAGTCCTATCGCCCGTATAGACGACCTCGATGAAAACAAATCGTATATTTTCTCCAAAGACGGTAAACCCGGTCCTATTTGCGAAAAGCTATACAATAAGTTACGCGCTATACAATATGGCGACGAACCCGATACTCACAAATGGATTACTATCGTAGAATAACTACAAGATTATACAACGGCAGCCCGGAGAGACACTCTTTCGGGCTGTCGCTTTTATAACACATTTTTTCAGTGACAACCATGAATATCCAACAAATCTTCGAAAAATACTATCAACCCGGAACGCCTCTTTATAACAGCGTATGGTCCCATAGCAAACTGGTTGCCGAAAAAGCCCTGAAACTAGCCCAAGTCCACCCAGAATTAAATATCGATTCGGACTTTGTTTACGAAGCCGCCATGCTTCACGACATCGGCGTATACCTCACCCATGCTCCTTCGATTTACTGTACAGGAGAAGAGCCCTATATCCGTCACGGCATTATAGGAGCCGAACTTCTTCGAAATGAAGGATATCCCAAACACGCTCTCGTTTGTGAACGACACACAGGAACCGGACTGACGGTCGATGACATCATCTCCCAAAACCTCCCGCTTCCACACCGTGACATGTGCCCTATAAGTCTCGAAGAAAAACTCGTTTGCTTCGCCGACAAGTTTTATTCGAAATCTACTCCCGACCAAGAAAAACCGTTCGATAAAGTTCGTAAAAGCGTTGCTAAATATGGCGATGCGTCTCTACACCGTTTCGACGAAATGGCCACTCTGTTTTTATAGAAACCTATACAATCAATAAAAAGAAGATACTCTGAACATTGAATAAAATATATTAAATAAAGCCCAAACGCCGATAAGTCATGGAAAATGTGTATTTTTGCGAGTTGATTACAGATTGACAGCCGGATGCCAAAAGACAGCAAAAAATACGCTATACTTTTATCTCTTCTATGCTCCTCACTGTTTGTGTCGCTCATCGCACAAGACAGGCATCCGTCTTATAGCGAAGTGACTTCACTCGATTCCACCACGAGCAAAGATAGTGTTACTTTATTATCAAATAAACCGATAACACTTTTAGACAGTATTTCCAAAGATTCGTTACAATCGGATTCGTTAGGAGTCGATTCGCTTGCCAATGATTCTGTCTCACCCAAGAAAAAGAAAGCCGGTTTGACATCGGTTGTCGATTACAAGGCCAACGATTCTATCGTTTTCACCCACGGTAACGAGGTGTACATGTACGGAAAAGGGGTAGTACAGTTCGATGGCATGGAGCTCAATGCAGATCAAATCGAGATGAACATGGACAGTAGCTTAGTCTACGCCGTGGGTCGTCCCGACTCTGTGGGAGATATAGTGGGCCGTCCCGTTTTCAAGGATAAAAGCGGAGAGTACGAATCGGAAACCATGAATTATAATTTCAAGACAAAAAAGGGATATATTACCAATATTGTCACCCAACAAGGCGAAGGTTACTTGACAGGCGGACAAACCAAAAAAATGGAGAATGACGAATTCTACATGAAAAGCGGACGTTACACGACATGCGACAATCACGATCACCCGCACTTTTATCTGCAATTAACCCAAGCGAAAGTCCGTCCCAAAAAGAATATCGTAACGGGGCCGGCGTATATGGTACTGGCCGATGTTCCTCTTCCACTCGCCATTCCGTTCGGCTTCTTCCCTTTCACCGAAAAATATTCATCGGGTATTATCGTTCCCACTTTCGGAGACGAACTGGCACGAGGATTTTATTTGCGTGACGGCGGTTATTATTTTGCCATCAACGATTACATAGACCTTGCACTGACCGGTGAAATTTACACAAAAGGTTCATGGGGTATCAACGCCCGTTCGGCCTATATCAAACGATACAAATATTCCGGTAACTTCGATTTGAGTTTCATCACAACCATTACCGGAGATAAAGGATTGCCAGACTATTCAAAAATGAAGAACTTCAAAATAGCATGGACCCATACCCAAGACACTAAAAACAACCCGAACATGTCGTTATCGGCAAGCGTTAATTTCACAACCAGCGGATATACCCGAAACGATTTGAACAGCTATTACAATTCCAACAGCTTTACCGAAAACACCAAAAGTTCTACGGTAAACATGACCTACCGTATTCCTAACTCGTCATGGAGTTTTTCGGCAACCGCCAATATCACTCAACGTACGCAAGACTCGACACTAAATGTTTCTTTTCCCAATTTAACCGTGTCAATGGGGCAAATTTACCCATTCAAACGGAAATCGGTCGTGGGCAATGAACGTTGGTATGAAAAAATACAAATGTCGTATAGCGGTCGTTTCCAAAACTCGATTCTCACCAAGCAAGACCAGATACTTAAATCGAATCTGATTAAAGACTGGCGAAACGGTATGTATCACAACATTCCCATATCGGCGACTTTCAATGTATTCAAATATCTCAACCTGACTGCCAGCTTCAACTTTACCGACCGTATGTACACCAACAAAGTTATGAGAGAATGGGATACACAGCAGTCAAAAATAGTTCAAGACACGACCTACGGATTTTACAACGTATTTAATTATTACGGTTCGTTAAGCGCAGATACCAAACTATACGGATTCTACAAACCGTGGAAAATATTCGGCGACAAAGTACAGGCCATACGACACATTTTCACTCCGTCTATATCGTTCAGCGCTGCCCCCGATTTCAGTTCTCCCCGATATGGTTTTTGGAAAACACTTTCCTACGTAAACGAGCGAGGAGAAACGGTGACCGAAAAATATTCTCCTTTCTCAAACGGAATATTCGGCACAGTGTCACAAGGAAAACAGGGAACAGTATCGTTCTCGGTATCGAACAATTTGGAAATGAAAGTCAAATCGGACCGCGACTCGACAGGAGTTCGCAAAATATCCCTAATCGAAAACCTATCGGCCAATATGAGTTATAATATGGCTGCCGACTCCATGAAATGGAGTAACCTGAACACCTCAATACTCATTAAACTAACCAAAGGGTTTAATCTACAAATGAGTGCGACATGGGATACCTATACTTATCAATTGGACAGTTACGGAAACCCTGTACGAGTGAACAAACCCCGGTGGACCGTAGGCGAGGGATTAGGCCGTTTGTCCAGTACAGGAACATCTTTCTCCTATACCTTCAACAACGATACTTTTAAAAAGAAGGACAAGAAAAAAAACGACAACAAACAGCCTCAACCACAACCCAATACACTGCCACCCGACCCGAATGAAGAGCCGGAAGACGATACAGCCTCGGAAGAATCGGACACACAATTCGGGGCCGACGGTTATGCGATTTGGGAGGTCCCGTGGAGTCTATCTATCAACTATTCGGTCAATTACGGATATGGGTCTTTCAACAAAAAGAAAATGGAATACAACGGCCGGTTTACCCAAAACCTAAGTTTTTCGGGGAATATCAACTTTACGAAAAACTGGTCTTTTAACTTCTCGGCTAGCTATGATTTCGACGCCAAGAAAATTGCCTATATGAACTGTAACATCACCCGAGACTTGCATTGCTGGTCGATGAGTGCCAGTTTCGTCCCTGTGGGACCTTACAAATCATACAATTTCCACATTAGCGTGAAATCGTCTTTATTGCAAGACCTCAAATATGACAAACGAGGAAACTCTTACAGCCGACTCGACTGGTATTAAACCCGGTCGCATTTGTCGCAACCCGTAAAAACCAACACATTTATAAGCTATTTTACCAATAACCATGCAAACCGACAACGATCTTATACTCGACCATTTGAACGACCCGATATTTCATCTCATCGGTGAAGTCGCCGATGAGATGAATCGCCCGTGTTTCGTCATCGGAGGATATGTACGCGATATTTTTCTGGACCGACCGTCCAAAGACATCGACATCGTAACCTTAGGCAGCGGTATAGAACTCGCCGAGGCTGTAACGACCAAACTGGGGAAACGGGCCCACCTGTCGACATTTCGGAACTTCGGAACAGCACAAGTAAAATACAGTGACCAGAAAGAAAATATAGAGATAGAATTTGTCGGAGCTCGAAAAGAGTCATACAGCCATGACTCGCGTAAACCGATAGTCGAAGACGGAAGCCTGCAAGACGACCAGAACCGAAGAGACTTCACCATCAATGCTTTGGCTCTTTGCCTGAACAAAGAGCATTGGGGCATGCTCGTAGATCCATTCGACGGTATGAACGATCTGAAAAAGGGAATTATTCGCACCCCCCTCGATCCTGACATTACATTCAGCGACGACCCCTTACGCATGATGCGTGCTATCAGATTTGCCACTCAGCTAAATTTCCACATCGAGAAAGAGACATTCGCAGCCATCGAACGAAACCGAAAACGAATCGAAATCATTTCGAAAGAACGCATCATCGACGAACTCGGCAAAATCATACGTTCGGATATTCCCTCTCGGGGATTTATTTTATTAGACGACTGTAAACTGCTGCCTATCATTTTTCCCGAAGTCGCCGCACTCAAAGGAACAGAAACAATCGAAGGACGAGGACATAAAGACAATTTTTATCATTCGCTCGCCGTCCTCGACAATGTGGCACTACGCAGCCGCAACGAATGGTTACGTTGGGCTGCACTACTCCACGACATCGGGAAACCACGTACCAAACGCTATGATTCCCGCTTGGGTTGGACATTCCACAATCACAATTTCATAGGAGAAAAAATGATTCCCGGTATTTTCCGCAAAATGAAACTACCGCTCAATGAGAAGATGAAATACGTACAGAAACTCGTAGGATTGCACATGAGACCTATCGTCCTCGCCGAAGAGGTCGTTACCGACTCGGCCGTAAGAAGACTCTTGTTCGATGCCGGCGATGACATAGACGATTTGATGTTTCTTTGCGAATCGGATATTACCTCCAAAAACAGAGAAAAGGTGAAACGATTCCGCGACAATTTCGAATTGGTGCGAACCAAACTGCGAGAAATAGAAGAAAAAGACAGCATACGCAATATGAAGCTCCCGATACGGGGAGAAGAAATCATGGAAACCTTCGGGTTACCGCCGTCCCGTCCCGTAGGTGAAATTTTATCGGCTATCAAAGAGGCCATACTCGACGGAAAAATTCCCAATGAATATGAACCGGCACGACTTTTTATGCTGGAAACCGCTGCAACAATGAATTTATTTCCGACAAAGAAATAATATCATATCAATTTTGCCGCAACTACAACACCAATAGTATACAAACAGATAGATTTTTATCATTTTTATTGTAAAGTGAAAGTTTTTATAAGAAAATGCTTTCATTTTACGTATTTTGTATTATCTTTGCAACGAAATCAAAGAGAAAGATTACATATTTATAGGGACTTTCCAAAACTCAAAAAACATACTTATCAATGAAAACAACAGAAGTATTGAGCGAATTAAAACGCCGTTTCCCTAACGAACCGGAGTACCACCAAGCAGTGGAAGAAGTGTTATCGACTATCGAAGATGTGTATAACGAACATCCCGAATTCGATCGTTACAACCTGATCGAACGGTTGTGCATTCCCGATAGAATGTTTTCATTTCGGGTAACTTGGGTCGATGACAAAGGTCAAGTCCATACCAATATGGGATATCGTATCCAACACAATAACGCCATCGGTCCGTATAAAGGAGGCATCCGTTTTCACTCATCGGTCAATCCTTCGATCTTGAAATTCCTTGCTTTTGAACAAACCTTCAAAAATGCCTTGACTACTTTACCTATGGGCGGAGGAAAAGGCGGATCGGATTTCAACCCCAAAGGAAAATCGGACATGGAAATCATGCGATTCTGCCAAGCATTCGTTACCGAACTTTGGCGGCATATAGGCCCAGATACCGACGTACCCGCCGGTGATATAGGTGTAGGCGGTCGGGAAGTAAGCTACATGTATGGTATGTATAAAAAGCTGGCCCGCGAAAATACCGGGACATTCACCGGAAAAGGTCTTGAATTCGGAGGCTCACTTATTCGCCCGGAAGCCACAGGATACGGAAATGTATATTTCCTACTCGAAATGCTTAAAACCAAAGGAATAGATATTAAAGGGAAAGTAGTCACCGTATCGGGGTCGGGAAATGTCGCTCAATATACGGTGCAAAAACTTATCTCCCTCGGAGCCAAAGTTGTCACCATGTCCGATAGCGACGGTTATATCTACGATCCAGACGGAATCGATGAAAAGAAACTGGCTTACATCTTCGAACTGAAAAACCTCTATCGAGGACGCATTCGTGAATATGCCGAAGAATATGGCTGTAAATACGTAGAAGGAGGACGTCCGTGGGGAGAAAAATGCGACATAGCCATGCCTAGCGCAACACAGAACGAGCTAGATGGCGACGACGCCCGTACCCTGCTTGCCAACGGCTGTTTCGCCGTTTCGGAAGGTGCAAATATGCCTTCTACTCCCGAAGCTATCGAACAATTCCTCGCAGCCAAAATTTTATATGCTCCGGGTAAAGCCGCCAATGCAGGAGGTGTCTCGGTAAGCGGATTGGAAATGACACAAAACTCAATGAAAATAAGCTGGACAGCCGAAGAGGTAGACCAAAAACTGAAACAAATCATGCACGATATTCATGAACAGTGTACCCGCTACGGTAAAGAAAGCGACTCTTATACCAATTATGTGAAAGGAGCCAATATCGCCGGCTTCATGAAAGTAGCCAAAGCGATGATGGCACAAGGCATTCTTTAATCAATTGGCAATTAAAAAGAGAGACAATTAGAGATTAATGGTCATAAAGAAGGCGGGCGTTCCGGTAAAACGGTACGTCCGCCTCTCTTATTTCCCAACAAGGGGCTGTCCAAAAAGTCGGATAGCCCCTTTTGCTATTGTTTATTTCGGTAAAAAGTATTATCTTACCGTTGCAAAAACCAAACATTATAGCAATGGCTAAGATAGTATTTAAAGAGTTAACATCCAACCAAAATGTACTTTTTCCGGTCAGCTTATCGGAAAAGATAGCTCCCAATCATCCCGTTCGTGTTGTAAACAGTGTTGTAGACGCCTTGGATATTAGTTGTCTGCTCTGGGCATATAAAGGAGGAGGTACCAGCAGCTACCATCCCCGTATGATGCTCAAAGTTCTGTTTTATGCCTACCTGAACAATATCTATTCTTGTCGTAAAATAGAAAAGGCCTTGCAGGAGAATATTCACTTCATGTGGTTGTCTGGTAATAGTACTCCCGATTTCCGCACGATCAATGATTTCCGTGGCAAACGTTTAAAAGAACACATAAAATCGTTGTTTTCAGCCATTGTTCTGCTGTTACAGGAATCCGGCTATGTCAGTTTGGATGTACAGTATATCGATGGTACCAAAGTGGAATCAGCCTCCAACCGCTACACTTTTGTCTGGCGTGGTAGCGTGGAAAAGAACAAGGTAAAACTGGAGTCGAAAATACAGTCAATCCTTAGTGAAGTTGACAAACATATCGAGCAGGATAAACAGGAAAGGACACCAGATTGCTTACCGGATATGGATTCCTGTGGTTTGCGGGAAAAAGTGAGCGCTTTAAACAAACGGCTCTCCGGGATGAACAATGCTGAGCAGAAACAAATCAAAAAGTTACAGGAAGAATATCTGCCCCGCCTTGCCAAATACGAATCGCAATTAGAGAAATTAGGGGATCGTAATTCTTTCAGTAAGACTGATGAGGATGCGACCTTCATGCGTATGAAAGAGGATCATATGAAAAACGGGCAATTGAAACCCGCCTATAACATACAGATTGCCACAGAGAATCAATTTATTACCAATCTGGGAATTTACAGGCGAGCCGGAGATACGGGAACTTTAATTTCTTTTTTGAAAGATTTTCGAGAGACTTATCATAGGCAATCCTCTATAGTAGTGGCCGATGCCGGTTATGGAAGTGAACAAAACTACGAGTTTATGGAGAATGCGGGTATAGAGGCTTTTGTCAAGTACAATTATTTCCACAAAGAGCAAAAGCGTGCCTGGAAGAAGGATGCTTTTGCCATACAGAACCTTTACTACAACCAGGAAAGGGATTATTACGTATGCCCGATGGGACAACATATGGAGTATAAAGGTCAAAAGAAAAGTAAATCCGATTTGGGATATGTATCCATACTGAAGCGTTATCAGGCACAAAATTGTGAGGGGTGCCCGCTGAAATCTCAATGCCATAAATCAAAGGCCAACCGGATCATAGAAGTTAACTATAACCTTAACAGGTATAAACAAAAAGCACGGGAAAGACTCATGAGTGAGGAAGGTATTTATCATCGGGGCAGACGATGTATAGAACCGGAAGCTGTCTTTGCACAGATAAAGCATAACTCGGCGTGGAACCGGTTTAGATTAAGAGGGTTAGAGAAGGTAAAAACAGAATTTACCCTGGTTGCTATTGCACATAATCTCAGGAAACTGGCTAAAAAAGTCAGTTTTCTTTTGTTTTTTACTTATTTCTGTAGGATGACTTCTCGAAAAGTAATAATTGAGAAGACCAAAGATATTTTAAATATAAAAATGGATAATAAACGGGCTGCATAACAAAAAAAGAAGGCTGCCTTTTCAGACACCTTCTTCAAAAAGAGGGTGAACGATTCGTCACCAGGCAGGTTGAGTTCTATAATCTTGATATGATTCTTTCTATTGGTTACAGAGTCAAAAGCAAAAGAGGAATACTGTTTCGCCAATGGGCAAATAAGGTATTAAAAGATTATTTGTTAAAGGGGTATTCAATCAATCAACGGTTGAATGAGATTGAGCAAAAAATGGATAACAAGTTTTTCCGGATAGAGAAAACCATTGCTGAACATGACAAGAAAATCGACTTTTTCGTGCGTACTTCGATGCCTCCAGTAGAAGGTATCTTCTTTGACGGCCAGATTTTCGATGCCTATAAATTTGCGACCGACCTAATCAAATCAGCCGAACATTCCCTTATACTTATTGATAATTATGTGGACGAATCGGTATTGCTCATGTTGAGTAAGCGTTGTTCAGGAGTATCTGCCACTATCTACACACACAAGATAAGCGCACAACTCCAACTAGACCTTAACAGGCATAATGATCAATATCCACCTATCCAGGTAAGGACTTACAAAAGCTGCCATGACCGTTTCCTGATCATAGACGAAACGGAAGTGTACCATATCGGGGCATCGCTGAAGGATTTGGGAAAGAAAATGTTCGCTTTCTCTAAGCTGGATCTTCCTGCCCATACGATCATAAACGTACTGTAAATACAAGAAGCAGAAGAGAACATACCCTACCAATTGAATCATACGGTATAACTTTTCAAGTGGATTATTAGCAGCCATAGGAGAACCTTTAAAGATTTCTTTTGATACACATCTGTTATCCAGTTATTTTCGCTATATTTGTTAAAGAAATAAAGAATCGATTATGATAATAGAATCAATAAAAATAGAAAATTTCAGGGGTATAGAATATTTAGAAATACCTACATTGGACGAGCATATAAATCTGTTCGTCGGTGTCAACGGAGCTGGTAAGACAAGCGTATTAGATTCCTTCTCCCTTGTGATGTCTTGGCTTTTAGCCAGAATCAGAAATCCGAAATCATCCGGTACGCTTATCTCAGAATCAGATATAAAAAACAATTCGAAAGGTGGATGTTCAATTTCTATCAAAGTGAGAAATTCCGGTGAATGGATTTTATATCGTTCTAAATCTTATGCTAAAAGTAAGGTTGATAACGGAAAAACTGAACTCCGGGATATGATGGAATATATCAATGAGATACATCACTGTGTAACTCAGGGGGGAAACATACCTGTAATCATGTATTATCCAGTAAACCGAGCCATTAACAATGCACCAGCTCATCTGAAAAGAGGAGGAAAAGAACCTGAGATTTGGGACACCTATGAAAACGCACTAAAAGGGAATACTGAATTTCGTTCTTTTTTTGAATGGTACAGAAAACAAGAAGATAACGAGAATGAGCACATACGTGACAACAGAAGTTATCAAGACAAAAAACTTTCTGCAATCAGAGAAGCCATCAAAAGATTTTTCCCTGATTTCAGTGATCTTCGTGTTCGTCGTAATCCTCAAAGATATGTTATTCAAAAAGATTCTGAAATCATTGAATTCAACCAATTATCACAAGGAGAAAAATGTTACTTGGCTTTAGTATGCGATCTGGCACGAAGGTTCGCTATGGCCAATCCAAACAGTGACTACCCACTACAGGGAGAAGGTATTGTATTCATTGATGAAGTTGATTTGCATTTACACCCTAAATGGCAAATGGAAATTATTGATAAATTACGAACGATTTTTCCTAATTGTCAATTCTTCTTGTCAAGCCATTCACCCCATGTACTTTCTGACCTTACTCCTAGACAGATTTTCTTATTGGATAACGGCAATCTGAATCATACATCATTCAACCCTTATGGAAAACTGGTGAATGAAGTATTAGCCAACTACTTTTCCATTTCAATGGCAAGAAACTTGAAAGTAAAAGAACAAATAAATAAGGCATATAAGGCATTAAAAGAAAACGATTCTACTACTTTTCAAGAAATATTTGAAGAATTAGCCAAGCAATTAGGTAAATTAGATCCTGATATGGTTAATTTAAAACTGGAATCCGTAAGAAAAGAGAACGATGAAAAAAATAAATAAATCAGGGGAACCTTCCTCCTTAACCAAATTCAAACGTAAAAATTCTTCCAATAAATGGGAAGACATTCATACAGAACAGAATCGGTCTATATATGAAGATTGCCTGTTTCAATGTATGGATGACCAAAATTACTTATGTGGCTATACAGAGATAAAACTTGATGACAACTATCACATTGATCATTTCATAAAAAGAGATATTGACCCACGCCAAACATTTGATTGGCAAAATATGATTGCAGCGGTACACGATTCCAAATTTGGAGCCGATTTTAAAGATAAGGCAGTCAATAATAACGATTATAACAAACGGTTGAAAAAATATAACTGTATTCTCAATCCTGTAACAGAGAATATGGAAAATCGTTTTATTTTTTCAACAAATGGTGTTATCGAACCGGCAGATAGGAATGATAGAGAAGCAACAGAAACCATCCGCGTCTTTAATTTACAGGAGGATTCCCTGAACAGCAGACGAAAACAGGCAATGGAAAATACAAGAAAATTATTGGAACAAATGGATAAGGAAGCTGTAATTGGATATTTACAAGGAGAAGAATTTCCGAGTGCTATTGCTTATGAGATTTCAAAGAGTCAACAATTTCACTAATTCTGAAATGCCCTAAAGTAGCTCCTTACCATGCGAGAAGCGGAAGAGAATATAAAATTCAAGATGGAAATCGACGTATTGGTTCCCATCCCACGTACTGTTACCCGTGGTTTCACCAGTTTGAAGCACCTGCGTCAATGTCATTTCGTTTCTGCCATTGACGGTTCTCTCTATTGTTTTGCACACCGGAAATACCTGCTCAACGAAAAGGGAGAATGGGAACACCGTTATCGGTAAACAAATAGTGACCATCGGAGAATTGGAAAGGCTTCTTTTGGCAATGAAGCAAAAGGGGTTCAACCAATACATCCGTGAAGAATATGAAGATTTAATGTCTTCATATTTGTCTGATATCTCTAATTTACCGGATTCTACATCTTTCAGAATGCCATTTAATCCGTCTGTGATCTGTTCTTTTTCTTCTTCCGTTAAGATTCCCTGCTTTGCAAGCATAGCTACATGTGCAAGACTTCCTCTGATGTCCTGCTTATAGAATCTTTTATCAAATGTAATGGAAGCATTAAAATTATATACTAGCTGGTCTGTCTCTTTTGTGAAACGACCTCCCCATAACTGTGCCATATGGATTCTTCCTTTCATTTTTAAGTTTACTGTTTTCGATTTTAACACATTTCCGCATAAAAGCAAATATTATTACAGGAATTTACATATTTATTCATCACAAAATGCAGTTACTTACATGAATCCATGCAATTTCTTCTTACTTTTTATGCATTTTTATTACTATGCTTTTGCCCGTTGCTCTTCCAGACGCTGCCACATCGAGAATTCACATCCGCAGTAATCCTGCCTGTACAGGCCATACTGTGCGGATAACTCTACAGATCTTTTATATCCGTTCTTTTTCTTGAAATCGGATGTAAGATATGATACGCCATACTCTTCTGCAAGTTTTAATCCGATCTCATTCAATTTGGCTGCATTTTTCAAAGGACTGATGCTGAGTGTCGTCGTAAAGTAATCATACCCGCCTTCTTTTGCAATCTCAGCGGTCTCTCTTAATCGAAGTTCATAACATTTAAAACAGCGCACGCCGCCTTCTTTCACTTTTTCCAGTCCCTTTGCCATCTCATAAAACTTTTCTTTATCATAGCCGCCTGCAATAAACTGTACCGGATATTTTGTATCCATCTCTCCGGGATCTTCTCCATGCCTTTTACTGTCTCATAAAACCGTTCTTTTTCATAGTTGCCTTCCAGAAAAGAGATTTTATGTTTCGCAGGCAGAAGACCGATAAACCGCTCCTGTTCTCTCACCCGTTTCCAGTATTCTTCTTCCGGATAAATATTCGGATTATAGTAAAGTACTGTGATCTTAAAATAACTGCTCAGATACTCCAGTACATAACTGCTGCACGGGGCGCAGCAGCTGTGAAGGAGAAGGGTTGGTACCTTTTCTTCTTTTTGCAGATGATCGATCAGTTTATCCAGTTCTTTCTGGTAATTTATCTTTGTTAACATCTAATTATCCTCTCTTCTCTACATATCAGCATTTTACCACACCCGCCTTTTTTATTCACCTATTTTCTGTTCCGGTCATATCATATTATATACTTCACATCCAGGAGGTTCCTATGGAACAGATTTTGAACCTACAGCATATTTCTTATACGTATCATACTTTAGAAGGGGAAACCCCGGCCCTGTCTGATATCTCATTTTCTTTGAACAAAGGGGAATTTGCCGCCATCGTGGGACCTTCCGGCTGTGGAAAATCCACCCTGCTGTCCTTATTGTCCGGTCTGATCGAACCGGATGAAGGAGAGATTATCATAGACGGAGTCCCGCGTACACATTCCGGTGCGGGCATCGGATACATGCTGCAGCGGGACCATTTATTCGAGTGGCGCACCATCCTGGGCAACGCCGAATTAGGACTGGAAATTCAGAAAAAACTGAACGACGGTTCCAAAAAGAAATTACATGAGATGTTGAATACTTACGGACTTGAGGCATTTAAAAACTCCCGTCCGTCAGAGCTGTCCGGAGGTATGAGGCAGCGTGCGGCTCTCGTCCGTACACTGGCCCTGGAACCGGACCTTCTTTTATTAGACGAACCCTTTTCCGCTCTGGATTACCAGACAAGACTTGCAGTCTGC
>OLZQ01000680.1_pt1 | contig 16503 bp, 21 predicted proteins | sample 1644511 | NCBI WGS metagenome assembly OLZQ01 (sample SAMEA103958132, study PRJEB25191) | human gut metagenome | biome: human-associated habitat [ENVO:00009003]; feature: intestine environment [ENVO:2100002]; material: feces | place: Germany | collected 2013/2015 | reverse complement strand
ATCCCGGGTGCGGAACTGCTCAACGACGACAGTCCGATCATCCGGGCCACGGACAGCGAAGCCCTCGTCCACGGATCGCCGTGGAGCGGCAAAACGCCCTGCTACCGCAACGAGAGCTGCCCGATAGCCGCCGTCGTACGGCTCTCGCAAGCCCCGCACAACCGCATCCGCCGCCTGCGGCCGATCGAGTCCATCGGAGCGTTGCTCCCCTCCGCACCCCCGGCCTTCGCCCGCGACGAACGGCTTTCGGACGACACCTGCGGCCTGCTCTCCCGGCTGATCGCACAGGTTCCCGTCTACCACCTGGAGTGCCTGCCCGACGCGGCGGCGGCGCAGCTCGCCTGCCGAACGGTTTTCAACGACGCGACGCTATGATCCTGCTCCCCAACCAACTCTTCTTCGCCGAGGTCGAGGCGATGCTCTCCGAAGGCCGCGAGGTTCAGATCCGCATGAAGGGCCACAGCATGCGGCCCCTGCTGCGCAGCGAGCGCGACCAGGTCGTGCTGACGCCCTGCGCCGACCCCGCGCGCCTGCAACCGGGCGACGTGGTGCTGTTCCGCTGCTGCGGCCGCCACATCCTCCACCGCATCGTCCGCCGCGACGGCGACCGCCTCACACTCGCGGGCGACGGGAACTACCGCATCACGGAACAGTGCACGACACGCGACGTCGCCGGCATCGCCGTCCGGATCATCCGCGCCTCGGGCCGCGTCGTCGGCTGCGACTCCCCCGGCTGGCAGCTCCGGTCGCGCCTCTGGCTCGCGATCCCGCCCTGGCTGCGACGGCAGGTGCTGCGCGTGCTCTGGCATTCGGGCTGGAAATGAAAAAGGCAGGGCTTTCGACAGCCCTGCTTTTTTACGGCAGCCCACGGAAGAGACTGGGAGAGAAAATCCCCGGACGGGTAACGCCGGAGTGCGTCCCGTCCGGGGATTTCGAGGGATGTGCGGAAATATCCGCCGTGGTTCCTGCGGAGAGCCGCAAATGGCAACAAAAAAAACAGACCGGATCGCTCCGGTCTGTTTTCATATAAATCGGCTTGGACTATTCGCCCAGAGCGAACCGCTTGTAAGCCACGACCGTGGCATCCTTGTCGGCCTTGTGGATGTAGTCGGCGATCGACTCCTTCTCGCCTACCACCGGCTGGGCCAGCAGCGTGTTCTCCTCGAAGAACTTGCGCATCTTGCCTTCGGCGATCTTCTCCAGAATGGCCTCGGGCTTGTTGGCGTTCTTCGGGTCCTGCTTCATGGCCTCCACGGCGATCTTACGCTCGTGCTCCACAACCTCTGCGGGGCAGTCCGCCTCCGAGATCGAAACGGGAGCCATGGCCGTAGCCTGCATGGTCACGGTGTGTGCGACCTCGGCGGGAATCTCCTTGTTGAAGCCCAGGATCGTACCCAGCTTCTTGTTGAAGTGCACGTAAGCAGCGCAGTAGGGAGCCTCGATGCGGCCGTAGTAAGCCAGCTCGATCTTCTCGCCCGTCTGACCCGATTTCTCGGTCACCATCTCCTCGACGGTGCGGCCCTCTGCGTTTTTCGCAGCCATCAGCGCATCGCGGTCGGCAGCGTCGTTCTTCACGGCGACCTCCAGCATGGCCTCGGCCGAAGCCGAATACTCGGAGTTCTGGGCCACGAAGTCGGTCTCGCACGCCAGGCAGAGGATGTAAGCCTTCTGGCCTACGATCTTCGTAACGACGACACCCTCGGTAGCGGTGCGGTCGGCGCGCTTGGCGACGATGAGCTTACCTTTCTCGCGGATAATGTCCTGAGCGCGGGCAAAATCACCTTCGGCTTCGATGAGGGCCTTCTTGCAGTCCATCATACCGGCGCCGGTCATCTTGCGGAGCTTCATTACATCAGCAGCTTTGATTTCCATAATCTTGTCCTTTCTCTATAAGGTTCGTAAATACAATTATTCTGCCTTTTCCTCGGCGGTCTCGGCTGCTTCAGCAACAACTTCGGCTGCTTCTGCGGGAGCGGCAGCAGGCTCCTCGTAGGGAGTCTCGACAGCGGCGACAACCTCTGCCACGGCAGCCTCCTCGGCATCAATCGCAGCCTTCACGGCCTTCTTGATGCGGGGCTTGCCCTCCTTCTTAACGGTTGCACCCTCGGCGTCAGCCTCCTGTGCCTCCTTCTCCTTTTCGAGCTTGCGCTCCTCGGTGCCCTCGGCGATAGCGGCGCACATGGCTTCGAGAACCACGGCGATCGACTTGGTGGCATCGTCATTTGCAGGGATAACGTAATCAATGTCGGTCGGATCACAACAAGTGTCTACCATTGCAAATACGGGGATGCTGAGGCGTTTGGCCTCCTTCACGGCGTTGGCCTCCTTCTGTACGTCGACGACGAACAGAGCCGCCGGAAGACGCGTCAGGTCGGCGATCGAACCGAGGTTCTTCTCGAGTTTCGCACGCTGACGCGCGATCTGCAGCTTCTCGCGCTTGGAGAAATTATCGAACGTGCCGTCGTTGGTCATCTTGTCGATGGTGGACATCTTCTTGACGGCTTTACGTATGGTGGGGAAGTTTGTCAGCATACCGCCAGCCCAACGCTCCGTAACGTAAGGCATACCGATAGCTGCGATCTTTTCGGCAACGATTTCCTTGGCTTGTTTCTTGGTGGCGACGAACAGCACGCGGCGACCGCTCTTGGCGATCTGCTTGATGGCCGCAGCAGCCTCATCGATCTTCAGGACGGTTTTGTGCAGGTCGATGATGTGGATGCCGTTCTTCTCCATGAAGATGTAAGGAGCCATTTTGGGGTTCCATTTGCGCTTCAGGTGACCGAAGTGCGCACCGGCTTCCAATAATGTATTAAAATCTGTACGTGACATTTTAATTCAATTCGTTGATTAATTTTAATTCTCTTTTCTTCAACCCTCCGGGTAGCGGCCTGGCCGGTCCCGGGGAGTTTTCCGCGGCGCGGCAACCAGATAGTAGACTAATTAAAAATTAAGAATTAAAAATGAAAAATTCCCAATATATAATAAGTATCCATGTGGTTTGAGAACCGTCGCCGTGCGTTGCCGAAATTCCGGTCGTGCGTATTAACGCTTGCTGAACTGGAACTTGCGGCGTGCACCGGGCTGACCGGGCTTCTTACGCTCAACCTCGCGGGAATCGCGCGTGAGGAATCCGGCCTTCTTCAGCACCGGACGCATCTCCGCGTCGATTTCGCACAGTGCGCGTGCGATGCCCAGACGAGCGGCCGAAGCCTGTCCCGTAATACCACCGCCATCGAGGTTGATGACGATGTCGTAATTCTCCGCCGTGTTGGTGGCCAGCAGGGGCTGCTTCACCTGGTACTGGAGAATTTCGAGCGGGAAGTAAACTTCAAGCGCTTTGCGGTTGATTGTAATCTGACCCTTGCCCGGCTTCACGTATACGCGAGCCACAGCGGCCTTACGACGACCTACGGTGTTTACAACTTCCATAACTCTTACTTAATCTCGTTTAATTTAATAGTCTTCGGGTTCTGTGCGGCGTGAGGATGCTCTGCGCCGGCATAGACCTTCAGGTTCGACAGCAGCTTGTCGCCCAGACGGGTCTTGGGCAGCATGCCTTTGACGGCCTTCTCGATGAGGAAGGTCGGTTTCTTTGCCAGATAGTCGGCAGGCGTAGCGAAACGCTGGCCGCCGGGGTATCCGGTGTGACGCGTGTAGACCTTGTCGGTCATTTTGTTGCCCGTGAGCTTCACCTTCTCCGCGTTGATGACGATGACGTAGTCACCACAGTCGACGTGGGGTGTGTAGCTGGGCTTGTTCTTGCCTCGGAGGATCTTCGCGACCTGCGATGCAAGACGTCCCAATACCTCGTTCGTAGCGTCGATCACCACCCATTCCTTGGTGACGGTCGCAGCGTTCGCCGAGATAGTCTTGTAGCTTAATGAATCCACTGTTTTTACGTTTAATTTAACTTATTGTAATCCGTTCCCCGCACATTGCGGGTGCGCAAAGGTACGAAAAAGTTTCTGATCTGCAAAAACAAATGAAAATCAAAATCGAAAACCGCGCAAAAAAACCGCAACGGCCCCGTATTCAGGAGAGTTGCGGCATTCCGAAGCAGGAGCGCGGCGTTACCGGGCGCCCTTGGCGGGCAGTCGGGCGGGCAGACAGGCGGGCAGGCGGGCGGGCAGGCGGGCGGGCGGCTGTGTCAATACGAACGGGATGAACCCCGGTTCCGGCCGGCGGCGCCGCTCGGGAACCGCTGTTCCGAGCGAATTTTGAAATCGACCGGCAGCGTGTATTCCACCCGGACGAGCGCACCGTCCTGCCTGCCCGGCGTCCACCGCGGCGCACGTCCAAGCACGCGAGCGACCGCTTCCGAAAATTGCGGATGCGGCGACTCGAGAATCTCCACCATCGTAATCCGCCCCTCCTTGTCGACGATGAATGCCGCGACCACACGCCCCTGCACACCCCGTTTCAGCATGTCCGACGGGTACCTCACTTCAGCCATCACCCAACTCCGGAATTTATCCAGCCCGCCTCCGAAGAACTTCGGCATGACCTCGACCACCCGGTAAGCGTCTTTATCGCTGTATTCCGCTCCGGCGGCCCCGGGACCGAAGGCTACCGGCATCGAGACCCCGAAACGAACCCGCTCTCCGTCAATCGTCGCCGGAGTCCACGCAGGAGCCGCGGCAATGGCCTGACGCACCGTCTGTTCCAAAGCATCCTCGTCCCGGTATTTCGGTTTGGGGGCAGGAGTCACCCGCCCGTCCTTTCCGACGACAAACCGCAGGATCAGTTTCCGCGGCTCCGTGAGCGCACCCGGACCCATCAGGCTGTCGACCTGCCGCTGCACCCACGCACGAAACCCGTCCGGACCGCGCCGCAGAACAGGGGCATCCTATCGGCCGTCGTATGGATGTCGCACTCCTCGGCGCAAAGCCCCAGCTCCTCCTGTCCCGCAGGAGGGGCGACCAGCCGGAAGACGAATCGCATCTCCAGCTCCGTTTTTACAGGTTTCCCCTTCGTCCGTCCGGGCGACCATTTCGGCGACAGGGCGATCGTCTTGCAGAGCCGGTCGGCAAAATGCCGCTCCTCGCAATGCGTGACCTTCAGATCGGTCAGCGTCCCGTTTTTGTCGATGGCGAACACAACTTCAACCTTCGCCTCATCCCCGACATCGTAGCGATCGGCCGGAAACCGCAGGTTGCGGATCACCCAGATTTTGAAGCATTCCGGACGGCTTCCCTGAAAAGAGGGGTCCATCTTTTCGGGCCAAAGGCTGGCCGCCGCACCGGCGTTTTTTCCGGGGGTCTTTTCCTCTCCGGCGGTTTTCGCGGCGGTCGCAGCCGCATGCAGCGACGCAAGGCCGAAAAGCACCATAAACAAGCGTTTCATAATAAGGCAGGAGTTTTAGGTTTCATAAATATAGCGAAAAATGCGAGACTTGCAACGGCACGGGCGCAAAAAAGAGGGTCCGGCGAACCGAAACCCTCTTGCAACCGTATCGGGCCGTGCGGCCCGGAACGCGATTCCCTATCCGAGGAACGAAAGCAGAATGCCCGCGGCGACCGCCGAACCGACCACGCCGGCCACGTTGGGACCCATGGCGTGCATCAGCAGGAAGTTCGAGGGATCGGCCTTCTGGCCCTCGGTCTGCGACACGCGGGCGGCCATCGGGACGGCCGAAACGCCGGCCGAACCGATCAGCGGATTGATCTTGTTGTCGCCCTTCGAGAAGAAGTTCATCACCTTGGCGAGCAGCACGCCGCCGGCGGTTCCCATCGCGAAGGCGATCACGCCCAGCACGAGGATGAACAGCGTCCGCGGATTGAGGAACGCCTCGGCCGTAGCCGTAGCTCCCACCGTGAGACCCAGGAAGATGACGACAATGTTCATCAGTTCGTTCTGCACCGTCTTCGACAGACGGTCCACCACGCCGCACTCCTTCATCAGGTTGCCCAGCATGAGACAGCCGACGAGCGGAGCGGCCGACGGCAGCAGCAGCGCGATGATCACGGTGATGATCAGCGGGAAGAGGATCTTCTCGGTCTTCGACACCGGACGCAGCTGACGCATCTTGATCTTACGCTCCTTCTCGGTGGTCAGCATGCGCATGATCGGCGGCTGAATCACCGGCACGAGGGCCATGTAGGAGTAGGCGGCCACGGCGATCGGGCCGAGCAGCTCGGGAGCCAGAATCGCGGTCAGGTAGATCGACGTGGGACCGTCGGCGCCGCCGATGATGCCGATCGAACCGGCCTCGGCTGGCGAGAATCCGAGCGCATAAGCGCCGATGAACGTGAGGAAAATACCAAGCTGCGCCGCGGCTCCCAGCAGGAAGCTCTTGGGGTTGGCGATCAGCGGGCCGAAGTCGGTCATGGCGCCCACGCCCACGAAGATAAGGCAGGGATAGATGCCGAGCTTCACGCCCAGATAGAGGTAATCGAGGAGTCCCGCCTGGGCGACGAAAATATCCCAGTGGACGTGCCCCCCGGCAAAAAGTTCCGTATGGTAGAGGTTCGCTCCGGGATCGGCAGCAGCAGCAGCGGTTCGAACTTATGTTTGATGGCCAGGTACAGCAGAAAGAAGGCCACACAGATCATAATCAGACTGCCCCACCCCATGTTGGCTATCAGACCGGCCACGCCCGTCGATTCGGCAAAGGTTTCAAGGCTTTCCAGCACGAAATTGGAGCTGGAAGTCAATGCATTCCACATAGTCCTACCCGATTACGATTAAAACGTCGCCTTCCATGACCGTAGCGCCCTGCTGCACGAGAATCTGCTTCACGACACCGGCGCGGTCGGCGTCGATGTTGTTCTCCATCTTCATGGCTTCGAGCACGACGAGCGTCTGTCCTGCCGCGACGGTATCGCCCACGGCCACCTTCACGCTCAACACGGTGCCCGGCAGCGGGCATTTCACGCTGGAACCCGACGTCGAAGGCGCGGGAGCGATGCGCGGCGAAGGAGTGGCCGTCGAGGGAGTGATCATGGCGCTGTTGGCCGACTTGGGGGCCGGGGACACCTGGGGTTTGGAGACCGTCGAGGCTTTCGCGCCCTCGATCTCGACTTCGTAATCCACGCCGTTGACCACGACGTGCGCTACCGTCGAGGCCTCGTTCACGTCGTCGATCTGGACGTTGTAATTATGTCCGTTGATTTTCAAAGAGTAATCTTTCATTTTCTTTTTTGGGTTGTCTTGTTCCGACGCAGGGTCCTATCTCCGGTCGGGAAGCTGGGTTAAACCGTGAATTTTCGAATTCCAGGGCGAATAGGCCCGCTTGATGTTGAGAATGGTCAGCACCTCGGACTCGCGGTCGTGCAGGGCGCCCTTGTAGATCTTGAGCGCCGTAGCGATGGCTGCGATCTCCTCCTCGCTGATCATCGGCTGGGCGTCGACCTTCCTGCCGCTCGCCGGACGGACCCGGAAGCAGGCCCCGAAGGCCTTCATAATGAAGATCAGCGCCACTAGCAGGATAAACACCAGGCTGAACCCGATCAGCGACACCCAGAGTATCTCGGACCATCCCCAGTTCATAACTGTCAGTATTGTCATCTTTTCAGTCTGTTAGAGAGGAATGTTCGAATGTTTCTTCGCGGGGTTCTGCAAACGCTTCGTAGCCAGCGACTGCAAGGCGCGGATCACACGGAAACGCGTGTTGCGCGGCTCGATCACGTCGTCGATATAGCCGTAGCGTGCGGCGTTGTAGGGGTTGGAGAACTTGTCGTTGTACTCCTGCTCCTTCTCGGCGATGAACTTCGCCTTCTCCTCCGGTTTGTCGGCCAGCTCCTTCAGCTCCTTGCCGTAGAGCACCTCGACGGCGCCGCTGGCGCCCATCACGGCGATCTCGGCCGTCGGCCATGCGTAGTTGATGTCGCCGCGGATGTGCTTCGACGACATGACGATGTATGCGCCTCCGTAAGCCTTGCGCAGCGTCACAGTGATCTTCGGCACGGTGGCCTCGCAGTAGGCGAACAGCAGCTTCGCGCCGTGGGTGATCACGCCGCCGTACTCCTGGGTCGTACCCGGCAGGAAGCCCGGAACGTCCACCAGCGTCACGATCGGGATGTTGAACGCGTCGCAGAAACGCACGAAGCGCGCAGCCTTGCGGCTGGCGTTGATGTCCAGCACGCCGGCCATGAACTTGGGCTGGTTGGCGATGATGCCCACCGACTGGCCGTTGAAACGCGCGAAGCAGGTGATGATGTTCTTGGCATAGCCTGCGGCCGATTCGAGGAACTCGCCGTTGTCGACGATGGCCTTGATGACCTTAGCCATGTCGTAGGGCTTGTTGGCGCTGTCGGGAATGATCTCGTTGAGCGAATCCTCCAGACGGGTGATCTTATCGGTGCAGACGGCCAGCGGAGCGTCCTCCATGTTGTTCTGCGGCATGTAGGAGATCAGCTTCTTGATCAGCCCGATACCCTCCTCCTCGGTGTCGACGGCGAACTGCGCCACGCCCGACTTGGTGGTGTGCATCAGGGCGCCGCCCAGCTGCTCCTGCGTCACGTCCTCGCCCGTCACGGTCTTCACGACCTTCGGGCCGGTGAGGAACATGTTCGAGGTCTCCTTCTTCATAATGATGAAGTCGGTCAGCGCGGGCGAATAGACCGCACCGCCTGCGCAGGGGCCGAAGATGGCCGAAATCTGCGGAATGACGCCCGACGACATCACGTTGCGCTGGAAGATGTTGGCGTAACCGGCCAGGGCGTTGACGCCCTCCTGGATACGCGCGCCGCCCGAGTCGTTCATGCCGATGCAGGGCGCGCCGTTGCGCATGGCCATGTCCATCACCTTGCAGATCTTGTCGGACATCGACAGCGACAGCGAACCGGCCGTCACGGTGAAATCCTGTGCGAAGACATAAACCAGACGTCCGTCGATCGTGCCGTAACCCGTCACCACGCCGTCGCCGAAGGTGTGCTTGCGATCCATGCCGAAATCGTAGCAGCGGTGGGTCACAAACATATCGAACTCCTCGAACGAACCTTCGTCGAGGAGCATCTGAATACGCTCGCGGGCCGTGTACTTGCCCTTATCGTGCTGTTTGTCGATCGCCTTCTGGCCGCCGCCGAGACGCGCGGTTTCGCGGTTCTCGATCAGTTTGTTGATCTTTTCCTGTATCTGGCTCATAATCCTATTTGTTTTTGTTTTCGCAAAGCTCCGTCAGAATGCCCTGGGTCGATTTCGGGTGCAGGAAGGCGATGGTCATGCCCTCGGCGCCCTTGCGGGGGGTCTTGTCGATCAGACGGATGCCCTTGGCCTCCGCGTCGGCGAGCTGCTCCTCGATGTTTTCGCAGGCCAGCGCCATGTGGTGAATGCCGACGCCGCGGTTCTCGATGTACTTTGCGATCGTCGAATCCTCCGAAGTCGGCTCCAGCAATTCGATCTTGGTCTGCCCCAGCATGAAGAACGCCGTGCGGACCTTCTGGTCGGCGACCTCCTCGATGGCATAGCACTTCAGGCCCAATACGTTCTCCCAGTAGGGAATCGCCTCGTCGAGACTCTTCACGGCAACGCCAAGATGCTCGATATGAGAAACTTTCATAGCAAAATTTAAATTTAAGTTAGTGGATATTCGTATGTTGTTTCGTTCGTTGTTATTTTGCGAACACAAAGATAGACGAATCTTTCAGAACCGCCAAAATTCGGAGTACTTTTTTTGGCAATAACTTCGGGTTCGGAATTCGCAGGAAATGTCCGGAAAGGCGATTCGTTCCGGCGGAGCCTCCGGCGGCCTGCGGTTCGAAAGCCGGGGTTACAGCGACGTGTAAATCTGCATCAGCCGTTCCGCCACGGCGTATTCGGAGAACAGTTCGGCGCGGCGGCGTTCGCGCTCCTGCATCGTGCGGCGCCACGACACGTCTTCCAACGCGTTTTCGAGCGCCGCGAGAACCTCGCCCCGCGCCTCCGGACGCACATAGGCGGCGGCCTCTCCGGCGGCTTCGCGGTTGACCTGCGTGTCGCTCAAGACCATCGGCAGACCCGCCCGCAGGGCCTCGACCACGGGGACGACCGACGCCTCGGCATCGGCGTCGGGCAGATAGGCGAAGACCCGCGCCAAACGGAACAGCGCCGGAAGGTCCGAAGGGGTCAGTTCGTAGATGAAATCCACCCGTGCGGCGATGCGGCGGGCGCGGGCATAGCCCAGCAGATAGTCGGACCAGGCCGTGCGGCGGCCGCAGACGACCACCCCGGCCGGGGACGCAGCGTCGGCCAGAGCCGCGAAAACCGCCTGATGGTTGTGCCGAGGTTCGACGGTTCCTATCATCAATATAAAATGCTCTGGAAGAGCATACTTGCGGCGCACATGTTCAAGTTTCGCTTGAGATGGATTTCCGCGCGGAGCCGGAACCGCCAGCGACACCATGACCTCGATCTTCGAAGGGTCGATATTGAGGCGTTCCGACAGCTCCTCGCGGGCCGGAGCGCTGACCGTGATGACCCGGCCGGCCCGCCGGAGCGCACGGCGGTAGAGCGTCAGGACGAAAAGCCGTTCGGCAAACGTATAGAGATGCGGATAGCGCAGGAAATTGAGATTCGGGACCGTCATCACCGAAGGCACGCGCCGCAGATGCACGGACAACGGCAGCGACGACCTAAAGCCGTGGTAGAGGTCAACACCATCATTCACCTCTGCGCCAATGATATATTCATGCTCCGGAGCGTAGCGCGCCAGCACGCTGGCGAGGTGCTGGAAGTAAGTCCCGCGGAGTGCGGCGGGAGCCGTGTCGAGTCCTATTTTCATAACTTGATTCTAAAAAATTGGTCCATATGCCAAATAATTGTTATCTTTATCGAATAAAACAAGGCTCTCTTATGAAGAAAGTGCTGCTTATATGGCTGTTGGCCGCAGGTTTCGCATCCGCGGGAGCCACGGCCCAGAACATCGCCCTCGGCGAACGCGTTCCCGAACTCAAAATCCAGACGTGGCTCGACAACCGCCAGCCCGAACCGGCCCCGACGACCTACATCGAATTTTTCCATTCGACGAATCCCGCGTGCAAAACCTCGCTCGAACGCCTGAAGGAAATCACGGGCAAATCGGGTACCAAACTGCGCGTGATCATCGTGACGAAGGAGGACCCCGCGAAAATAGCCCCGCTACTGCGCCCCTACCTCTCGGAACGGATCTCCGTGGGCCTCAACGCCGAAAAGAGTTTCACGGCGTTCGGCGTCAGCTACCTGCCGTTCGGCGTGCTGACCGACGCCAAGAACCGCACCCTCTGGATGGGCAATTCCCTGCAAATCAACGAAAAACTGATCGAACAATCAACACGCTGACACACCATGTCGTTCACAAGGATAGACCATTACGAAAAAGAGTACGCAGACACGCATCACGACACAGCCCTCAACGTCACGCAAGGCGTTGAAGAACAACCGATAGTAAGCCCTTACTTCAAGCGGCGCAAGAAGCGCGCGCTCTCCACCGGAGAGTACGTCGAGGGCATTCTCGCGGGCAACATCACCACCCTCTCGCAGGCCATCACGCTCGTCGAATCGTCGAACCCCGACCACTATGCACAGGCGCAGGAAATCATCGAAGCGTGCCTCCCGCACGCCGGGAAATCGGTCCGCATCGGCATCACTGGCGTCCCGGGAGCCGGCAAATCGACCTTCATCGAGGCCATCGGCAACATGGTCGCGGGGCTGCGCCACAAGCTGGCGGTGCTGGCCATAGACCCTTCGTCGGAGCGCAGCGGCGGCTCGATTCTCGGCGACAAAACCCGCATGGAGAGCATCTGCAACAACCCTTCGGTCTTCGTGAGGCCCTCGCCCTCGGCGGGATCGCTCGGCGGAGTGGCCCGAAAGACTCGCGAGACGATCGTGCTGTGCGAGGCCGCGGGATTCGACGTCATCTTCATCGAAACGGTGGGCGTCGGACAGTCGGAAACCGCCGTGCACTCGATGGTGGACCTCTTCATGCTGTTGCAGATTTCCGGTGCGGGAGACGAACTGCAAGGCATCAAGCGCGGCATCATGGAGATGGCCGACCTGATGGTCATCACCAAGGCCGACGGAGAGAACATACACAAGGCCGAACTGGCACAGACCCAGTTCCAGGGGGCCTTGCGGCTTTTCCCCGTGCCCGAATCGGGATGGCGGCCCAAGGTCTACACCTCGTCGGCGGTGGCCCGGACAGGGCTGGAGGAGGTCTGGAAAGGCGTGGAGGAGTACCTCGACCACATTCAGAAAAACGGCTATTTCCAGCACAACCGCAACCGGCAGAACAAATACTGGATGTACGAGTCGATCAACGAGGCGCTGCGCGGAAGTTTCTACCGCGACCCGGCCGTGGAGGCGTGCATCGGAGCGTACGAGAAACGCGTGCTGGAGGACAAAATCTCGTCGTTCATCGCCGCCAAGGAGTTGCTGGAGATCTATTTCAAGGACGCCCGGACGCTGGAATGACCCGTGTCACAGTCCGGCGGGCGGGTTGCCGGCAGGTGGATATGCCCATAATACAGCCCTTATAATCGTTAAAATTTCGAGCCATGAAACAAGGACGCTTTTACCTGGCTGCGGCGATATTGCTGCTCGCTTCAGGTTGTGAAAAAGAGGACGGAGAGAACACAGGCGACTCTAAATGGACACACCCGCTGACAACGACCCTTCACAGAACCGATCCCGGAGGAGAGTAGAGTACATATGTGATAACGTACACCTACGACGCAAAAGATCGGCTGACCGGAACCCGGAACTCGAGAGACGGCGTTACGGAAACGACAACTTCGGACTACGTATATGACGGCAAAACGGTGACATACACGGAAAAAACATGGGCCGGTGAAACCCTGTGGAATTCGCAAAAATTCAAACGCACTTATCTGGATGACGCTCTCGAAAAGGTTTTGGAAGAACGGATAACGGACAAGGACGACCATATCATCCAACGGATTTGCAACGAATACGACCAGCAGGAACGGCTGGTCCACAGTTTGGAATATTCCAGAGGGAATAGTAAAGTATCCGAAACAAAATACACCTACGACGGAAAACTGGTAATCTGTGACAAATATTGGCTCAAGAATACAGGCGAAGTATCGGCTGTAAGCAAATACATAATCACATACTCCGACGATGAACTGACGAAACCGCTTATTCACGGCTGTCTGGCTGCCGAAGAAACGGCCGAACGCCCATGGGATTGGGTAAGACATTACAGTTACGATTACCGGGGACGCCTCAACGGAATTACGTACGAAGCGGAAGGTAAGCTCGTCTGGGAGACCCGCAACTACGTATATGGGAACAAATCCCTTACTTGCGAAAATCGGGAGGTGCATTATGGCACGGATATTATAACCATATCTGAAACAACCTACAAACACTGACACCGATCTCCGGCAAAACAGCCCCGCCCTCCGATAGGAGTTCCGGGATAAAAAATAGAGCGACCTAAAAGAATGCAAAGTAAAAGATAATCAAACTTTTATGCATTTTCTTTCCGAGGCGCTGTATTGCAGAAACAACAAAATTAGGTAGTGATAAACGAGGTTACGGTTTCCAAATCGTTACCTCGTTTATTATGCATTACTATTCATATATAATTGATTTTCAATTTATTGCACCTTTATTCATCTTGTTCTCAGACTCTGCTAAGATTATATTTGCACCCCTTAAACAGCAGAGTTTATGCGCAGCACATTCAAGGTTCTGTTCTACCTTAAAAGGAGCAAAGGCAAGGAGCAGCCGACCGTCCCGGTCATGGGACGTATCACCGTCAACGGAAGTATCGCCCAGTTCAGTGCTAAACTTTCCGTTCCGGAGCATCTGTGGGAAGTAAGCGGCGGGCGTGCTAAAGGCAAGAGCGTCGAGTCCGACCGCATCAACCGTCATCTGGATAATATCCGTGCCCAGATCAACAAACATTATCAGGAAATCTGTGACCGGGATTCATTTGTTTCGGCCGAGAAGGTCAAGAACGCTTACTTAGGCTTCGGGGATAAATACCGTATGCTGTTGGAGGCGTTTGAAAAATTTACCAGCGATTATCAGAAGCGCATCGGTATAGACCGTTGTTCTGGAACTTGGAAGCGATACTGCAAATCCATCGACCATTTGCGTGTTTTCATGCAAAAGGAGTATCGCGTAAGCGATATGCCGTTAGCGGAGTTGGAGCAATCTTTTATCGAACAGTTCCACGTCTATCTGAAATCCGATCGGGGTCTTAAACCGATGACGGTCAGCGGATATCTCAAATGCCTGAAATATGTCGTCAAGATTGCCTTTAACAATGGTTGGATGCCCCGCAATCCATTTGCATTATATAACTATACGGCTCCGAATCCGGAACGGAGCTTCCTGACCGAAGAAGAGCTGCATCGCATGATGACAACCCGCCTGCGTTATAAGCGCCAGGACTATAATCGGGATCTGTTTCTCTTTTCGTGCTTTACGGGTATCTGTTACGCCGACATGTCTGCGCTGACCTACGATCAGCTGGAGCAGGATACGAACGGCGATTGGTGGATCAGCGGTAACCGCCAAAAGACCGAAACGAAATATGTCGTCAAGCTGTTGCCTTATCCCTTGTTCATTCTGGATAAGTATCGAGGCATGGCCGGCGACCGTTACCTTTTCAAAATGTCTACGCTCGACTCCATCGACGACAGCCTGAAAAACATAGCCCGTGAATGCGGTATAAACAAACAGCTCTCCTTTCATCTTGCGCGGCATACCTATGCCACGACGATCTGCCTTCAAAACGGAGTGTCTCTTGAAACCCTCTCGAAAATGCTCGGGCATAAACACATTACCACGACCCAAATCTACGCGAAGGTAACCCATCCGATGATCGACCGGGAGGTTTCGATGCTCAAAGAGAAATTGCAGGATAAGTTTGCAATTTGAGCCATTTGAAGATCAACCCGATACAAGATAAATCACTTCCTAAGCGCTTACTGATATGAATGTTCTGTCGCGCCGTACCATCTTTGCAGTACGATAAGTACACTACAATATGGAACGCACGGAGGAAATATTGGAAATAGTCAATGAGATTCGTGAGGATATCACTTACATGAAACGGCACCGTAATATGCTGTGTGGGATGCCGGTTTTGGAGGTAAGTGAAGTCTGCGATTTACTAAAAATCAGTGAGCGTCAGTTGCGCCGTTACCGAACCGAAGGTCTGCTTACGGGCTTTAAATTCGGGCGGCGCCTGATGTTCTCTTCCTCGGAGATCAACCACTTTGTTGAGCGTGTCGAATTGGAGTTTCAACAAAAGAAACGTCTGAGAAAAGCGATCCGGGAGTTTTAGTCACTTTAAACCATACAACCATGTCAAACCACACAACCGAACCGACCTATTATTTGGTGGATACCAAATCCTTCGAAGAACTGCTTCGTACGAACTTCAAACTGTCGCAATCGACATTGCTCTTTGAGCATCTGTGCAGCCAAAGCGACCGTCCGATGTTCCTTTCGGCGCGCAAGGTTTGCGAGGCTCTGGGGCTCGACCGCAATAAACTGGAGCAATACCGGCGTAAGCGCATTATCAAAGCCCGTGCTGTCAACGGACAGATGATGTACAGCGCTTACGATCTCATCGCTCTGACCGAATCGTTGTACCGCCGGAGGCTGCATCGCACGCTCTCGCGTTTACCGTGTTTCGTCGTGCGCTAATGTAACAGGCATCGTTCCGTTTTTTGGCTTCTTCCCGGTTCTCTTTTGCGAAGGGTTGTCTGTTGCAGCAGACGACCTTTTGCTTTTGACATATACAGGAGCTATTCAAAATTATTTTTGAGGTCGCCGGCCCGGGGCAAGATAGTGTCAGGCGCTTACGCCCTTGTCGTAATTTTTCGCACGATCTCCACCCTTCGGGTCGTATCGCACGAAAAATTGCGCCTGCGGGCTGCGCCTGCCACTGAGAATCCCGCCCCGAAGCCGGCGAACCTCTGTTCAAAAGTGGGTGTACCGGCGGTATGTCAAACCAAAACAGATTTCGAATATGAAAACCACGAAATTCGAGATTGCGGTGGCGGGCTACGCCTACCGTTTCAAAACCTACGCCCGTGATGGCGTGGAGGCATCCGTAAAGATCAAATGCTTCCTCGGACAACCCGATGCGGAATGTACGATCCTTACTCCGAATCTTGACAAGTATCTGCGGGAAACAGAATCCTGCCGCGGGCAGGTGGCCCAGCAATGAGAAAATGGATTGATCAGTCGACCTTCGACGAACTGCTGCTCGCCAATGCCGAGGATAACATAGAGCGGGCCATTCAAGGTGCATCGGCCGTGTTGGAAGCGGTGCAGGAGTTTGTTCCGGAAGCAGCCCTGTTCTACCGTGTTACACACGCTGTGGACAGCCTGAAAAACTATTTCGAGGAGGCGTGCGCCGGTTTTCGAAGAAACGGCATTTTGTTTCTCGTCCGCAAATACACTTATCCGAAACCCTATTACGACCTATGTTGCGATTGGTCGTTCCTCCGATATGCGGATAATTATTCCTATGGCAAGGCTTTCGACAAGCAATCCGAACCGAACCGCATCGGGGTCTTTACCAAAAGGAAGATCGACGACTGGGTGGAATACCTCACGCAG
>OLZQ01000675.1_pt1 | contig 16600 bp, 19 predicted proteins | sample 1644511 | NCBI WGS metagenome assembly OLZQ01 (sample SAMEA103958132, study PRJEB25191) | human gut metagenome | biome: human-associated habitat [ENVO:00009003]; feature: intestine environment [ENVO:2100002]; material: feces | place: Germany | collected 2013/2015 | reverse complement strand
AGGCCCTCTACTATGGCATGAACGCCCTTTCCCACAATGTCATCATGGCTGACCGGAAAAAGCTGAAATCGGCCAACGGCCTGTACCTGGGCTCTACCGGATCGGGAAAATCCTTTGCGGCAAAAAGAGAGCTCCTAAACGTGTTCCTCACCATCCCCCAGGACAGAATTTTGATCGTCGATCCAATGGGCGAGTATGCCCCTCTGGTGCGGCGGCTGGGCGGGCAGGTCATTGAGATCGCCCCCGGTTCTCCCAACCATATCAACCCTATGGACATTCGGCTGGATATGGACGAGGACGAGAGCCCGCTTTCGATGAAAGCGGATTTTTTGTTGTCCCTGTGCGAGCTGGTGGTGGGCGGCAAGGATGGTTTACAGCCTATCGAAAAGACGGTGATCGACCGCTGTGTGCGGCTCATCTACCGGGATATGGCCCTGGGGATCGGGGACGGCAAGCCGCCCTTGCTCCAGGACTTGTATGAGGAGCTTCTGAAACAGCCGGAGCCGGAGGCCCGGCGGGTGGCAACCGCCCTGGAGCTCTACTGCACCGGCTCCCTCAACCTGTTCAACCACCCGACCAATGTGGACTTGACCGCCCGCGTGGTGTGCATCGTCCTCAAAGGGCTGGGGGAAAACCTGCGGAAGATCGCCATGCACATCACCAACGATTTTGTCACTTCGGCGGTCAACGTGAATTTCCACAACGGCATTTCGACCTGGTGCTACTTTGACGAGTTTCACATTTTGCTCCGGGATGCCCTCACCGCCAGCTACTTTGTGGCCGTGTGGAAGATGCTCCGCAAAAAGGGCTGCGTCCCCAGCGCACTTACGCAGAATGTGAAAGACCTGTTAGCCAGCCGGGAGATCGAGGCCATTTTGGACAACACCGACTTTATGATCCTGTTGGCCCAGGCCCAAAGTGACCGGGCGATCCTGGCAAAGCAGCTCGGCATTTCCGAGCACCAGCTTTCCTATATCACCCACAGCAATTCCGGCGAGGGCCTGCTGTTCTATGGGGATGTGACCATCCCCTTTGTTGACCGTTTCCCCAAAGGGGAGATCTATAACCTGCTCACCACCCGCCCGGAGGATTTGAAGAATGAAGCGAAAACCGAATAGGCCAAAACAAGAGCCAATGGAACGCCCCGGCTCCTGGGAGAGCACCGCCGATCCTGGCGGGGCCGCTGGGGGCGGCTCCCCAGGTGATGCTGGGGCTGCGGACAGCGGCACCTCTGGACAAAGTGTCCAGAAGTCAAAATTTCGGCAAAAGAGCCAGCAGGAACAGGCCGCCGCGTCCAAGCTCCGTATGGAAAAGCGCGGGGAAAAGCTGGAGGCGGCCAAGGATAAGCTGGCAAAGCAGAAGCCGCCCAAAAAGCCCGGCCCGGTGAGGCGGGTGGGCCGAGCCGCTGGCGGTACGGTTCACGGCTTCGTGCATGGCAAGCTCTTTGAGGTGGAACAGGAGAATGTGGGCACCGAGGGGGCCCACCGTTCCGAGCTGGCGGGTGAAACCGCCCTGCGGCATGGCTCCCGCTTCGTCAAGAAAAAAATCCGGGAACACCCGGCAAAGGCTGTCCAGCGGGCGGAGTCCAAATATATCAAGGCTACGGCGGATCATCAGTTCCGCGTGGTCGCCCAGGAGCACCCGGAGCTGGAGAAAAATGCCTGGAAACGGTTTTGGCAGAAACGGCAATACCGCAAGCAGGCACGGCAGACCGCCAGGGCTGGGGCGGCAAAGGCGGCAAAACAGACTGCCGCTGCCACGGAAAAAGCCGGAGCCCAGGCGGTGGGCTTCATCAAGCGGCATCCCGTGGGGGTGCTCCTGGCCCTGGCCTGTGTGCTCCTGCTCTTTATCATGCAGTCCTGTTCGTCCTCCCTGGTGATGTTTGGCAACTCCGGCGCAGGGGCCGTGGGCGCTACCACCTATCCATCAAAGGATGAGGACATCCTGGGTGCTGAGGCCGCCTATGTGGATATGGAGGCGGAGCTGCAAAACTACCTGGACACCTACGAAAGCACCCACGACTATGACGAGTACCATTTTGACCTGGACGGGATCGAACACGATCCCTATGTGCTCATCTCCATCCTCTCTGTGCTCCACGAGGGGGAATGGACGCTTGCCCAGGTACAGGGCACCCTGGAAATGCTTTTTGGCCGCCAATACATTCTCACCGAGGATGTGGTGGTGGAGGTGCGTTACCGGACGGAAACCCGCACAGACAGCGAGGGCAACGATTATGAGGTGGAAGTCCCGTATAACTGGTATATCTGCTATGTGACGCTGGAAAACAAAAACCTTTCCCATCTCCCCCTGGAGCTTATGGGCGAGGAGGAGCTGTCCCGGTATGCCCTCTATATGTCTAGCCTGGGCAACCGGCCCGACCTGTTCCCGGAGTCCGGGTATGTGGACAAATACACGAAACCGCCCGCCGACTACGATGTGCCGGAGGAATATCTGAACGATGAAACCTTTGCGGCTATCTTGGGCGAGGCGGAAAAGTACCTGGGTTATCCCTATGTGTGGGGCGGCAGCTCCCCAGCCACTTCCTTTGACTGCTCCGGCTTCGTGTCCTGGGTGATCAATCACTCCGGCTGGGATGTGGGCCGCCTGGGGGCCCAGGGGCTTTACAACATCTGCACCCCCACCAGCGCGCCCCGCCCCGGCGATCTGGTCTTTTTTGAGGGCACCTATGATACAAGCGGCGTTTCCCACTGTGGTATCTATGTGGGGGACGGGATGATGATCCATGCGGGCGATCCCATCAGCTACGCGAATTTGAATACAAGCTACTGGCAGTCCCATTTCTACGCCTACGGGCGTTTACCATGATTGGAGGTACTCTATGGCGGCAAGCAAAAGCCAAAAAATCCAGGCCGAGATTGAAAAGGTCAAGGCCAAAATCAACGAGCAGCAGGCCCGGCTCAAAGAGCTGGAGAAAAACAAGCTGGAGGCCGAAAACAGCGAGATCGTGGACATCGTGCGGGGCCTGAGCATTTCCCTGGAGGAGCTGCCCCTGGTGCTTCAGCAGCTCCGGGAGGGCACTTCTGGACAAAGTGTCCAGAAGTCGGGGCCTGTGGAAAAGGAGGAAAATTGAATATGAAACGGTGGAAGTCTTTGACGGCGGCGCTTTGCGCCGCTGTTCTTTTATGCGGCTTTAGCATCCCGGCCTATGCCTATGCAGATGGCGGGGCGGGCTCTGATTACGGCGATCCCACAATGGAAACCCCGGCCCCGGAGCCGGAGCCGGAGCCCACCATTGAGCCCGGTGAGGGCTTTTCCGAAGAGGGCAACCTTGTGACCCGCGATCTACTCTATGACGAGCACACCAACAAGCAGTTTATCACCGTCCAGACCAGCGGCGGGGCTACATTCTATTTCGTCATTGACTACGACAAGCCCGTGGACGAGGAGGGCGAACAGTACGAAACCTATTTTCTGAATGTGGTGGACGAGGCCGACCTGCTGGCCGCAGCCGAGGCCGCTGGCGTGGAACAGGCGGTGTGCGCCTGCTCTGAAAAATGCGTGGTGGGGGCCGTCAATACAGATTGTGCCGTCTGCTCTGTCAATATGGGAAAATGCGTGGGCGTCGCCCCGGAGCCTGCGGAAACCGAGGAACCTGCGGAGGAGCCGGAAACAGGCGGCAGCATGGGGACGCTCCTTCTCATCCTGGCGGTGGCTGGGATCGGCGGCGGGGCCGCGTTCTATTTCAAGGTGATCCGGCCCAAACAGCAGCAGGCCGCCGAGCCGGAGGAGGACTACGGCGAGGAGGACTACGGCGAGGAGGACTATGAGGACGACGGCCCGCCCTGGGACGAGGACGAAAACAGCGAGGAGGATGAGGAATGAACTTTACTAATAACCCCTACGAAAAAATGATGAAACAGAAGCCCCGGCCTCTGGCCCTCTCCATCCCCAAAGCGCCCAAAGGCTCCCGTTGCTCCGGGTGCCCCTACTGGCGGGGGATTGGCTGTGTGTCCTGTTACCGGGAGCTTTTGAACCCCCCTGCCGGGAGGTGACGGCTTGGCCCGTGAACTGACCCGCGAGGAAAAACGGAAAATCCGCGCCCTGGTGGTGAAGTGGTGCGCCAACTATGACAAGGAATATGGATGCCTGCCGCTGGAGTGCGAATGTTATATGTTCGGCAAATGCTGGACGGGTGTATACTGCCGCTATTTCCGGGAGGCTGTCCTGCCCCTTGATCCGGCGCTGGAGGCGGCGCTTATGACCGAGGGCCCGCCCCCGGTTTTCAAGCCCTGCCCCATCTGCGGCGGGGCTGTCCCCGTGGATGGACGCATGGCCTACTGCTCCGAGGCTTGCGCCCGGATCGCTCTGCGGCGGCAAAAGCGGGACTATATGCGAAAAAAGCGGAGGTGATGTGTGGAAAATTAGGCCTCGGAAAACCCGCTGATTACAAGGCTTTCCGGGGCCGGTTTGGGGGCAGGCTATATGTTTCTATGGCCCGCCCCCATTTCAGCCCAATGCTTTCCACATCCCCGCGCTGCCACTTCTGGACACTTTGTCCAGAGGTGACGGCCTATTTGATTATGACAAGGAGGCGGTATTCTGGAAGAAAATCAAGGCTATGTGATCCGCCGCATGATCCTGTTTGACAACAAATGCGGCTTTGTCCTGGGGGAAAACCCCAAAGCCCCCAATCCCTATGTAACATGGCAATTCAACGAGCAGGACGGACACCGGGACTTCTTTTGGGGCCACTACCACAACGAGCCGGATATGGCAGAACGGGATTTCCACAACCGGGCCGAGGACTATCAGCGGCGCTACCATGTGTTCGAGGTAGAGCAGGCCCCGGACAAGGAAACCTACAAATACTACTCCACCCAACGGCCCATCGACATCGGCACCTACCCGAACAGCTACTTTAACCGTCCTGTCCACATGGATTTATATTTCACCCGCCAGGAAGTGACGGGTGAGGCGTTCCAGGCGTGGGGTGCCATCACCTATGCCCAGCCGCTGACTGAGCGGGAAATGCAGGATTATGAACTGCGGCCCTCCCGTGAAAATCTGGACATCCGGCGGCAGATGGATGCCCAGGCCCAGGTGGTGGGCAAATGGGAGGACGCCCACCACGTCCCGGAACAAAGGCGGCTGACCTGGTTTTATCCCGACTTTGGCAGCTATGTGGCGAAAGAGTATGTCACCCCGGAGCAGCTCACCGCCCGCGCCCGTGGGGTGGAGCGTCAAGCGGCGGCTAAGGCCCACAAACCGGCGAAAGAGAAACAGCCGATTGCCGAACAGATCAAGGCCGCCCAGCGGGAGGTCCTGGAGCACCGGGAGCCGGTGGCTCCAAAAAAGAAAGCCCCTGACCGGGGCGAGCGTTAGGAGGTGCGCCTATGGATATGGAAAAACTGCGGGAACAGGATCGGGCCGCTCTGGAAATGAAACGCTTGTGCGGCGTGTTTAGCTCCCCCCAGCCCCCGGAGGAGGAAAAGCCGCTGGACAGGGTAAAGGAGCCGCCCCGCCCCTATCGGAGCCGGGAGCGCGAGGAGCGATGAGCCAGAAAAAGCGCCGCCGCCCTGTCCATCTTCATGTGATGGTGTCCGAGGAGGAACTGGCGCTGATACGGGAGCGCATGGCCGAGGCGGGCGTCCGCAACCTGGGGGCCTATGTGCGGAAAATGGCCCTCAACGGCTATGTGCTCCACGTTGACCTGTCGCCTGTCCGGGAGCTGGTGTCGCTCCAGCGGCGTTGCTCCAACAATCTGAACCAGGTGGCAATCCAGGCTAACACCTACGGCGGCATTTACCCGGAGGAGATCAAGGCGTTGCAGCGGGACTATGAAACTCTGTGGGAGCCGCTGTCCGATCTGCTCAAAAAGCTGTCGGCGGTGGTGGAGCTTTAACCCTTGCCGGGGAGCGTTGCGCTCCCCGGCTGCCCCGGCTTCTGGACACTTTGTCCAGAGGTGGGGGCAGCCGGAGCCATCCTTGTTGGCCCCCTCCTGCGGAGTTATAATATACATATAGAGGCAAATATCAAACTTTTGTAGGAGGTATGAACCATGCGTATCATTTTGAAAATCATCGCGGCCCCCTTTGTTCTGGCGCTGATCCTTGCTGTGGCGGTGCTCTCGTTCCTCTCCTGCATCGCAGGGGCGTTCTGCTGGTTGGCGTGTACCGCCTTTGTTCTGCTGGCGGCCTGCGGCTTTTTCGCAGGGCTGCATACCGGGTGTATCGCCATGCTGGTGCTGGCGTTTTTGGTTTCCCCCTTTGGGCTCCCGGCCATCGGGGGGTGGCTGCTGGAGCGCCTGTATGGGGTGAAATACGCCTTGCAGGATTTTATGTTTAGCTGATGACCTCTGGACAAAGTGTCCAGAAGTGCCGGGCGGCGGGATTTTCCCGCCGCCCTCTTTTCGTCTATCTGGAGGAGGTGAGCTTACGGCCACAACGCGCTTGATCACCCATCATATCAGCAAGGGGGAAACCATCGCCCAATCGCTGAAAGACCGTTTCGACTACGGCCAAAACCCGGAGAAAACCCAAGGCGGGGAACTCATTTCCGCCTATGAATGTGACCACCGCACAGCCGATGCCGAGTTTCTGCTGGCAAAGGCAAAGTACAAGGCCGTCACGGGCCGGGAACAGAAACGGGATGCGGATGTGCTTTGCTATCAGATCCGGCAGTCCTTCCGCCCTGGTGAGATCACCCCGGAGGAGGCAAACCGGGTAGGCTATGAAACGGCCATGCGCTGGACAAAGGGCAAGCACGCCTTTTTCGTTGCCACCCATACAGACCGCCAGCACATCCACAATCACATTTACTACAATTCCACCACCCTGGACTATACCGGGAAATTCCGGGATTTTTTCAGATCGGCGGCGGCCCTGCGGCGGCTCTCTGACCGGGTATGCCTGGAGCATGACCTGTCTGTAATCCAAAACCCGAAGCTCCACAGCAAGGGCCGCTTTCTCCACTATGGCCAATGGATCGGGGAACGTCCTCCCTCGGCCCAACAGCGGGTGCGGCTGGCTATCGTGGAGGCCCTGGGGAAACAGCCTGCCGACTTTGCGGCGTTCCTGCGGCTCATGGAGGAGTCCGGCTTTGCGGTGAAGCGTGGCCGGGGCGGGGTGATCTCATTCCTGGCCCCTGGGCAGGATAAGCCCACCCGCCTGCGCTCGTCCACCCTGGGCCCCGGCTTTGACCCGGAGGACATCCGGGCGGTGATCGCCGGGGAGCGCCCGATCCCGGAGTTGCCAAAGGATGGCCCGCCCCCGCCCCGGCGCGTCGATCTCATCATCGACATTCAAAACCGTCTGGCCCAGGGCAAGGGCCCGGCCTATGAACGGTGGGCCAAGGTCTACAACCTCAAACAGATGGCCGCCGCACTCCTGTATCTCCGGGAGCATGGGCTGACCGACTATGCGGCGCTGGAGGCCACCACCGAGGCGGCGGTGGATCGCTTTCATACTTTGGCCGGGGAGCTGCGGGACACCGAGGCCGCCCTCTCCCATACGTCCCAGCTCATGGGGGCGGTGGTGCAGTACGCAAAGACGAGGCCCGTGTTTGACGGCTACAAGGCGGCCCGGTATTCTAAAAAATATCTGGCCCAGCACGAGGCGGAGCTGGCAGACTATCGGGCGGCAAAGACCGCCATGAGTGAGCTTTTGGACGGGGCAAAGCTCCCAAAGATGGACGCGCTGAAAAAGCGGCGGCGGGAGCTGGCGGACAGGAAAAAAGCCCTCTATGCCGAGTACCGTAAAGCCCAGGCGGATATGCGTGAGGCTGTGGCGGTCAAGGGCAACATCGACTTCCTGCGCGGCTATCCAGACGGGCGGGAAGATAAGGCCCAGGAGCGGTAGCGCCGGGGCCGCAGACAATAAGGACTTCTGGACAAAGTGTCCAGAAGTCCGGCGGGTTTGGGGAGCTCCCCAACAAGCATTTTTGCGGGGCCACCGGCCACGCAAAAATAGCAGGTGTGGGCACACCTGCCCTGCTTGCCGTTTCGTGCAAACCCGAAAAACAGGCGCTTTGGAGCGGATAGTGCAGGGGGCGAACATTCCAAAAAGAATATTGCCATACTTCAAATGTTCTGCTATAATGTCTATAAATAACTTTTCAAAAAGGGGTTGACAAGCAACATGACTTCTGCCATCCTAAAGCAAGCAAGCAAGCAAGCAAGCAAGCAAGCAAGCGGAGCGGTGCTATAACTATGTAGCATCGGGCTTTTGTCATGCCCCCAATAATATTGGTATGTATAAGCGTTTCTATCAAGGCAGTTTTCTGCGCGGATAGAAACGCTTTTTTGTTTTGAAAACGTCAACTGGAGGAGGATTATGGTATGGACAATTTGCTGGAACAACTTGAACAGTGGAATAAAAACGATGAATTTTCCCGGTGTATTGAAGCCATTGAAGCTATCCCGGAAAAAGAACGTGGATATAAATTGACCATATTGCTTGGCCGGGCTTATAGCAATTTGGCAGTATTGGGAGATCACAAGGCGCATGGAGATGATGATGAAGTAGATAAGGAACTTATCCAACACTCCATTGACATTTTGGAAACTGTATGGAAACAGGGAGAAAATGACCCATACTGGAACGCTCGCATGGGATATGCTCACCTCATGGCAGATGATACGGCGGCTGTTGCTCTTGAATATGGAAAGCGGTGGCTGGAATTAGAGCCGGACAATCCAGAAGCGCAGAAATTGGTGAGCGATTGTGAGGGGTATCTTTCGGAAGAACCAGTCGAAATGTATGACGAGGCCGATTGGGATGCGGTAGAGAAACACATTAAAAAATATTTCGGTCATTGTGATTACGTATTTCACGAAAGTGTTTCCACAGGTATTCATTTGGACATCTGCGTTATTCCACCGCGAAAAGATCATAACTATTATACCCTTGTTACATTTGGAATGGGCGCTCATAGAATGAACGTGCCAGAGGAACTAACAGAGGAAAAATTGGAACGGGCAGAGCTTTTAATCAATCTTCCCCCGGATTGGAAATTGTCGGAGGAGGATTGGCAAGAGGAAAAATGGTATTGGCCTATTGATGTTTTGAAATGGGTTGCCCGCATACCTGTTAAAGATAGAAATACTTGGCTTGGCTGGGGACATACCATAAGTTCCGGTGAGCCATTTGCGGAAAGTACAAAATTGTGCGGGGCTATGTTATTAAACCCCGGTGTGTTTGGTGAACCCTCATACTTCTGCACTCTCCCCGACGGGGACGAAGTGAATTTTTATCAGCTTATCCCTCTCTACAAGGAAGAAATGGAGTTTAAGTTAGAAAATAGTGTAGATGAACTTATAGATAAATGCCCGGACGAAATCTTGGAGGTCATTAACCCCACGCGCCTTAATGCAATTACAGATGAAGATACGATTGGCTATGATTTAGCGGAAATGGATACTGCGGAAAGTCATCTAAAACGTATCCGTGATTTGCATTTGCCTGTTGATGAACTGGCCGCTTACAACTCTATGGCCGTTTATCTGCGTTGGGCTATGGAACGAGGGCAAATGAGCAACCCGTTTCTTACCCAGTACCGAAATATGGTAGAAACAGTTAGGGCGGGGAATGGCCCCGACTTGCGTGTGTTTATCCGGGACAAGCTGGACGGAAAGTTGTCCACACAATTTTTTGATCGGGTAGGCTCTGGCTTTGCACAATGGTATGCCCAGGACAATCGCTCAAATCCTTATGTCTATCTCTGGGACTACCGTGATTGTGCTCTGGCTGTTTTGAAAGATCATACATGGAATAGCATTGAGGAGGAAGAAGCCGCATATTTGCTTCTGCCTTATACCGAGGAAAGCTACCAGGCGATAAGTGCAATTTTGGATAAGCGGTTAAAAGAATTTTTGGAAACAGAATTTGAAGATGATCCCGAACTGCGTGTTGCACGTGCCGCCGATGGAAAGCCGCCTATCATTCCCGATTGGGACGGTCCCCTATTCTGCTATGCAACTGACCGTATCGCTCAAAAGGGCTATAAAATCAAGGGGGCCAAACGAATAATGCCAGAATGTGAGGAATGGGGCTGGGAAAGCGGTTGGGGCTTCTTTTCCGATGATGATATGATGGACGACGAACTTGATGATGAAAAAGCTGGCTTTTACGATATTCGAGATATTTGCCGCATTGACCCGACCGTAGTGCCCCTGTTGTCCTTGCCTTATGGCACATATATGGAGAAAAACGAAACCGGGGAATGGATTGAAATTGAAGATGATGAAACGGAAAGGAGTTAATGACAATGCAGCTTGATAAAATTGAAGATGTTTTATCTGAAAATCTGGGAGAAGGGTATCGAATTGTTAGGGACAATAATGAACTATCTCCAATAATCGAATGGGTTGACTGGGTTAATCAATCGGAAAATGACGAGAATGAAGAAGCTATTCGGGTTGAAGTCCATTTTGAAGATGGCACAGAGGAAACCTTTGAAAAAGGAATTACGCTTCGTCAAATCTGGCATGAAGATGTACTATAAGAACACCCTAGGTGCGGACTTCTGGACACTTTGTCCAGAAGTGGCCCGGTAGATAAAGGAGGATATATGGGCGCATGGAATTATGGTGTGTTTGATGATGATACTGCGTATGACGCTTTGATTGACCTTAAAGGATCATCAGACATAATTGCCGATATGGAAAGATATTTTGATGAGGTTATACAGGCTGAATATATCGGCTATGATGAAGCGCATTACGCTTTAGTATCAGCGGCCGTTATTGACAGCGTAATAAACAGCTTTGTGTATAGGTGTGATGAGGAAGATTATTTTGAGTGGACAAGTTCACAAAAATGTTTTGACTTTTCTCCCCTCAAACAAAAAGCAGTAACGGCTATTGGTGCCATTCTTTCTGATAATTCTGAATTAAGAGAATTGTGGGAAGAAAACGAGGAATTGTATGAAGCATGGAAAGAGGATAAACTTTCAATGCAAAAACGACTGCAACAATAACAAAAAGGAAAGGTGAAAAATCATGGGATTGTTTGGAAACATTTTTAAGCCGCTGCAAGGAAAGCTGACCGCTAAACAAGAAGAAAATATGAAAAAGGTAGCGGAAGTATTTAAGGAAAAGACAGGGAAAGATTATCAGACCGCCGTTGTCTGGAAAATGACAACAAAGAAAAAACTAACAAAAACTGTTCATACATATTACAACTGGCTTATGGGCTATGGCATAGACGATAATAACATTCCTGAAATCGTACTTATTCCCGTAGATCCTAAATGGGATTGGATTGATGAACCTATTTATTGCAAAAAGACTAATTCCGAAATGACGCAGGACAAGAAAACAAGCCTGTTCATCTTAAAGAATGACCAGCTTGAAGATGGCAAAATAGATTTACAGCTTATTAGTTCCGTGGCGATGATGGAAAATTATCTCATGGACGTTAATTATATGTTTGACTATGAAAAGCTGAGTGAGTATTGCATGAAATATTGGATGGGCAAGTGATGGAGTTTATAGAAAAGTTTTTAAGTGAGTATTGGCAATATGTAACGCTTGTGATTGGTGCAGGTTTCGTGATATTCGGTTTTATCTGCAACAAAATAAAATTACCAAAATTCTTAACGAGAAATCCAGACGCAAAATATTCGTTCGGGTTGAGAATAGTGTATATATTACTTGGTATTGGTAGCTTATTATATTCTCTTTTCTGTATTTTTTCTTGAGGTTAATAGTTGTTTGGGGGCCGCCAACGGAAACGGCATATAAAAAAACCGTTGGATTGGCGGCTGTGTTGTTATGCGCCTCAAATAGGGGCAGAAGTCAAACGGCGGTTTTGAAACTAATCATTTCAAGGCCGCCGCTTTTTTATACCCACGGCGGCAAAGGAGGTACGCCGTGTTTCTTTGCCTTGTCCATGCCCTTAATTTGTCAAAAAAAGCCCAGGCACCGGACAAGGATATTCTGATATTGGTTGCGAAAATTGTTCTAATATAAATAAATTCCTCGCTTTATGCGCTTGTGCGGCCTTGTGCTGTGCAAGCGCATTTTGCTTGCCTTACTTCTGGACAAAGTGTCCAGGGGTACGGGGCGGCTCCCCTGGGTGCCGCTCCCCGCCAGCCCTCCATTTTGTTTCCGATCAACCCACCCACCGAAACAAAATGGAGGACAAGTTATGACTACAATCAATCTGAAAGATTTTTATTATTGGTACATAGTGGACGAGCTGGTGGAGGTGCCCGATGAAGTGGCCGAGGCACTTATGGCCAGCCGGAGGGATGAAGCGTCCTATCAGCGGCGGCTTACCCGGAATAAGGCGTTTTATTCCCTGGACTGTGATGACGGGATCGAATATTCCGCGTGCCTGCATGAGCCCAGCCCCCAGGAGCTCCTGGATCGGAAAGAGCTGTTTTTCCGTCTGTGGAACGCCCTCAACTCTCTGCCGGAGATCCAGGGCCGCCGGGTGGACGCTCACTTGATCCTCGGCAAAAGCTACCGCCAGATCGCCCGCGAGGAGGGCGTGGACAAGAGCGCCGTCCGTTGTTCCGTGGAAAGCGGCATCAAACGGATGAAAAAATATTTGCGAGAAAATTTCTAATTACCATCTCCATTTGCCCCTTTTTTGTCCTGGGTATATGAGAGGAAGTTTTTTCCCTCTCCGTAAAGAGGACGCGGGGGCCCCAGGCCACAGTGCCGGGCCGCCGCCCTCTTTGCGGGGGAGCGCCGCCGCCGAGGATGCTGTCTTATGACGGGGCAAGAAAATGAGCGCGGCGCTCCCCTATATCTTTATGAAAAAGGGGAACGCTCTATGAACTACGATCCAGAATTGGCGGCCCTGCTCTCTCAGCCGTGGAGCGAGGGGGCCTGCCGGGGCTATGTGATCTCTGCGATGGAGCGGTGCGGCTTCAAGCCCGCCGACATTGAACAGGTCATGCTGGAGCTCCACGAGGTTTTTGACTACACCACCCCGGAGGAGGCTGCGGCTTACTACGAGCGGAGCCCCTATTGACTTCTGGACAAAGTGTCCAGAGGCCATACCGTCAAGCGGCCAGCGCCCTATGTGGGTGCTGGCCGTTTCCTTTATCCATACCGTTTTAAGAGGGAGGTATTTTATGCAGGCACAGGTCAAATACGAAAGCGAGATCAAAACTGCCGTTCTTGGGGATCGGACGATCACCGTCAAGAATGTTACCCCCATTTACCCGCCGCAGGAGCGGGATAAGCGAAGCCGTGAGGTCGAGCGGCGGCTGTTTGATGTGTTTGTAAAGTACGCCGGACAGAGGGGGTAGGCCGGAGTCATCCTTGTTGCATGGGGGCATTAGAGGTATAATATAGTTGTAGGTTGGCTCCCATTTATGGAAAGGGAGCTAATTATGGATAACAGAATTGACGCGATTTATGGGCGGCAGTCGATTGACAAAAAGGACAGTATCAGCATTGAAAGTCAGTTTGAATTTTGCCGTTACGAATTGAAAGGCGGTGAGGGCCGGGAGTACAAGGATAAAGGTTACTCCGGCAAGAATATTGAACGCCCGGACTTCCAGCGGCTTTTGCAGGACATCAAGCTGGGGCTCATCAAGCGGGTGATCGTCTACAAGCTGGATCGGATCAGCCGCTCCATTGTGGACTTTGCAAAGCTCATGGAGCTGTTCAAGCAGTACAATGTGGAGTTTGTGTCCTGTACGGAAAAATTTGATACCTCTACCCCAATGGGCAGGGCGATGCTCAATATCTGTATCGTGTTTGCCCAGCTGGAACGGGAAAGCATCCAAATGCGCGTGCAGGACGCTTTTTATTCCCGGTGTACCAAAGGCTACTATATGCGGGGCCGGACGCCATACGGTTTTGATACTGAGCCCATCGTCATGGACGGGATCAAGACAAAGAAGCTGGTGGAAAATGCGGAAATGGATTTTGCCGAGCTGATGTACCAGATGTATGCGGAGCCGAGCAGCTCCTACGGCGATATAACCCGGTACTTTGTCAAAAACTCCATTGATGTCTATGGAAAAGCCCTGCAACGGGCCTTTATCTCGAAACTGCTAAGAAACCCGGTCTATGTCCAGGCCGATATGGACATCTACGAATACTTCAAAGCCCAGGGCGTAAAAATCGAAAGCCCCCCGGAAATGTTCACGGGGGACAATAGCTGCTATCTCTACCAGGGCCGGGAGGGTGAAGAACAAATCCTTGTAATCGCTCCCCACCAGGGGCGCATCCCCTCCAGCCTTTGGCTGACCGTCCAGCGTAAGCTGTCACAAAACACCTCATTCCAGAATGGCCGCAAATGCCACAATACCTGGCTGGCCGGGAAAATCAAGTGCGGACGCTGCGGCTATGCTCTGGTGGGCTTGAGAGCCCAAAACGGCGTTACTTACCTGCGGTGCAAGCAGCGGGCCGATAACGGGAGCTGCGAGGGTGCCGGTACGCTGACGGCGCAAAGCATGGAGTCCTTTGTGTATGGCGAGATGGTGGAGAAAATGCGGAAGTATCACACGCTGAAAGGCGGCAAGGAACCAGGCTATAACCCCAAACTGACCGCCGCCCGTGTTGCCCTGGCAAAGACGGAAAGCGAGATTGAGAAACTTCTGGACACTTTGTCCGGGGCAAACCCGCTGCTCCTGCAATACGCAAACAATAGGATCGAGGAGCTGGACGCAGAACGGCAAAAGCAGTTAAAGCTGGTGGCCGATCTCACCGCTAATTCCGTTTCGGACACGCAAATTGACTGTATCACGAATTACCTCAACGATTGGGAGTCCGTGAGTTTTGACGATAAGCGCAAGGTGGTTGATATTCTCATATCCCACATTGATGCAACCAGTGAGAGCGTTACAATCCACTGGAAAATCTAAAGCCTGTTTCACTTGGCATTATGCCTTTGTAAAAAATAGTTTAACATTTTCAAACAGGAAAAAATCAGGATGGCAACGACAAATAATATCGAAATAGATCTTAGTTAATCGACCATTTTCGCCATCAACACCAGCATTTTTTCCGGCAACTGAAAAATTCGGGCATGGCGGTCCACCAATAAAACCGACTAAGTTTCCTTTTTCACGCTCTTGCGCAATAAGGGCAAGGAGATTTTTCTTTCCACGTCGCCTTGCATAGCGTTCAGCGCTATCATTACGATAGCCATAGATCGGAGCACGCAGATTCATTTGCATCCTTGCATACCGGTATGACTCAATAAAGAGGTTGTCGTATTCATTAACAAATACTATGTTATATCCGTTTTTTTCAAACGCCAAATCTAAAATCCCGATTCCTGAGAAAAACGAGAAGATGGAAATTTTCTTTTGCATGGTATTACATTCCTTTTTCTTTTTCGTGTTTCTCAAACTCTTCGAAAGTCATAAGGACAAATTTGGGCTTGTTATTTTTCAGAATAGTTATTAGGCCCTGCTCCTCTGCCATTCTCGCAGCAGAGGAAAAATTTTGATTAACTTTAGAAATAGATAGGGTCTTTTCGATATCAATTTTCATATCGCATACCTCTAAAAGCTTATATGGAGTTGTTAACTAAGATTTTACATCAAATATTAGCTAAAAGTCAACCTAATCTTAGATGTATTTTTGAAAGAAACAGTTGAACCTCCGGGCAGCCAGAGCTACAATGCCAACACCTCATAACGAGGACAAAGTGAACGGAGGTCAGATGATGAATTATGAATCAATCTCATTTCAGGACTATGAATCCATCACCGTTGATGAGCTGAAAGAGCAAACCAACAGTCTGTTAAATCTGGTAACAGAAGAACAGCGCCCGCTGCGCGTATTCATGAACGACGGCAAGGCTCTCCTGCTGTTCCCGCAGGATCTGCTCGCCCCAATCTGCGATTCTGACTTTCGCTTGATTCTGCTATCGGCAATGCGGTATGCGATGGGAAGAAACACATATATGCCCGTAGTAGTTGCCAATTATATCAAGCGTCACCGTCAGTTTCTGGATGGTAAGTTTCTCGTTTTGGCTACCGATGATATTCGCCGGCATCTTGAAGACTATGCAGAATATGATCCAAATGCAAATCTCTGGCACAACCTTTTAGATGCGCTCAAAGCAGAACAGGAGGAGCGTGCTACTCGTCAGGCAAGAAAAATCAGACCGTGTCCGGTCTGTGGGGAACCATTAGAGGTTACCAGCATTACTGACAACCGGCATTCACCTGGTGGCTTTGACGTGATAGCTCGCTGCCAAAATTGCCGCTCTAATTACAAGTGGTTCTGCGATAAGGACGGCGGCGTCACAGATATGAAAGAGCATTTTTTCGGATAAGGCGAGCGTGAATCTCGGTAGAAAGCGCTCGGTATATCCCTTATCTATAGTGGCTCAACCTTTGAACTGCGCAGTATCTTCCGTAGAGTAGTCAAAACAAAAATGCACGCTCATATGAGTGGATGCTTTCCCGTATTCTGGTACGTTTTCCCTTAAAATGCCCATCAAATTACGGGAACGCGACGGCTATTAAGCGAAAACTAATTCAATTCAAAATAGCAGCGTTGCGTCAGCAGGTGTTACATGATCCTCGAAATCTGCATTGTATTCCTGCGATAACTACTAACGGATATACGAGGCAACTCTTGCGGGAAAGACAATTTTGTGGTTTTATATTCATGGGCATAGAGAGGGTAAAATACTATATCCGCGAGTTCGGCGCAAGC
>OLZQ01000635.1_pt1 | contig 17513 bp, 10 predicted proteins | sample 1644511 | NCBI WGS metagenome assembly OLZQ01 (sample SAMEA103958132, study PRJEB25191) | human gut metagenome | biome: human-associated habitat [ENVO:00009003]; feature: intestine environment [ENVO:2100002]; material: feces | place: Germany | collected 2013/2015 | reverse complement strand
CGGAAATGCTTTCACAAATTAAAAGGGAGGGGTAGAACCCCTCCCCTACACACAGGAATGAGCGCCAACGTCGCGCAGTTGGCCAGCAACACTATATCCCCAAAATCGCCGACGCCAGCGCGAAATAGATCAGCAGGCTTGTGGCGTCCACGATGGTGGTGATGAACGGACTGGCCATCACCGCCGGGTCAAGGCCGATCTTCTCCGCCAGCAGCGGCAGCGAGCAGCCCACACACTTGGCGAAGATCACCACGAACATCACCGTCAGGCACACCACCAGGCACACCGCCATGGTGACCTCACTGTTGCCCAGCAGCGCCCTGTCCACCAGTTGCATCTTCACAAAGTTGGCGGCGGCCAGCGCCGCGCCGCACAGGAAGGCCACGCGGACCTCCTTCCACAGCACCGCCAGCACGTCGGAGAAGTCCACCTCGCCCAGACTCAGGGCGCGGATCACCGCCACCGACGCCTGCGTACCGGAGTTGCCGCCGGTGCCCGACAGCATGGGGATATAGGCGTTCAGCACCAGACAGGCCGCCAGCGCGTTTTCGTAATGGTTCAAAATCATGCCGGTAAAGGTGGCCGACAGCATCAGGATCAGCAGCCACGGCATACGGGCCTTCCACGTGTCGAACACGCCGGCGCGGAGATAGGGCTTGTCGGAGGGCAGCATAGCGGCCATCTTCTCGAAGTCCTCGGTGGTCTCCTCCTCGATAACGTCCATAGCGTCGTCGACGGTGACGATACCCACCAGCCGCTTCTCCAGATCCACAATGGGCATGGCAAGGAAGTCGTACTTGCTCAGCGCCTGAGCCACGTCCTCCTTATCGTCGGTGGTCTTGGCCCACACCACGTCCGGATCCATGATATCCTCGATGAGATCGTCCTCGTCCGCCAGCAGCAGGTCGCGGACGGACAGCACGCCCAGCAGGCGGCGGGTGGGATCGGTGACGTACAGGATGTTGATGGTCTCCAGCTCGCCGCCGATGCGGCGGATGCGCTTGAAGGCGTCCGCCACCGTCATATCCTTCTTCAGGGACAGGAATTCCATGTTCATGATGGAACCGGCGCTGTCCTCCGGGTATTTCAGAATTTCATTGATAGACTTGCGCATCTCCGGCGTGGCCTTATCCAGAATGCGGATCACCACGCTGGCGGGCATCTCCTCCACGATGTCCACGGCGTCGTCCAGATACAGCTCGTCCAGCACCTCCTTCAGCTCGGTGTTGGAAAAGCCGTTGATGAGCATCTCCTGACTCTCGCTCTCCAGCTCCACGAATACCTCCGCCGCCGTCTCCTTGGGCAGCAGCCGGTACAGCAGCGGCATGACCTCAGGCCCGGCCTCTTCCAGGATCTGGGCGATATCCGCACTCTCCATGGGCAGGAACATGTCACGCAGGTCGGCATAGCGTTTCTCCCGGATCATCTCCCTGATCTCGTCCAGCAATGCATCCATTTTGTTTTCCAAATCGATCATGCCGCGTTCCTCCTTTCCATGGTTCGCCCACTGCTTCGGGCACAAAAAAACACCCCAGCGCGGCAGGCGCTGCGGTGAAAGCGGGAAGCAAGCCTATGGGGATGCTTCTTGCCCTACCGTTACAAGCTTTAGCATCGCCGGGCGGTGAAACTGCGTTAGATGATACCTTGGTTTCGATATCGCCTGTTCAAACCCTCTCGTGGTGTCTCCACCATTTCGCGGCAGCAGTCCATATCCCTGCGGTAGCCTTACCTACCGGTGAACATTCATCTTATGCTATAGTATGTCAAAATAAAGGGCTTGTCAAGAGCGATGGGCATCTTTTTTATCGCAGTCGAAAAAATGTTTTATAAATACGCCTTGTGTCGGAAAACGCAGTGTGGTATACTGTATAGTTGATAAAAACCGCACTCAACAAGGAAGGGGGGTCGCACCATGGGACTGCACGACGGACACCGCGCCAGGAAAAAGGAGCAGTTCCGCCGGCAGGGACTGGACGGCTTTGCCGACCACGAGGTGCTGGAGCTGCTGCTGTACTACGCCATCCCCCGGAAGGACACCAACGAGATCGCGCACCGGCTGCTGCAAAAATTCGGCTCGCTGCAAAATGTGTTCAGCGCCCCGCTGGAGGAGCTGTCCAAGGTGGACGGCGTGGGCGAAAGCGCGGCGCTGTTCCTGACGCTGCTGCCGCAGGTGCAGAAGCGGGCCATGCGCAGCGGCGGGAAGGAGCGGGTGCTGAACAGTGTGGACAAATGCGGCCGCTACTTTCTGGAGCTGCTGGGGCATGAGCGGCAGGAGCTGCTGTATCAGGCATGTCTGGATGGAAAGGGCAAGCTGCTGAGCTGCAAGAAGCTGTCTCAGGGCAGCGCCGACTGTACGGCACTTTCCGTGCGGCAGGTGGTGGAAAACGCCCTGTTGTCCGGTGCCAGCGCCGTGGTGCTGGCACACAACCACCCCAGCGGCGTGGCGCTGCCATCGGAAAGCGATCGGGCGGTGACGCTGTGGGTGCGCGACGCGCTGAAAACCATGGATATCCGATTGCTTGACCACATCATCGTGGCGGACAATGATTTTGTCAGTATGAACCAAAGCGGATATTTGCTGTAGTGCGAGTAAGAGGACGCCGCATCAAAGGCTCCCCTTGTTGCAAGGGGAGCTGTCAGCCGTAAGGCTGACCGAGGGGATAAATTGTATTTGGACAATCCCTCCGGCGCTTCGCGCCACCTCCCTTTACACAAGGGAGGCATTGGTACAACGCACTATCATGAATGTCCGCACGGCGGGGTGAGGTCACCCCGCCCTACGAAGTGGTACGTTGACATTTCGTAGGGCGGCCTGACCACAGGCCGCCGCCCGACAGACGCAGCATTTCTGGTCGTGTCATTCCGAACCAGTGCGCACACTGGCGTGGGAATCCGCCTCCACGGCCTCAGCGTCAAAGGAGAAACGGATTGCCACGTCGCTGACGCTCCTCGCAATGACACATCAAGATACCCTTCACTTTCAAGGAGAACCCCTATGCCTCAATTCAAAGTCCATTCCGAATACTCCCCCGCCGGCGACCAGCCTCAGGCCATCGAAAAGCTGGCTCAGGGCGTGGATCTGGGCCTGCGGGAACAGGTGCTCAAGGGCGTCACCGGCTCCGGCAAGACCTACACCATGGCCAAGGTCATCGAGCAGGTGCAGCGCCCCACGCTGGTGCTGGCCCACAACAAGACGCTGGCCGCCCAGCTGTGCGAGGAGTTCCGGGAGTTCTTCCCGGAAAACGCCGTGGAGTACTTTGTCTCCTACTACGACTACTACCAGCCGGAGGCCTATATCCCCCACACCGACACCTATATTGAGAAGGACGCCTCCACCAATGAGGAGATCGACCGCCTGCGGCTCAGCGCCACCTGCGCCCTGCTGGAGCGGCGTGACGTGATCGTGGTGTCCTCCGTCAGCTGCATCTACGGTCTGGGCGAGCCGGACGACTTCGCCCGCATGATGATCTCCCTGCGCACCGGCATGACCATGGATCGGGACGAGCTGCTGCGCCGTCTGGTGGAGGACCGGTACGAGCGCAACGACGTAGCCTTCCAGCGCAACGTGTTCCGCGTCCGGGGCGACACGGTGGAGATGTACCCCGCCTACTATAAAGACCGGGCCATCCGCGTGGAGTTCTTCGGTGATGAGATCGACCGCATCACCGAGTTCCACCCCGTCACCGGCGCTGCCATGAAGACCCTGAACCACGTGGCCATCTATCCCGCCAGCCATTACGTTGCTTCCAAGGAAAAATTGCAGCGGGCAATGGTGGAAATTCAGCGGGAGTGCGACGATCAGGTGGCCTTCTTCCGCGCCCACGACAAGCTCATCGAAGCCCAGCGCATCGCCCAGCGGACGGCCTATGACTTGGAAATGCTGACGGAGATCGGCTTCTGCAACGGCATCGAGAACTATTCCCGTGTAATTCAGGGGCGGGCGCCGGGGACGCCCCCCACCACGCTGCTGGATTATTTCCCCAAGGACTACCTCATGTTCATCGACGAGAGCCATGTGACCGTACCGCAAATCCGAGCGATGTACGGAGGCGACCGATCCCGCAAAATGAATTTGGTAGAATACGGATTCCGACTACCTGCCGCCGTAGACAACCGGCCTTTGAAATTCGACGAATTCGAAGGATTGGCTCGGCAAATCATTTATGTAAGCGCCACTCCCGCCGATTATGAACTGGAAAAGAGCGAAGGTATCGTCGTCGAACAAGTTATCCGTCCGACGGGATTGCTCGACCCTATCATAGAGGTACGTCCCAGCCTGAACCAAATCGACGATTTATTGGAAGAGATACAACTAAGGATAGAACACGACGAACGAGTTCTGGTAACGACCCTAACCAAACGTATGGCCGAGGAGCTGAACGCTTATCTCGCCAAGCTCGACATCAACTGTAATTATATACACTCCGATGTCGACACTCTCGATCGTATTAAAATTTTGGACGATTTACGAGCGGGTGTTTACGACGTGCTTATCGGGGTTAACCTCTTACGCGAAGGATTGGATTTACCCGAAGTCTCGTTAGTGGCCATACTCGATGCCGATAAAGAAGGCTTCCTACGCTCGCATCGTTCGCTGACACAAACCGTAGGACGGGCCGCAAGAAACCTCAATGGGCGGGTAATCATGTATGCCGACCGAATCACCGAAAGCATGCAAAAAACCATAGACGAGACCAATAGAAGGAGAGAGAAACAGTTAGCTTACAACGAAGAAAACCATATCACTCCCCAAGCGATACAAAAGTCGAAGAGCTCGGTGCTCATATCGAATGCAGATACAAAACAACAGGCGCAACCGTCCAAAGCGACCAAACCGACAAAAGCGTACAGCGACGAATATCGGGAACATGTAGATGTCGCCGCCGATCCTATCGTCAAATATATGTCGAAAGAACAGTTGCAAAAGGCCATCGAACGTACTCGCAAACAGATGGTCGAAGCGGCAAAAAAAATGGATTTCATCGAAGCGGCACAATATCGGGACGAGCTTATAAAACTAGAAGATTTATATCAAAAAACAACCACGACTACCTGAATTTATGAAAAGTGACACTGAAATAGCCGACAGCACAGTTTTGGAAGAAATAGATACCATAGCCCGCAAAGCGGGTATTCCTGTCGAAAACTTATTCCACTACGGTCCTTATATAGCCAAAGTACCGCTCAAACTTATCGACGACCATAAAGCGAAAAAGAGCCACCTCATATTGGTAACCGCTATTACCGCAACCAAAGCCGGTGTGGGAAAAACGACCGTGAGCATAGGATTGGGCATGGGACTCAACCATATCGGTAAGAAAGCCATCATCGCTTTACGAGAGCCTTCGCTGGGTCCATGTTTCGGGATTAAGGGTGGAGCTACCGGCGGCGGCTACGCACAAGTACTACCTCCCGAAAGAATCAATCTGCACTTCACCGGAGATTTCCATGCCATTACGTCGGCTCACAACTTAATCGCCGCACAGTTGGACAACTATATTTTCCAGAACCGAGCCGAGGGCAGTGGACTGAAAAATATACTTTGGAGGCGGGTAATGGACATGAACGACCGATCACTAAGGCAGATTGTGACCGGATTGGGGGGACTCAACAACGGGATTCCCACGGAAGCAGGATTCGACATTACTCCTGCATCGGAAATCATGGCGATTCTTTGTCTCTCGAAAGATATGGAGGACATGGAACAACGCATCGGCCGTATCGTCGTTGCACATCGGTATAATGGAGAGCCGTTCACGGTAAACGATTTGGGTATCACAGGCCCTGTGCTCGCCCTGCTACGCGATGCGATAGAGCCTAATTTGGTGCAAACGACCGAATATAATCCTGTACTCGTACACGGAGGGCCGTTCGCCAACATTGCTCACGGCTGCAATTCGGCCATAGCCACCCGCATGGCTCTCACTTTCGGCGACTATGTCGTAACCGAAGCTGGCTTCGGAGCTGACTTGGGGGCCGAAAAATTCTTCAATATCAAATGCCGTCAAAGCGGACTTCGTCCCGATTTGACAGTCCTCTTGGCGACCACATTATCGCTGAAAATGCACGGAGGCGTTCCCGAAGCAGACATAACGAAACCGAACAGAGAGGGTATCGTTCAAGGATTCGCCAACCTCGACAAACACATCGAAAACCTGCAATCTTTCGGACAAACTGTATTGGTGGCACTCAACCGTTTCACCAGCGATACTGATGAAGAAATAGAACTCATCATGCGCCATTGCGAACAAAAAGGCATAAGATGCGTTGTGAACAACGCTTACACCGACGGCGGTATCGGGGCCGCCGATTTGGCACACGCCGTTGTCGAAGAGATAGAAAACAATCCGTCTCGTCCGTTACGTTTCACCTATAACGATAACGATTCCCCGACTGCAAAAATAGAAAAGATCGCACACACTATCTACGGTGCGGGAGAGGTCGTATTCAGTCAAAAAGCCGAGAAGAAGCTGAAACAAATTAAGAACTGGAACCTAAATCATTTACCGGTTTGTATCGCCAAAACCCAATATTCATTTTCAGCCGATCCGAAACGATACGGGTTGGTTAAAGATTTTCAATTTACCATCAATGACATAGAATTAAATGCAGGTGCTGGCTTTATCGTAGCCATAGCCGGAGAGATGCTACGCATGCCGGGTCTCCCCAAGCACCCGCAAGCACATCAAATAAAAGTAGTAAACGGAAAGATCGAAGGGCTCTATTAACAAGAATATGAAAGAATACCGATTACAAGATTGGTTACCGACCACCCGTAAGGAGATGGATTTACGAGGCTGGGATTACGTCGATGTAATCCTATTCTCGGGAGACGCTTATGTGGACCACCCCTCTTTCGGGGCTGCCGTGATCGGACGCACGCTCGAAGCCGAAGGATTGAGAGTGGCTATCGTTCCCCAACCTAACTGGCAAGACGATTTGCGGGACTTCAAAAAATTGGGTATCCCCCGGCTATTCTTCGGTATTTCGGCGGGAGCTATGGACTCGATGGTGAACCATTATACCGCAAACAAGAGATTGAGGAGCGACGATGCTTATACTCCCAATGGCCGGCATGGCATGAGACCCGACTATCCTACAATCGTTTATAGCCGTATCTTAAAACGGTTATTCCCGGACACTCCGATTATCGTTGGGGGAATCGAAGCCTCTATGCGACGCCTGACTCACTACGACTACTGGCAAGACAAACTATTGCCCGGCATTCTGGCTGACTGCCCGGCCGATTTGTTAATTTACGGAATGGGGGAACGTCCCATTATCGAAATAGCCCGCCGGTTACAACAAGGTGAGAACATAAAACAGCTCGACGACATTCCTCAAACAGCAAGTATGCAACCTCTTTCGAATATGCCTCGCGTTACGGAAGACGAAGGGAATATCGTCCTCGCATCACACGAAGAATGCCTACTCCACAAACGGAAGCAATCGGAAAATTTCAAGCACATCGAGGAAGAATCCAATAAATACCACGCTAAGCGACTTTGGCAAAGCGTGGGAGAGCGGGCAATCATGGTCAATCCTCCTTACCCGCCCATGACCGAAACGGAAATAGATGCCTCGTTCGACCTTCCTTATACCCGTATGCCCCACCCCAAATACAAAGGGAAAACAATTCCAGCATATGAAATGATAAAGTTTTCGGTCAATCTGCATAGAGGGTGCTTCGGCGGATGTGCATTCTGCACCATTTCGGCACATCAGGGCAAATTCATTGCCTCCCGTTCCAAAGAGTCCATTCTCAAAGAGGTAAAACAAATCATCAATATGCCCGATTTCAAAGGATATCTGAGTGATCTGGGAGGCCCCTCGGCAAACATGTACCGAATGCACGGGGTGAATGAAGAACTTTGCCGAAAGTGTAAACGGCCTTCCTGCTTGGCTCCTCAAATCTGCCCGAATCTCAATGCCGACCATTCGTCTTTATTGGATATATACCAAGCCGTCGATGCCCTACCCGGCATAAAAAAATCGTTTATCAGCAGCGGAGTACGGTACGACCTTTTGCTCCACCGCCACAAAGATAATGAGTTAAACCATTGTACTCGGTTTTATACAGAGGAACTCATATCCCGTCACGTCTCCGGTCGACTGAAAGTAGCCCCGGAGCACACTTCGGACCGAGTTCTCAACATCATGCGCAAACCCTCGTTCTCTCTCTTCGAAGAATTCAAACGAATTTTCGAACGAATAAACAAGGAAAAAGGTCTGAACCAGCAAATTATCCCTTATTTCATATCGAGCCACCCGGGCTGTACAGAGGAAGATATGGCAGAATTGGCGGCTTTGACAAAACAAATGAATTTCAAATTGGAACAAGTACAGGATTTTACGCCTACTCCTATGACTCTGTCCACCGAAATTTATTATACAGGAATACACCCCTACACCGGCGAGAAAGTTTTCACAGCCCGAAAACCGGAAGAGAAGTTAAACCAACGCAAATATTTCTTCTGGTATCTCCCCGAAAAGAGAAACGACATACAAAATTCACTCAAACGCATGCACAGAAACGATTTGGCGGAAAAACTATATGGGAACACCCCGTGGAGAAAACCAGCAAGAATCGTAAGTGAGACAAAGAGTAGGCAAAAAAAGAAAAAACCGAACAATAAATAAACTATAAACCGTTATTTATGAACAAACTAAATTGTATGATGATGGCAGGAACTTTATTGGTAACGGCCTGTCAGCCGACCGGAAAAACCGGAGACGTAATCGGCAAACAACCCGTAAAAGTCGAGAATGGAATCATGACCACAGAAGTGCTCATGGCATTCGGCAGAGTAAGCGGTCCCGTAGTTTCTCCCGACAAGAGTAAAATTTTGTATGGTGTCTCTTACGAAAATCTGGAACAAAACAAAAGCAACCGTGAGCTCTTCGTCATGGACATCGACGGACAAAACAAAAAGCAAATCACTTGTACTCCCGAATCGGAAGGCAATGCCGTATGGATCGACGGAGGCAAACAAATAGCATACCTGTCGGGAAAGAGCGGAGATTCACAATTATGGATTATGAATGCCGACGGTAGCAATGCCCGACAAATAAGCCACCATGAGAAAGGTGTCCACGGTTTTTTATTCTCGCCCGACGAGAAACATATACTTTTCATCGGCAACGTGAAATACAGCGAGAAAGCCTCGGACCTCTACCCCGACCTCGATAAAGCGACAGGACGTGTGATCGACGATTTAATGTACAAGCATTGGGACGAGTGGGTGGAAGAGATACCCCACCCTTATATCGCTTCATTCGACGGTAAACAGTTAACCGATATTACCGACATTATGGAAGGAGAGCCATACGAATCTCCCATGAAGCCATTCGGTGGTATCGAATCTTTCGCATGGACTCCCGACAGTAAAGCCGTCGCTTATACCAGCCGAAAGAAAACCGGTATGGAATATTCTTTATCGACAAATTCAGATATTTATCTGTATGACCTCTCCACCCAAGAAACCAAAAACCTTACCGAGGGCATGATGGGATACGATACTACACCGGCGTTCTCGCCCGACGGGAAATATCTGGCATGGGGCAGCATGGAACGCGAGGGTTACGAATCGGACAAAAATCGACTCTTCATCATGAACATGGAAACAGGAGAAAAACAAGACCTGACCTCCGACTTCGATTACAGCACCGATGAATTGGCTTGGAGTCCCGACGGAAAATCTCTATATATCCGTTCGGCCTATCAGGGAGAAATACACATTTTCAAAGTAGGGCTCGATAAAAAAATCGAACAAATCACGACCGGATATTACGATTATGCCTCATTGGCTCCCGTAAACGACAACTGTTTGATCGCCATGCGCCACTCTTTGTCTCAGCCCGATGAAATTTATAGTATCGACCCGCAAAGCAAAGAAGTAAAGGAAATCTCTTTCGAGAATAAAGATATTCTGGATCAAATCACTATGGGTAAAGTCGAAGAACGCTGGATAAAGACGACAGATAACAAAAAGATGCTTACGTGGATCGTTTATCCTCCCCATTTCGATCCTTCTAAAAAATACCCCGCTATCCTCTATTGTCAAGGCGGACCTCAACAACCGGTGAGCCAATTCTGGTCTTACCGTTGGAATCTGCAATTAATGGCGGCCAACGGATACATCGTTATCGCACCCAACCGTCGGGGTCTCTACGGATTCGGTCAAGAATGGCTCGAACAAATCAGCGGAGATTACGGTGGCCAAAACATGAAAGACTATTTCAGTGCGACCGATGAAATGAAAAAAGAACCGTTCATCGACGGCGACCACATGGGCGCAGTTGGCGCCAGCTACGGAGGATTCTCGGTCTATTGGCTGGCCGGACATCACCAAAAACGATTCAAAGCATTTATCGCCCACGCAGGTATCTATAACCTCGAACAACAATATGTAGAAACCGAAGAAATGTGGTTTGCCAACTGGGATATGGGCGGAGCTCCGTGGGATAAAAAGAATGCTACGGCACAACGTACATTCGCTACATCGCCGCATAAATTCGTAGACCAATGGGATACCCCCATACTTATCACTCACGGAGAATATGATTTCCGCATTCTTGCCTCACAAGGTATGTCGGCGTTCAACGCAGCCAAACTCCGAGGAGTTCCGGCAGAAATGCTCATCTTCCCCGACGAAAACCACTGGATTTTGAAGCCTCAGAACGGTGTACTGTGGCAAAGAATTTTCTTCCGTTGGCTCGACCGTTGGTTGAAGCCGCAAGCTACAACTACCGACCAACAAAAATGATCGAATTCAACAACATAACTTTCATTTATGACAACAAGCCTCTGATGCAACACTTCTCGTGTTGCATCAGCTCCGGCGAGAAAGTGGTGCTTTACGGACCTTCGGGACACGGTAAAAGCACCCTTCTTGCTTCGGTAGCCGGCTTTGTTTTACCAGACGAAGGCTCTATCCGTATAAACGGTAAAATCCTCGACAGCGTTGCCATACAACAAATACGACGGATAACCGCATGGTTGCCCCAAGAGTTCACTCTCCCGTTTGAAACAGTCGAAGAACTGATCGCAGCCCCTTTCAGGCTAAAAATAAACCAACCGTCGAGACCTACGAAAGAAACTATCCTGAATCATTTCGCAAGACTCGGACTGGAACCCGAACTGTATGAAAAACGCTCTATTGAAATATCGGGAGGACAGCGCCAGCGTATTATGCTGATGATAACGGCTTTGTTAAACAAAAAAATCGTTCTCTTGGACGAACCTACCTCGGCTCTCGATCCCGACTCTATTTCTCTTATCATCGATTACATTCACGCCATGCGGGAAACAACCGTAGTGATGGTGTCGCACGACACTCGCTTCATAGAGGCGTTCGACCGAAAAATATACATCGGAGATTGATTATGGAAACAATAAATATCGGATACGGACACATGGCTTTGGGATTTCTGTTATTGATAATCCCTACCTATTTTCTCTACCGTTACCGTACCGGTTTGGTAAAAGACACGCTCATCGCCGCGCTACGTATGACCGTACAACTCTTCCTCATCGGATTTTATCTCGAATACCTGTTTTTATGGGATAAACTGTGGATAAATCTGTTATGGATATTGCTCATGATAATCATAGCTTCATCGACCGCACTAAAACGAACCCACTTACCCGTACGAACTTTATTCATGGCTGTTTCCGTTGCATTTCTCGTCTCACTACTCGTCATAGACTTTTATTTCTTAGGCTTAGTCGTTCGCCCGGAAAAAATCTTTACCGCCCGATATTTTATTCCCATCAGTGGTATGATTTTAGGCAATATGCTATCGGCCAACGTTATCGCTCTCAATTCGTTTTACGGCTCTCTAAACAGAGAACGACAATTATACCTTTATCTGTTGGGGAACGGCGCATCTCCCAGCGAAGCCCTGACCCCCTTCATGCGTGAAGCCCTCATCAAATCGTTCAACCCCACGATCGCATCAATGGCAGTCATGGGACTTATCGCCCTTCCGGGAACTATGACCGGACAAATTTTAGGAGGCAGCAGCCCAAGCGTAGCCATCAAATATCAAATCATGCTAATGATAACCATCTTCGCCTCTTCGCTCATATCGGTTTTGCTCACCCTATGGATTTCCCGTAAGAAAACATTCGATAAATACGGAATGACGAAATTCTAAACGACCATTTCCTCCCGGTTGCGTCTCAATCGAGCTTTGAACACATCGGGCTTATCATTGAGAATAAGCTCTTCGGGAAACTCAGTCTCCACCAACAGAGGATACAGCCATCTGTAATCGGCGATGGAAAAAGAGATATGGGCATCACTCCCCAAAATGACAGGTTGCTCATAGTGTTTGCACAAACGCAGGATTTCCAAATTATTTTCTCTCGCTTTCTCCTTATGGCGATATGGATTGAGAGAACTGTTGTTTATTTCCAACAACACCCCGTTCTCTTTGGCAGCCAGCACTAACGGTTCAAAAAACAGATCGGCCGTACCGTCACCAGGGTGACTGATAATGTCGATATGACCATTACGTATAGCACCTTCCACAGCCAATGTATTCTGCTCGACCGTTCCCGGCCGATAACACAGCGAATGAAGTCCGGCTATGCGAATATCCAAAAATTTAAAATATTCTTCTTCCAAGTCGAGAGAACCTTCATAATCGACTATATTTATCTCGGCGCCTAATAAGAGTTCCACCCCGTACATCAGCCGCGGCACTACCGGTAAATTCCGAAAATATATGGGTGAACAAGTTCCCGGAATGCCACCCGTGTGTTCCGTAATACCCAATATTTGCAGGCCTTTATCGGCTGCCGTGCGAACCATCTCCTGTAAAGTACTGAAAGCATGTCCGCTAGCAACCGTGTGAGTATGTACGTCGAGAAGAATTTTCATAACAGATCTATTTAAGACTCGGTAAAGATAGTCCAATTCGCACGAAGAAACAACAGCCCCTCACGAAACAGGAAATGTCCACCCTGTTACTGATAGATAGCGATCATCTCGTTACAAGTATTGATGATGTTCTGCTGCGACTGTATGTTGTGCTTGATAGCAGCCGAATTGGGGTCCTCGATCAATTTCATCTGTAAGCGGGTCAGCTCTTCAATGGCCCGGCTGCGGCGGATTTCCCACTCGACCCGACGGGCTGGATCGCTCCGGTTGCTACCCGACGAAACGGGTGCCGAAACTGCGGGAATAGACACCACGTCACTACCCACGTTACCACTGGCGGGTGTCTCACTACCAGCAGAGATGGTACCCGGAGTCTCCCGACCGTTACTGTCGAGCCTGTTACCCTCCTCGTCAAAGATGAATATCTCACCACCGCTTTTAAAACAGAACACACCGTAGCCCGAGCGATAAGTGCTCGCATAGCTGTTAGAGGGGAGCAAAAAGACTTCGCGTCCCGCGGTATCGATATACCCTACCCTCCCATTGCGAGCCACCCGGGCAAAGCCATTTTCAAACCGGCTCACCCGACTGTATATGCAGGGTATCACCTCTTCGCCCTGCTTATTTATGAATCCATGTTTACCCTGCTGTTCCACATCAATCAGCCCCTCGCTGAATAATTCACCTATCCGGTCGTAACGTGCCGAAGTCAGTTCTTTCTGCTCGGCATCGACAAAGCCATAGAGACCGTTCTCATAGAAATAAAACACATCAACGTCACAAATACCCATCGCCTCATAACGCGGGGTCGAGATAAACTCGCCGTCTTTGTCGATCAAACCATAGAGACCATTGAGACACGCCGGGGTCACCTCGCCATAAAAGGAGATGGCTTTTTCGAACCGACAGGGAATTACCTCTCGGCCCGTCTCGTCGACGTAGCCATAGAGTCCTGCCTCGTTCTGCACGCAGCCGCGGCCATTTCTAAACATTTCTGCTCCCCGATAAGAGACAGGAGACACCTCGTAACCGTCGGTATCGACATATCCTTTTCTCCAATTCTGTTCGACTACGGCCAAACCTTCGTTATAATCATTCACACGTTCATACCGGCAGGGCACCACAAGGTTCCCCTCGGAATCGATATAACCATAGTTATAATACTCGTCACAAACCGCACTACGGTCGCAACAGAAACCGCTTATCGGCTGAATACCTGACGGGAGGGAGAATTCCTCTACCCCACCGTCGCGATAGACAAAAAGTTTGTACACCCCCTCTTTCGAAAGAGCCACGATACCACCAGGCTCGACAAATACCAGCTCATAAATACAAGGTATCACCTCCTTGCCCCTCTCGTCAATACAACCATAGACAGCTGTCTCGCGACCCGACTCAGTCTTAGTATCCATGCTCACCCGAGCTATACCGTGCTCGAAATTATCAATGTGCGTATATTTCAAATGCAAGTTGAGAATATAGGGAGTGATTTCCACTTTTCCACTTCTCCCACACGATGTCAATAAGGAGATACCAACTACTGAAAAAATCATGAGGCAGCTCCAAATGCTTGAATGTTTCATAGTACACAATTTTATGCAATACAAAAATAATGATTTTACCGAAATATGAAGACAATCGGACTACAAATTATCCCCTTTCGACAAATCGTTGAGATATCCTCACGGCCTAATACACCCAGAGGCTGCACCGAAATATTCGATGCAGCCTCTGGGTGGGTGTGTGATGTTCGGACACAAACCCGTCAAATTGCTTGCTCTATATTCCAGACAAAGGCCCGTAGCCCAAGCTGAGGAGTAGCCTCGTCCATCTGATGCAGTTTTTCCAACAGCGGCTCTACTTTACTATCCTCGACAACGGTTATAATGGCAGAACACATGGAAGGCCATGCATGACTGCCATAGTGGGGTTCCCCTGTCTTGGAACCACGTCCTCTCATCTGTTCGAAATAAGAGAACCCCCGACAAGAGAGTTTATCCAACAGTTCGATAATTCGCACATAGTGAGCTTGATCAAAAGTGATAAGAACAGATTTCATATCGAATTATATTTTTAGTGTTCTGTTTTCCTTTTCCGATTCTGGGAAAAGGAAAACAGAACATTTTGATTTAGTTATTAGAATTTATCTTTACATCTTGAAGCAGTCGTTCGTGATGTTTCTTGCGTTTGCGCTTCACACCGACAGAGGCAAATACACAATAAAGTACAGGTATGAGAATCAATGTCAAAATCGTAGATACTGTCAAACCACCGATCACAGCCGTACCCATCGGCCTCCACATTTCAGAACCTTGCCCCGTACCGATAGCCATAGGAACCATACCTAAAATCGTAGTTAAAGTCGTCATGATTACAGGACGCAAACGAGAATGTCCACCTGTTACAACGGCTTCACGTATTCCCATACCTCTTTCCCGGTTCAACGATATATAGTCGATAAGCACGATACCATTTTTCACCACAATACCAATAAGCATTATCGCACCGATCAACGACATCACATTCAACGTATTGCCCGATAACCACAGGGCCAAGAATACACCAGAGAATGCAAAGGGCAACGAGAACATAATGATAAACGGATAGGTCAATGACTCGAATTGGGCAGCCATTACAATGAACACCAAAATCACGATGAGATACATCAAAGTAAATAAGTCGCCAAAAGAATCCTGTTGATCCTCATAAGTACCGGACAATTGTATACTGATACCCGAAGGAAGCGACATTTGGTCTATTTTTTCCTGAGCCGCAGCAACAACTTCGCTCATCGCAGCTCCCGAAAGAATAGCCGAAACCGTATTGATACGCTCACGGTCTTTACGGTCAATCGTCGGCGGAGCAAACCGCTCTACAACGGTCCCTAATTCTTTCACACGAACGCCTTTTCCCTGAGCATTATAAACGACAATATTTTCTATGTCTTCTATCGATGTACGATATTCGGGAGCATACATTACTTTAATATCATATTCCTCCCCTTCCTCACGGAACTGGGAAGCCGTAGCTCCATTAATACGATTTCTTAAATAAGTAGCAGCTGTCGCCAAGTTAAGACCATTAAGAGCCAATTTCTCCCGGTCGAAATCTACTTGATACTCAGGTTGATAATCGGCACGACTAATACGAACCTCGCTAACACCCTTTATATCCCGGAGTAAAGCAGAGAGCTGAGCCGCTACACTATCGGTCTCTTCGAACGAATAACCATAGATTTCGTAATCAAGCATGGTCTCACCACCCATAGCCGACATACCACCACCTAAATTCACTTGCGATTTCTTAATTTCGGGATATCCCGCCAAATCTTTACGCATCAAATCACAAATCTCCGACAGTGTTCTCTTCCGTTCTCCCGGATCACTCAAACTGATATTAAAGGTCAAAATATGAGAACCGTTATCGGTCATCGAAGCATAGGTATTGTCTGTACTGGCTTGTCCTGCCGTAAAGTTACAAACTTCAATTTCGGGATATTGTTCCATCCATTGATTATACAACCGCATACCTATCTCTTTGGAAATTTCAGTACGCGTTCCAATAGGTAATTCCACGATTACCCCTATACGCCCATTATCCTGAGTAGGCATAAACTCCGTTCCCACGAACCGAACCAAGAATAAACTGAGAACAAAGAAAGACATACACGAAACAATAACTATCGTGCGGTGTCCTACAGCCCAATGCAACAAACGTGCATAGGCATTGTCGAAACTGTCCAATCCTCTCTCAATGGGACCGTAAAGTATCTTGAAAGCCTTAGATTGTTTCGGTTGCAACTTCAACATACGAGAACAAAGCATGGGAGTCAAGGCCAAAGCGCACACGATAGAAATAACCATAATAATGGTTACCATCCAACCTAATTGTTGAAAAAGAACTCCGGTCATACCTGTCACCAATGTCAACGGGAAGAACACGGCGATAAGCGTCAACGTAGATGCCACCACAGAAAGTCCCACTTCATTCGTTCCATGAACGGCGGCCTGCATCGGCTCACTTCCCCGCTCGATATGATTCGTCACATTTTCAAGTACCACAATAGCATCATCGACCACCATACCGATAGCGATCGAAAGAGAAGAAAGAGAGATGATATTCAACGAATTTCCCGTAGCCGCCAAATAAATGAACGATGCGACCAAAGATATAGGTATGGTAATGACGATGATAACAGTAGCTCTCCACCGACCCAAAAACAGGAATACCACAATCGACACAAAGAGTAATGCCAAAATAACGGTTTCGAACAACGTATCAATCGTGTTCCGAATATTATCCGAAGTATCGACAATCACACCCAATTTAACATCGCTCGGCAAATTTTTCTGTAATCTAGGCAGTGCTTCCATAACAGCATCGGAGATTTCCACAGAGTTCGCCCCCGACTGTTTCTGGACGATAATCATCGCCCCTTGTACTCCATTGTTATAGGTTTCTTGCGCCCGCTCTTCGACTGAATCGTGTACGACGGCGACATCTCTTAAATAGATTGTCTTTCCACCGAAATTACCGACTACGATATCGTTCATTTGCGTGGCGTCGCTAAACTCCCCTTGCACACGCAATGAATAAGTTTCCGAACCGACATCAAACGTACCTCCC
>OLZQ01000619.1_pt1 | contig 17786 bp, 15 predicted proteins | sample 1644511 | NCBI WGS metagenome assembly OLZQ01 (sample SAMEA103958132, study PRJEB25191) | human gut metagenome | biome: human-associated habitat [ENVO:00009003]; feature: intestine environment [ENVO:2100002]; material: feces | place: Germany | collected 2013/2015 | reverse complement strand
GGTCGAGGAGCTCAGAAACACCGCCGCAGAGAACAAATACTCTCTCAACGCCTACCTCAAGGCGAGCTACGGCAAGGGTATAAACGAGAAGTTCCTGCGCAAGCAGCTCGAGATGCAAAATATCGTTTCGAGATACCAGAGCGACACCGCAAAGAAGCTCACCGATTCTTACAGCGCCGCCGACATAAAGGCTGTCTACGACAAGGATCACAGCGCATATAACGCAGTTGATGCAAGAACCCTTTCGTTCGCAATAGAGACTCTCACCGCAAAGGACGGCGAGACCTCTGAGCAGCTTGCCGCCCGCCAGAAGGCCGCCGCGGCGAAGGTCAAGGCTGAGGCTGAAGCCGCTCTCAAAGCCTGCACCAGCGAAAAAGCTTTCCTTGAGCAGGCAAAGAAAAAGAACAGCTCCACCGAAAACTATGACGCGGAGTCCGCAACCGCCCTCAACGAGGCCGCAAAGTCAACCATCACCTCCTATGTCTCCGAGGACGCCGCAAAGTGGGCGTTTGACAGCGCGAGAAAGGCAGGAGATGTCAAGCTCTTTGAAGTCGGCAGCGACGGCAACGTGAGCTCATATGTTATCCTCTATATCAACAAGGGCAGCTACGCTCCCATGGCCTCGAACGTAAGACATATTCTCATCTCGTTCACCGACAATGCAAGCTCGTCCTCCGAGGCAACCGACGAGCAGAAGAAGGCCGCAAAGGCTTCCGCCGACAAGATCTACAAGGAGTGGCAGAGCGGAGCTAAGACCGAAGATTCCTTCGCAGCTCTCGCAAAAGAAAAGTCCAAGGATACCGGAAGCGCCGCTGACGGCGGACTTATAAGCGGCATCACCTCAAGCGCCAACTACGTTGAGTCCTTCCGCAACTGGGCTACCGATAGCAGCAGAAAGGTCGGCGACACCGGCATTGTCGAGTCCGAGTACGGCTACCACATCATGTACTATTCGGGCAGTGACTACGCTTGGAAGAGCGCCATTCGCTCCACAAAGGCCAGCGAGGACTTTGAGAAGCAGCTTGACGAGCTTGAAGGCTCCGACGAGTACAAGCTCAACAAGAAGGACAAGAATATCGATAAGGCAGTCAAGGACTTCCTCAAGACCTTCAAGCAGAGACTCGCAATGAGCAACAGCACCGCAAAGAAGAGTAGCTACTAAGCAATAAAAAATTGTCCCTCGGGAGTAAAAACTTCCGAGGGATTTTTTCGTACATAAAACATGCCCGGGACATTTATATCCCGGGCTATATTTTTTATTCGTCCGCAAGAGCGGCTTTTATCATTATCGCACATTCCAGTCTCTTCTGCTCAAGAGCGCATGAGAGCTTGTGCGGCTTGAAGATGGTGTTGTTATACTGCATGTTATTAGCGTTGCATCCGCCGCTGCAGTAGAACTTCGCCCAGCAGTCAGCGCACTCTTCTTTTGAATAAATATTCGCCTTCGAGAACATCTTCTTCATCTTGTAGTCGATAGAATCGTCAAGCACACTGCCCATCTTCCACTCATCCATACCCACAAACTGATGACAGGGATAGATATCGCCCTCGGGAGTGACAGCAACATACTCGTTGCCACAGCTGCATCCGCGAAGTCTCTTGATAGCGCACGGACCCTGATCAAGGTCAATCATGAAATGGAAGAAGTTGAAGCTCGTACCGTTCTTCTTTCGCTCTATAAGTATCCTTGAAAGCTTCTCATATTCCTCTGCTATGGCTGGAAGATCACTTTCGGTCAGCGCATACGGCAGCTCGGGATCTGTCACAACGGGTTCGACAGAAATCTGATCGAATCCAAGCTCGTTGAGATGCAGGACATCATCGGTGAAGTCAAGGTTATATTTTGTAAACGTACCGCGGACATAATATTCCTTGTCCCCTCTCTCGGCGACAAGCTTCTGATACTTCGGAACGATTATATCATAGCTGCCCTTTTTATTGACAGTCGGGCGCAGACGGTCGTTGACTTCTTTTCTGCCGTCGAGCGAGAGAACGACATTCGACATCTCGCGGTTGATAAAATCAATACTGTCATCGTCGAGCAGAATACCGTTTGTAGTCATTGTGAAACGGAAGTTCTTGTTGTGCTCTTTCTCGATCGATCTTGCATACTCGACAACTTTTTTAACAACATCGAGATTCATGAGCGGTTCGCCGCCGAAGAAATCAAGCTCGAGGTTGTGTCTGTTTGCAGAATGTTTGATAAGGAAATCTATCGCAGCCTTGCCGACATCGAAAGGCATGAGCTTTCTGCCGTGGCCGAAATCGCCTTGAGCGGCAAAGCAATACTCACAGCGGAGATTGCAGTCGTGCGATATGTTGAGGCACATAGACTTTATCGGCGCCTCAGTGAGCATATCTGCAAAGGGTCTGTAGGTATCCTCGGAGAAAAGAGAATCGTCATCACACAAAGCCTTGAGTTCGGCATAAGTGTCGATGATATCCTGCTTATCAAACCCCTCGTTCACAAGAGTTGAGATAATCTCATCGGGACATTCGCCCTTGAGCTTTTCCGTAAAGAAATCAAGCAGTCTGTATGCAAGCTCGTCCACAATGTGAACGGCGCCGCTGTTTGTGTCAATGACTATATAGTAGCCGTTGAGAAAATATTTATGTATCATATACGCCGGGTCTCCCCGCTTTCGCTCCTTTTAGCCGCGTTACTATCGGCAAATTGTTTCAGACAGAATTTTAGGGACAGGCGCAAAGCCTGCCCCTAATTTACGTTCAAATCAGATTACTTCTCGCACTTCTGGTTAGCAACGGTGCAGGAAGTCTTGCAAGCTGACTGGCAGGAAGCCTGGCACTCGCCGCAGCCGCCCTTAGCAGCGCTCTCCTTAAGATTCGAAGCGTTGATTGTCTTGATGTGTTTCATGATATAACACCTCCAAAATTTACTGAAATGATTATAACATAATAGTCCTGGTATTGCAAGTGCAATTATTTCGTGCCGAAGATTCTGTCGCCGGCGTCGCCGAGACCGGGAACGATATAGCCGTGATCGTTGAGGTGGCTGTCAACCGCAGCGGTGTAGATGACAACATCGGGGTGCAGCTTATGCAGCATTTCAATGCCCTCGGGAGCGGCAACAAGGCACATCAGGCGAACGGTTTTGCAGCCTGCTTCCTTGACGATGCGAATACCCTCGGCAGCGGAGCCGCCGGTTGCAAGCATGGGGTCAACAACGATCATATCGCGCTCGGAGGTATCGCCGGGCAGCTTGCAGTAATAGCTGACAGGCTTGAGCGTCTCGGGGTCGCGATAAAGCCCGATATGTCCGACTTTTGCGGCGGGAATCAGCTCCATGACGCCCTCTGCCATGCCGAGACCGGCGCGGAGAATGGGAACGATGCCGAGTTTGCGTCCTGCAAGCACTCTTGCGCGCATTGATGCAACGGGAGTTTCAATGTCAACTTCCTCCATGGGAAGGTCACGGGTGACTTCATATGCCATGAGCGTGGACAGCTCGTTGAGCAGCATACGGAAATCCTTTGTGCCGGTGTTTTTGTCCCTCATGAGGGTGAGCTTGTGCTGAACGAGAGGATGGTCGATAACGACAACGTTTTCCATGTAATTTTTCATTGTTAATACCCCTTTGTAAAATTATTTATTAAATAAGTTGAAATCAAGCAAGAAGCTTTTATCTGCATTCGTAATCGGAAATTTTGCCGATGCGGCGTTCGTGCCTGCCGCCGGCAAATTCGGTGCAGAGCCATGTTTTGACGATCGCCTTTGCGGTTTCAATGCCGATGATCCTTCCGCCCATTGCAAGCATGTTGGAATCATTATGCTGACGGGTCAGTTCCGCGGAAAGAACATCTCCACAGAGTGCGCAGCGAATGCCGCGAACCTTGTTTGCGCAGATAGAAACACCGATGCCGGTGCCGCAGATGAGGATTCCGCGGTCAAACTCGCCGGAGGCAACAGCTTCTGCGGCGGGAAATGCGATGTCGGGATAATCCATACTGTCGGTTGAGCAGCAGCCGAAATCCCTGAATTCGTGACCAAGTTCGGTAATATAGGGTAAAAGCTCGTTCTTGAGTGCGTATCCGCCGTGGTCGGATGCAATTGCAATTTTCATTTTTTTATTGTCCCGTGCGGTGCGCGGGAAATCCTTTCCGTAAAGTCTTTAAAAAAATATTAAAAATTTTTGTGATTGAGCAAAAATAAATTCCGTAAACACCGACGGCATCCAAACGGCTTCGAACGCAGCCGAAAAGTCGTCGGCATATCGCAGCGGTCATTCGGAAATAACCGTAAACCCGGCGGCACGGAGCAGACGATTCATGTATGCAAGCCCCTGAGCCTCGGCGGGGACGCTTTCCGCAATTATCAAATCCATGCCGCACGATTCGTTTCGAAGTTCACGGAAAAGGGCGGCGCACAGCGTCTGCGGTTGAGTCCTGTCGCCGATAACGACATGCCGCTTTCCCGAATAGCGGGATTTGGTTTGTTCCGTTGCGAGTATGATGCATTTTTTGCCCGAAAGCTCTGCGCGGGTGTATTCACGGCAGGCGATGGAGGCGGTTTTTTTGCAGTCATTGCCGCCGTCAGCGATGACAACATCGCATTCGGGCGCATAATGCTTGTATTTCATGCCGGGTGAAGCGGCAGTTTCTCCGTTTTTTAACGGGTTGAGCACCGCATGAGCAATATCAACATGCCCGATGACGCTTTCAAGCATCTCTCTTGTGACTCCGCCGGGGCGAAGCACCGTCGGTGTGCCGACAAGGGAAAGCACCGTGGATTCAACGCCGACTCTGCAATCCCCGCCGTCAATAATTGCATCAATGCATCCGTCAAGGTCATCCAGAACATGCTGAGCGCAGGTCGGGCTCGGTTTTCCGGAAAGGTTCGCGCTCGGCGCCGCAATCGGAACGCCGGCCGCACGAATCAGAGCAAGTGCGGTTTTATGCTCCGGCATACGCACCGCAACGGTGGAAAGCCCCGCCGTGACTTGCGGAGGGACAATGTCGCTTTTGAGATAGACCATGGTGAGCGGACCCGGCCAGAATGCATCCGCAAGCTGCCGCGCCTTGTCCGGAACATGTTTCCAAAGCTGTTTGAGGTCGCTTTTTTTTGCAATATGAAGAATGAGCGGGTTGTCTCCGGGGCGCCCCTTTGCAGCAAAAATCTTTTCCACAGCACAGCCGTCAAGCCCGTTTGCACCGAGTCCGTATACGGTTTCGGTCGGAAACGCAACAAGCCCGCCCGCGCGAATGATTCGCCCGCACACGTTTGTTCCGTTCTCTTTTTGTGTTGCTGCATTGAAAAATTCCGTGTTCATGCTGCCAAACTCCGTTCCCGGGTCACCGCATCGGCCGCAAACCGGCGCATAATGCCGTATCAACCCACTATAATATAGCACAAATCGCGGTTTTCGGCAAGTGAAAAGTGATGCTGTTTTAAAAAAACAGAATGCGTCAAAAGTCACGGCAGGATTGAAAAATCTTTCCGTTTGTGGTATACTTCGGATAAACACGGCGGTACGCTGCCAAAAAGGATAAGGAATTTAAATAATGAGCGAATACAATTATGATATCGTTGTTCTGGGCGCGGGCCCGGGCGGTTATGAAGCGGCTATACGCTGCGCACAATACGGCAAAAACACGGCGCTTGTTGAGGCGCGCGATCTGGGCGGAACATGTTTGAACCGCGGCTGCATTCCCACAAAAGCACTGCTGCACGGTGCGGAAGTTTATCAGTCGGCGCTGAATGCTGCGTCCTGCGGTGTAACAACGGGTGAGGTCGGGTTTGATTTTGCAAAGCTTGCCGAATACAAGGATTCTGTTGTTGCAGGCCTGCGCAAGGGCATTGCGGGGCTTGAAAAAGCGCACGGAGTGAAGGTCATAAACGGCTTCGGAAAGCTTGTTGACGAGCACACTCTCGATGTTGACGGCGAAAAAATCACGTTCGACAAGCTGATTCTTGCAACGGGAAGTGCGCCTGCGCGTCCCCCGATTCCCGGTATTGACGGCGAAAATGTCGTAACTTCCGACGAAGTGCTTTCAATGACAGAGCTCCCGGACAGCTTTGTTATTATCGGCGGCGGTGTTATCGGCATTGAGTTTGCAACGTTGTTTGCCTCTCTCGGAAAGCCCGTAACCGTTATTGAAATGATGCCGAGCATACTTCCGGGCGTGGATGCCGACATCGTTAAAATGCTTTCAACAAGGGTACTCAAACGCAAAAAAGTTACTGTTATCAACAATGCCAAGGTAACAGGCATCAACGGCGGCGAAAGAGTCACCGTAACGTACGAACTCAACGGAGCCGAAAAAACAGCCGAGGGAGGCTGCTGCGTTGTTGCCGTCGGCCGCCGCGCAATGACGGCAAACATCGGGCTTGAAAATGTCGGAATCGAAATGAACCGCGCGTTTGTGAACATCGACGATTATTGCCGCACAAATATCGAAAACATCTATGCGATCGGCGATATAACCGGCAAGATTCAGCTTGCGCATGTTGCAAGCGCACAAGGCCTTGCAGCTGCGGCGAATGCATGCGGGCAGAAGAGCGTAAAGATGGATTATTCGGTTGTTCCTTCCTGCATTTATACTGCTCCCGAAATTGCATTTGTCGGCATCGGCGAAGAAAAAGCAAAGCAGCAGGGCATTGAATACAAAATCGGCAGCTTCAATGTTGCAGGCAACGGCAGAGCAATGATAATGGGCGAAGCTCTCGGCATTGCAAAGCTGATTTCCGATGCGGACGGAAATCTCATCGGCGCACAGCTCATGGGTCCCCGCGCAACGGATATGATAGCGGAGCTTGCTCTTGCGCTTAAAGTCGGCGCCTCGGTTGAAACAATTGCCGAAACCATTCATCCGCATCCCACCGTCAGCGAGGTTATTGCGGAAGCGGCGCATGATTGGGAAGGTCTTTGCTGTCACAGTCTGCCCAAAAAGAAATAATTAAATCAACAAACGAACAAACCGCCGTCGCCCGTCGAATAAGATGTGCGGCGGCGGGCATTATGCGGCTTTTTCCGCCGGTTATTGAATCAATCGCAAATCAATTACAAAAGGGAGGAAGAAAAACATGAGCATTTCAAACGGCAAAAATGTATACGGATATGCGGATGCATATGCAAAACTTGCAAATTTCGGGCAGCAGCACCTGCTTAAATATTATGATGAGCTTGATGAAGCGCAGCGCGCCGCATTGCTCAATCAAATCGAGCAGATCGATTTTTCCGTTGTCAGCACGAATAAACAGCCTGAAAAACGCGGCAGAATCACTCCGATCGGCGTTACGGAGCTTGCGGAAATACGCACTCGCGGAGATGAATTCTTTGATGCGGGCATGGCGGAGCTGCGTGCGGGGCATGTCGGCGCGGTGCTGCTTGCGGGCGGCATGGGCACACGGCTCGGTTCGGATGCTCCGAAGGGTGCGTTCAATATCGGAATCAAGCGTGAACTTTATATTTTTGAGTGTCTTATAAACAATCTTCTGAATGTTACGGAAAGAGTCGGCAGTTTTGTTCACCTTTTCATCATGACCAGCGACAAAAACGACGCAGCAACGCGTGCGTTCTTTGCAGAACATAATTATTTCGGCTATGCGGCGGAATTCGTGCATTTTTTCACTCAGGAGACGGCACCCGCGGCGGATTACGACGGCAAGGTTTATCTCGAAGAAAAATACCGTCTTGCAACTTCACCGAACGGCAACGGCGGTTGGTATTCCTCAATGGCAAAGCACGGAATGCTTGATATTGTCCGCAGAAACGGCATAGAGTGGCTGAACGTGTTTGCGGTTGACAATGTGCTTCAGCGCATTGCCGATCCGCTCTTCATCGGCGCAACAAAGCTTGCGCATTGCGAAGTCGGGTCAAAGGTCATTAAAAAAGCCGCGCCCGATGAGCGCGTGGGCGTTATGTGCCTTGAAGACGGGCATCCTTCAATCGTTGAATACTATGAGCTTACGGATGAAATGCGCAATGCGAAAAACGAAAAAGGCGAACCCGCCTACAATTTCGGCGTTATTTTGAACTACCTGTTCCGCGTGGATGCGCTGGACGGCATAATGGAAAAAGCCCTTCCGCTGCATGTTGTTGAAAAAAAGATTCCATGCCTTGATGAAAACGGGCAGCATGTCACGCCCGAAAAACCGAACGGCTTCAAGTATGAAACCCTGATTTTGGATATGATACGGCTGCTTAACGGCTGCATGGTGTTTGAGGTTGAAAGGGCAAGGGAGTTTGCACCTGTCAAGAACCGCACAGGGGTTGATTCGGTTGACACGGCGCGGGAGCTGCTTGTCCGCAACAGCGTTGAACTCTGATTTTATTCACGGTCAAGAACAACAAGCCTGCATAAATAATACAGCCCCGCCGCAAAGCCGTAAAGCCCTGCGGCGGGGTTTATTTCCCGCTTGTATGAACTGCGTACAGAGTTCCCAACCGTGACGGAAGCGTTACGGATCATCAATCATAACATCGGCAGCAGAATCAAGCTGCATTAACCTGCAGCGGAGGCAGAGCAACCGTCTATTGCTGTTCCCCGTGGCTCAGTGACACGCAGTGTGCCGGAACCTGATCCTGCATTTCGGCCCATGCAACGGTCTTGTCGCCGATATGCCAAGCAACAACGATTGCTTCGAGGCTGTACTTGTAGTTCAGGTCGCTGCCGTAAATCAGCCTAAGTCCGTCAACGTACGTAAGATCGGGTCTGTTTGAAAGCACAATAGCAGTTTCGTCAGACGCTGCGCCGCTTGACAGGATATACCTGTACTTATACGGTTTATCGTACCATTGGCCTTTTGCGTAGCTTTCGCCGATGCGCCATGTGCCGTCGCTCATCAGATAGTGTGTCTTCAGGAGTGCCTGCGATTCATACAGGCCGCCCTTGTTGTTTACCGCCGTGTGAGTGTCAACACAGTCGTTTGCATCATAAACCTTAACGATATAAGGCTCTTCGGCGGAAGACTCTTCGGACGGGTTTTTCCGCATATTGATATCATCCTGCGGAAGCTGTTTTGCCGAATCACAAGGTTCGGCGGCTGAAACGACCTTTGCGTCATCTTTCGAGTCCGCATGTGTTCTGTCGCTTGCTGCGGATTCCGCAGCAGTCCTTGCCCCGCCGTCATGCAGGGTCGATGCCTGCGCATAAACGAATGCGGACATCAGCATCACGACAACCAGTGTCAATGACAGTATTTTCTTCATTAATTATTTCTCCTTTCGCGGTATCATGGTTTTGTGCCGTTGGCGGTTGGGTTTCTCTTCCCCAAAGTCTGCACTTGTTGAATGCTGTGCAAACTTTGGGTGCGATACGCAGCTTGCGATACGCAGTCTATGATACGCAATTTGCGATATGCAAATGCGGGACATGTGTTGAATCGGATTCGTTTCAATGGTGCGGCTTTCATCGCAATACTATTATATCAGCGAATTAAGATCATTTCAACCCTCAATTGTGAACAATTTGTTAACAATTCTTTTTCAACAGGAAAAAACAGTCAAACGGAGCCGATAGGATGAACACACAATATGTTTAAGATGAATACAAAGTAATACAAAAAAGAGCCCGAACCGATCGGGCTCCGATGTTGAAACAAATTTTAATTTTTAAGGTTCGTTATTCGGAAAACTCCTTAAAGGCAGTTTCCGCAATCTTTTCCGCATCGGCAAGCGTGATTGCGCGGCGTTCGGCAAGCGCGGCAATATCGGCATATTCGAACTTTGCCCGTTTAACGCCGAACCCCTGAGCGGTCTTCAGGCGAATCGTACCGTCCTCAAATTTGGCGGTTTGCGTTTCACGCTGCAAAAGGTATCGCGGCATTCTGCACTCGCGGACGCCGAGAGTGCTTGTGTGTTTGAACAATATGCGGATAATTTCGCTGCGTTTTTCGGCATTGCAAAGCACGCAGAGCATAATTCCGGGGCGGTTCTTCTTCATTCCTGTCGGAACGGTGTAAACATCCGCCGCACCCGCGTTAAGCAGTTTATCAAATGCAAACCCGATCTCTTCGCCTGTCATATCGTCAATGTTGCAGCGAAGCTCGATAATCTCATCCGCCGATTCTTCACTCGGACTTTCGCCGAAAAGCGCACGCACGCAGTTTGCGGCGGGATAGTCGCGTTTGCCCATGCCGTACCCTTGGGAAAGTATTGTCATTAACGGCATTGCGGTGAAGTCATGAACAAAATGCTTTAACAGTGCCGCTCCGGTCGGAGTGCAGAGTTCGCCTTTTATATCGCCCGCATAAACAGGAACGCCGTGAAGAATGAAGGCTGTTGCCGGTGCGGGAACGGGAAGGATCCCGTGCGCACAATGCACATGCCCGCTGCCCGTGCGAACGGGGGAGGCGGCAATGCGTTCCGGTGCGAGCATTTCGATCAGCGCGCAGCAGGAAACAATATCTGCAACGGCATCAAGCGCACCGACCTCGTGAAAATGCACAAGCTCAACGGGAACACCGTGGGCATGACTCTCCGCTTCTGCAATCAGTTTGTAAACAGCAAGGGAATGCTCCTTCACTGCATCGGACACGGGCAGCGCACGGATAATGTGTTCAATTTCGTGCAGCCCGCTGTGAGAATGGTGATGCTCGTGTTCATGACTGTGCTCGTGCTCATGGCAATGCTCATGCTCATGCTCATGGCAATGCTCATGTTCGTGAAGGTGTTCATGTTCGTGTATGCAGGCGGCATATTCGTCCGCATCGGTGTTCATGTATTCAACGGCAAAATGAATTCCGCGAATGCCGCATTTTTCGGCGGCAGCGCAGCGAACATTCAGTCCGACGGCCGAGAAGGCAGCTGCAATATTCTGAAACTCGGCACGTTGTTCTTCGGAAAGCAGATCATAAAGTGCGCCCGCAAGCATATCGCCCGCCGCACCCATTCCGCAGTCAAGGTAAAGTGTTTTCATAGTAAAAAGGCCTTTCAACAGTTTTATTCGGGGTTGCATATTATAATTAAGGAAAGAATCGTCACCGCGCATTGCTGCCGGTGCCGATATGGTTTATCATGTTTGCAAGGTAACCTGCGCCAAAGCCGTTGTCGATATTTACAACGGATACTCCGCTTGAGCAGGAGTTGAGCATTGAAAGCAGCGCTGCAACTCCGCCGAATGCCGCACCGTAACCGACACTTGTCGGCACGGCAATAACGGGGCAGTCGGCAAGCCCGCCGATTACACTTGCAAGCGCACCTTCCATGCCTGCAACGGCGATAATGACGCTTGCGCCCATGATTTCGTCAATATGCGAAAGGAGCCGGTGCAGCCCTGCAACGCCGACATCATAAAGCCTAAGCACACGGCTGCCGTGAAATTCCGCCGTCAGTGCCGCTTCTTCGGCAACGGGAATATCGCTTGTGCCGCCTGCCGCAACAACAACGCAGCCGTTTCCGCTCGGTTCGGGGATGCTGCCGATACTGCCGATTTTTGCAATTTCACAGTAGCTCAGGGCAAATTCACGATTCAGTATCTCTGCGGCATATTTTTCAAGGCGTGTAATAAGTATCGTTTCCTGTCCGCTCTCAAGCATGGCTTTAATGATTTCAAGCATCTGCTCGGGTGTTTTGCCCGCACCGTAAATCACTTCCGCCGCACCGGTCCGAAGGCGGCGATGGGTGTCTATCTTTGCGAATCCAAGGTCGCGGAACGGAGCGGTGCGCAGTTTCAAATATGCTTCGTCAACCGACACTTCGCCGCGGCGCACGGATTCAAGAAGGTTTTTTATTTCGTCATTCATAGTCTTTGTGTTGTGCTGTCAGAACAGCGGAGCCTCATCTCGGCTCAAGGTCAAGCGTCACTGCATCGAAATATTGCCGCAGCTCGTTTAAAACATGCTCACGCTGTTTAAATAATTCATCGAATTGCCCGGCCTTCAATTGCAGCTTTGCGGTTCCGTTAACGCTCCGAACGCGAAAGTCGGAGAAGCCGAGCGAAAAAAGGAAGTTTTCCGCTGCTTCAACGGAATGCAGTTTGTTTTTTGTGATCAATTCGCCCGGCGGAATCCGCGTTGCAAGGCAGGCATAGGCAGGCTTGTTCCACGTGAAAAGCCCGGCTTCGCGGGCAAGACGGCGAATGTCAGCTTTTGTCAGTCCGCATTCGCGCAGCGGGGAAAGCACGCCCGCTTCCCGCAGGGCACGCATTCCCGGACGGTCATCCTCTGCATCGGAAGCATTCGTCCCGTCCAGAATCGTTTTGTACCCGTCCGCCGCCGCCGCTTTGCATATCGCGGAAAAAATGTGTTTTTTGCAATGGTAGCAGCGGTCGGTCGGATTGCGGACAACATCTTCGCAGGCAAGGATATCAACAGAAATAATTTTAAGCGGCAGTTCGGCTTCCTTTGCGGCCCGCAGTGCGTCCGTCAGCTCAAATTCCGGCTGGAATGCCGATTGAACATAGTATGCGGCAAAATTTCCACCCTCAACGCGGGAAGCCGCATAAGCAAGAAAACATGAGTCCACGCCGCCCGAAAGCGCAATCGCCGCGCTGCCGATGTCCTTAAGCCTGTTCAAAAGTTTGCTGCATAGCCGTTCGGATCCGCTCATAGCCCATCCTCCTTTTTCACCCGCTTACATTATAATGCCTGCCGCGCGGGTTTTGCAAGAGCAAATAATAATGCGGGAGTTAACCCTCGGGAATTTTTGAAATTTAGCCGATAGGATAAGTAAAGAAATAATTTAAAGAGGCTGCGGCTTCGTTTTCAAGTTGCGGCCTCAAAATATATTTACCCGGCAATGGTGACAAACTCAAAAAACTATGCTATAATCCTTACTTGTGTAAGCCAATGTAGCTCAGCTGGCAGAGCAGCGCATTCGTAATGCGCAGGTCAAGGGTTCGAGCCCCTTCATTGGCTCCATTAATCGGGGCGTAGCGCAGCTTGGTAGCGCGTTTGGTTCGGGACCAAAAGGTCGGGTGTTCAAATCACCTCGCCCCGACCAAAATGATATGCACAACAAACCGCTGCAAGGCACAGAGCTTTGCAGCGGTTTGTTTTTGCTTTCAATCAGGGTACTGTTTTGTTTTTTGCCGATTCTCTTGACAACACACCTGCCGAACGATAGAATTGAGCAAAAGGGAGGCTTTTTGATGAACTATTTAAAAATCAACAAAGATAACATCGACAGGGAGCATATCTGCTGCGCCATGTCGGGCAAACAGAGCCTTGTTAAAAAAGAGTGGATGAAGCAGCGGTTCGACGAAGGCCTTGTGTTTTACAGGAGCGAGGAACGCGGCAAGTGTTTTATTGAGTATATCCCGGCGGAAAATGCATGGGTTCCAATCGATGCGGACGGATACATTTATATTAACTGCCTTTGGATTGCAGGTGCGCTGAAGGGACACGGATATTCCGAAGCTCTGCTTTCGGAATGCATTCGCGACGCCGAACGGCAAAATAAGCAGGGATTGTGCATCCTTTCCGCCGAGGGCAGAAAAAAAGAGTTTCTCTCGGATCCGAAATACTTGGCGCATAAGGGGTTCATCGTTGCCGATACATCGGATTGCGGAATCACCCTTATGTATTTGCCGCTGAAGTCAACTGCCGTGCCGCCGAAATTCAAAGAGTGTGCAAAACATCCGGCGGTTGAGGAAAAGGGGTTCGTGCTGTACTTCACGGATCAATGCCCCTTCACCTGTTACTGGGTGCCGAGGGTTCGGGAAGCGGCAAAGGCGCACGATATTCCGCTTAAGGTCATTCACATTACTGACAGGGAAGAGGCGCAAAATGTACCTGCGCCGGTCACGACTTATGCATTGTTCAGGGACGGAAAATTCGTGACACATGCGATACAGTCCGATAAAAAATTCCTTGCGCTTGCCGGAGTGCGGGAGTAATTTTTCTCGAAAACGTAAAACATAATAAGGTTAATCATGCGGAGCGGGAGTGGCGAAATGATAAAAAAAAGAGTCTGTCCGTGCAGAAAAAAGAACTGTGAACGCCGCGGAAAATGTGATGAATGCAGAAAGCATCATGCAGAGTCGGAACCTTGCAGGTCGGTTTATTGCGAAAGGGGGAAAGAAAGAAGAAATGAAGCATCTTTTCTTAGCGGAGAATGCGGAAGAACTGAACAACCTTCAGTCGCTGACGGAAGGATTTGCTCCGATACTGAATGAGTATTTGGATTATTTAAAAATGAATTTTCAGGTTGTTGAGCTTCCGAGGTCGATAGTTTGGGCGGGCTTTGAAACAGCGGTGAATTCCGTGAGCGATCTCCCGCTGCCGGCCTATACGAATGATTATCGCACGGTAATGAATCCGCAGATCGAGGTTTGGAGACGTTTATACCTTAAGCAGACGGATGCTTACACCGAATCGGAGTCGGTCAAAAAGGTTAAACAGTATTATGAAAAATTCAACATGCATAATGTTTTGCAGATATTGGGACACGAAATGGCGCACCACAGCGACCTTTTTCTTGATGAAACATATGAAACCGAAATGTGGTTTGAAGAGGGCATGGCTGAATACATAAGCCGCAGATATTTCCTGACTGATGAGGAGTACGCTGCCGAAAAGGAAACGAATCGGATTCTTGCTGCATTATATGATGAAAAGTTCGGGCGGCCGAAACTGAATGATTTTTCACGCTCCGCTTACGGACGGGATATTGTGCATATTTTTTATGCTTACTGGAGAAGTTTTCTTGCCGTTGATGCCGCTGCGGAAAAATTCGGCGGAAATGCATTGAAGGTGTTTGAATCCTATCGGCGCTGGTATGATGAGGGCGCGAAATGCAGCCTTGAGAATTGGTTAGATAATATTTAATTTCGGAAAAGCTTTTGAGCCTTCGGCGTGACAGTCGCCGAAGGCGTTTTGCATTTGAAACGAATCAATGAAAAACGGCGCCGCCTCGATTGCCGACGTTTAAACGCTTGATGCATATTTTCCTCCGAATTGCTCAAAATAGCAGAAGAAAAAAGAAAAATCGGAGGCAATATGGGAATAATCGGAAGGCATTCGTTTGAGCTTTGCAGCAGGCCGCGAATAATTTCATCCGCAAGCTATGTCGGCGACAAAGAAGGGAAAGGCCCCCTGAGAGAATGCTTTGATAAAATCTGCCGCGACGATACCCTTGGGCTTGACTCTTGGGAGCAGGCGGAAAGCAGAATGTTCGAAAGCGTGGTTCGCGTGGCTCTTGCAAAAATAAAAAGGCAAAGCGATGATTTGAGCTGCCTTTTGGGCGGAGATTTATTGAATCAGATAATCTCCTCCGGCTTTGCGGCGCGGGAGATCCGTGCACCGTTCATCGGCCTGTACGGTGCGTGTTCAACCATCAGCGAGGGACTGATGCTCGGCGGAATGCTTGTTGACGGAGGCTTTGCAGAGCTTGCCGCGTGTGCCGCAAGCAGTCACTTTTCGGCAGCCGAAAGGCAGTTCCGCTATCCGCTGGAAATGGGCGTTCAGGCCGTTCCGAGCAGTCAGCGTACGGTCACGGGTGCGGGAAGCATAATCATTCAGGCGGCGGGTGAATTCCGTCCGGGTGCGGGCAATGTGTTTGAACATGTTGCACTTACGGGCGGCACCATCGGCAGCGTGGAGGATTTCGGCATTACGGATGCAAATAATATGGGGGCGGCGATGGCCCCTGCCGCGTTTAAAACGATTAAAACTCATCTTTCGGATTACTCGCGCAGGGCGGAGGATTACGACAGGATAATAACAGGAGATCTCGGCATTTTCGGCAGCGATATGCTGTATGAACTGCTGCGCGGTGAGGGGATTGAAATTGCCGACAGGCATGAGGATTGCGGCAAGCTGATGTTCGGTCCGGAGCAGAATGTCAATTGCGGCGCGAGCGGCTGCGGCTGTGCGGCGACAATAATGAGCAGTTGGTTCCTGCCGAAAATTGAATCCGGCGAAATCCGCCGCGTTCTTTTCCTTGCAACGGGTGCGCTCATGAGTCCTGTCAGCAGCCTTCAGGGTGAAAGCATTCCTTCAATTGCACATGCGGTTGTGATTGAGCATATTGATTGACCCAAACGGCGGTCAAGTGAAAAACGGCAGCAGAATAAACTGTAATTTGAAAAGATAAAGAATTTGGACGGTTAAATTAAATGAGCAGTATAACGGATTATTTACTTGTTTTTGCAATCGGAGGTGCGATTTGCGTCATCGGACAGCTTCTTATGAGCCTGACACGGCTGACGCCTGCAAGAATCCTTGTGATTTTTGTTACGGCGGGGGTTGTGCTCACGGCTGTCGGACTCGGCGGAGCGGGCGCAACAGTGCCGCTGACGGGGTTTGGGTATTCGCTTGCAAACGGCGCAATTGACGGCGCAATGAACGAGGGTTTGCTCGGTGCAATAACCGGCGGGGTGAAGGCAACCGCGGGCGGTATCGCCGCCGCAGTGCTTTTCGGGTACGCTTTTGCACTGATTTTTACGCCGAAAACAAAAAAGTAAACATATCGAAATTAAGCGCAACCGGCTTCCGACAGATGACGGAAGTCGGTTGTGTATTGTCAATGTTTGATGGATTGTTTAAAATACGAAACAACTGCCCAATCAGTCAATGGAGTGAAGAGCGGCGCCGACAGCGGTGGCAAATGCTGCATTTTCCGGAACGATAAACTCAACGGGATAAAGTGTTTTAAAAAGCTCGATCATTGGCAAAAGTTCACGCAGTCCGGTAAGCGCACCTGTCAAAATGACTTTTTTGACAGAGGAGTTTTTGCAGGCGAAAACCGCAAGGGTCAAAATGGTTTGCAGCACCATATTGACAACGCCGAGAGCAAGATCACAATCGGTTGCGCTGTCCTTTACGTTTGCAAAGTTTGCGGCGGTGATTTCCGAACCGAGCTTTTCAATGTCATTTTTGGAAATATCGCCGATTGTAAGATCAACGTGTGAAAGGCTGCCGCGCTCCGCAAGCGCGCAAAGACTCTCGTGATCCGATGCACCGGTAAGCTTTTTGCCGAGGCCGACGATGGTGCCGCCGCCGACGCCGCTGCCGCCGATGTGGGAATAATCCTTGCCGTGGGCATGAATAAACGCTGTGCCGGTGCCCATGCTCACAACAACCGCTTCATCCAACCCGGCAAGAGCAAGCCCACCCCGCGCGATCGCGGAAAATTCCTCAATGCGCTGAGTCGGAATGCCGTAAATGTCGCCCGAAAGATAGGATGAGCCGACGCCTGTCACAAGTATGCGTTCAACATCGCTGAGCGAGAACTTGTTGGCGTTGATATAATGTCCCAATGCGCCGTAAAGTGAGGTTATTTGATCGTAAGCGCGAACCGTCATTGTTGAAATCAGTTCGCCGCCCGGAGTCAGTCCGACAATTTTTGTCGTTGAACCTCCAACGTCTATTCCGAGAATTATGCCCATTTGTGTTCCTCCTTGGTCTGCCCGATACGCAGAATAAGCACTTTTCGCGCCGATACATGCGCGGCTTTGCATAAAATCCTTAGGTAAACGCTGATTAATCAGCATCAAATGCAGCGCAGCGTCTCCTTGAATTGCCGCCCGCAAATACCGCTTAATCAATCGTCATATCCTGCCAATGTAACCATTATAAAGCATTAATGCCGTATTGTAAAGACCAAAAGCCCGTTATTCAACATCGGGGCTGTTACATTAGTCCCCAAAACAAAACCGGGCAACTCAGGAAGGGTTGTCCGGTTTGCTGCTTTCGTGTATAATTAAATTGGTCAAAAACCAACGGAAAGCGAGCTGATTATACAATGAAAACGAGCAAAAATCAAGCGGTGGAGAAAGCTTGATCCTGAGGTTATGTTTTCGATTGTTGTATATGCAAACATGCGAGGAATTTTCTCGAGCAGAGCTATAGAAGAAGCGTGCAAAACCGACATCAGGTTTATGTGG
>OLZQ01000584.1_pt1 | contig 18591 bp, 9 predicted proteins | sample 1644511 | NCBI WGS metagenome assembly OLZQ01 (sample SAMEA103958132, study PRJEB25191) | human gut metagenome | biome: human-associated habitat [ENVO:00009003]; feature: intestine environment [ENVO:2100002]; material: feces | place: Germany | collected 2013/2015 | reverse complement strand
TGCCCGCAGGGCACGTCGTGGAGCTACACGTTCGCGGTCCGGATTCCCGCGGAGTTGAGTCCCGAGGTGTCGACGATCTTCGCCCAGTGGCACGGCATGCCCGACCGGACGCTGGTGACGGCTCCCGACGGCCGTGTGATGAAGCTCCCGGCGGAGGAGTTCCTCGCCATGCAGGACACCGTCATCATCAAGAAAGACATCGTCTACGAACGCGTGGAAACCGTGGATACGAAGGGCAACAAAGTCTGGAAAGTCGGCAAGCCGACAGGCTGGAAAGTCGAACAGGGCGGCTATCCTCCGCTGGCGTTCGGGTTCTCGAACGGGTATTTCTACATCAAGGCCAACTCCGACCGCCGCTGGTTCACCGACAAAACCGACCGCTGCAACGCCAATGCAGCCAAGGCCAAGGTGATGGTTCCCGTCACCTCGGAGTTCAAAGCCTCGACGATCGCCGCGCGGATGCCCTTCAGCGAGTTCCCGAAGGACCGCTGGGTCACCTTCACCGTGGAGATCGACTGGACGCAGTACGGCGGCGAAGCCGAGACGATCGTGCGTCCGGGACGCCTCGACGTATGGATGGCCCATGACAGCCGGACGAACCATCTGGTAGACAACGAGCAGATACTCATAGGCCGCAACGACGAGGACGGCTACTACTTCAAATTCGGCATCTACCGCGTGGGCGACAGCACCGAGCCCGTGAGTTACAACCTCGCCGGATATGCCCAGCGGCAGCGCTGATCCGGGGCAAAAACAACAGAAAGAGGCGGGATTTCGGTCCCGCCTCTTTTCGTTCATGCGCGATTGCCATACCGGGCCCGCCATGTCGGGGTATTTCCGGATTACTGGCCCCAGCCAGGGTTCTGCTTGCATTTGGGCATCATGTCGAGATCGCGCTGCGGAATGGGCAGCAGTTCGTGGCGGCCTTTGATGATGTACCGCGAGACGGCATAGTTGGCATTGGAATACCAGTCGACCAGCTCCTGGGCGGTCTCCATAACGCGGTCATAGTAGATGCCCCAGCGGATCAGGTCCTGCTTGCGGTGGCCTTCGAAGCAGAGCTCGTAGGCACGCTCCTTGCGGATCGCCTCGCGCAGGTCCTCGCGCGAAAGACCATAGGAAAGGTCGTGCTTCGTGTCGCCGAAACCGCGGCGGCGCACAGCGTTCACGGCGTCCACGGCATCGACGACCGAGCCGCCCGACTCGTTGAGCGCCTCGGCGAAGAGCAGCAGCACGTCCGAATAGCGCAGAATGTACCAGTTGACGTTCGACTTGTCGTTGTTGACGATGTAGTTCGCCGCTTCGACATACTTCTCGGTGTCCCACTTGCCCGGCGTGAACAACTGACGCTGGCGGTTCTTCTGCTCCTCGGAGGGAGTCGCGCCCGAAATGGTCGAGAAATAGGTGATCGGGCCGCTACCCAGCGTATGATCGTATTTGTAGTCGGCGATCGAAAGCGCCATGCGGGGATCGTTCTGCGCCTCCCACTCGCGGGTAAAGTTATAGGTCACTTTCCAGTTGGCGGCATTGCGTCCGCGCTCGCCCTCGACCGTGGTAGCCGACACACCGTTCCATTTGCCGATACGTCCGGCCGTGTTGTCGCTGTCGAGGCCCGTCGGCGAGTAGAACGACACTTCGATCAGGCTTTCGCCCGCATCCCAGATACCGTTGCAGGTGTTCTTCCAGACGGTTTCGTAGTCGGAGATCAGACGGTGCTTGCCCGACTCCACGACGCGGCGGGCGGCCTTCTCGGCCTCGGCCCATTTCGACTCGTCGCGCACGGGATAACCGGCCCACGTGCAGTAGACCTTGGCCAGCAGGCCCAGCGCGGCCCCCTTCGAGAAACGATAGGCGTTGGTCGTGCGCCGGGTGTCGTCGACGGCCCACGGAAGCACCTCGGCGGCATATTTCAGGTCCTCCTCGATATAGGCGTAGACATCCTTGGCAGCGGTCTGCTCGAAGGTCTCGTCCTTCCTGCGCGAATCGGCCGTCGAGGTCATCAGCACCACGTTGCCGTACCAGCGCACCAGCTCGAAATAGAACAACGCACGCAGCGCACGGGCCTCGCCCAGGTAAATAGTGGCCAGTTCGCGGTCCGAAGAGCCCCAGTTGTCCATACGACCCGAAACGGTCTCGATGAAGTCATTGGCATCGTAAATCGCCGAGTAGAGCTTCTGCCACGTGCGGGAGATCTGCGACGTCGAGGCGTTGTGGGAATTGGTCGGAATCTCGCGGAACGAAGTCGTCGAACTGCCCTCGCACTGGGCAATGTCGGTCGAGATCGTGAACAGCAGCGACAGGTGATACGAATAGGTATACTCGTTCGCCAGGTTCTTGTAAACGCCCTGGAGGACGGTCTCCGCCTCCTTGGCATTGTTCAGGTAGTTGTCCTTGCCGGTCTCCGAATAGGACTCTTCGTCGAGCAGATCGGAGCACGAGGCGAACAGCAGGCAGAGCGGCAGGCAGTATAAAAGTATCTTTTTCATGGTTTTTATCGTATTAGAAGGTCAGATCGATACCGAACGTATAGACTTTGCTCTTCGGATAGGCTCCCCAGTCGAGCGAAGGGGTCATGGGATTCGACGCACGCATACTCACCTCGGGGTCGTAGCCCGAATAACCCGTCACCACGAAGAGGTTCTGGGCCGTGAAGTAAAGGCGCAGTTTCGAAACATAGAACTTGCGCGTCCACTGCTGCGGGAACGTATAACCGACGGTCAGGTTCTTCAGACGCAGGAACGAACCGTCCTCGATGAAGCGCGAGTAAATCTCGTTCTTGATATAACCGTCCCAGGCCGGCACCTTGTTCGAAGCGTTGGTCGCCGTCCAGCGGTCGGCCACCTCGGCCATCAGGTTGGAACGCTGGTCCTGCGTCTGCGAAGCGTAGAGGCGGGTGGCGTTGTAGACGTCGTTGCCGTAGTTGAACTGGAACATGAAACTCAAGTCCACGCCCTTGTACGACAGGGTATTGGTGATACCGCCGTACCATTTGGGCGTGCCGTTTCCGATCACCGTGCGGTCGGCCGTCGTGATCACGCCGTCACCGTCGGTGTCCTTGTATTTGACCATACCCGGCTTCACGGCCACTCCGGCGTGGTCTGTGATGTCCGTAACGCCCTCCTTGAGGACATACTCGCCCGTGGCGGCATTGACGTTGAAATCCGAAGTCTGGTAGACGCCGTCGAAAACATAGCCGTAGATCAGGCCCAGCGACTGACCGATGCGGGCCGTGTAGTCGTAACCCGTGTAATCGCTGTTCCAGCTCGCCGTGGTCATCATCTCCTTCGCTCCGCCGGCCAGCGCACGCAGTTCGTTGCGGATGAACGAAATGTTGAAATCGGTCGTCCAGCGGAAGCGGCTCTTCGAGGCGATGTTCGTCGAGTTGATCGCAATCTCGACACCCTTGTTGCGAATCTTACCCACATTCATCCACTGCGACGCGAAACCCGAGACATAGGCGCGGTTGGCGGCCATCAGCAGGTCCTTCGTATCCTTGAGGAAGAAATCCGTCGTGACGTTCAGGCGGTTGCGGAACAGGCCCAGGTCGATACCGATGTTGGTGCTCTGCGAGGCCTCCCACTTGATGCTCTCCGGCAGCTGCTTGGGCGACAGGACCGTGATGACGTTGTTGCCGTAGCCGTACTTGCCCTGCGAATAGAGTTCCAGCGAGAGGTAGTTGGTGATGCGGTCGTTGCCCACGACACCCCAGCCGGCACGCAGCTTCAGGTTGGAGACGACATCCTGTTTCTTCATGAAATTCTCCTCCGAGATGCGCCATGCCGCCGAGAACGACGGGAAATAACCCCACTTATTGTTCTTGCTGAACACCGTCGAACCGTCGGCACGAATCGTCGCCGTAAAGAGGTAACGGTCCCGGAAATTGTAGTTCGCGCGGGCGAAGAACGAGACGAGCAGCTTGTCCGAACGGTTCGAATTCGCTGTGGTCGGCGTAGCGCCCAGCCCGAGGTTGTCGTTGGCGATGTTGTCGAACGGGAAATCGGTGGCTCCGGCCAGCAGGTACTCCGATCCCTGGAATGCGGTTTCCTGGCCGAGCATCACGTCGAAGGCATGACCCCGCTTACGCTTATATTTATAAGTCAGGTAGTTGAAATTCGTCCAGCGGACATTGCGCGTCATACGGGTCGAACCGTAGGGAGTCTGGCCGTTGCGGTAGGCCTCCTTCGATCCGTCCTGATAGAAGATGTAGTTGCGGGCGTTGGAGGTGTTGTACGTTCCGGCGGTGCGGAAGGTCCAGCCCTTGCCGAAATCGATGTTCAGCGCCAGGTTGCCCGACCACATTTCGGTCTTCGTGGTGTTGATCACCGACTCGGCCTGCTTGATGGGGTTCACCTGCGACAGCGACTCCGAGGATTCGAGCTCCAGCGGGTCGATCGACGACGCCAGCAGCTCCTCGTCGGTCATCTTGAGGCCGGCCGTGGGACGTGCACGCAGAATCTGCGCCAGCATGTTGAAACGCCCGTTGTCGCCCGAGGTGCCCACACCGCGCTTGTCGGTGTTGGCGTAGTTGACCGTGGTTTCGATCGTCACGGCTTTCGAAATTTTATGGCTCACGCGCACCTTGGCCGTGATCTTGTTGAAGGCGCTGTTCTTAAAGATACCGTTCTCGAGGAAGTCGGCGAACGAAAAGGCGTACTTGGTCTTGTCGTTGCCGCCCGAAACCGAGACGTTGTGGTCCTGCGACCAGGTGGGACGGAACGTTTCGTTCTGCCAGTCGACGCCCTTCACGTTGCGATAGTCCTCGATCGACTGATACCGGTAGGGAATGCCGTTGTCGTCGTTCCCGGCCTTGTAGTAGGTCGAACCGAACTTGTCGGGCCACGCCTCGGTCTGCAGTTTCACGAATTCATAGGGCGAAAGCAGATCGAGGGTCCCGGAAATCTGGCGGTAGCTGGCCGAACCGTTGTAAGTCACGACGGGACGCCCCACCTTACCGGATTTGGTCGTCACCATCACCACACCGTTGGCCGCACGCGAACCGTAGATGGCCGACGAAGAGGCATCCTTGAGCACCTCGATCGACTCGATGTCCGAGTTGGAGAGGTAGTCGATGTTGTCGACCTGGAACCCGTCGACGATGTAGAGCGGCGAAGTGTCACCGTTGACCGACCCCACACCGCGCACCTTGATGTCGAAACCGGCACCCGGAGTACCGTCCGTAGCAGTGATCTGCACACCGGCGATCTGGCCTCCGAGGGCCTCCATCACCGAACCGGTCTTGAAGCCTTCGACATCCTTCGAGGAGACCGAAGCGACCGAACCCGTCAGGTCGCCGCGCTTCACGGCGCCGTAACCCACGACCACCACTTCGTCCATGATGTTCGCTTCGGGAACGAGTTTAATGTCCAGCCGGGTCTGGGCGGCGATCTTCACCTCCTGGGACTTATAACCCAGGTAGGAGAAAACCAGCACGTCGCCCGTCTTGACCGGAATCGCGAACATACCTTTCAGGTCGGTCGAAACGCCCTGCGTCGTGCCCTTGACCACGACGTTGGCTCCGATAGCCGGCTGGTCGTTCTCATCGACGACCTTACCCGTTATCTTGTTCTGGGCCGACGCCGCGAAGGCCAGCATCAGGGCGAGAAGGGTCAGCACCCCTCTCAGCCCGAAAGCCCGGTTTATCATGTATTTCATAGGTTTCATGTTCAGTTAGGTTTAAAATTTCTCGTCGAACCAAATCCAGATGGGGAAGATCTGCGAGCCGGAGTTGATACCGCCCGAATTGCCGTCCGTGACGAAAGTCATCTGGGCGATGAACGCACCGTTGGCTGCCACGTTGTTCGAGTCGATCCATTTGTTGGCATTCACGACGACCGATTTGGTGGCAGGTTCCACATAGGCCAGCGCCGAGCCCAGACGCGCCGTATTCACGTAATAGGAAATCGGGTCTTTCGAACCGGTGCCCACCGTTGCCGAACCGATGCTGTTGTAGTACGCCTTCCACATCTGATACAGGAACGTGTCGGTACTTGCGGCCGGAGTGCCGTCCTTGTGCGACGCGGGACCGCCGATATTGTAGTAGTTGAACGTGCGGCGGTAATCCAGCAGGAACGACGAAAGATTGGGCACACCGGTGATTTCCGGAACAACCGAGGTTCCTCCCCGGCGCGGATTGACCTGCATGACGAACGGTTTGTAACGAACCGTCACGCCGGACACGGCAACGTGGAACGAGAAGAAAACGGGAACCGTGATCGACGTCTCGCCGACCTCGCCTTCACCGGCGGTAGCCGTCACCAGGACCAGACCGCCGTTGCCGGACTTGAATCCCTTCGGCGTGATGGCGCCCGTCTCCGAATCGATCAGCGTACCCGAACACTGGTGCTTGATCTTGATCGACCACGAAAGTTTCGTGCCCGGTTTGGCGTCGGTCGTCGGCGTCAGTTCCGTGAAATCCGCGGCGGCCGCGAAATAGAACTGGTTGGCATAGTTTTCAACCGGAGTGAGGCCGAGGTTATTGCCGTAAGTAATCGTCGTGAAATAGTAAGGATTCTCGTTGACGGTCAGTTTGAGGGTGGTTTCCGCCTCGCCTTTCAGGTTGGAAGCCTTGACGGGAATGTCATACACCCCCATCGGGATCGAATGTCCCTTGGCGGCCGAAACATCGCCCGTCACCGGATCGATCGAAATCTGGCCCTGAACTCCGGCGGGAACGTCGCCCAGCGAGAAGGTCACCTCGTCGCCGACGAAACCGGCCTTCTTGGAAACCTTGAACTCTCCGCCCTGAATCGCCACAGCATCCTCATAGCCAAACTTATCGGATTCGATAGGAGCTATGAACTCGATCACGCTCAACGTATAGGCGCCGTCGAAATCGGTCGAGCCGAAACTGTTCTTCACCGTGAGGTCGAGCGTATAGGAGGCATCGATGGGCAATTCGCTGCCGGCATCGACCGAGACGACACCCGTAGCCGGATCAATCTTGATTTTGTCGGTCGGATCGGTTCCCTCGGCCGGAATCACCTGTTTGATAGCCCACACGACCTCGTCGGGCGAACCCTTCAGCGAAGGCGTCGAACCCTGGAAAGCCATGTTGTATTCCATACGCCCCGAAGCCGAAGGATAGCGCACCTCCAACGGCTCGCTGGTGATGCGTGCCGTCAGCAGATTCTCATAGGTCGCCGAACCCGCATAGGTTTCGATCTTGACAGGCAGCGGATAACTGCCCGGCATCACCTCGCCCGTGAATTCAGCGTTATATGTCACAACGCCGTCTTTGGAGATGGTAAAGTATTCGAAACCCTCCGCCTGAACGAGCGAATAGTTCAGAATCGACACCGACTCGCCCACCGGCGCCACCGTGACCGAAGCTTCGGTGGTCTCCAGTTCGGCATAGGGAATCACGAGCGTCGGCTCGCTCACCTCGATCGCCTCGGGCGTGGCGGAAACCATCCGCACCACGAAGATATTCTCGAAGCGGTAGGCGCCGCCGCCGGCCTGACACGCGATCGTCAGTTTGTAGGTACCGGGATCGAGGGCATCCGTATTCGAGATGCTGACCATGCCGGTATCGGCACCGATCGAGAAGCACTCGGACGTGAAGGCCTTGTCGTCGAGCGTGATGCCCGCAATCGAGAAGTTGGACGGCGCGGGGCCGTAGTAGGTCGGGGTGCCCGACACGAAATTCATCGAAGGACCGATGTCCACGACCGTCGGATAGAAGAGCTGCAGGTCGCCGCTCTTGGTATCGTCGTCTTCGCAGGCCGCGAGCACGACCGCGCAAAGAGCGGTCAGCGCTGCGAAACATACGTTTCGAAACAGGGATTTCATAGGTTATTGCGGTTTTAAGGTTACAGGGTATAGGACAACGCAGGATAGGAAACACCCCCGACCTGCACACGGACCGAACCGCCGGTCTCCGACCAGTCGCCCAGCGTGATGGAGACCTCTTCGGCCGAAGCGTCGGACGTCGGCAGCAGCACCGTGGCATAACGCACGACCGGTTCGTCGGCCGTCTTTTCGAGGTTCAGCTGGTAGGCCTTGCGCTCCGCAGTCTGGTTGATGTTGTAGGAGACGAAACCCGTCTTCTGAACGTAAGCGCCCGACTTGCTCGCCCGGGTGCGCACCAGCAGGTTGTTGCCGTCGGCGAATGCCGTGTGGAAACCGCCCTCGGAGGTATCGTACACCACCTGCGCATCGGTTCCTTCGGTGATGTTGAAATTCAGATTGACGGTGCCCGCAGCCGAGCCGTAAGCCTCGTCGAGGATCACATAGAATTTGTCATCTACCATAAAGATCGTGCGGCGGTGCGTCAGCCCTTCGTAGGAGGGATTCTCCAGCACCAGCGCCTGGTACGAGTGGCCCGAGCCCGACTTGGAGAACTGCTTGAGCATCTTGCCGTCGCTCGAAACGTTCTTATTGTCGAGCGTGACGGTGTTGTGGGCCGTCGAAGCGGCATACTTGCGCCGGTCGGCATTCGACGAAGAGGTGCCCCCGTAGGAGAAGCAGCCCGAGTCGGGGAAGAAATTGCGGCCCTTGACCCACAGTTCGAACGTGTTGTTGTCGTACTGGCGGTGCCACTGCTCGGAAGGTCCGTCGGGCGTGTTCTGCAACACCATCATCATGTCGGCCACGGTCCAGCCCGTGCGCATCACGTAGTAACCGCCGTCGGGGAAGGTCTTGACCTTCGTTTCGGGAATCGTCCCCTCAGCACCGGCTGTCGCCATCCAGCGCATCTGCTCGTTGTCGGGGAAGAGGTTGTAGTAGTTGGTCAGGTTGCGCTGAAGCACCCGTGCGGTCCACGTGGCGCGGCGCGTGTCGGCCATGTTGGGCACCGTGTAGTCGGGATAGATCATGTTCATCACCACGTCGGTCATCTTGCGCATCGACTCGACGTAACCCGACGAAAAACGACTCTCCTCGCCGTTGCGCTGCGCCACGTCCAGCGACACCCGGAAATCCTCGATACCCGAGATGTGGTAATGCAGGTCTCCGTCCTTCAGCCAGCCGTCGGGGAAGTACTCCGAGGTCACCGCGTCGCCAAGGACGCCCGTGCCGCTCGTCTTCCACGCCGCAGCGTTCTTCAACTCGGGGAACAGCATGCCGGCAAAGGTCACGGCCTGCGCCTGGGTAATGCGGTGGTTGGAGTCGGCCGAATAGTTGTTCATAATGTGGTTGGCATGCTCGTCGAGATGCTTCAGCACCTCGGTCAGCCATTCGATCGTGACGGACTCCGACTGCTGGTAGTACTCCAGCAGGGCGCACTGGTCGATCAGGCGGGCTGCCACGTCGAGCGGACGCCACGAAGCGTGGTTGGTCACGTCGGTGCCCTGCTCGGGCTTGGGATTCTGCTTGATCCAGTCGCCGTAGACCTCGATCCAGTTCAGGGCGTATTTCTCGTCCTGCGACGAATAGTAGGTCTTGGCCTGCGGAACCATCCACTGGTGACGGTGGAGCTGGTAACGCTGCTCCTGCTCGCCGGTAGGCCAGATCGTCCAATCGATGCCGTCGCCGCTCTTGCTCTTATACGAATAAGGCACATTTTCACCGGCTGCGGCATCATAGTAATTGTTGACATAGAAACGATAGTCGTTCTCACGGAGCGCGTAATCGGCCCAACGCAGCTCGTTGGCCGTGGGCGTCACACTCGAAAGGTCGACATTGGGATTCAGCCCGTGGGTGCGCGAACGGTAGTAGTTCATCAACTCCTCCAGCGCCATATAGTAATCGCCGATGTCATAGGCGCGCTTCACCTTCGTCAGGCCGCTGTAATCGAGATTCAGCACTTCGAACACGCTGGCGTCGATGCCCTCGTTCATCGACCCCGAGCCGCTCTCGACCCACTCTTCGGCCTTCTTCATCTCGGGGAAGATCGTGCCGGCACGGAACACGGCATGGGCCTCCGTAGCCTTCGTATCGGCATCCTCCGAATAGTGCGCCTTGATATGCTCGGCCTGCTCGGCGAGATTGGCCAGGAACTTCGAAAGCAGCTGCGGCGTGAAGGAGGTCGATTGCATGAAATAATAAAGCAGGTCGCACTGGTTCTCGACGCGGTAGGCCACGTCGATCGGACGCCAGGCGTAGAGCGCCTCGCGCGACTCCTCGGGCTGCGTCGAGGGATCGGCCTCGTAGTCCACATCGCCCGTCGGGCGGGGGAAATTCGTCAGCCAGTCCTCGTAGACCGTCACCCACCCGGTAGTATAGGTCTCGTCAAGCGACGTACGGTAGGCCTTGCCCTGCGGAACCATCCACTGATGGCGATGCAGACTGTAACGCTCTTCCAGATCGCCCGAAACACGTTTCGCCCAGTCGATTTTGTTGGACGTCAGGTAGGAATAGGGTTTGTCGCCGTCCATGTACGTGCCGTTGTAGAAACGGTATTCGTTCTTGACAAGGGCGTAATCGGCCCACTCCTGCTCCTGTGCGGAGATCGAGGGTGCAATCAGATTGACATTGCCGTTGATCACATCGGTCCGTCCGCGGTAGTACTCCAGCAAAGCCTGCGCCGCCAGATAATACTGGTCGGAATCGTAGTAGGCTTTCACGGCGGCAAGACCGGGGTAATCGAGGTTCAGGGCGCTGAACATACCCGCGTCGATCACACTGTTGTCGGGAATCGTCGGCTCCGTGGAACCGGTTCCGCTGCCATTGTCCGATCGTCCCAGATCATCCGACAGGCAGCCCGCCGAGAACAGGACCGCCACGATGAAAGCGAACGCCGAAATTTCAGTAAAAATGCGTTTCATAGGTTATAGGTTATGTTAGTTTTTTCAGTGCCGGAGTCAGATCCGCCGCGGGTCGAGGCCCCGCAGCGACAGATAACGCCCGATGGCTTCGAGGTAGTAGTAGTCCGCATAATTGAGCGGAGTGTCGATCTCGCTGTCGGCGGGCAGGTGGCCGACGCTGTGCATCAGAATGAAACCGCCGTTGGCACCCTTCCTGGCCAGATAAGCGTCCGACGAAAGATTCATCAGCAGCGTCTCGGCATAATCGAAATACCTTTTGCCGTCGGCTTCGGGAACCAGCGTCGAAAGCTCGAACAGAGCAGACGAAACGACCGCCGCGGCCGAAGCGTCGCGCGGAGCGTCGGGAATGTCCGGAGCGTTGTAGTCCCAGTAGGGAATGCGGTCAGCAGGGGTATTGGGATGGTGCATGATGAAATCGGCGATCCGTTCGGCATGTTTCAGGTATTTCTCATCGCCCGTCTCGCGGTAGCACATCGTATAGCCGTAGAGTCCCCACGCCTGTCCGCGGGCCCACGCCGAAGAGTCGGAATAACCCTGGAACGTGCCCCGGCTCTCGACCGTGCCGTCGTCGTTGTAGCTCACGACATGGAACGAACTGGCGTCGTCGCGGAAATGGTTCTTCATCGTGATGTCGGCATGGCGGACCGCCACGTCGCGGTAGACCGGATCGCCCGTGTGCTTCGAAGCCCAGAAGAGCATCTCGAGGTTCATCATGTTGTCGATGATGACCGGGTAGTTCCACTCGCCGAAATCCCACGAACGGATCAGGCCGATACGGGGGTCGCAACGCGAAACGAGGCTCTTGGCGGCCTCGACGATCACCGCTTCCGAATGCCGGTCATGCAGCGTCTGCATCTGCTGGCCGAAGCTGCAGAAGACCATGAAACCCAGGTCGTGCGTCCCCTTATAATATTGTATACCCTCCAGCCGGCCGGTGTATTTCTCCGCTTCGGCAAGGAGTTTTTCGTCGCCCGTGAAGCGGTAGCACTGCCAAAGCGACCCGGGAAAAAATCCGCTCGTCCAGTCTTTGGCATCGACGGCCCGGAACCTGGGCATCAGCGAACGGGGAAAGCAGTTCGTCGTGTCGAGTTCGGCGGCGGCGTCCAGCAATTGGCTGTCGGCCACCCCGATGGCATGTTTCAGGGATGCGATTTTGGGGTCGCGTTCCGCAGAGCACGAACCCAGCACAAACAGCGAGAGGAGACCCAGAATGGGGAGAAAATTTCTTCTCATGAGAGGTTCTGGTTTTTGGTTTAGGTTTTACTTGTTTCGGTAAGCAAAATTACCGATAAGCCCCCGCACGCACCCCGAGAATTGAAGAATTGATTTTCAAAACCGCTCAAATTAACTTCAATTTTGTGCAACCGGATACGGAATTTGTCCAAAAACAGCCTCGAAAGGGGTTTTCGGACAGGGTGAAACCGAAGGTTCCGAGTGCCGTTTCCGGGCCGGAAAAGGCACAAAAAACGGGAGTTCCCGAAAGGAACCCCCGTGCAGTATGCCGCCGCAGGCTACTTGAAAGGCGAATCCGGCTCGCGGGACATCACCAGATAGAACATCCGGTCGAGGAACGCCGGGGCGAACTTCTTGACGAAGTGCGTGGCGCGCCCCTCGCTCTCCATCAGGCAGAGGCGTTTGCGCCGGAGGATGCCCTTCGCCACGATGCGGGCCACCTCCTCGGGGGTCATCATCTTCGACTCGTTGCGCGGCGTGGCGCCCTGCTGCTTCCCGTCGGCCGTGAGGGCCGAGAAGCGGACGTTCGATGCGGTGAAACCCGGACAGGCGATCATCACGTGCAATCCCTTTTTGAGGTTCTCAATACGCAGCGTTTCGAGGAATCCCGTCATGGCGTATTTCGAAGCCGAATAGCCCGTGCGGCCCGGCAGTCCGTGCAGCCCGGCGACGGAGGAAATGCCCACGACGGAGCCTTTCGACGCCTGAAGATACGGCAATGCGAACTTGCAGCAGTTGACCGTACCCCAGAAGTTGACGTCCATCAGCCGGTGCAGCACCCCGAGGTCCACGTCGTCGAAAATGGCGCGCATCGAAATACCCGCATTGCAGATCAGCACGTCTATGCCGCCGAACTCCCGCACGGCGGTGTCGATCAGCCCGCGGCACTCCTCCGGCTGCGTGACGTCCACGCAGTAGGCCGCCTGCCCGCCCCGGGCGCGAATGTCGCCCGCAAGAAGCTGCAATTTCTGCACGTTGCGCGCTCCGAGCACCACTTTTGCGCCCTGCGCGGCGTATACCTTCGCCATCGCCTCGCCGATACCCGACGATGCGCCCGTAATGACGATTACCTTATTTGCCAATGTCTTCATATCTTTTTTATTCATGTTTTGCATCTCCGCCCGCCGTTTTCGCGGCGTTCCGCCGCATCTACAAGTCCGGCCCCGCCCCCGCCTTGACGGGAACTTACCGCATGCGGCCGGAATGCGAGCCTAAATTTCCACCTCCAACCCGTCGTAAGCCAGGTGCACGCCCGGCGGAAGCGTCGCCTCCGTCTCGGCATGCAGGCCTATTTCGTGGGACATATGCGTGATATAGGCCTCGCGCGGCCCGACGCGGCGGATCAGCGCCAGCGCCTCCGCGAGGTTGAAATGCGACGGATGCGGGGCGAAACGCAGCGCATTGACCGCCAGCACCTCCGTACCGCGCAGTTTTTCGGCCTCGGCGTCCTCGATGGTCTTGAAGTCCGTCAGGTAGGCCAGCGGCCCGATGCGGAAGCCCGTGACCTCGAAGCGTTCGGAATGGTGGCCCGACACGGGCACGATCTCCACATCGCCGACACGGAACGGCTTTGCGGTGTCGATTTCGAGCAGTTCGATCTCCGGCACGCCGCGGTATTTGTCCTGCGCGAAGGCATAGTCGAAATCCTTGCGCACGCACTCCAGCGCCCGCGGGGCGGCCCAGATATGGACCTTGTGGACGGTCGGCGGGTAATCGACGAAATTGAAAGCCCGCACGTCGTCCAGACCGCCGATATGGTCCTTGTGCTCGTGAGTCAGCAGAATGGCGTCGAGATGCCGCACGCCCGTGCGGAGCATCTGGTAGCGGAAATCGGGTCCGGCGTCGATGACGATGCGCACGCCCCGCGTCTCGACCATCGCCGAGGTGCGCAGACGGTTGTCGCGCCGGTCCACCGACGTGCATACCTTGCAGCGGCAGCCGATGACGGGTACGCCCTGCGAAGTACCGGTTCCCAGAAAGGTGAGTTTCATGGATGCAAATGTAGAAAAAATAGCGCAATTCCCGGCACTTTGTGATGCATTGCTTCATTTTTCGCACCGCATTGCCGCATACGTTTCAAATACGGCTTCCGGTCTCCGAATATCGCGGAACCGACGGAACCGGGATTCCGGTCCGTGCGGGGCAGATGCCGGGCGTCGTGAAAAACGGGGCGAACGGATCGTACCCGAGTACGATCCGTCCGCCCCGCCGGAAGGATGTGCGGCAGGTGCGCCGCAAGCAGCGGAATCAGAATCCGCTTTCGATATTCCAGACAAACGCCCGGGACCCCTGCATCCTGGTCGCAGCGTCCATTTCGCGGAAGGCGTCCATCAGCGGAGCCACCTTCTCGTCGTCGACGATGGCCAGGATCGAGGCGTTCATCGAAGGCCACGCATGCGTGCCATAGTGGGGTTCGCCGTCGACCGAGCCGCGGCCCTCGGTCAAGGCCCATTTGGTGAAGCCGCGGATACCCTGCTTGTCGAGGATGGCGTTCACCCGGTCGGTCAGCGCCTGGTTGTATGACAAAAATACTGCTTTCATAGTACCGATCAATTTTAATTCAGCTTTTCACTTTCAATGCTTGCTTGCCTGGTGTTCGGCCGAGAGGCGCGCCAGTTTCTCACGCTCCTTGCGCTGCGAACGGTTCACGAGGATCGAGTAGAGCACCGGAACGATGAACAGCGTGAGGATGGTCGAGAACGTCAGACCGCCGATCACGGCAATGCCCATCGGCTGCCACGTCTCCGAACCCGCTCCCGTGCCGATCGCCAGCGGCAGCATGCCCAGAATGGTCGTGAACGAGGTCATCAGCACCGGACGCAGACGGCTCTTGCCGCCGGCGATCACCGCGTCGAAGACGCCCGAGCCGCGCTCGATCAGGAGGTTCATGTAGTCGACCATCACGATACCGTTCTTCGTCACGATGCCCACCAGCATGATGGCGCCGATCAGGGCGATCAGCGACAGCGGCGTGGAGGTCATCCACAGCGCGAGGAACACGCCCGTGAAGGCGAACGGAATGGTGAACATGATGATGAACGGGAATTTGAGCGACTCGAACTGCGTGGCCATCACGATATACACCAGAATGACGATCAGGATGAGCAGCGCTCCCAGGTCGCCGAAGGCGTCGCCCTGATCCTCGACCGTACCGCCCACTTCGAGGTCCACGCCGTCGGGCGCGGGATAGTCGGCGAGGAGCTTTTCGACCTCGGCCACCACGTCGCCCAGCGCGACGCCGGCCCCGAGGGTCGACTGGACCGAAATGACGCGCTGACGGTTCTCGCGCTCGATCATCGGCGCGGCGTACTCCTCCTCGACGGTTCCCACCTCCTTGAGCTTCACGGGGCGGCCCTGCGCGTTGTAGAGCGTGATGTTCTCGACATCCTCGATGCGGTTGCGGAACGGCTCGGCATAACGCACGATGATGTCGTACTCGTCGCCGTCCTCGCGGTATTTCGAGGCCACGAGGCCGTCGATGCGGTTGCGCACGGCCTGCGACGCCGTGGCGCTGCTGATGCCGTAGTACGACAGCCGGTCGCGGTCGAAGACCACGTTGTACTCGGGACGCAGGTCGTCGCGCGAAAGTTTCACGTCGCGAACGCCCTCCAGACGGCGCATCTTCTCCTTCAGGTCGTTGGCAACGGCGTTCGTCACGTCCATGTCATAACCGAAGACCTTGACGTTGACCGTCGCCGAACCGCTCATGCTGCCCGACTGTCCGCCGGGAGTGACCGTGTACTGGCGGATCTCGGGAATCCGGTCGAGATCACCGCGCAGCAGGTCGGAGATGACGTAGATCGACCGATCGCGCTCCTCCACGCCGGTCAGGCGCACGTTGTAGTTGATGATGTGCGAACCGGTGGTCTGCATCGCCGCGAAGGCGTTGTCCGACGAGTTGGCGCCGGCCGACGCCGAGACGAGCACGATCTCGGGGTATTTCGCATAGATGATGCTGTCGATCTGCCGGGCGATGCGCGCCGTGTAGTCGACGCCGACGTTCTGCTCCAGCTCGACCATGGCCGAAATGCGGCCGTTGTCCGAGGGCGGGAAGAACTCGGTGGGAACCCGCGTCAGCAGCCCCAGCGACACGACGAAGACCGACATCATCGAGAAGAAGGTGATCCGGCGGTGGCGTACGACCCAGTCGAGCGAACGGGCGTAGGCGTCGTCGAGCCATTCGAGCGCCCGGTCGATCGGCTTGTAGATCACGCCGAGGCCCTTGTAGTCGTGCTGGCCGCCTTCGAGTTTCAAGAGGTAAGCCGACATCATCGGGGTCAGCGAAATGGCCGCCGTAGTCGAAACGCAGACCACGATCGTCACGATCCAGCCCAGCTCGCGGAACAGGATGCCCGCCATGCCCGGGACCATCGTCAGCGGCAGGAACACCGCGACGACCACCAATGTCGTGGCGATGACCGACAGCCACACCTCGTTGGTGGCGTAGATGGCGGCCTCCTTCGGGTTCGAGCCGCGCTCGATATGCGTCGTAATGTTCTCCAGAACCACGATGGCGTCGTCGACCACCATACCGATGGCGATGGAGAGCGACGAGAGCGAGATGATGTTCAGCGTGGAGCCGGTGGCGAAGAGGTAGATGAACGAACAGATCAGCGACACGGGGATCGTCATACAGATGATCAGCGTCGCGCGCCAGCGTCCGAGGAAGGCCATCACCACCAGCACGACGAAGATGAAGGCGTAGAGAATGGTCTCCGAGAGCGACCCGATGGCGTCGGTGATCTCCTGCGAGCCTTCGAAAATCAGCTCCATCTTGACATCCTTCGGGAGGGTTTTCTGAATCTCCGGCAGGCGCGACTGGATTTCGTGGACGATATTCACGGTGTTGGCGCCCGACTGTTTCTGGAACATCACGCGCACGCCCCGCTGGCCGTTGACGCGCTCGTCCATCGTGGCTTTTTCGAGCGTATCGCGGATCTGGGCCACGTCCGAAAGTCTCACCGTGCGGCCCCCGGCGTTCGACACCACGACCTTGCGCATCTCGTCCGAGAGTTTGAACTCGCCGTCGGCCTTGATGTTGAAGGTGTTGTTGCCCACGTCGATCGTGCCGCTGGGGATGTTGACGTTCTCGGCGGCGATGATCTGCCCCAGCTGCTCGACCGTGAGGTTGTAGGCCTCCAGTTTGGCGGGGTCGACGTTGACCTGCACCTCGCGTTCGGGTGCGCCGATGATCGACACGGCGCCCACGCCGTCGACGCGGTTGAGCACGTTGACCAGCTTGTCGTCGAGAATCTTGTTCAGCGCCGGATAGCTCTCCTCGGCCGTGACGGCAAGCATCATCACGGGGATCATCGAGGTCGAGAACTTGAAGATCGTCGGATAGTCGATGTCGTCGGGCAGCTGCGACTGCACGCGCGACACCACGTCGCGGATTTCGTTGGCCCCCTCGTTCAGGTCGGAGCCGTATTCGAACTCGACGGTGATCATCGAGACGTTGTCCTGCGACTTGGAGGTCAGTTTCTTGAGGTTGCTCACCGTGTTGAGGTTGTCCTCCAGCACACGGGTGATGTTGGTCTCGATGTCGGCGGCGTTGGCACCCGGATACATCGTGATCACCGAGATCTGGGGTATCTCGATCTCGGGATACTGGTCTACGGCCAGGTTCATCAGCGAGAAGAGTCCGAAGACCATCACGCCGACGAACAGCAGGATCGTTGAGATCGGTTTGCGGACCGCGCTTTCGTAAATTTTCATTGGAAAGGGGCTGTTTTAGTCTTTTTTAATATCCACTTTGGCCCCGTCGAAAAGTTTCGACAACGCCGTGACGGCCACCGGCTCGCCCGCTTCGATCCCCGAGAGGATGTCCACGCGGTCGCCGACCTGGCGTCCCTCCTTGACCGAGCGGCGCTCGGCAACCGAGTCGCCGACGATGACGTAGAGGTAACGCTCGGCCGAGCCGACCTGCTTCTGCACGGCCACGTCGGGAACCATCACGCCCTCTTTCTCGCCCATGTTGAATCCCGTGCGGGCGAACATGCCCGGACGCAGCTTCTCGTTACCGTTGGGAACGGTCACCTCGACGGTGAAGGTCCGCGTCGAAGCGTCGAGCGCCGGATAGATCAGCGACACCGTGCCCGTGAACTCCTCGTCGGGGAAGATGTCGACGGCCAGCTTCACCGGCATGCCCACCTTCACGTTGGGGAAGTACTGCTCCGAAATGTTGGCGATGACCTTCAGCGGGTCGATCTGCATGATGTGCAGGATCGGCTGCTGGGCGAACAGGTCGCCGGACTCGTAGTTGCGGGCCGTGACGACGCCCGAAATGGGCGAACGCACCTCGATGTTCTTCTTGAGGTTGGCGACCACCTCGCGCTGCACGTCCAGCTGGGCCTTGGCCTGCTCGGCGGTCAGGCCTTTCGAGGCGCGCAGCTTCAGCATCAGATCGACGTATTGCTGCTTTTTCGGATTGTCGTTGGGATCGACGATTTCCGCGCCGGCGATATTCTCGAGATACAGTTCGGAAGCCAGGTGATGCACCTTCTCGGGATTGCCGATCAGGATCAGCTTCGCGAAGCCTTCGCTGAGAATCCGGTCGGCAGCCTTCAGGTTTCTCTCTTCCTCGGCCTCGGGCAATACGATCGTCTTGAGATTGCTCTTGGCCTTTTGTTTGATTTTTTCAACAAATTCCATCGCT
>OLZQ01000565.1_pt1 | contig 19153 bp, 17 predicted proteins | sample 1644511 | NCBI WGS metagenome assembly OLZQ01 (sample SAMEA103958132, study PRJEB25191) | human gut metagenome | biome: human-associated habitat [ENVO:00009003]; feature: intestine environment [ENVO:2100002]; material: feces | place: Germany | collected 2013/2015 | reverse complement strand
TCTTCGAGAGCATACACCGGACCTTTTCGCCGCCAGACAGGACCTGCACCGGCTTGAAGACGTCCTCCCCGGAGAAGAGCATCCGCCCCAGGAAGCCCCGGAGGTAGACATCGTCCTTTTTCTCGGAATATTGGCGGATCCAGTCGATGAGGGAGAGGTCGCAGCCGTCAAAATACGGCGCACGCACCGGTACGAGCTGCAGCTGCACCGGCCAGTTTTGCAGACGGCCCGGCTGCGCGGGCGCGTCCTGTCCGACGGACTCCTGCGCAAGCGTCCGTACCTGCGTCCCGGCGCAGCCGCAGGCCAGCCTGTCCGGCGCGCCTGCGCCCGGCTTTTTTGCCGCCTGCACGCCCCTGACCGCCTTCTCCGTCAGCCGTTCGAGCTTTGCCTTTTTGACAGCCTCTTCGTCATATGCCGCCGCTTCGCGCTCGATAAAGCGGATCGCATCCACTGGACAGACCGGCAGACAGTTGCCAAGCCCGTCGCAGTAATCGTCCCGGATCAGCTTTGCTTTTCCGTCTATGATGGCGATCGCGCCCTCGTGGCACGCCTGCGCACACAGGCCGCAGCCCGTGCAGGCCGCCTCGTCGATTTCGATGATCGTCCGTTTCATGCTTGTCCCTCCTGCTGCTTTTGGGCCTCCAATCTCGCGCGCCGCTCGGCGTCGGCCTTTTCCTGATTGCGCCGCGCGATGATCATCAGCTTCTCATACGTCTCCTCGCCCACGCACTGCTTCGCGTATTTGCACCACTGCACGCAGCTGAGCTTGTCGTTGTACACGATGAAGCCGCAGTTATCGCAGGCGACCTCCGTGTCTGTGGAAAAAATCTCGATCGGATTGCCGCAGTTCGGACAGATCCGGTCCTCAATGGTCGGCGTTCTCGGCTTGCCCTGGCAGCCGTCCATGATCATGCTCATCATCCCCTTTTTAAGTAACTGCTGATCCAATCGTCAGTTACTTGACTTTCTGGTCATAGTATAGGATACTGAAGAAAAAATGTATGTTGTTTTTCAAACAAAGGAGATTCAAATTATGGATGAACTGAACATTTTGACCGAATGTGCGCTGTTCCGGGGCCTGCGCAGGGCGCAGATCCGGGAGATGCTGCCGTGTCTGTCCGCGCGGCAGGCCCGCTTCCGGCGCGGGCAGTTCCTGCTGCGGGCGGGAGACAGAGCCTCATCCGCCGGGATCATCCTGTCCGGCGAGGCCGAGGTCCTGCAGGAGGATTTCTGGGGCAACCGCAATCTGCTTGCCGCCGTTGGGCCGGGCGAGCTGTTTGCCGAAGCGTTTGCCTGCGCACACGCCGTTTCCCCGGTGAGCGTACAGTGCACCACGGACGGGAGCGTTCTGTATCTGAACGTGCGCGCCGTCTTCTCCCCCTGCGAAAAGGCCTGCGCGCAGCACAAAACGCTTTCGCAGAACCTCATCCGGGTGCTGGCAGAAAAAAATATGCAGCTGAATGAAAAGACGGGCTTTCTTTCCCAGCGCACAACGCGCGAAAAGCTGCTGGCTTATCTGTCCGCGCAGGCACGCCGGGCCGGCAGCGCCAGCTTCCGCATCCCCTTTGACCGGCAGCAGCTGGCAGATTACCTGTCCGTCAACCGCAGCGCCATGTCCGCCGAGCTTTCGAATATGCAGCGCGACGGCCTGCTCCGCACCGACCGCAGCTGCTTCACGCTCTGCCAGCCGGAAGATACACCCTGACACGCACGCAAGGGGAGCGGCTCACGCCGCTCCCCTTTTGCGTCATGTAGCGCTGTCAGCAGCCGCAGCCGGTGTCGCAGCCGCAGGAATTGCCGCAGCCATTGCTGCCGGTGCCGAAGATCAGCAGAAGGATGATGATCCACCACCAGCTGTTGCCGAAGGCGCAGAATCCGGACTGATTACAAGACATAACAAGACCTCCTGAAAGATAACGTAGCGTTTGATCGCTCGCTCATTCCATGTTATGCAGAGGTCCGAAAATGGTGACGGCTACGCGAACAGCTCGTCGAGCGTTCCGAAGGAATAGCCCATCTCCTCCCATTTGCTCAGCAGCGTGTCCAAGATCCGCGCGTTCGTCTGCGACGTGGAGTGCAGCAGCACGACCGCGCCCGGATGGATGCGCGGCAGGAGCTTGGAAAACGCCTGCTCGTCGGTCGGCTGGTTGTCCTGATACCAGTCGACGTAGGCCAGCGACCAGAATACCGTCCGGTAGCCGAGCTTCTGCGCCATTTCAAGATTTTTTTCGCTGTAAATGCCCTGCGGCGGGCGGTAATAGCGCGGCAGGTCCTCGCCGGTCGTCTCCCGGTAGAGCGTTTCGAGGCTCGTCAGCTCCTGATTGAAGGCGGCTTCGTCTGAAAGCTTCGACATATCATAGTGGTGGTACGTGTGGTTGCCCACGATATGCCCCTCGCGCAGCATCCGGCGCACAAGATCCGGGTTCTGCTCGATGTAGTTGCCCACAACGAAGAACGCCGCCTTGACGCCGTGCTTCGCCAGCGCCTCCAGGATCGGCTCCGTGCAGCCGTTTTCATAGCCTGCGTCAAAGGTCAGATAGATCTTCTTCTGTGTCTCATCGCCGAGATAGACCGCGTCATAGCGCCGCAGCGCCTCCTTTGACGCGTTGCCGGCGGGCGGCTGGCCCTCCGTCCGGAAGCTCAGGCCCCACGACCCGGTTTCGATCGACCGGCTCTGCTGAAACAGCAGCGGCAGAACGGCGCAGAACGCCAGCACCGCCGCCAGCGCCAGCGTCAGTCTGCCGTACTGCCGGAAAAATTGCTTCATAAAACATCACCCCTGTCCATCCTTATGCGATGGACAGGGGGATATGCCTTTTATCCGCCGTAATCGTAGCCGTAGCCGTCAAAGTCAGGGACGGTGAATTCTTCCTCCTGCCCGGACTGGCCCTCCAGCTCGTTCTGCGCCTGCTGCTCGGCCTCGTTGATCTCCTCCTCGCCGGGCCGCTCGTCGAGCGTGAGCGTGACCTCGATCTCCGCGCCCGCGCGGTAGAGCTTCAGCTTGACGGTGTCGCCCGCCCGGTGCTTGGAAAGTGCGGAGACAAGATCGGAATACGCGTTGATCTCGCGGCCGTCAAATTCCAGAATGATATCGTGCGGCTGCAAACCGGCCTTTTCCGAGCAGCTGCCTTCCGTCACGGTCACGACCTGCGGTCCGGAGGGCAGGCCGTAAATTTCCGCAACCTCCGCGTCGAGATTTTGCAGCGTGACGCCGAGATAGGCCCGGCCGCGGACGCGGCCATACTGCTGCAGGTCATACACCACGCGCAGCACGTCGTTGATGGGAATGGCGAAGCCGAGCCCTTCGATGGTCACGCCCGTCTCCGTCGTTCCGGATACCTTCGCGGTCGTAACGCCGATGATATTGCCGTTCATATCGAACAGCGGCCCGCCGGAGTTGCCGGAGTTGATAGCCGCGTCGGTCTGCAGCATATTGATGACCGTTCCGTCGGTGTCGATCTCGCGGTCAAGCGCGCTGATGTAACCGGCGGTCATGGTGAACGTCAGATCGCCCAGCGGATTTCCGATGGCCTCGACTGTCTCGCCGACCTCGACCTCGTCGGAATCGCCGACCGTGACGGTCTGCAGGCCCTCTGCCTCGATCTTCAGAAGCGCAATGTCGTTCATGCTGTCCGTGCCGACGATGGCGGCAGGGTATTCCTCGCCTGAATAGAACTGCACGACGACCGTGCCCTCGTCCGCATCCGCGACGACGTGGTGATTGGTGACGATATAGCCGTCCTCCGTCAGGACGAAGCCGCTGCCCGTGCATATGCCGGTCGTTTCTACGCCCCAGAGGTCGGCTGTGACCTGCGTGGAAATGCCGCAGACCGCGCCGATGTTCATCTTATAGACCTGTGCCGGCGTGAGCGTCTTGTCGCCCTCGTTGGACTTGAGCGTTTCCGGCAGGGGCGTCCGTTCGAGCCGGTAGGAGGCGTCGGCCTGCGGCTTCTGCGCTGCGGGCTGTTCCTGTTCGACAGACTGCTCAGCCATAGCGCCGACAGAGGCGCTTGATTCCTGCTCGGCGAGGTTTTTCTGCCCGATGGCGTCGATGGCCTTCGTCAGCGCAGAGCCGCCGACACCTGCGACGATCGCCACCGCGGCCAGCAGCGCCGCGATCTTGAGTCCGGTGTGCTTGCCGCTGTGCCGGATCTCCTCCTTGGCCTGCTCCAGCGGCGGCCGGGACGGCTCCTCGGGCGCGGGTTCAAAGCTGTAGTTCATCTTTTCATCGTAATTTTCCATGGTTCTGCGCTCCTTTTCGGCGTGTCTGTTCAGAAAAGCGGTTCCGGCAGATCCAGCATATGGCTCACACGCTTCAATGACAGCCTGCGGCGCATATACGGGTGGAAGCGGAAGCTGATCTCGACGAAGTCCGGCGCTTTGCCGACCTCCCCGATCGTTGTTTTGCACCCGGCCTGCCGCATGGCGGCAAGGCAGGCGTCATAGGACGGCACGGACTGCACGATCCGGCGGATCTGGGGCCAGCAGGCTTCGATGCGGCGGGGAGCGATGCCGTCTGTGATGGTGTCCGGGGTGTTGAGCTTCTGGACATCCGGGGCCAATGGGCCGTAGATGCGGTAGATCTCATCCCAATTGCAGACCTCCGGATGGGCCGTGACCTGCGGCAGACGGGAGAGTTCTTCGTAATACCGGAGCATGATGAGCGTCGTCACGCCGACGTCCTCACCGTGGTAATTGGGCGTTTTGCCGTCCAGCAGCTCCATGCACTCCCAGAAATGGGCCATGATATGCTCCGTGCCGCTGCCGGGGCGGGAGGTTTTGGTGAAACTCATCGCAATGCCGGTCAGCAGGAGAGACTCAAAGATTGCCGCTGCCGTTTTTTCATCGCGCTTTGTAACGCGTCCAGCCATGGCGAAGATCTGGTCGGTCGCCCGCCGCGTCAGGGCGGCGACGCGCTCACAATAGGATTCCCCGGTCAGAAGATTCGATACCTGCCAGTCGATGAGCGCGATATATTTCGAGATCATATCGCCGAAGCCCGCGGATTTAAGCTCTGCCGGAGCGTCCGCGAGAATTTTCGTGTCGCCGATGATGACCTCGGGGCATTTTGCGGGATAGGTGATCTTGAAATTGCCGTTGACAATGGGCGCGGAATAGGACGCGAAGCCGTCCATCGAGGGGGCTGTTGCGAACAGGCACAGCGGCACGTTATGCCGCGCACAGGCAAGCCTGCACGGGTCATGGACAGACCCCGTGCCGACGGCAAGCACGCCGTCCACGCGGTCAAAATACCCCTCGATCTTCTCCACGTCCTGCATGGTCGCGACGCGGATGGACGGCCAGATATGGCGCAGGACGGTAAAGCCGGACAGGGAAGCCTCAATGCCGTCCGCAGCGGCAAGTGTCTGCTCGTCCGCCGCCAGCAGGAGCCGGGGGCCAAAGCCGTTTTTCTTCAGGATCTCGCCGGCCTCGGACACAAGCCCGCTGCCAATCTCGATATCCCGGATGGCACATTCATGCGCCTGCCCGCAGGCGCAGTTCTGATAGCTGTCGATCAGCGTGTGGAAATCAGTCATAGTGGGATTCTCCTACGTTTATACTTTATGTGGCTGCATGGATTTGCCGGCGGACGACTGCTTTTCGCGTCTGCCGGCTGTCCAAGCGCTCAACCGTTCGGGTTCGGGGTATCCAGCATGGTCTTGCACGCGGCAAGGACCTTTGCGGCGATGGGCGCGGCTGTCTGGCTGCCGGAGCCGCCGCGTTCGGCGAAGACGACGAACGCGAGCGGATATGCCTCATCCTCCACGAAGCCCGCGAACATCGCGTCTGCCGGGCCGTTTTCGCGCTCCGCCGTACCGGACTTGGCGCAGACCGTCAGACTGCCGAACTGCCACGCGCCGTACTGGTTCACGACCGCGCCGCGCATCATCTTTCCGAGCGCTTCGGCTGTTTCTTCGGACAACAGCCGCCCGGTCGTCTTCGTTTCCGCTTCATAGACCGTCTGGCCCGCGCGGGAAATTTTCTGCATGAGATACGGCTCCGCCGCCTCTCCGCCGTTCGCGATCACGCCCATAAAGCGCAGGAACTGGATCGCCGTGATCTGGTCGGTATACTGGCCGATCCCGGCCCAGGCGACGCTGCCGTCATCCGCGTCTGACAGATCGACGGTCGACCGGGCGGTATAGCCGTCGCAGGTGAGCGTTCCGTTGAGGCCGAGCTTATCGCAGACCGCCTGCAGCGTGTCTTTACCGAGGGCCGAGGCCAGCTCACCGTAATAGACGTTGCACGAATGCGCCAGCGCCTCCGGCATGGCAAGCGTCCCATGGCTGGACATACAGACGATTTCCTGTCCGCCGATGATGGTTTTCCCGGCGCAGGTATGGGTCCCGGCCTGCGCGGACGCGCTTTTTTCCAGCGCTGCGGCGCTGGTCACGAGTTTAAAAATGGAGCCGGGCGTATAGGCCGCGTCAAAGAAGCGGTTGAGATACACGCCGTCATACGCGCCTGTCTCGTCGCCCGCGATATCGGGGATGTTGTCGGGGTCGTAGCTGGGGCTGGTCACGGCGCACAAAATTTCGCCGGTTTTGTAGTTATAGACGCCCACTGCGCCGTGATAGCTGCCAAGCGCCTGCAGGGCTGCTTTCTGCACCTCGGCACTGATGGTAAGTCTTGCGCTGGCCGTGCCCTTGGATGCTTCGTTCAGGCCGGTAATTTTATCGTAGCCGATCATCTGCTCGGCGAAATTGCCCAGCAGCGGCGCGCTGATATAGCCGTAGCGGTCGCCCAGCAGATGGATGGTCGCCTCGCGCACGGCTTCATCGGCACTGTACACGCGGCCATCCGTTGTATTCAGGATGCGTACGCCGGAGCGGTCGTAAATTTTGCCGCCGGTGAGATTCGTGCCGGTATAGACGTGCGGGCTGCCGGAAAACGTGACCCATTTTTCGGCGTTTGCCGCGTATTTGACGCAGAAGGCCAGCGTCCCCACGGCAAGCACAACGGCCAGAGCCAGCGCGAACAGCGCGCGGCGCGATACCTTTTTCATCTGCACGCCTCCTTTCCGGCAGGACGCTGCCAGACGGCGTCAGGGTCCTCCGCCGCAGGCTCGTCAACGGCGTCTTCCTCTGCGTCAGGTTCCTCCGGCAGCGGCGTGACGCCGTGCGGGACGCGGATGGCGACAGAGGCGTTCTGCCGGGTATCGGCTGCCTTGATAAAGGCCAGCAGGCCCCAGACACAGACCATGCTCGACCCGCCGTTCGACACGAACGGGAACGTCACGCCCGTGAGCGGCAGGAAATCCGCCATGCCGAACACGTTCAGGATCGTCTGCGTGACCATGACCGTCACAGCCGCGCAGGCGCCGATGGTATAAAAGCAGCTTCTGCCCGCGGGCGCGGAGCGCACGACGAAGCAGGCGAGAATGACAATGCACGCGACCATCAGAACCGCCATGATGAGGCCCCATTCCTCCGAGACGAAGGCGAAGACCAGATCGGTGTCTGACGCCGCGACGTATTTGAGCCAGCCCTTCCCCGGCCCGAGGCCGAACAGGCCGCCTGAGGCGATGCACATCATCGAGCGCGTCTGGGAATACCCGGTCGTGAGCGCATAGTCCCACACATGGCCCCACGCCTCAAAGCGGTTGCGCGCGTAGGGCAGAAAGCGCAGTACCAGAACGCCCGCGAAGCCCGTCGCGGCGATGGCCAGCGCGATGGTCGCAAAGTTGCCGGAGCGCAGGAACGCGATGACAAGGAACGCAACAAAGAAAATGATCGCGGTGCCGAAGTCCTTCATGAGCGCCAGACACGCGCAGATCACGGCGGAATAGGCGATGAACAGCACGATATTGCGCTTTGCCATCAGCCGCGAGAGCGTGGACGCGCCGACATAGATAAAGCAGACCTTGACGAACTCCGACGGCTGGAACGACACGCCGCCCAGCTGGATCCAGTTGCGCGCGCCGAATTTTTCCACGCCAAAGAGCAGATTGAACGCCAGCAGGCCGATGCCTGCAACAGCCGCGAGATACCGCACGGTCTTTGCCCGCTCCAGATCGCGCAGCGACCAGCAGACGACGAGGAACACGCACACGCCCGCGACGATAGCAAGCAGCTCCTTGATCAGACTTTCCGGCGCGGAGCTTGACACGACGGCAAGGCCCATCGTGCACAGGAAAAACGCCAGCGTCTCCGCCTCGAAGCCCGTTCTGCGGAACGCGCGCAAGGCAAGATACAGCGCCCACTCCAGCCCGATCAGTCCGCCGAAGGCGGTCAACTCCAGCGCGGGATCGCAGCCGCCGAGAATCAGCTGCAGCGCTGTCAGCAGCTGGAACAGCGTCAGAAGCAGCAGCGTCGGCACCTGATGCACGGCGTGGCCGGCCCGCGTGCGGGTCCCGGCCTGAATGCGCTCCTGTTCCTTTGTCAGGGGGATGAGCGTGAAATTCACGCCGCCCATCGTAATGACGTCGCCGAAGCGCAGCGCGGACAGCGCCGTCTGCCTCCCGTTGACGAACACGCCGGATTTGGAGTGCGCGTCCGAGATCGTCCAGCTGCCGTCGTCGTAGCGCGTTAAGACTGCGTGCGTGCGCGAGACGGTTGGGTAGCCAAGCTGTACATCACAGCCTGCACCGCGGCCGATAAGGCTTTCCCAGTGCGTGACAGGGATGTGCGCGCCGTCCGGCGTGGTCAGCCATGCCCAGACCTCCGGCTCCGGCCGGAACGTCAGCAGGCTCACCGCGCAGCGGATCAGGATCCCCAGCGCAAGCACCGGGAACAGATAGCACAGCCACGGAACGGGCTCAAATTGTGAAAAAAACGTAGTCAGTGCATCCTGCATGAGAAATTCTCCATGTACGGGCGGTTACGGTGCGGCGGTTCTGTCCTGCTTCGGAAGCTCGGCGACCTCGCTGATCGGGCCGTAGGCCGTCGTGTCGGTAGTCAGGTTCTTTTTGCGAAGCTTATTGTTGACGGAATCGGAAATGAGCAGGTAAATGATCGCAAACACCGGCACGCCCAGGATCATGCCTGCGAAGCCGAAGAGGCTGGCCGCGATGGTGATGGACGCAAGCACCCAGAAGCCCGAGATGCCGACGGTGTTGCCGAGGATCTTCGGCCCGATGACATTGCCGTCCACCTGCTGCAGGACCAGAATGAAGATGACGAAATAGAACGCCTGCAGCGGGTTCACCAGCAGAATGAGGAACGCGCACGGCACAAGACCGATGATCGGCCCGAAGAACGGGATAACGTTCGTCACGCCGATGACCGTGGCGATCAGGGCCGGATACGGCATCTTGAGGATCAGAATGCCGATATAGCAAAGAACGCCGATGATGGCCGAGTCGACGATCTTGCCGATGACGAAGCCGTTGAACACCCGGTAGATATTGCGGCCAAGATAGAACACGTGATCCGCGCCCTTCGGCGAGAGCAGCGCGACGATGATCTTCTTGCTCTGCGCCTGAAACGTCTCCTTCGACCACAGGATATAGATCGACGCGACGAAGCCGATGAGGAAGTTCATAAAGCCCTTGACAAAGGCGACTACGGAGCTTGTGAGCGTGGTCAGGAGCTTCTGCACGTCCTGCAAAAACGTCGTGGTGATCCAGTTGTTGATGAACTCATAGATCTTGCCGAGCGCCGAGTCGACATAGCTCTGGATCTCGGGGTTGTCCTCGAGGATGTTCGTGACCCAGCGGTCGATGCTGGTATAATACGTCTCTGCGTTGTCCACGATCCCGACGACGCTCTCATACAGCTGCGGCAGCAGCATGGAGAAGAACGCGTATAAAATCAGGACTGCCACAACAACGCTGACGAAGATGCCCGCCGCGCGGCTCAGATTGCGGATGAGCGCGGGCTTAAGCTTCGTCTTCTGCTCCAGCAGCGGCAGCAGGCGGCTGTCGACGAAGCGCACGATCGGGTTCAGAAGGAACGCGATCACCACGCCGAAGATCAGCGGCTCCAGAATCATCTCCAGCGCCGTCAGCACACCGAAGAAACCCGGCAGATCCGTAAAGATCACGACGAGCAGAATGCTGACAAAGATCACGACCAGCGCCGTCAGACCCCATTTGACGTATGGCTTGTCTCGATGTTCGTTCATACGCGATTCTCCTTTTCCCAGTTATCTATAAAGTATCATATTCGACAGAAAACGTCAATTCAGAGATTCCCCTAGGGTGTATCTGAAAACTCATGATGTGACCGGCAGCGAGGGATTTTTGCGTTGCGCAAGACATTTTTTCGCAGGAATACTGACGTATTTCAAGGAAAAATGACGCGGCGCACCGCAAAAAGGCCCGCTGTCCGGGTGCGTTGGGAGTTTTCAGATACACCCTAGTGCGCGCAGCAGTGCAAGCTCCTGCGCGTAGCCCGGCAGCTCATTCGGCGTTTCGAGGATCATGGGCAGACCCCGCAGGGCCGGGTGGTGCAGAATACGCCGGAACATTTCCAGCCCCAGACAGCCCTGCCCGAGCTTTTCATGCCGGTCCTTATGCGCGCCGCAGGGGTTTTTGCTGTCGTTCAGATGCAGCGCCTTCAGCCGGTCAAGGCCGATCACGCGGTCGAATTCAGCCAGCACGCCGTCCAGATCGTTTACAATGTCGTATCCCGCGTCCGACACATGGCACGTATCGAGGCACACGCCGAGCAGCTCCCCGCACCGGCAGGCGTCAAGAATCGCGCGCAGCTCCTCGAACCGGCCGCCGACCTCGCTTCCCTTGCCGGACATCGTTTCGAGCAGAACGGTCGTGTGCTGCTCCGGCCGGACGACCGCATCCAGACACGCGGCGATCAGCTCGATCCCGGCTTCAACGCCCTGTCCGACATGGCTGCCGGGATGGAAATTGTAGAAGTTTCCGGGCGTCAGCTCCATGCGCTGCAAATCGCTTTCAAAGACCTCGCGGGCAAATTCCCGCGTCCGCTCGTCCTTGGAGCACGGGTTCAGCGTATACGGCGCATGGGCCACGACGCGGCCCAACTGCCCGTCCTGCTGCATCTGCACGAGCACGGCGGCGTCCGCCGGGTCAGCACTTTTTGCAGCACCGCCGCGCGGATTGCGCGTAAAAAACTGAAAGGTGTTCGCGCCGATGGAAAGCGCGGTCCTCCCCATCGCGGCATAGCCCTTCGACGAGGACAAATGGCAGCCCAGATACAGCATAAGCGGCCTCCTGCAAGCGTATTTTTTATAGTTTATCACGTTTTTGGAAAATCCGCAATTCCACTTGCTCCCGGCGCGAAAAATCTGTACAATAAATATACCACTACTGACAGGAGGCGCGGACAATGGGCCGGACGGAAAATCAGAAGCTGAAGCTGCTGTATCTGAAGGAGCTGTTCGAGCGGCAGTCGGACGAGGAGCATCTGCTCTCCATGCAGGACATTCTGGATGCGCTTGCGGCGCACGGTATCCGCGCCGAGCGCAAGAGTGTTTACGACGATATCCTGTGCCTGCAGCAGTTCGGCATGGATATCGTGACGGTCAGGGGCCGGAAGGGCGGGTACTTTCTCGCCTCGCGCACGTTTGAGCTGCCGGAGCTGAAGCTGCTGGTCGACGCGGTGCAGTCGAGCAGGTTTCTGTCGGAGCGGAAATCCATGCAGCTGATTGCCAAGCTTGAGACGCTTGCAAGCCAGTATGCCGCCGGGAGCCTGCGGCGGCAGGTCACGGTCGCCGGGCGCGTCAAGACCATGAACGAGAGCGTCTATTATTCCGTCGATCTGCTGCACGAGGCCATCCAGAAAAACAGCCGCATCACGTTCCGCTATTTTGACTATGATCTGAACGGCTCCCGCCGCTACCGGCCGGGGCTGTATACTGCCAGCCCCTATGCGCTGTGCTGGCAGGATGAAAATTATTATCTCATCGCGCATTCCGAGCGCCACGGGCTGACGCATTACCGTGTGGACAAGATGGCCTCGATCAGCATGACGGGCCAGCCGCGCTATATGGACGCGCAGACGCGGGAGCTTGATCTGACCGAATACGGCAAAAACGTCTTTGGTATGTTCGCGGGCAGCCGGGAGCAGCTGCGGCTGCGCTTTGACCGGTCGCTGGCGGGTGTTGTGATCGACCGCTTCGGCCGCGGGACCCCATGCGTCCCGGATGGGCCGGACGCGTTTATCTGCACGGTCGAGGTCGCGGTGTCGCCGAACTTTTTCGGCTGGCTTGCCTCATTCGGCGCGCGGGCGCAGCTGCTCTCCCCTGCCCCCGTCCGGGAGGCGTTCGTCGCCCTGTGCCGGGCGGCAGAGGCGGCAAATACCTGAACTGAACGCAAAAACCTGTTTTTTTGTAAATACTACTGGAAAAATCCGCGCAGATATTGTATGATAGAAGCCGGAATGCAACAAGAAGCAAAATGAGTTTTCCTGCGAGGCAAATCAATCCCACACAAACGCAGGAAAAATTCCGATTCTATGAACAAAGGAAGGAATTCATATGGAACAAACCAAACTGAAGGCGCTCGAGCTGAACGCGGCAAAGGCGCGTCTTTATGGCGTCCAGATGGTGCACGACGCGGCCTCCGGCCATCCGGGCGGCTCGATGAGCTGCATGGACGTGCTGACGTACCTGTACTTTGCCGAAATGCGCGTCGATCCCAAGAACCCGCATGACCCCGGCCGTGACCGCTTCGTCATGTCCAAGGGCCACTGCTCCCCCGCCATGTACCCGGTCCTGGCGCTGCGCGGCTTCTTCCCGGTCGAGGATCTCAAGATGTTCCGCCGCATCGACGGCCATATGTCCGGCCATGTGGAAATGAAATACGTCCCCGGCGTCGATATGTCCACCGGCTCTCTGGGCCAAGGCATCTCCGTCGCCGTCGGCATGGCGCTGGCCGGTAAGGTCGCGCAGAAGGACTACCGCGTTTACGCCATTCTCGGCGACGGCGAGGTCGCCGAGGGTCAGGTCTGGGAGGCCATGATGGCCGCCAACAAGTACCACCTCGACAATCTGTGCGCCTGCGTTGACGTCAACGGTCTGCAGATCGACGGCGAGACGAAGGACGTCATGCCCACCGAGCCGCTGGACAAGAAGTTTGAAGCGTTCGGCTGGCACGTGATCAAGTGTGACGGCCATGACTTCGATCAGATCGAAGCCGCTTACAAGGAAGCCGAGCAGACCAAGGGGCAGCCCACCATGATCCTCGCAAAGACCATCAAGGGCAAGGGCGTGAGCTTCATGGAAAACAACGCGGGCTGGCACGGCAAGGCGCCAAACGATGAGCAGTGGGCACAGGCCAAAGCAGAGCTTGAAGCGAAGATCAAGGAACTGGAGGGTTAAAAAATGGCTGAGAAAATTGCAACCCGTGAAGCATACGGCAAGGCGCTTGCCGCGCTGGCCGAAAAATATCCCGACCTTGTCTGCTTCGACGCAGACCTCGCAGGCGCGACCATGACGAAGTATTTCAAGGCCGCCTGCCCGGAACGCTTTTTTGACATGGGCATCGCCGAGGCCGATATGGTCGGCGTCGCCGCCGGTATGAGCCTGTGCGGCTTCAAGCCCTTCGTCAACACGTTCGCCATGTTCGCAGCCGGCCGTGCCTGGGAGCAGGTCCGCAACTCCGTTGCCTACCCGCACCTGAATGTCAAGGTCGTCGGCAGCCACGGCGGTCTGTCCGTCGGCGAGGACGGCGCGACGCACCAGTGCATCGAGGATTTTGCCATCATGCGCGCCATCCCCGGTATGCTGGTCCTGTGCCCGTGCGACGGCAACGAGATGCGGCTGGCCGTTGAGGCGCTGGTCAACTACGAGGGTCCGGCCTATATGCGTCTGGGCCGTCTGGCCGTCGAAACGGTCACGGATTCCATCCCCGACTACAGGTTTGAGCTTGGCAAGGGCGCGACGCTGCGCGACGGCACCGACGTGACCATCATCGCGGTCGGCATGAACGTGCAGATGGCGCTGGCCGCCGCCGAAAAGCTGGCCGCCGAGGGCATCTCCGCCCGCGTCGTCGATATGCACACCATCAAGCCGCTCGACACCGAGCTGGTTCTGAAGGCCGCGAAGGAAACCGGCGCGATCGTCACCACCGAAGAGGCCAATGTCCTCGGCGGTCTTGGCGCGGCAGTCGCCGAATATCTGAGCGAGAATTACCCCGTGCCCGTCGTCCGCCACGGCGTCAACGACGAGTTTGGCCGCAGCGGCAAGGCCCCGCTGGTGCTCGACGCCTACGGCGTCAATGCCGACGGCATCATCGCCAAGGTCAAGCAGGCGCTGGCCATAAAGAAATAAGCAGAGCATACAAACAGCCGCCCCGTTCAATCCCGGGAGCGGCTGTTTCAGTTTGTCAAAAAGTCTGCTTTTGCAGCAGACCGCTTTCTGCCGGGCGGACGACTCTGTCCGCCCGGCAGAATGTGCTGTTTTTACGGGAGTCTTTGGCGAATTCGTAACTTCCCAATGGGTCGATGTGGGCATCGACCCCTACAGTCAAGTATGCAGGTGCATACGATTTCGCCGTCAATTTCCAAATAAAGGTTGCATTCCGTGCGGGCGGACAGCGTCGTCCGCCCCTACATCCGGCGTGAGAGCCTTGGTGGCACGCTACGCTTATTCCTCCAGCAGCCGGTCGAGATCGGCGACGGTTTTGCAGTAGAAATCGCAGTTTTTCCGCATGAACTGCTCGATTTCCGGGATATCATTCGCCCAGCCTGCGGCGGCGAAGGGAACGCCTGCGGCGCGCGCCATGTCGTAGCCGGGCTTCAGATCGTCGACGACAAGAAGCTCCTGCGGCTCAAGGCCGAAGCGCTCCATGATCTGCTCCAGCGGCCAGGTGTTCGGCTTGCGCTGCTCGGGCGGCTGCTCCCAGCCGAAGATGATATCCGGCTCGGGAAGATCGTTTTCCCGGTAATCGCGCTCGATGCTCTCGCGCATGGAGTGCGAGACGACGGCGATATACCCGCCCGCGTCCTTGTGCCGCCGCAGAATTTCGCAGATGCCGGGATAGGCGCTCGGCACGCGCGTGCGCACCCAGTCCTGCCAGAAGCGGAACTCGCCTTCAAGCTCCTGCTCCGAAAAGCCGAGCTCACCGGTGAACAGCGCCATGATGCCGGGGTCAAAATTTTTGCGGAAATAGTCCTCCAGCGTATACGACGCCTCCGGGCGCACGAGCTTTAAATAGGCGAGGAACGACGGAAAGTGAATGGTGGCGGTGCTGTTGACCGTGGTGTCGTCATGATCCATGACCAGGCATCTGAAGCGCAAGAAAGATCCCTCCTGTCAGTCTTTTCTGACATCATACCAGCAGAAGCGGCGCTTCGCAAGGAAAATCGTCAAATCTTATTTTTTTATGAAGAATTGCTATTTTCAGAAAGCTGTGCTATCATAATCATGAATATACTGCGCGAAGTCTATCCTCGTGCTTCGCAGCCCCGAACACAATCATGGAGGTACGGCTATGAACAAAAGAAGAAAGCAAAGCATCTGGCTGCGCAGAAATCTGCCGCTGCTGATCGCGGCCGCAGCGCTCGTGCTGCTGGTGCTCATCATTGTGCTGGTTGCACGCGGCTGCTCCAAGGGCAGCGACACGGTGATCAGGGCCAAGGCGTTTTCCACCGGCACGACCATCGAGCTGCCCCTGTCCGCCGAGCTGAACGAGTCGGATTTCGTCTCCTACGGCGGCTACCAGTTCACGACAAAGAAAAAGCTCAGCGCGCTGAGCAAGCTCATCACCAAAAATAACGAGGGCATCACCGCCGAGACATATACCAACAGCTACGGCGAGTGCGGCGTCTATACGAAGACGAACGAATCCGGCGGTACAGACAGCTGGTGTCTGTATGTCAAGGACCCGAAGAACACCAATGAAAAATGGTACTTCTTCATGGGTGAGCACCGCGAGATCGCGCTCGATTCCGGCACGCTTGATCTGCTCCTGCCGCTGCACCTTATCACGGACGCGTCGCTGCGCGATACGATGTTCGCAGCCGTCCAGCCCGGTACGCCGTATACCTGCGGCATCGACAAGCTGCCGGACGGGCAGACGCTCTCCGGTATGTTCCGCGCATTCTATGAGGCCTCCGGTCTCTACACCGTCACGACCAGCGACAAGGGCTTCACGCTCGTCCCGCGCGGCGGCGCACAGGAGCTGATGTTCCAGTTTGACGAGCAGGACGCGAACGGCCAGTTCATGATCACTGTCCCGCAGGCCGCCGAGCCGCAGCCCAGTACCAGCGCCGTTGTGACCTACGGCAGCGACGATCCTGTGACGCTGCCCGAAAGCGACGCGGCGGCTCTGTCCACCGTGCTGCTGCAGGCCAACTATAAAAAGACCGGTAAGACGGCGGATTACCGGTACAGCGTCGATCTGGGCGGCCAGATCTACGAGGTCGCGCTCGACTGGAAGGACAACACGTGGAACGGCTCTGTGCGCTATAACGGACAGGTCGCCATGCTCGTCACCAAGAGCAGCTGCACCATCGCGTCCATCTTTGCCTCCAACCATCTCGGCGGCACGCCGGAGCGCGACACAGCCAAGTGGCCTGCCGACGTGCAGGAGCTTGCCATCACGCCGAAGGCCGAAAGCATGGCCACGACGAATGATGTGAACGTGCGCTCCGCCCCGTCGACCAACAGCGAGGTCTTCATGACCATGCCGACCGACACGGTCGTCGCTGTCACCGGCGTCTCGGACGAGACGGACGACGGCGCCTGGTACGAGATCTGGTACAACGAGGTCTGCGCGTACCTGAACGCCAAATACGTCAAATCCATCAGCAGCGCCGCAGCCAGCACGAACGGCTGATCGGGCCGCAAGATTATCAGCCTGTAGGGGCCGGCGACTCTGCCGGCCCCTGCTTTTTTCTGTGACGCACTGGCGCGGGAGCGCCCCTCCCTTGAGCAGGAGGGCCTGAAGGGATTCGAACGCGGCAAATTTTTGAGCGCTCTGAATCCTGCAACAAACGGAACCCAGCGCCCCTTTTCTCCCCCATCTTTTCCGGCAGGCGGAAAAGATGGGGCCGCCGGAGGCGTCCCGGCAATGGAATAAACTTTCCGCTGCATTCGCTTTTCACCGGTTTTATCTTGCGGAATCCTTGGCTGTGCGGTATGATAGACAAATAAAATTCAGGCAGAAGCCATTGCGCGTGAAAGGAGTATCATCATGAGTACTGTCAGCAGAGAAGCATTTGAAAAACAGGACGCGTTCGGGATCGGCGCGCCGAACGACGCGTATGCGCAGTATTTTACCGGCCAGTCCTATTTAATACTGATTCTTGATTAAAATATTTAATCAAGAATCCCGTGTGCTACGCACACTCGCATCGTGCGAATGCACGCTGCGCCGTCTCATGCAGAATCTGACGCGCCGTTGGCGCTATAAAAAGCTCTTCAAGCTTTTTAACAGATTCTAGTATAAAGCCGCTGACCACGCCCGGCGTCTGTCCCGTGTTTCTGGCCAACGTGACCTTTGAGCCGGGCTGTCGGAACAACTGGCACATCCACCATGCAAGCAAGGGCGGCGGGCAGCTGCTGATCTGCACAGCCGGAGAGGGCTGGTACCAGGAGGAGGGCAAGCGCGCCGTGAGCCTGACGCCCGGCATGGTCGTTACCATCCCGGCCGGGGTCAAGCACTGGCACGGAGCGAAGGCGAACAGCTGGTTCAGCCATATCGCCGTCGAGGTTCCCGGTGAGAACACCCGGAATGAATGGTGCGAGCCGGTCTCGGATGAAGTATACACAGCGCTCGGATAACGGGGGATACGATGGGCTGGGATGTTTTATTATTTGATCTGGACGGAACGCTGACAGATTCCGGGCCGGGGATCATGCACGCGGCTGAGACTGCGCTGGGATCGTTCGGGATCACCGGTCTGTCCGAACAGGCGCTGCGGCAGTTTGTCGGCCCGCCGCTGGTCGAGTCGTTTGCCGTCTATCTCCTGCAGGCGGATGTCCAGACGGCCATCGACCGCTTCCGTGCATATTACCGCGAGACGGGCTGGCTCGAAAACGAGCCGTATCCCGGCGTGCGGGAATGCCTGCACGCACTGAAAGCGGCGGGAAAGCGGATGTACGTCGCCACGTCCAAGCTCGAGAGCATGGCGCGGCAGGTGCTGACGCATTTTGATCTGATGCAGTATTTTGACGGCGTGTGCGGCGGGATCGCCGACGACCCGGAGGCTGGGAAAAAGGTCAACGTCGTGCGCCGCGCCCTGCGCGAGGCAGAATGCACGGAGTTTTCCCGCGCCATTTTGTCCGGCGACCGGGAATATGATATTTACGGTGGTCACGCGGCGGGAATCCAGACCGTCGGCGTGCTCTACGGCTACGGCAGCCGGGAGGAGCTGGAATCAGCCGGTGCGGACGCGCTTGCGGAAACGCCAGAGGCGCTGCTGGCGCTTCTGCTGTGATTTTTCCGGTGAAGCCGCTTGTAAACAGGCGGTTTGTGTGATAAACTAAACCAGTTGTGTAAAAAACCAGAATGATTTGGAGGGCGACCCATGTAGCGGCTGACGATTCAATCAAAAACAAACTGAATTTGGAGGAACATACATGGCATCCCTGAAAGAAGAGATCTCCCGGCGCAGAACGTTTGCGATCATTTCGCACCCCGACGCCGGTAAAACGACCCTGACAGAAAAATTCCTGCTCTACGGCGGGGCCATCGCGCAGGCGGGCGCGGTCAAGGGCAAGAAAAATTCCCGTGCCGCCGTATCCGACTGGATGGAGATCGAGAAGCAAAGAGGCATCTCGGTCACATCGTCCGTCATGCAGTTTCAGTATGAAGGCTTCTGCATCAACATTCTGGACACCCCCGGCCATCAGGACTTTTCCGAGGATACCTACCGCACCCTTATGGCCGCTGACAGCGCTGTGATGGTCATTGACGGGGCCAAGGGCGTGGAGCCCCAGACCCGGAAGCTCTTCAAGGTCTGTGCCCTGCGGCACATCCCCATTTTTACCTTTGTGAACAAGATGGACCGGGAGACCCGGGATCCGCTGGAGCTGTGTGAGGAAGTGGAACGGGAGCTGGGCATCGCCACCTACCCCGTGAACTGGCCCATCGGCTGCGGCAGAGAGTTTAAAGGGGTGTACGACCGAGAGAAAAAGCGCATCCTTCATTTCACCGACGCAGGCCACGCCCAAAAAGCCGCCGTCACCGAGGTGGAGCTGGATGATCCCGCCCTGCCGGAGCTTATTGGCGAGAAGCTCACGGGTATCCTCCGGGACGATGTGGAGCTGCTGGGCGCCGTGGCGGAGT
>OLZQ01000543.1_pt1 | contig 19839 bp, 16 predicted proteins | sample 1644511 | NCBI WGS metagenome assembly OLZQ01 (sample SAMEA103958132, study PRJEB25191) | human gut metagenome | biome: human-associated habitat [ENVO:00009003]; feature: intestine environment [ENVO:2100002]; material: feces | place: Germany | collected 2013/2015 | reverse complement strand
GGTTTGCAGGGAGTCGTCCTGCTGGAGGAACTGGGAAATGATGGGCATTACCTTCTTGAAGTCGTCCATGCGGTGGGCGTCCAGCAGGATTTCCGCCAGTTGAATCTGGCTGATGACGGGAAGTTCCAGCCTGTCGCGGAACAGGTAGCGTTCCATGGGAAGGTTTTTGACGCCGCATTCCGCCAGGACGGAGTAAACCAGGGCGTCCGTCGCGGAGGCCGTCAGGCGGTAATCCCCCAGCTTGCGGATGGCTTCCTTCTTTTTCGGTCCGTCCGGCAGTTGTTCCAGTTTCCGGTATTCGTCTCCTTTTTCAAGAAGAGCTGTCTGGCGTTCCTGATAGTTTTTCAGCCAGCGGACGGCTTTGGAAAGCATCCCCTCCGGGACATTGACCGTGTTTGAAGCAATCTTCAGGCCGTGCGCCACATGGGCCGTCATGACGGGGTCCCCTTCGCTGGCTCCTCCGAACCATCCCCAGGAGCCGTTGGAGAGCTGTTTCTCCCGGAGGGAGGAGATTCCCCTGGCGGCCATCTTCTTCAGCGCGGCTTCATCATAAACGGGGTTGCGTTCCAGCTTCTTCATGACGCTGTCATGGAAGGCCTTGTCCCTGATGTCCCGGGGATTCAGATTGCGATGGCTTGTCAGCGCCGCTCCGGGATTCAGGCCGAGCTGCTTGAGCGTGTCCATGACGACGAGAGCGGGCAGGAAACGGTTGAGCGTCTGTTCCACGCAGCCGTAGGGGTATTCCGCCAGATAAGGCAGAGCTTCCACCATGCTGAGGGCGATGCTGGGGGAGACCTTGACGACCAGTTCGCTTTCCTCCCTGCGCCGCTGCTGCGGCAGGGAAATGGAGAGCGTCTTTTCCTGTTCTCCGGAGAGCACTGCAGCGCTTTCCGCATGGAGCTGCTTCATGCCGTGCACCAGTACGGGAAAGTTCATCTGCATGGCGTCTCCGGTAGGACCTGACGCCGCTTCCATGGCGACGGCGGCGGTTCCCTCCCTGACGGCGGAGGTCCACCAGTTGACGACCGTCTGCCCCTGGGCGGGAACGTCCACTTCCCGCGCGGCTGAATTGTCCGAATCTGCGGAAAGCCCCTTCACGGCCGGAGCGTCAGCCGGGAGAAGTTCCAGACAGCCGTTTTTCAGGGAAATGGAAACGCGGGCGCGGACGTTTTTGTCCGTCCGGTTGCGGATCAGGGCGCTGAGCATCACGACATCTTTTTCCACAAAGAAGCGCGGGGCCTGCATGCTGACCATGAAGTCCTTCGTGGTCAGGAATTCCGCGGAAGCCTGCCCCACCTGCAATCCGGGGGTGATGACCCAGGCTGAGGCTTTCCAGGTAGTCAGATTGTCCGGCATTTCCACAGGGACGGCAACATTTCCTTCTTCATCCGTTTTGAGCGTGCCGCACCACTTGATGCAGTCCGCAAAATGGGTGCGCAGTTGAATATGCGGGGAACCGTTTTCCTGTACGTCCGCATTTCCCTGTTCGGCTGCATGGGAATCACTTTTTGCGCCTTCCTTGTCCACTGCCATAGCCATGACCGGAGCGGCGGCGGGGGCTGCTGCTCCTGTAGCCAATACGCGGCTTGCGGCGGCATCAGCGCCGGAATCGAGTTCTGCCTCCGCAAAGCCGTTGACGGTTCCTTTGGCCTTTCTCACCATAGGGCCGTAATTTCTGTAGAGCAGGGATTGGAAATAGGGCTGGTCCGGACCGCGGTCCTGCTGCGTTCCGGAAGCCGTCATTTTTTTCAGGCTGAGGAAGCCGGTTTCGTTCAGGCTGCCCCATACGGTTTTGGCAATGTCCGTAATATTGGGGCGCGCAATGTATTCCAGAGCCTTGTCATAAATGGCCAGGGCGACGACGCCGTTTCTGACGGGGGTGCCGTCCGGCCCCTTGACCTGAATGCTGACGTTGTCTTGTTCACCGGGCCGGTATTGGGATTTGCCCGGCGTGACGGCAGGTTCCAGAATCTGCCCGGAGGGCGGAATCAGCAGTTCGGCGGAAGTCGTATGAAGTTCTCCGTTTCTGACGGTGAAGGCGTTGACGCCCATATTGGGCATGTCTTCCCGGGTCAGGCGGCATTCCACAAGGGCTGTCTGCCGGTCTAGGGGAACCAGGCTGCGGGATTCGTTTTTCCAGGAGTTTCGCAGGAAGGTCCAGACGCGGGCGTCCGGATAATCAGAGGTGACGAGCAGCCTGGCCGTATCTCCCGGAGCGTATTCCTTTTTGTCCGGAGTGATGGAAAGGGGATTGATTTTAAAAGGATTCTGTTTGCCTTTGCCGTAGGAAAGGAACTGGAAGGTCTCTTCTACCTTGTTGCCGTGCCCGTCCTCCAGGGTTGTGGAAAGGGCATACAGGCCGGATTCCCCTGTCTGGAAGGACAGGGAGGCTTCCCCATCTTTTCCGGTGGCGATGTCCCAGGTTTCCAGAGTTTCCCGTTTGCCGTCCGCACGGATATGCCGCAGGACGCAGGTTCCCCTTGCATGGGCAATTTTGGCGCCATCCGCCGTGGCCGCGGTAATGGATGCCTGGACCGGCGTTCCGGCGGGGGCATAGCCGCGGTTCAGGGTGGTGAAGATATTGAACGGACGGAACGTGGCAATGACCTGTCCGGAAGCGGCAACTTCCCGCAGGGAGGCGTCCGTCACGCTGACGGAAACGCGGTAGGTGATGTTGCTGGAGGGGAAATCCCGGGCATCCTGCGCCGTGGATAATTCTACGGATGCTTTTCCGTCTTTGTTCAGCGGAACCGTCTTTTCCAGGATGGTCAGAGGCGCATCCGGGGAAAAGGGAATGCTGTACGGGCTGAAAGACCTGTCGTACAGCCAGCTCCATTTCCAGTAAGGCGTCCAGACATCCGCTCCCAGCGTCCGGGTAATCGTGATGGTTGCCTTTCCCCCGCTTACGGGGCCGCCCGCGTAATAATCCGCCTGAATGGCGACGGGAATGGGCTGACCCAGCCGGACTGGTTTGGCGGGGGCTTCCATTCTGACGGAGAATTCCGGCTTTTTATACTCTTCCATCCGGAAAAGGGGGGCATACAGCCGGAAATCCGGGTCTGCGGAGTCATGCAGTTTCAGCTTGGCCCCATACTGGCCCAGCGGGGCGTCCGCAGGAATAAGCAGTTCCAGTTCAAAGCTGCCTGTGGAATCCGTCGTGACGGTTTTTGGAGGGAAAATGCTCTCATCCCCTGTTGGGGAGGCAATGGTCAGCGTCAGTTTTTTCCCGGCGCAGTCTTTTGTTCCGGGATTCGCGATGTCCGGGCGGAAGAGGACGCCTTTGAAACGGGCCGTCTGTCCGGGGCGGTACACGGGCTGGCTTTCCAGGAAAAAGCAGGAATAGGAGTCGGAGGCCTTGTTGGCCGTATCCATGAGGTAATTGCCGGATTCCCAGCCGTAGTCAGATATTCCCGCCAGCACATAACTTTCCCCCTTGGAAGCGATGCCTAGGAACATGTTGTAGGAAAAGGCGCTGGAATCGCGGGGAGGTATTGTTTCCACCATGGCTCCGTCCTTGTCCGTGATCCCCTTTACCTGGCGTTTTTGGAGCGTTTTATCCTGCCGGTAGCGGAGGATCCGCAGGCTTCCTCCTTCCACGGGCATTCCTGTTCCGGCGTCCGCCAAGAACCAGAGATTGCCTTCCGGAACGGAACGGCGTACCAGCACCATGTCTGACAGAGTGAGAAAGCGATGGAACCGGTAGCCGTTTTCCAGGGTGACGGTAAGCAGATACCAGCCGGGCTTACGGGTGGGAACGGGAATATGGGCGATGTGGTTCAGGTGCCGGTCCCCGGGAGTCAGGGCTATTTCCTCCCCCTTGATTTCCTCCCCCAGATAGCGGGCATAGGATGAGTCATGCAACAGGCTGAAGAGCAGGTTCCCCAGGTTGGAATACCTGTCTTTGTAAGCTTTTCCCAGCGTTTTGGAGGTTTGGATCTTATCCATGCGTTCTTCCTGCCACCGTTTCATATCCACGGGGCGGACCGCTACGCAGGCCCGGGAAGCGTTGCGGTAGGAGAAGGAAACAGTCACCGGTTCCCCCGCCAGCAGCGTTCTTTTATCCGTATCAAATGTTCCGTTGGGTTCCGTGATGGAGGCGATGCGTTTCTTCAGATTGTCCGCCACGTCCAGAAATTCCTCCTTGTCCTTTTTGTTCCAGGATTGTGCGTTCCAGGTTTGAAGGATTTTTCCTAAAAACTGCGCGGCAGCGGGTCTTTGGTTGCGGGCCAGGAATTCGTCCGCTGCCAGATTGGCGGCGTTAACGTAGTAATCCGGCTCCGGCGTTATTCGGACGGCGGAAGCAATCCGGATGAAATCATAATCCGGGGGAAGGTTGGTGAGCAGGAATTTACCGTTGCCCGTCCGGTCGGTTTTAACGATGGTCTGGTCCGTTTTTAATTCCGCCGGGTTGATGCCCGCCACCATGCCCGCGTTGCCGGGGCCGTACACGAATTCTTGGTCCGGCGCCGTATTGGCATAAGAGAACAGCCGGCGGCACCAGGAGGCGGTGAAATAATTGATCTGGTTGGCCAGTTCCGGATTCACCTGAATGGCGGCGTCCAGCAGCCAGCGCATGCGTTCCCCGTCGTTTTTAGCTGTTTCCCAGGAGGAAGAGGCATGGTAAAAGATAACTTCCGGCTTTCCTGTTTCGGCATTGACCATGACGGGAACGGTGGCGACGTTTCGAAAAGGGGATGCTTCCTCTCTGGAGACGTAATCCGGCAATTCCTTCAGGTTGGTCAGGTTCCCCAGGGCTGCGTAAGACTGGAAGGCGGAAAGGGGAGCGTAGCGGTTTCCTTTGACCGGCAACGCCTGTGCCGTGATGAAGCGCAGTTGTCCCAGAAGTTTCATGTTGTTGCCCTTCTCCGCAAGCTGCATGGCTTTGACAAGGCACCGCAGGGCTTCCACACGGTCCCTTGCTTCTCCGGAATATTCTCCATCCCATGGCCCGGCGCCGCGGATATAGGCGCCGTCCACCAGTTTGAACGTATGGCAGGCACTCTGGTACAGGAGTGCGGCGTCCCTCAGGAAATGGGGATTGGCGCCGTGGAGCTTCATCTGTTCCTGCAGAATGGAATCCAGATTGATGGAATCATCCAGGGCATTGAGACGGGTAAGAGCCTGGTAGTAAAGAAGCAGATCTGTCCCGCTGTATTGGTCGTCATATTCATGGAGTTGTTTCAGGGCCTGTTCCGCCGCTTTCTTGAACAGCCTTTTGCCCAGAAGCTTTTCAAGGTTTTCAACAGCTTGCTTCCTTTGCTGCGGGGAAACAGGGGAATTTTTACCCTCCGCAAGGGCATGTTGTTGCGGAGGGGTGGATGCGTCCGCCGGGGACGGCATTCCGGAGGCCAGCAATCCTGCCGCCAGAAAAAGAGCGGAGAAGAATCTGTTCATTCCGCCAGACTACTTCCAAGTAAAATCTTTGGCAAGTTGCAAGTAGGCTGCGGGAAAAGGGAGATTGTCTTAACGCTGTCAACAAGGCCGGGAGTGAGGGAAGGGGTATTCCATGATCAGACGTTTTTCCCCTTTCGTCATGCGTGCTGCAGATTACTGCAACCCAGTCGGTAGATGGCCTGGATGTCCCGGACATCCAGCTTTTCCAGTCCGCCGACGGGACCGCGCACACTGACGGCCTGTTCCGCCATCAGGGGGAAATCCCCGGGAAGGATGTTCAGTTCTTCCATAGTCGTCGGAAGCCCTAATTCCCGGTAAAAACGTTCCAGACGGGAAATACCTTCCCGGATGATGGCTGACGGTTCCCGGAAGGAACCTTCCACTCCCATCACATTGACGGCGAACTGCACGAATATTTCCTGGTGTTTGGGGGAAACATACTTCATCCAGGCCGGGGTGACGACGGCCAGGCCTGCTCCGTGGTCCACATGGTACAGTGCGCTCAATTCGTGTTCCATGGCGTGGCAGCCCCAGTCCTGTTCGCGGCCTACCCCCAACAGGTTGTTGTGGGCGATGTTGCCGGAAAACGCGATTTCCGCCCAGGCGTTGTAATCATTCAGGTTCCCGTTCAGGATGCGGGCGTTTTTCATGATGGTGCGCAGGGTGGCCTCACAAAGGCTGTCGGAAAGGTCCGTATGCAGGGTTTTGGTGAAATAGCGCTCAAAAATGTGGCTCATCATGTCGCTGACGCCATTGGCCATCTGGCGGTGCGGGAGCGTAAAGAACAATTCCGGGTTGATAATGCTGAATACGGGGCGCAGTTTGGGGGAACCGTACCCCAGTTTTCTTCTGGTCTCTTCATTGGTGATGACCGTATTCGGGCTGCTCTCGCTGCCCGCGGCTGGAATGGTCAGCACGGTTGCGACGGGCAGAGGGTCGGACTGAGGCTGTTTTTTGGAAAGGTATAGTTCCCATACGTCCCCTTCATGGGGAACGCCCAGCGCAATCGCTTTGGCAGAGTCAATCACGCTGCCTCCTCCCACGGCCAGCACGAGGCCCAGGCCGTGTTCCCGGCAGAGGCGGATGCCTTCATACACCAGGGGCAGCGTAGGGTTTGCCTGGACGCCTCCCAGTTCCTCATACTCCACGCCGGCGGCTTTTAAGGATGCCGTGACGGCATCGTAAAGACCGGAACGTCTGATGCTGCCGCTACCGTAATGAAGCAGGATTTTTTTGCCTAACGGCTTGAGAAGGGTTCCCGTTTCATGGTGGGTACCTTTTCCGAAAATAAGAGTGGTTTTGTTATCGTAAACGAAGTTGAGCATGGCGGGAATGATACGGCAACGCTACGGTCCTTCCGTCCCCTTCTCAAGATTTTTGTATGGCCTGTTCCCCTTTCCAGGGGGGATGCTGTTCCGGAGGATATTCTCTCATGCAGGGGTTCTGTTCTTCTCTGTTTTTTCATCATTGGCTCATCTGGACGGAGCTTTCTGGAGGATTGTTTTCTTTCCGTTGTTTTTTGGCGATAAGATTCAGCGGAAATGACTCTCTGCGGGAGTGGCGGCGCCTTCCGGCCCCGAGGGGCCAGCGGAAGACGGTTATTTCATTATTCTGGGCCGCTTCCGGCAGGTAATCGGAACAATGGCCGTATTCGGCCAGGGATGCGCGGAGAAAGGAGGGGAAACGGGAAGTTTCAGAAATCCGTAAAAATTATCCTGGTGAATACTGTTCAAAATCACGATGCATGGCATACTCCTCCTGCTTTTTGCTTGAGCGCGGAGGCCTTCCCGTTTATTGTCATGCACGGGCCATGTCCGGTCCCCGTAGTTCAATGGATAGAACGGGTCTCTCCTAAAGACTAGATGCAGGTTCGATTCCTGCCGGGGACGCCACCCAATATTATTCAGGGCCTTGCATCAGCATTAAAAACGCAGGGATTTTGCCTCTCTTGTGCGAGGTATCGTCATAATTGATTGAATGGGGAATGATTCAAGGGAAAAGCAGGTATCCGGATTATCGGTGTCCGGCCGGAGAAGGCGAATAACTTGGGATTCATGTCCGATTGGAAACAAAAAGCAAATGCGGAAGAAAGATTGCAGATAGCAAGGAAATGTGCTAAAGGCTGCCGGAGAAGAGCCTTTGGGGCGGAACATTGTGCTTCGGGACATGAACAGGCAGGCATGGAGCAATGTTTCCCAGCCGTACAGGGGATGGATGAAAGAGCGTTATGCAATAACAAGGACAAGAAGATGGAGGCAATTAAAATAATCCGTTATCTGTCGCCCGTTGGAGAAATGATGATTGGCTCATATGGTGGCAAGCTTTGCATTTGCGACTGGGCGAAGGAAAAACGCCGCGGCACGATAGACCGCCGCATTTGCCGGCATCTCAACGCTGAATATGAAGAAGGGACTTCCGAGGTTATTGAACAGGCGGTAAGCCAGCTCCGTGAATATTTCCAGGGGGAACGCAGAGACTTTGATATACCCATTGTATTTACCGGATCGGAATTTCAAAACTCAGTCTGGCATGAATTGATGAAAGTCCCTTACGGTTCCACCATTTCTTATGCAGAGCTGGCGCGCCGCATTCATCATCCGAGGGCTGTCCGGGCTGTAGCGTCCGCTAATGCCACCAACCCCATCTCCATTTTCGTGCCCTGTCACCGCGTCATCGGCAGCAATCAGAAACTGACAGGTTATGGCGGGGGGCTTGATGCGAAACGGGAATTGCTTGCCTTGGAAGCGCGGGTGAGCGGAAGTGTGCTGGCCTTGTGACCCGTGATGTGAGGAAGACAGGCAAGGCTGTTTTGGGAGGCTGCTCTTCCGGGGCAGCCTGGCAGGGAGGCGTTAAGAAGCTTCCGCGTTTGCGCCGGAATTTCCGGCTGTCTTCGTTTAAATGGAGGTGCCTTGTGAGGCGCTTCACCATTTGAGGAGGGTATTCCCTCCCTGGGCGAATCCGGAGAGCAGGGTGCCCATTGCTGAGGTTTTCTGGGCTCTTGCATTGGCGCGGCCCGTGTATTGCTCCATGTTGGCGCGGTTGTACAGGGATTGGGCGTTCCTCATGGCTTCCGCCGCTTCATCCTGAATCCGGGTTTGCAGGCGTGTCGCCAGAGCCTGTTCCCTGATTGGAACGGAGCCTTCCCGAAGCAGGGAAGATTGGGCGGCGTCCAGTCGGGCTTCTCCCATTTGGCGCGCAGCGTCCTGCTGCATGCGTTTGGCATTTTCCATCCCTGTCTGTTTTTGGAGGTCCGCTTCGTTCCTGAGGGTGGCGGCATTTGCGTCCGCCGCCTGTCTGGTGGCTTCCGCGCTTTTTTTCTGTGCAGACGCGGATGCCGCACCTGCTGCCGCTGAAGTAGCGGCCAGTGTTATCATTCCCAATGATGCTGGATCAAATCCCATGCGCGCATTCTGATATGAAAAACGGTTCAGGCGCAAAACGCCTGAACCGTTTGACATGAATCAGGGTTTGGCACAGAAGAGGGGTTACTCAATCACGATGCTTTCAATGTTCAGCACCGGACGTTCCGGAGTGGAATGGGGATCAATGGTTCCGGTAATGATGACGGCGTCTTGTTCTTTCAGCCCGTTCACGCCTTTGGCGGAGTGCTTGATGGGCTGCCCCTGTTCATCCACGAACTGGACGGTCATCGTATTGTTTTTCCGTATTTCCACCGGTACCGTACCGGCGGCCCAGACTCCCTTCTCCTTCATATTGACCAGGAGCTGAGCTGGGTCTCCGATGGTGAAGGAAGCAATGTTTTTTGAAAAGACGGGGTCATCTCCGATCACCGCTCCCTTGACGGTGACTTTGTCGCCCGGAGCCGCTTTTCTGGCATCTGAAACGACCAGAGCGCGTGGCAGGCCAACCATATTTTCCGCGAATCTCACGGCCATCTTCTGGGTAACGTTCTGGTCGGAGGTGAGGGCGTTTACCGTTTCCTTGGGATTGCAGCCCATCAGGGAAACTGCGGCCATTGTCAGAATGATCAAGTGTGTGGTGCGCATGGAAACTCCTTTCTGTTGAAAGGTTGGATTCCTTTTCTCCTTCTGCCGTTCATCATTCCGTGTAAGGAAAAGAATATTTTTTACAGGAACAGCCCGGCAGCCAGCATGGCGAGGTCCCTGAGAACGTCCCACAATTTTTCCGCATTGTGAATGCAATCCGCCAGAAAGCGGTGAAGGCTTACGGCGTTGAACAGGCGCAGGAGCGCCAGGAAGAGAAGAAGATTGGCAAAATATACGAGAATCAGGGAGAAGAAGGTGCCGTTGTCCGCCAGGTCCGGCTGGTCCTTGGGAATGATCCATGCCGTCCAGAACAGGTGGAAGCACCACCAGAAGCCCAGGCCGGAGTAAAGAATGGCCTGGCAGGTGACTGTAGGCCAGAAGAGGTACGTTACGCCCCATACCAATCCCCACAGCATGGCCCAGAGAGGAAGGAAGTAGGGGGAAAGGGAGATAAAGATGTTGTTTTTATCCGTCTGGATGTACCCTCCGTCCAGATCCGCTTTGAAAGCATGGATGGAGCCGCGGCTGCAAATGACCGCCAGAGCGTGCGTCAGTTCATGCCCCAATACGTACAGGTACAGCAGGGAGGATGTGAACAGCCTGCTGCTGCCCAGCACCACCCACACGGCAGCTCCCATCAGGGCATACCATACGGGAATGGAGAAGAGAATATTGAGGCTGCCGGAGGCATGGGCTAGCTGGTCGCACAGGGACATGGCCGTGATCAGGGCCAGCGGAAGCAGGATAAGGGTGGCTACGGCATGCCTGATGAACCGGGTTCTGCGCGGGAGATCCATGAAGGAAAATTCCTGGCATTCGTCCTCCCAGTATTCGGAGGATACCTGGGCGCGGTAAGTCTTGTTCCAGGCGTCCCGATTGCATTGCCGCATCATGTCGCCGAAGCTTGCCGCGGATTTTGGTTTTCGGGCGGTTTCTGCATACCGGCGCCAGTCCTGGCGCGGCGGTGTGTGTCTGGGAGCCTTGGGCATGCGGTGTGAGGTCTGGAACCAGCATAAAGGGACTTGAGGAGAAATGCGAACCAAATTTTCCTCTTCCGGAAACCGGAGGAAAAAATGTTTTATCCACGCCGGCTGTTCCTGTATAATCCGCCGCATGCAAGATGTCCTGCTGGTTCTGGAAACTTCCTGTGTGCAGTCTTCCGTTGCGGCTTGGAGCGGGGAAAGTCTGCTGTGCCAGGCGGCATGGAGAGCGGAGCGCAACCATTCCTCCGCTATTTTCAAGGCAGTGCGGCAGGTTCTGGATGCTTTGGAAGGGCGGCGTTTGAAGGAAATCGTGGTAGGTTCCGGTCCGGGCGCTTACGGCGGAATCCGCGTAGCGCTGGCCGTGGCGGACGGCCTTTCCCTGGTGCACGGTTCCCGTGTGGCGGCTTTTTCCTCCTGGAACGGACTTGGTCTGCATCATGGAGAGGCCTGCGTAATGTCAGATGCCCGGCGTGGCGGCTGGACGTGGGGGAGGCTGGAAAATGGCGTTCTGACGGATGTGCCGGCAGTGCTGCCTGCGGAGCAGGCCCGCGCCTGCGTGGCGGAGTGCATGGGAAAAGGCGTGCCCGTTTTTTCCACGGAAACGGCGGAACATCTGGCCGCCCGGGAAATGTCGGGGATTGTCCCCGTGTATCCTTCTGCAGAGGTGCTCGGGGCCGCGTGGCTGTCCCTGGCGGAGTCCCGCAGAGAAGAACTTCTGGAAAGTCCGGCGGAACCGCTGTATGTGAGGGCTCCTCACATCACCCGCGCCAAACGTCCCGCATGGGCCGTGAAGGCGTAATTAAGGTTTGACTTTTTGGAAGATTGTTAGACTTTTAACCGGTAATATTCACCACCAGTAGCATTTTTTAACATGAGCAATGACACTTTTTCCGAGCGCCTCGCATATCCCAAAGGTTTAAAAGGAATCATCGCCAATGAATCCGCTTTGAGTGACGTGCGCGGCGAGGAAGGGCGTCTGTTGTATCTGGGCTACGATATCGATGATCTGGTGGAGATGTGCTGTTTTGAAGAAGTGGTTTATCTGCTTCTCAACAAGCGTCTTCCCAACCGGGAGGAATTGGAGGGCATCAAGAAACGCCTCCGTTCCGACCGCGACCTGCCCCAGCCCATTCTGGATTTCTTTAAAACGGCCACCAAGTCCGCCCGGCCCATGTCTGCCCTCCGGACGGCTGTTTCCATGCTCGGCATGTATGACGACCGGACGAAGGACGCCGGGCAGTTGAAGGAAATAGGCCTCAGCCTCATTGCCAAGGTTCCCGTGATGGTGGCGTATTATTACCGTTTGTGCCAGGGTCTGGAGCTTCCCCCCGTTCGGGAGGACCTGAGCGAGGCGGAACATTTCCTGTGGTTGCTGAAGGGTGAGGAACCGGATCAGGATGAAGCCCATATTCTGGAGGTAGCCTACATTTTGCACGCAGACCACGGCATGAATGCCTCCACCTTTGCGGCGCGCGTCTGCATCGCCACGCTTTCGGACATGTATTCTGCCATCACAGCGGCCATCGGCACGCTGAAAGGGCCGCTTCATGGGGGCGCCAATGAGGGCGTGATTGAAATGCTCAAGGAAATAGGCACAGAGGACCGGGTGGACTCCTACATTGAGGACAAGCTGGCGCGGAAGGAAAAAATCATGGGCATGGGCCACCGCGTGTACCGCGTGCTGGATCCCCGCGCCCCGCATTTGCGACGCATGGCCATCCGCCTTTCCTCCCGAATCGGGGAACCCAAGTGGATCCGCATGTCGGAACGCATCGCGAAACTTGTCCGGGAGCGCAAGGGCTTGAATGCCAATGTGGATTTTTATTCCGCCACGGTTTATTACAGCATCGGGATCCCCACCAGGCTGTTTACCGCCATTTTCTCCATTGCCCGCTGTAGCGGCTGGGTGGCCCAGGTTCTGGAACAAATGGAGGATAACACGTTGTACAGGCCGCTGACTCTTTACACAGGACCCAAGGATCGCATTCCGGTTCCTACGATCGACATGAGGTAAACCAGACTTTTTGATAAAATAAATTTTATTTTACATTTTTTGTTTTTTGCCTAATAGGTTGTTGTGTGGCAGCTTGGGAAATATCTCCATGGATAAAGAAAAATTATTTTCTTATTGACGAGGAGATAAAAAACTGTCAGTAGCTTATCCCTGCGATGTCCAGTTTTTTTTATTTTATTGCAATCGGAATATGCGCTGTGGGGATATTGTCTTCTCCGTTGCAGGCTTTGGAAATAGACAGATCGTCCAATGAGGTTTTTGACCTTTTCTTTTTTGGCAATGGGGAGACAGGCCAATTTTATGAAAGCTTAAGCGGTTTTGTGGATAACAAGACAGGGCTGGATGTTAATTTAATGGCTGGTTATGTCGATTGGAGTGAAGGAAACGGGAAAAGTTATTGGACGGGGAGCTTGAAGCAAGTTGCAGCACAAGCCGTTAACACATGGACGGATGCAATCGCCAACCGTCTGGACATGGACAAGCACGCCCGTAAATTAAGGATTGGTTTCTTTTTGGATGATGGTTCTTGGAGCGGTTCCGCTATGGGATATGCCGCAGGGTATGCGTCTTATACAAGCATATTTACTGATTTTGAAAAGGATAGCTCTTATAATAGCTACACTACGGTGGAGTGGGCTTTGAGGCATAATTATGATACAAAGTACTATAGCCGCCCTTCGGCCTCTTTTGTTAACTATACCAATCTGCTTCCCTGTGAGGAGCGAAATATTGATGTTGCCTTATTTCTTAACCCCAAAGAGTTGTATTCGTCCGAAGGACAAAGTGCGTATAAAGAAAGGAGTGAGGAAGAGCTGCAAAAAATCGCTACCCATGAACTGGGACATGCGTTGGGATTTCAGACGGATTTATACGAATTAAAATATGATGAAGAAACAAAATCGACAATAACCGTTTTGTCAGGATGGATGAGCGCCTGGGATTCCCTGTTGACATTGGATGGAGAGCCTGTTGCCAAGGTGGAGGATGGGAAGGTTGTGTCTCCCTATGAATCTTTTGATAGTCTGCATCTTGCTGCGTGGGATAAGGAAGCCCAGGAACGGGCTGAGAAGGAAGGTGTTTTTGATGGGATCCAGTATGATCCTGAAAGACGGTTGAGTTTAGGAAATGAAGAAAAGCAGATTGGCGTACTGGTTTCCTCATTGGCTGTCATAGGAAATACGTTAGAGCATCTGTCTAATCCGGAAGATCATATCAACGGAGTACCCCAGGATGTTATGGCGGCGGGTGGAAGGAATGCGCTGGAATTATCGGAAAAGGATCTGGCGGCTCTCCGTTTGCTGGGATATACTTTATCTGTTCCGGAACCTTCCAGCGTTCTTGTGTTGTGTCTAGGCACTTTGTTTCTTTCCTTGAAGCGTTCAAGGAAGAGGTAGGGTGAAGAAGGTGTTTTATAAACCTGTTTTTCTCAGTCCTTCGTAAAGGACGACAGCTACGGCTGTGGATAGATTCAGGCTGCGGGCGCCTTCTCCGGGCATCGGAATAGTCAGGGCGGTATCTGCGTGTTCTCTCAGCATGCTTTCCGGCAATCCGCGGGATTCCGGTCCAAAAACCAGATAGTCCCCTGCGTGAAAAACCGCATCCCAATGGGAACGTGGCGCCTTGGTGCTCAGGTACCAGAACTGCGCGCCGGGGGCTGCCGCCTGCTTCAATTCCTCCAGGCTGTCCCAGACATGCAGATCCACTTTGGCCCAATAGTCCAGCCCCGTACGGCGCACATGCTTTTCATCCAGGCTGAACCCCAAAGGCTTGATCAGATGGAGCCTGGAACCCGTTGCCAAAGCCAACCGTCCGGCAGCTCCCGTATTATGCGGAATTTCCGGATGAAACATGACGATGTGGAAACGGGGCTGCATGTGCTTATTCTCATCACAAACATGCCTCCCGTTCAAGTGGGACTTGTCCAAAAGTGGCAAATAATGTACGTTTTCACCCGATGAGAGACATCGTGTATTTTGATTTGGAAACCCGTCATTCCGCGGCGGAGGTGGGCGGCTGGCACAATACGGCCGAGATGCGCCTTTCCGTGGGCGTGACTTATTCCATGGCTTCCGGAAAATATACGATTTATTCCGAGGAAATGGTGGATGATCTCATCCGGCAGCTTTCCCAGGCCGACCTGGTGGTGGGTTACAACCACGAGCATTTCGACTATGGCGTGTTGCAGCGTTATACGATGTGGAACATGATTGATATCACGAACAACCTTGATTTGTGCAAGGACATCGAACAGCGCGGGGGAGTGCGCGTCAAGCTGGATTCCGTGGCGGCTGCCTCCATCGGTTCTTCAAAAACGGCCGTGGGCACCCAGGCTCTCAAATGGTGGGCAGAATACGTGCAGACGGGCAATACGGAGCTTTTAATGGATATAGCCCGTTATTGCTGTTTTGACGTGAAGGTGACGCGGGATGTGCACTGGTACGGAGCGGAACACGGTTTCATCCGTTATGATGATAAAAAGGGCGGCCAGGTGGAATTGCCCGTAGATTGGAAATTGTAACTTTTTCTGCGGGCATGCCTGGCCGGCTGTGGCCGGTTCTTTTCCCGGGCGATGGAGTGGGTCTGGTTTCCCTCCTTTGGCGGCGTTGCCGTTTATCCCGGGCAGATACCGGTTATCAGGGAATGGCTGGGACAGAGAAAGGCTTCCGGGAAGAAGCGGACGGCAACCGCATGGTTGCCGCTTGACTTACCGGCGGTTGATGCGGGCCACTTCCCGCTGGGCTTCGCGCATTTCCACGCGGGCTTTCAAATCGTAGCGCTGGTCGCGGTGGGTTTTGCCCTTGCCCAGGCCTAAAGCCAGTTTCACCTTGCCGTTTTTCCAATACAGCTTGAGAGCTACCAGGGAGCAGCCTTTCTGGGAAGTCTGCTGTTCCAGTTTGAAAATTTCCCGTTTATGGAGAAGAAGGCGGCGGGGCCGGCGCGCCTGGTGCTGGAAGAATTCTCCCAGGGCTGGATGTCGCAGCCGTACAGGAGCATCTGGCCGTTTTCCACCCTGGCGAAGGAATCGGCAATATTCACCTTGCCGGCGCGGATGGACTTGACTTCCGTTCCCTTGAGTTCCATGCCGCATTCGTAGGTGTCCAGAATTTCGTAATCCCGGCGGGCTTTTTTGTTGGTGGAGATGTCGGAGCTCATGGCACGAAGGGGAGAAGGATGAAAAGGCCCCGGGCTGGGAGACCGGGGCCTGGCCGGATAGAGAGGATTCCGTACGGAATTCCGATCCGGAACGGCAATAAAGGGAATGTATTATTACTGGTTGTCTTCCTGGAGGCTGCCGGATTCCGTATGATAGACGAGCTTGCCTTCAATGATTTCCGTCAGGGCAATGTTCGCATTGCCCATATGGGGTGTGGTGGGCACCAGCGGGGCGCGGCCATTATTAAGCTGGGCTACGCGGCGGGAAACCACGTTGATCAGCATTTGGGGCTCGGGAATGATTTTGGAGGCTTGTTCGACGAGTTCGGCTTTCATGTAAAAAGGTCTAGGTAGATATCCTGATGCGGAGAGAGATATAAAAACGGTTCCTGCTCGGAATCAAGCCTATATTACGGCATGAGCTGCCTTCGCTCGCGGGAATCCAGTTCTTTCCACGCGCCGGGTTTCAGTCCCGCCAGGGAGAAATTTCCGATTCTGGCACGAAGAAGCCGGAGCGTGGGAAAGCCGATGGCGGCGGTCATGCGCCGCACCTGGCGGTTTTTCCCTTCCACCAGTGTCAATTCCAGCCATGAGGTGGGAATGGAGGCGCGGTAGCGGACGGGAGGGATGCGGGGCGGCACGTCAGGCTCCCTGAGCATGAGGCGTGCCCGGCAAGGCAGCGTGCAGTACCCGCGGATGCGGAGGCCCCCGAGTTCCAGAGGGCGAAGGTCCGTTTCGGAAGGAGTGCCTTCCACCTGGCTCCAATAGGTTCTGGGATGCCTGCCGGAGGGGTTCAGGAGACGGTCCGCCAGGCCCTTCTCATCGGATAAAAGAAGCAGCCCTTCCGAATCCGCATCCAGCCTTCCTACAGGATACACGCCGGGAGGAAAACCGAATTCAGCCAGGGTCCGGTGGTGGGGAGCCTCCTTCGTAAATTGGGAGAGAATACCGTAAGGTTTATTGAACGCCAGAATCATGCCGTGCACGGCAAGGGTAGCATGAACCGCCGGCTTTGGCACGGGAAATTGAAGCGGCTTGACTTGTCTGCGTTGGGAAAGGAAAGTATCTGCATGCATGGAAAAACGGCAGGTTGCGTCCTGATGCTTGCGTGTTGCGTGCCCGTCTGGGTTCAGGCGGCGCCGGATGCGGGGGAAGTGAAGGCAAAAATTGCGCGGAAAATCTGGCAAAACGAATGTGCCGGGACAATAAGGGGGCTGGTTTCCTGGAACCGGGGAGAAGCGTTTCCTTCCCTGGGCATCGGACATTTCATCTGGTTTCCTGCCGGAGTCACGGAAAGGTTTGAGGAAAGTTTCCCTGCTTTCATTCAGTTCTGCCGCAGGAGGGGAATCCGGGTTCCGGAATGGTTTTCCGGTGCGGCTCCGTGGCGGACCAGAAAGGAATTTGAAGCGGCGGACGTTCGCGGCGGTCTTCCTGAACGGATGCGCCGGTGGTTGTCCAGTCCGGCGGCCCTGCAAATGCAGGCGGATTTCATTATTGCCAGGTCTGTGGCCGCTCTGGAGCGTATCAAGGGCCAGTCCCGCCGCCCGGAAGAGATGGCGGCCCGCTATTACGCCGTGGCGTCGGTTCCCAACGGCATGTATGCCCTGATTGACTACGTGAATTTCAAGGGAGAAGGAACCAATCCGGCGGAACATTACCGGGGGATAGGCTGGGGGCTTAGGCAGGTGCTGGAGGAAATGCGGCAGCGGGACTATAACGACACGCACCGTTCCGCCGCGCCGCTGCGTGCGGCGGAGGATGCCGTGATCGTGGATACCAGCGATCTGGACTTCCAGCAGAGCAAGGAAAAATTGCTGGAGATCATCCGAGAGAAGGTGGGCCTGTGAAGAACAAATTCTATACCCTTATGTGGAAGCTGCTGCGGCCTTTCGTCCTGCTGCTGCATCCGTTGGACGTTCGGGGCCGGGAGAATCTTCCGGACGAGCCGGTGCTGATCTGCGCCAACCATTCCAGCGGGTGGGATCCCGTGCTGCTGGTGTGCGCGCTGGCCAGCGATTTCCCGCTGCGGATCATGGCGAAGGAGCAGCTGTTCAAGATACCCATTATCGGCGGCTTTATCCGCCGCATGGGCGCCTTTCCCGTAGACCGGGGCAACAGCGATATCGGCGCGGTCAAAACCTCTATCAAAAGCCTGAAGGACGGCTTCAGCCTGCTGATCTTCCCGGAGGGCACCCGCGTGAAAGAGGGTCAGCATATTGCACCTAAGGGTGGTGCGGCCATGATCGCCATCCGTGCCGGCGTGAAGATGCTGCCGGTGTTTATCGGCACCACCAAGCGGCTGTTCCAGAAGATCCCCTTTGTGATCGGCAAGCCCTATACCCCGGTGTATACTGAGCGTAAGGGCACAGCGGAGGAGTACCAGAAGAACGCCGAGGAGGTCATGCGTCAGGTCTACGAGCTGGGCGGTGTGCAATGAGAGTCATTCAAGCAAAGAGCGCCGGATTCTGCTACGGTGTGGAACGTGCCGTGCGTCTGGCGGAGCAGACCGCAAGGGAAAAGGGCGGCTGCGTGATGCTGGGCAGCATCATCCACAATGCCCACGTGGTGCGGGAATTGGAGCAGTTGGGTGGCCGCTGTGTGAACAGCGTGGAGGAGATCCGCCCCGGCGATACGGTCATCATCCGCTCCCATGGCGAGCGCAAGGAGGTCTTTGACCGTCTGGCGGAAGTGGGCATCCAGTGTGTGGACGCCACCTGTCCCAACGTGCAGCGCATCCAGCAGCTGGTGGCGCAGGCGGACGGGGAGGGCCGTACTCCCATCATCATCGGCGAGGAGCACCATCCCGAGGTCATCGGTGTGGCCAGCTGGTCCAGGCGGTCAATGATATTTGAAACGCCGGAAAAACTGCAAAAATGGCTGGATTCCGCCCCGGAAAATCGCCATTTTCCACTGACTGCGGTGGCTCAGACCACCTGCATCCGGTCGCTTTGGGAAACTTCTTCAAAAATTTTGAAAAAAGAGTGTACAAACGCGAAATTATTTGATACAATATGTAATGCTACGCAAAGACGGCAATCGGAAGCGGCGGAACTGGCCGCCATGGTTGACGTTATGGTCGTGGTCGGAGATCGTAAGAGTGCCAACACCCAACACTTGACAGAGATTTGCAGCGAGAGATGTCCCCGGGTCTATCAGATCGAAGGGGCCAGTGAACTTGAGCCAAACTTTCTTAAGGGATGTTCCGTGGCGGGGCTTACAGCCGGCGCGTCCACACCGGCGAGCATCATTAAGGAGGTAAACGAAACGATGAGCGAAGAAATCAAGAACACTGAAGCCATGGAAGAAAGCTTTGAGGAGCTGCTGGAAAAATCTTTTAAGACTTTAAATACAGGAGAGAAGGTAACCGGTATCGTAACGGCCATCGGCCCCACCGAGGTGCAGGTGGATCTGGGCTGCAAGCAGGCTGGCTATATTGCCATCGACGAGCTGTCCGCTGATCCCAACGTCAAGCCCGAGGACGTGGTGAAGGTCGGCGACGAGATCGAGACTTACATCATCCGCGTCAATGATGTGGAAGGCTATGCCATGCTGTCCAAGAAGCGTCTGGACGCCGTGAAGGTGTGGGACGATATCGCAGAGGCCTGCGAGAACAAGACCACGCTGGAGGGCAAGGTCACCGAGGAGAACAAGGGCGGCATCGTCGTCAACGTCAAGGGCGTGCGCGTGTTCGTTCCCGCTTCCCAGTCCGGCCAGCCCCGCGGCGCCGAGCTGAGCGAGATGATCGGCCAGACCGTCTCCCTGCGGATTACTGAGGTCAATCGTGCCCGCCGCCGCGTGGTGGGTTCCATCCGTGCCGTGCAGTACGAGGCCCGTCAGGCCGCTCAGGCTGAGATCTGGAACAACATCGAAGTGGGCAAGCACTACACCGGCACCGTCAAGTCCATGACCAGCTACGGCGTGTTCGTGGACATCGGCGGCGTGGATGGACTCATCCATGTGACCGATCTTGTCTGGCATCGCGTGAAGCATCCGTCCGAGGTTGTGACCCCGGGTCAGGAAGTCACCGTGAAGATCATCGGTGTGGACAAGGAAAAGGAGCGCATCCAGCTGAGCCTGAAGGCGCTTCAGCCGCAGCCGTGGGATGTTGCCGAGGAGAAGTATCCGGAAGGCTCCATCGTCGAGGGCAAGGTTGTCCGCATCACGACGTTCGGCGCGTTCGTCGAGCTGGAACCCGGCGTCGAAGGCCTCGTGCACATCTCCGAAATGTCCTGGACCCGCAAGCTCCGCCATCCTTCCCAGATGGTCCGTCAGGGCGACGAAGTTGAAG
>OLZQ01000523.1_pt1 | contig 20474 bp, 17 predicted proteins | sample 1644511 | NCBI WGS metagenome assembly OLZQ01 (sample SAMEA103958132, study PRJEB25191) | human gut metagenome | biome: human-associated habitat [ENVO:00009003]; feature: intestine environment [ENVO:2100002]; material: feces | place: Germany | collected 2013/2015 | reverse complement strand
GGCCTCGGGGGCGATCGTGACGGCGCGGCTGCCCGGGGCGTGCCGCAACAGCGTCTCCGCGAGCGTCGGGGCGATCAGGTGGTAGGCGCCGGGACCTTTGCGGCCTGCGGTCAGTTCGACGGTCCGGTTGGTGGTGTAATCCACCCAGCGCGAGCCGATCACGCCGTGGGTCGAGGGCATGGCTCCCGTGGTGAGCGTGGCCAGCGAGACGGGCGTAGTGGTCTGCAAATAGTCGTAGCGGCTGTCGGCATAGACCGTGCCGCCCTCCGTGAGGCGGCGGAAACCGCCTTCGCCGAAGTTTTCGGCGTAGCGGTCGAGGTCTTCGCCGCGCATCGAGCCGACGACGATCTGGACGATCAGCCGGGGCTGTGCCGCGGCGCTCTGAAGCGTCCCGAAAGCGGCTATGGCGTATAGGAAGAATTTTTTTGTCATCTGTGTCGTGAGTTGGCCGCAAATTTACGAATTTATTTCGAGACATCGGCGGAAATAGGCCGTTTCCGACTGAAAATCCATCTCCGGAAGTGCGGCGATCCGTTCCAGCTGACGGCGGCAGAAGGCGCGGTGCGCCTCGCCCTGCGGGTTGCGGGGGCGGTGGGCGGCCGCTGCGACGATGGCTTCGGCCTCCGGAAGCAGGCGCAGGGCTTCGTCCGTCAGGACCGCCGGGGCGAATTTCTCCCAGACGTAGGCCACGGCCTGCGGCGCGGGGTGCACCAGGTCGTCGGCGTAGAAGCGGTAGTCGCGCAGGTCGTCGGTAAGTATTTCGAACGCAGGGAAATACGCCGAGCACTTGAACCTTTCCGTCAGCTGCTCGGCGGCCAGCCGCAGCGTCGCCTTGCTCACGGCGTTGCCCGCCAGGGTGTCGCCTGTATGCCGTACCGGGCTGACCGTCAGGATGATCTGCTTTCCGGCGAGCGGCCCTTCGATCAGCTCCGCGAACGTCTCGACGATCTCCTCCACCGAAAGCCGTCTTCTGGAAAATTCCGCGGCGGGCCGGCGGTGGCAGTTGGCGACCGCTTCGCCCTGACGCTCGTAGACCCATGCCGTGCCGAAGGTGAGGACGATGCGGTCGGCCGTGCGGAGTGCGTCGGCCCCGGTCTGCCGCGCGGCGTTCATTTTTTGCAGGGCTTCGTCGGCCGTCGGGGCCGAGAAGTCGCCGTGGAACCCGAAATGGTGCCACACCTCGCCGTCGAACCCCAGCTCCCCGCGCGTCACGGGCGCCGGGTCGGCATAACTGCGGATCGCCGCGGCGATGGAGAGCGGATTGAAAAGGATGCCCGAGGGGTTTTCCGCCACCCGGAATTTGGCGCCGGCGAGTTTTCGGGCGATGTGCGCGGCGAAGCACGACCCGAGCGCGAGCACCCGGTTTTCGTAGCTGATTTTCACCCCGAGGGATGTAATTTCGATTTCGGTGCGGAATTTCATGGCGTACAAATGTACAAAATTTCTTACCTTTGTTCTATGATTCTGAAAGCAAACTGCAAAATAAATCTGGGTCTCGACATCCTGCGCCGTCGTGCGGACGGGTTTCACGATCTGGAAACCGTCATGTTCCCCGTTGCGGGCCTTTATGACGAGGTGGAGGTGGTGCGCACCGCTGCGCCCGGCGCGGAGTTCCGCGCCGAAGGGCTGGCCGTGGACTGCGCTCCCGAAGAAAACATCTGTCTCAAAGCCTTCCGGCTGATGCAGCGGCATTACGGCGTGGACGGGGTGGCTATCCGCCTCGGCAAGCGCGTGCCCTTCGGCGCGGGGCTGGGCGGGGGATCGTCCGACGGCACGGCGGTGTTGCTGGCTGTCAACGAGCTGTTTGCATTGGGGCTGTCCGACGCGGAGCTGATCGCCCGGGCCGCAGAGCTGGGCAGCGACACGGCGTTTTTCGTGCGCAACACGCCGCAGTTATGTAAAGGAAGAGGTGAGGTGATGGAGCCTTTCGCGTTGAATCTGAAAGGAATGACGCTCGTCATCGTCAAGCCCGGCGAGGGGGTTTCGACCCGCGAGGCTTATGCCGGGGTGCGGCCGCGGATTCCGGAGGTGCCGCTCGCGGAGCGTCTCGGGAGGCCTGTGGCCGAGTGGCAGGGGCTGGTGACCAACGATTTCGAAGAGCATATCTTCGCCGCGCATCCGGCCATCCGTGCCGCCAAAGAGCGCCTGCTGGCCGAAGGGGCCGTTTACGCCTCGATGTCGGGCAGCGGCTCGGCGGTTTTCGGACTGTTCGCGGGGCATGAAAAAAGCGAAAGGCTGTGCAGCCTTTCGCCTTTCGTATTCGGTCTGTAAACCGCTGCGCCGGGGCTTCCGGCGGCGGTTTCCTGCTATTTTGCCGGAAGCGAATCCGTGGGCTGCCGCGCCGCTTTGGTTCCGTCAGTTTCGCGCCCCGTCTGTTACGGTTCCGTCCGTTTCGGTCTCATCCGCTTTGGTCCCGTCGGTTTCGCGCCCCTCGTTGAGGGTGTCGGCGATGCCGTCGGCAACGTGCTGCAAGGGGCCTGCTTCCGCCATTTCCGGCTCTTCGGAGCGAGCGGCTCTATTTGCAGCCCGCCACGGGCATCTTGGCGATGCGCGCGATATGGCGTCCGCCTTCGAACTCGGCGGCGAAATAGGCGTCGAGCATCTTGACGGCTTCGTCGTTGGTGATGAAACGCGCCGGGAAGACGATGATGTTCGCGTCGTTGTGGCGGCGGATCAGCGACGCGATCTCGGTGTCCCAGCAGAGACCCGCGCGGATGCCCTGATGTTTGTTGAGCGTCATGGTCATCCCTTCGCCCGAACCGCAGAGCGCGACGCCGCGTTCCAGTTCGCCGTTTTCGATCGCTTCGGCCAGCGGGTGGGCGAAGTCGGCGTAGTCGACGCTCTCGGGCGAGTGTGCGCCGAAATCGAGCACCTCATAGCCCATGGCGTTGAGGTAACCCACCAGGAATTCTTTCATTTCATAGCCGGCGTGGTCGCTGGCGATACCTATTTTCTTCATCGTATTTCGGTTTATTCGTGTTCGGCATTACAAAGATACAAAAAAACGGGCGGTTGTCAAACCGGATTGCATGCTGCCCGGCACGGTAAGACATTCCGACTCCGAAAAGGAGCGTTGCGGTCCCGGCACCAAAGATAAATAAAAATCGTGTCGCACGGCATTTCCCGGTCCCGAATTTGTGTTATTTTTGCACCGTGAAGATTTTTCTCGCCATACTGGGCTGCGCGGCGTTCGTGCTGGGCGTCGTCGGCATCTTCGTGCCGCTGCTGCCCACGACGCCGTTCCTGCTGCTGGCCGCGGCCCTCTGGGTTCGCTCCTCGCCGCGGCTCTACGAGTGGCTTCTGGCGCACCGCTGTTTCGGCGGGTATATCCGCAACTTCCGCGAAAACCGCGCCATACCGCTGCGCGCCAAGGTCGTTTCCATAGCCCTGATGTGGGGCACGATGCTCTACTGCATCTTCGGACTGCTCGACGGGAGGTGGTGGGCGCAGGTCGGCCTGCTGGCCGTGGCCGTCGGCGTCACGTGGCACATCCTCTCGTTCGCAACGCTGCGCAAGTGATTTCCCGGCTTAAAAAGCCGGTTTTAGAGGGCGGAGGCGGGACGGTTCGTTTCCGGTCCGGGTCTGCGCAGTCCCCGGTTCATTTATCCGGTATTCCTTCGGAAACCTTTTCCTCGCTCGAAATCAGCTTCGTCAGGCGGTATTTCACCTCGTAGTCGCCTTCGCGTCGTCGTATTCGGCGACGGGACGGATGAGGAGCCGGGCCTCGAAGCCCGGTTCGAAATCGAAGCCTTCGATCTCCCACGGGAACGGCTCCCACTGCGGGTCGGTGTAGCGCATGTCCTTGATCCAATAACCGCTCGTTGCCGGACTGTCGGCGCGCCGGGAGGCGATGGTGACCTCGAACTCCGGACTGAATTGCAGCGGATCGACATCCGACTGCATCGGCGTGCGCGAGATCGGCTTTTCCATCGTGTAGCGGCGTTCGGGGCCGTCGGCCGGGGGATTGGGGATGGGGTCGATGCGGACGAGCATTTCGGTCTGGTACCCCTTTTCGAAGGTGAAATTCGCGATGGAGCCTGAAAACGTGCGCCATTCGGCGTCAGGGGCGGTCTTGACGATGTAGGCCGGGACGTGGCCGAAACTCATCACGATGCCCGCGACGCCCTTTTCGGGGGCGACGGTCCAAGTTTCGGTGCGCGGTTCATGGCCGTCGTCGCAGCCGCCGAACCCGAGCGGCAGCAGCAAAAGCAGGACGAAGCATTTTTTCATAGAGGTTGGGGATTTCCCTAAAAACGGAGCCAACACCCTGATACTGCACGGTCTGGCACAAAAAAAACGGACCGAAGTCCGTTTTTTCGTATAGTCGGGTCGCGTTCGCTCGATAAGAAGCGGACGGGTTATTTCGCCGCGCGTTTGCGGTCGTTCTCGTCGAGCAGGATTTTGCGCAGGCGCATCGAGTGCGGCGTGACCTCGACATACTCGTCGCCCTGGATGTATTCGAGCGCCTCTTCGAGCGTGAAGACCTTCGGAGGCGCGATCGACGTCTTGTCGTCCGATCCCGAAGCGCGCATGTTCGTGAGCTGCTTGGCCTTGGTGACGTTGACCGTGATGTCGTTCTGGCGCGTGTGCTCGCCGATGACCTGTCCGGCGTAGACCTGCTCCATCGGGCTGATGAAGAAGCGGCCGCGGTCCTGCAACTTGTCGATCGAATAGGCGTAGGCCGTGCCGGTCTCGCCCGAGATGATCGAACCGTTGGTGCGCATCTCGATCTCGCCGACCCACGGTTCGAACCCTTTCAGGCGGTGTGTCATAATGGCTTCGCCGGCCGTGGCGGTCAGCATGTTCGACCGCAGGCCGATGATGCCGCGCGAGGGAATGTCGAATTCCAGGCGCGTGCGTTCGCCGTCGGAGGCCATGTTCGTCAGCGTGCCCTTGCGGCGCGTCGTGAGGTCGATCACCGTGCCCGAGTACTCCTCCGGGCAGTCGACGGTCATCTCCTCGATCGGCTCGCACTTCTTGCCGTCGATCTCCTTGACGATGACGTGGGGCTGGCCCACCTGCAACTCGTAGCCCTCGCGGCGCATGGTCTCGATCAGCACCGAGAGGTGCAGCACGCCGCGCCCGAAGACGTTGAACGAGTCGGCCGAAGGGCCGGGCGTCACGCGCAGGGCGAGGTTCTTCTCCAGCTCGCGGTCGAGCCGCTCCTTGATGTGGCGCGAGGTGACGTATTTGCCGTCCTTGCCGAAGAAGGGCGAGTTGTTGATCGTGAAGAGCATCGACATCGTGGGTTCGTCGATGGCGATGGGGGGCAGCGGTTCGGGATTCTCGTAGTCGCAGACCGTGTCGCCGATTTCGAAGCCGTCGATGCCCATGATGGCGCAGATCTCGCCGCAGGGAACCTCCTCGACCTTCTTCTTGCCGAGGCCCTCGAAAACCATCAGCTCCTTGATCCGGGTTTTCTGCATCGTCACGCCGTCGCGCTTGGCGAGGGTCACCATCTGGCCCGCCTTGAGCGAGCCGCGCGTGACCTTGCCCACGGCGATACGGCCCGTGTAGGCCGAATATTCGAGCGACGTGATGAGCATCTGGGGCGTGCCCCCGACGATTTTCGGCTCGGGGATCTCGTCGATGATGGCGTCGAGCAGCGGAACGATCGAGTCGGTCGGCTCGTTCCATTTGTGCGACATCCAGCCCTGCTTGGCCGAGCCGTAGATGGTCTTGTAGTCGAGCTGCTCCTCGGTGGCGTCGAGCGAGAACATCAGGTCGAAAACCTGCTCGTTGACCACCTCGGGACGGCAGTTGGGCTTGTCGACCTTGTTGATGACCACGATGGGCTTCTTGCCCAGCGCAAGGGCCTTCTGAAGCACGAAACGCGTCTGCGGCATCGTGCCCTCGAAGGCGTCGACCAGCAGCAGCACGCCGTCGCACATGTTCAGCACGCGCTCGACCTCGCCGCCGAAGTCGGCGTGGCCCGGGGTGTCGATGATGTTGATTTTGTAGTCCTTGTAGATGACCGAAACGTTTTTCGAGAGGATCGTGATGCCGCGTTCGCGTTCCAGGTCGTTGTTGTCCAGTATGAGTTCGCCGGCCGGCTTGGCGTTGTCGCGGAGGATGTGCCCCGCCAGAATCATTTTGTCGACGAGCGTCGTCTTGCCGTGGTCGACGTGGGCAATAATCGCAATATTGCGCAGTTTTTGCATAAAAGTATATTTTGTGCTGCAAAGGTAACAAATTCTCGGGAAATTATACTAAATTTGCTTGTTTCTCAGAATTCTTAAAAAGTTAAATAATGAAACCTGCCTTCAACGTTCGCCAGCAGAGCGAAATTTTCATAGGCCCGCTGGCCGACATCCTCTCCGGGGTGCTCCCCGAAGGGCGCGTGGTGGTGGTCTCCGACTCCACGATCGACCGGCTGTACCATTCGGTGCTGGCGCAGTACGACACCGTGCTGATCGGCCTGGGCGAGAGCGTCAAGACGATGCAGACCGTCGAGATGATCTACCGCCGTTTCATCGAGCTGGGCGTGGACCGTTCGACCTTCGTGCTGGCGGTCGGGGGCGGCATCGTCACCGACGAGCACGGCCTGACCTCGCGCGAGGGCGTGTATGCGGGCGGCGACGCCGTGACGGGCGCCGCGACGGTCATCCTGGCCATGGGCGCGGGACGCACCGCGGCCAAAGCCATCGACGAATATGTAAAATCACGTGCAAACGGCACACATTAAGCGAGAGTTCCGTATATTAACTGCAACATGCAAATCCGATAAATCCGACACCATGAACAACATCAAATCCCTGATCGCCGCACTGACTTTCGCCGGCCTGACGGCCTGTGCCGACAACAGCCCCAAAACCTTCTCGGGATTCATCACCGACGCCTCGATGAACACCGTCACCGTCCGTGCGCTGACCGACGAGAGCACCTGCACCTTCGCGACCACGGACGCCGACAAGAGCGACGCCAACGGCCTGCTGCTCGGCGCCCCCGTCACCGTAGACTACACGGGCAAGCTGAAGGACGGAACCGCCGCCACGAAGATTGCGACCGATCCCACCTACGCCGAAGCCGTCGGCAAATGGACGATGCCCAACCCGATTGCTCCCGAAGGCGTCATGGGCGTCGAGATCATGGTCGAAGGCGCAGCCAGGTCGATCAACATGGCGACGCTGGTCTACACCTCGTGGGAACTTCAAGGCGAGGCGGACAAAATCCTGCTCAAGGGCCAGAGCCTCGGCAACGGCCAGACCATCGACTTCACCCAGACGGGCATGATCGCCAAAACGGCCGACGGGAACTACACCCTCACGATCGAGGGCACGGGCACGGTCTACACCAAGGCCAAGCAGTAAACAGCTTTTCCGCCCCGAAAAGCCAGCGCCTCCGGACTTCCGGGGGCGCTTTCGTTTCCGGGAGGGTCCGGCGTCCGTTTTTCCCCGAAAATAGCGGCTCCGACGCTTGCTAAATCCGTGCTAAATGCGTAAATTTGTGGCTACTAACCCGTTTATCCGAACCATGAACAAAATTCTGACGGGAGCCTTGCTGCTCCTCTTTTCCTCCAGCGCCGCGGCGCAGACACCCCGCGACTCGATTGCATTCGCCACCGCCCAATGGCGCACGGCCGACCTCGGCGGCGGCGCCGAATGCCGCTACGCCCAGATCGACATGTTCGGGTCGCGGCAGAGCATCTCCGTCGCCACCTACCCCGGACGCAGGTTCACCACCTCGATCGTCCACCTCGATCGCAGGGCCGAGTCCACGAGCGATCTGGGGAAGGCCGCCGGCGCGGAGATCGCCGTCAACGGCAGCTACTTCAACGTCAAAACCTTCGAACCGGTCACCTTCGTCCTGCTCGACAGGAAGATCGTGGGACGCACCACCCCCGAGGAGGCATTCCGCACCAACGGCGTCATCGCCTTCAAGGACCGCAAGGGCCGCCGGATGGAGATCTTCCCGTGCGACACGACGCAGTATGCCGACGTGGCGCGCCGCTACCGCTCGGCGCTGGCCGCAGGCCCGGTGCTGATCGACGGCGGCAAGGTGGTCGAATACACCTCCGGGAGCAGTTTCTACACGCGCCGCCATCCCCGGACGCTGATCGGCAAACGGGCCGACGGCACGGTGGTGATGGCCGTGATCGACGGGCGTTTCAAAGGCCAGGGCGACGGCGCGACCATCGCCGAAACAGCCTACATCGCACGCCAGCTGGGTCTTACCGAGGCGCTGAACCTCGACGGCGGCGGCTCCTCGACGCTCTGGACGGCGCAGGAAGGCGTCCTCAACCATCCCTACGACAACCGCCGCTTCGACCACGAGGGCGAGCGCGGGGTCCCCAACTGCATCGTGGTCCGCAGGTGACCGGCCAGCGGCCCGGAATCAAAGAACGCGGTTTGATGAAGTTGCATCAAACCGCGTTCTCATTTAACCCGACCGTCCTTATTGCTTCGACTGCACGTACTGTTCGTACAACCGGTCGTAACAAGCCTTCAACTGCGGGAACTCCGCCTTCTTCACCTCGTACATGAAGACGCCCCGGTAGTGCGCATCCTCGTACAGGGCCTTCAGGATCGCCGTCCAGTCGTTGTCGCCCCGGCCCTGGCCCGGCAGTTCGTGACACTCGCTGCGGCCGTCGCCGTCGCTGACGTGAATCGTCCTCACCCGGCGTCCGAGCGCACTGATCAGCAGTTCGGGATTGTCGATGTGGTTGGTGTCGACCGCAGCGTCCACCTCCCGGGGCACGAGCGACATGATGTGCAGCACCTCTTCGACCGTACGGCCCAGCGGGCGTTCGTAGTTCCCGTCCTTGACCAGTTCGTAGCCCAGCATGTTCTCGATCACCACCCGGGCGCCGATCTTCTTCGCATCGGGAAGCAGCTCCCCGACCGAGCGCACCAGCTGCGCGATCCGCGCGTCGCGCTCCCCGTGCCCGAGATACCAGCTCGGGTGGAACAGCACGATCCGCGGCGACAGGATCTTGCAGAAGCGCAGCACGCGGCGGTGCAGTTCGACACTCCGCTGCCGCACGGCCTCGTCCGTCTGCGAGAGGTCGATCTCGCGGCCGAAAGGCATGTGCACCGACCAGATTTCGATTCCGGCGCGCTTGAGGTCGCGCTTCAGCTGACGGCAGCGCGCCTCGATCTGCCGATCGTCGGTCATCTCCTTGTTCAGGAACAGCGTCGACGCGCTGATCTCGATGGCGTCGATGCCAGCCCTCTTCGCCTCGGCGAAGGTTTCGTAGGTCCAGTTCGTCACCGGGCCGAAAATCCCGGACGAGGAACCCACCTTCAGCCGCGGCGGCTGCCCGGCAAACACCGGGATTGTGCATAGGACTGCAAGCAGCAGCAGTCCGGTTCTGTAAAGTTTCATAACTGTAAAGATCATAAAAAAGTCGGGCCGATGCAAAACCGCACCTCCTTGCGGGGCGGCCGGACGCCGCGACAGATAAAAGGGGCGTTACGACCCCAAAGATACAAAAAAAGGGGCGCACCGAGAAAGCACGCCCCCTGTGAACAGATTTATTTCACGACGGCTCCGATCACCGTCTTGCCCGTGCGCGAAGCGCCGGTCTGGTCGATGGCGCTGACCGCCTCGCCGAAAGCCGGATCGAGCGTCTCGCCCAGGATCTTCAGCTCCGAAGCGGACATGCCGTACTGGCGCGCCGGATTCGCGTCGCCGAGCAGCACGCAGGTCTTCGTCGCACCGCCGTTGTCGCCCAGCGGGCTGAGCATCGAGGCAGGATCGAACGCCGCGCCTGCGACAGCCATACCGTCGGCATTGTAGACCGTGCCTCCGATAATGGAGTTGGCGACCTTGTAGCTGGCGTCCTTGAACCAGGCGACATCGTCGGCCGCGCCGTCCGTCGTATTGCCCGAGATCAGCGTATTGTAGACCTCGATGGCCCCTCCGACGGCAGCCTGCTGCAATCCCGCACCGTTTCCGGCCGTCACCGTCGTGTTGCCGGCAATCGTACAGCTGACGATCACCGCCTTGCTCGGCTTGGCCGCCTTGCCGTAGACCGCGATACCGCCGCCCTTTCCGGAATGGTTGCCATAGACCGTCGAATTGACGATCACCAGGTTGCCGTTTTCGCGGACGTAGATACCGCCGCCGTTTAGGGTCGCATGCTCGGGATTGACGCTGTTGCCCGAAATCGTGGTGTTGCTGATCAGCACATTGGTCTTGCCGCCCGTGTCGCCGAAGACGTAGATACAGGGAGCTACGCCCGACGCCTTGTTGTTGCTGAACGTACAGTTGTTGATCCGCAGCAGTTTGGCTCCGTCGGCCCACAGGCCGCCGCAGTTGTACGTCGTCGTCGACTTGGTCGCATTGTCGGCAACCACGCAGTTGTCGAACAACGCCTCGGCTCCGGCGTCGACACGGATGGCGCCCATGCGGATGTCCGTATTGTCGACGATCTTGCAGTTGAGGATGTCCACCGTCGCGTTGCCGATGAAAATGCCCGCGCCGTAACTCTGGTAGAACTTCACGCCGCCTATCGTCGTGCTGCCCACCGAGCTGAACTGCGACGAACCGTTCTTGATCGTGAATCCGTCGAGCGAAGCCTTCATGCCGTTCATCTTGGCCGCCGTCACCGCAACCACGTGGCATACGGCGTGGTCGCCGTCCAGAATCGTCTCGTTCGCCACGGGATCAGCCACGGCGCCCTCGGCCGCATCGGCCGGATAGCCGCCGATCATCGAGAAGTTGCTGTGGATTTCGAACGTGTTGTCCAGCGCGGTCTTCATGCCCGTCAGCGGAACCGAAGGCACGTAGGAACCCGCAGCCACATGGATCACATCGCCGTTCATCGCCTGGTCGATCGCGTTGGCCAGCGTGGTCGCCGTCTCCCATGTCAGGCCGTCCTTGTCGGCCGAGCCGTCGGTCTTGACATAGTAGTGCGTCGCCAGGTCCGAAGCGCTCGCAGCGGCCTGCGTCACGGGCAGCGTGACGTTCTCGCCCTTGATGACATAGGCCGAGATCGTCGCCGTGCGTTCGTCGAGCGTACGGTTTGCGGCCACGGTCACCGTGATCGTGGCGTCGCCCTGTCCGTACGACGGATCGAACGACACCCAGTCCTTGTCGCATTCGATGCGCCACGGAAGGTTCGATTTGATCGAAAGTTCGTAGTCCTTGGTGGCCTTCTCCGCGGTGATGCTCGTCTCCACGAACGACAGTTCGGGCGTCTCGGGAGTAAAGGCCGTATCGTCGCTAAAATCCTGGCAGGCTCCCAGCGCCGCGCATGCGGCCGTCAGGAGCAGGTATTGAAATATCGTTTTCATCGGTTCCGTCTTTTATTGTTCAACAATCGCCAATCCGGTCGCCACCTTGCGCATGACCCCGCCCTGGTCGGTCGGCCAGTTCAGCAGTTTGAGTTCGCCCTCCGCGCCGTCGCGAGCGATGAAGGTCGACGAGCCGCCGCCGTCGAGGTTGAGCGCGTCGCAGGCTCCGCAGGCCGACATCAGGTTCATCAGGTCCAGCAGGTCGGCGCCGTTCGAATAGTAGAAGTTACGGCCGTCGACCACCATCAGGTAGACCTCCTTGCCGTCCTGCGACACGCCGATCGCCGTACGCGGTTCCATGTTCGCCACCGGCATCGTGTTGCCGCTCTGGTCCAGCTGCTCGCCGTTCTTGAGCAGCAGCGTGCCGAGGCCGCAGACTGCTTCGCGGACGATGTCCTTGTGAAGAGCGTACTCCTCCTCCGTGAAGCAGCAGGCCTCGTTGTCCTTCGTGATCACGAAGACGTTGCAGTCCGTACGGCTGAACGAAGTCTTCACCGCCACGCCGTCGCGGTAACATACGCCGTAGGGGATGTAGGTCGTATTGAAGAAGTCGGCGTTCGTGCCGCCCAAGACCTTCTTCCCGTTCTTCTGCATCGCTTCGAGCTGCTTCATAATCGTCTGGCCGGTGCCCACCTGGTTCTTGTCGTCGGCGAGCGTCGTGCGCAGGGTGATTTTGTCGCTCAGGGCGATCTTGAACAGGAACAGCTGCATGGCCAGTCCGTCGTCGGCCAGAAATGCCATCTCCAGCACGTCCACGCCGTCGGCCAGGTTGTAGGTCCTGTCGCTCTTCACGTGAGCCACATACCCGTTCGATCCGTCGACGATGCTCTGTCCCCAGGCCGTCTGGGCGGTCGTGTCGAACTTGGCGTATTCGTCGAAAGCATTCGAATTGTCGCACGCAGCAAGCAGCCACACGCACAACAGCATTCCGATCATATATCTGTATGTTTTCATCGTTTTATCGTTTTATGCATATTGGACAATCCCGCTAATAACCCGGATTATTCGGTTTGAGGTTCGGATTGTAAAGCAACTCCCGGCTCGGAAGCGGCATCAGGCACTGGTAGTCCTTCGTGCCGAGCGTCTGCGTAGCCTTTCCGGTCCGCACGAGGTCGTACCAGCGGAAACCCTCGGCGAGGAACTCCAGACGGCGCTCCTGAAGCACCGCGTCGAGAAAATCGGCTTCGTTCCCCGGACTCACCCTGTCGAGGCCGCGCTTTTCCCGCAGTTCGTTGAGACGATCCAGACCTCCGTTCAGCCCCTGCGCCTCGGCGCTGATCAGGTACATTTCGGCCAGACGCGAAATCACCACGGGGTCCGACCCGGTCTGCCCGCTGGGGTATTTGTTGACGAAGTTCAGGTTGTCGAGCGTGGTGATCGACACCTCCTTGCGCAGGTCGTTGTCGGCGTACATCGTCATCACGTCGCCCGCGGGACGGTAGTTGTAACTGCCCTTGTTGGGGTGGTTGTAGGAGTAGAACTGGTTGGAAATCTTGATCGACGAACCGTCCTCGGTCAGGCACGAGAAGGCGAAGATCACCTCCTTGTTGGCCTTCGAGCGGAAAATCTTGTCGAAGTCGTCGAGTGCGTAGTTCGGATTGGCGATCAGGCTCTCGGCCAGCTCCTTGGCCTCTCCCTTCTTGCCCAGATAGAGTTTCACGCGCGCTTTCAGGGCCGTCACGGCGGCGGGCGACACGTAGTAGAAACTGTCGGCGCTCAACCCGTTCAGGAAGCCCGAAGCCGCGTCGAGGTCCTCCTCGACCAGCTCCCAGGCCATCGAGGCCGGGTCGCGCGAAACCTTGGCCTGGGTATTCTGCCGCAGGACGGGCACGTCGCCGAAGCGGGTCACCAGACAGAGGTAAATATACGCCCGGAAATAGCGGCACTCGCCCAGCACCCGGTTCCGCGTGGGGCTGTCGGCCAGCCCCTCGGCGATCGACATGACGTTGTTCACCTGCAAAAGCGCCTTGTAGTAGCCGTTCCACTGGCTGCTGACAAACGTATGCAGCGCATTGGAAAGCGAGTTGATCAGGTCGATCGGGCGGCCCGTGCTGGTCATCAGCTCACCGCCGAAGAGGTCGAACGCGATGTAGGAGTAGTAGGTAGGTCCCTCCTGAACCTTATTGTACATTCCGATGCGCAGCGCCTCGATGTCGTCGGAGCCGACCACCGTCGGGGAGACCGCCGAATGCGGCTCGATGTCGAGCATGCCGCTGCAAGCACCCATCAGGGGCAGCAGGGCAAACAAGATGATTTTATGCAACGATTTCATGATTGTCGGATTTAGAAAGTGATGTTTACGCCTAACTTGAAGATGCGCGGCTGGGGAACGCCGTCGTTATCCTCGCCGTAGAAGCGCGGATCGAGATTGACGCTCGTCTCGGGGTCCCAGCCGGGATAGCGCGAGCAGAGGAAGACGTTGTCGCCCTGGGCATAGACCCGGAGTCCCTTGAGGTGGATTTTCGAAACCAGCCGCTGCGGGAAGGTGTATCCCAGCGTCACCGAGCGCAGGCGGATGAACGAACCGTCGGTCAGGTACATCGTCGAGTTCTTGCCGTTCCAGCCGCTGTACGAGTAGATCGCGCGCGGGTATTTGTCCGACGTGCCGGGTCCCGTCCAGCGGTTGTCGGCATAGGCTTTCAGCAGCGAGCGGGTATGGCCGGGCTTGGAGCCGGGGATCATCCACGACGCATACACGTCGTTTCCGTAGCTGTACGTAAAGAAGAGGCTCAATTCCAGCCCTTTGTACTTGAAGGTGTTGTTCCAGCCGCCCGAGAATTTGGGGTTGGGGTTGCCCGTGACGATACGGTCGTCGTCCGTGATGTTCCCGTCGCCGTTGCGGTCCCAGTACTTGACGTCGCCGGCGCGCACGCCCTTGTCGTAGAGCGCCTGCGGCACCTCACCGTCGTACTGGTAGATGCCGTCCGTGCGGAAGATGTACCACGAACCCACCGTCCGGCCGAGTTTCAGCGCGCGGTTGGCGCCGATCGACAGCAGGTCGTCTTCGAGCAGCGACGTCAGCTTGTTGACATTGCGGGCGATGTTGAACGACGAACTCCACAGCACCTTGCCCAGATTGAGGTGGGTGTTGATCGTGAACTCGACACCCTTGTTGCGCATCGACCCGATGTTGCTCAAGATCGAGGTCTCGCCCGTCGTGGCGTGCACGGGCTTCGAGTAGAGCAGGTTGTTCGTGTTCTTCAGGTAAACGTCGGCGATCATGTTGATCTTGCCGCCCAGGAAGCTCAGGTCGAATCCGGCGTTGTACTGGTCGGCGGTCTCCCACGTCAGACGGTCGTTGCCGCTCGACGAAATGGCGATGCCGCTCTGGCCGCCGTAGTTGACGCCGCCGCTGATCAGGGCCTGCCAGCCGTAGTTGCTGATTCCGTCCTGGTTACCCGTGCGGCCGTAGCTGGCGCGGATCTTCAGGTCGGTCTTCTCGGCGTTCCAGAACGACTCGTTCGAGACGTTCCAGCCGACCGACACCGAGGGGAACCAGCCCCAGCGGCAGTCGGGCGCGAAGCGCGACGAACCGTCGGTACGGATCGTGGCATTGACCACGTAACGGTCCTTGTAGGCGAGGCTCAAACGGGCGAAATAGGATTCGATGGCATATTCCGACAGTCCGGCGCTGGCATCGACGATGTTGGCGGCCACGCTCGCCACGTCGAACGCCGGCGAGGGATAGTTCTGCGCATCAATGTACGACGTGCGGCTCCTGGTCTTGAGGAACGAGTGACCCACCATGGCCCCGAGTTCGAAATCTTCGCCGATCTTGCGGTTATAGTTGGCGTAGAGGTCGATCGTGTTGGTCATCACGAACCGGTTCCGGTCCAGGATGCGGCCCTTGTCGGCGGCATAGGGGTGGTTCTGATTGTAATAGATGTAGTCGTAGGTGTAGGCCGAGTCGTTGTTGTACGACGCCCTGACCGTCAGGCCCTTGATGATCTGCGCCTCGGCCCAGAACGAACCGATGAAGCGGTAGTTGTCCGTATAGGAGGTCTCCTCGGAGAGAATCTGCACGGCATTGTGCAGCAGCAGTTCGTCGGTTCCGCCCGTGTAATAGCCGCCGTTGGGTTTGTAGGGACGGTCGAAGGGACGCTGCTGCACGGCGCGTCCGATGATCGTCGATCCGAGATTGGCTCCCGGGATACGGTTGTTGTGCAGGTAGTTGCCGCTGATGTTGGCGCCCACCTTCAGCCATTTGAACATTTCGTGGTTGATGTTCGACTTGAGGTTGACCTTCGAGATGTCGTTCGTCTTGATGACGCCCTCCTGGTAGTTGTAGCTGCCCGAAAGGTAGTATTTGGTCTTGGCGTTGCCGCCCGAAAACGACAGGTCGAGGTAGTGCGACTGCCCGAGCCGGGTGATCAGGTCGAGCCAGTCGGTGTCGGGCATGTCTCCGTAGGGATTGCGGATGGGCTTGACATATCCCGAGCTGTTGACCGTGAAGCCGTTCTGGCGGTTGTAGTTGTCGACGCCCTCGTTGAAGACCTCGACATACTGCTTCGAACCGACGTATTCGCGGCGCCCGGTGTTGGGAAACTGCGTGATGCTGAAGCCGTAGTTGACCTTGACCTCCGATTTGCCCTCGCGGCCCTGCTTGGTGGTGATCAGCACGACGCCGTTGGTGGCGCGCGAGCCGTAGATCGCGGCCGAAGCGGCGTCCTTCAGCACCTCGATCGACTCGATGTCCGTGAGGTTGAGCGTCGCCAGCGAACTCATGTTCTCGCCGAACGAATAGAGCGACGCCGAGTTGTTCGACAGCGGAATGCCGTCGATCACGTAAAGCGGCTCGTTGCTGGCGCTGAGCGACGACGAACCGCGGATGCTCATCTTCTCGGCCGAGCCGAGGTTACCCGAACTGGTCGAGATCGACACGCCGGCGATGCGGCCCTGAAGGAGTTCCGAGGGCGACATCACGCTGCGCATGTTCTCCTCGGTGGGCTTGAACTGGCTGATGGCGTTGGTCACCAGGCTGCGGCGCTGCGTGCCGTAACCGACCACGACCACCTCGTCGAGGGCCATGTTGTCGTTTTCGAGCCGGACCTCATAGAACCGTGCCGGATCGTCCACCGCAACCTCCCTGGTCTTCAGGCCGAGGTAGGAGACGATCAGGCGGACATCCGTGCGCGCCCCGATCCGTACGGAGAACGAGCCGTCGAGGTCGGTGGTGGCGCCGATCGTCGTGCCGTCGACGATCACCGTGGCGCCGGTGATCGGATTCCCGGCGCTGTCTTTCACGACGCCCTTCACGACGGCATTGACCGAAGCGCGGGCCGCGGCGTCCCGCTTCGCGGGGGCGGACATGATGGCGATCATCTTGCCCTCGACGCTGCTCACGACGTTCTGTCCGGCGAACATCTTCCCGACGACCGCGCCGATCTCCTCGTTTTTGACATCGAGGGTGATCTTCTTGTTCACATCGGCATCCTTCGTCTTGATGACGAACGAGTAGCCGTAATCCTTTTGCAGGCGTTCGATCGCCGCCTTGACGGTCGCATTGCGGACCGACAGGCTCACCTTCTGGGCCGAGGCCGCGGAGGCCTGGAACAGGAAGCACAGAAGTGCGGCAAGCGTGATCAAACTTTTGACGGAAGGTAAAAGTTTATTCATTACGTTAAGATTTGAAGTTTTGAGAAATAGGTCATTAAAGATTCCGTTCGTTCTGTGTACTACATGATATGGTTATTTTAGGGGTGGCGATATGTAATATACCTCGGCTTCCCTGCGCACCGAGAAAAGGCGGTCCTTGTTGAGCGCATCGAGGATTTCGTCGAGCGACTCCTCGTTGACGAACGAGGCGTAGTAGGTCTCGTCGCACAGCGATTTGTCCGTGACGACGATCTCGACGGCGAAGTGGCGGCGCAGGTCGGCGACGATGTCGCCCAGGGTCTGCTCCACGAAGAAGAAGTTGTCGTTGTCGATCCAGTTCGCATAGGAATCGGGATCGAAATTGAGGAAGTCGATGTGATTGTTGGTCTTGTTGAAACGGAGGATGTCTCCGGGCGCGAGGGTGAGTTTCCCGTTCATCTTCGACGCCTTGATGCCTACCGACACCTTGCCGCGCACCAGACTCACCTCCGACTTGGCGTCCTCCTGATAGGATTTGAGGTTGAACTGCGTGCCGAGCACCTTCACCTCCAGCCGGTCGGCGGAGACGATGAACGGGCGGTCCTCGTCGCGGCGGACGTCGGCGAACATCTCGCCCGACAGGTAGACCTGCCTCATCGAGCGGTTGAACTGCTTGGGATAGATGAGTTTCGTACCGGCGTTGAGCCACACGTGCGTGCTGTCGGGCAGCACGATCTCGCGCCGTTCGCCCATTCCGGCGTAAACCTCCACCCACTGCCGCGGAGTGTTGGCCTGATGCCTGTAATGGAGCGCCAGAACGACGGCGGCAACGGCGGCGGCGTATTCGATTATACGGAGGGACCACCGCCACCGCCGGAGGTTACCGCTGCGGGGGGGGGGAATTCGGGGCGGGGCATGCCGCGAGGATCGAGTCCAGCTTACGCCGCACGCGCTCCTTGCCCTCGGGATCGTACTCGGTCTCGGTGGCGTCCAGCAGGTCGCTGAACAGCTGGTCCAGCCCCGGGTCCTTCAGCCGCTCCCGCAGCCACATGCGCACCTGCTGCGCCTCGGCTTCCGTGCAGTTGTCCCGCATGTAGGCAAGCAGCTGTTCACGCGACATATTTTTCTTGGTATCCATAGGTTTCGTCTTGTTTTCAGAAGAACAGCACAAAAAAGAGCGTCACGACGGAGATCGTCTTGCGGATCTGCTTGATCGCCAGGTCGACATGCTTTTCGACCGTGCGGATCGAGAGGTTCAGCGCCCGGGCGATCTCGGCATTGGTCATGTTGCGGTCGTAGCGCATGGCGAATATCTCGCGCCGCTTGTCGGGCATCGAACGCATCACCGAGTCGATGAACCCGACCCGTTCGCGCACGTCCACGTAGTCGTAAATGTCCGTATCGCCGTCGGCGACGTTGAGCATCGCATCGTTGATGTCGCTGCGCAGCATGTTGTACCGCAGCCGCATGTAGTCGAAAAGTTCGTTGCGCGTGGCGACCAGCAGGTAGTTGCGCACCGACAGTTCGGGATTGACCTGCTCCTTGCGCATCCACATTTTGACAAAGACGTTCTGGATGATGTCCTCCGCCACGGAAGAGTCCTTGATGATATGCCTGGCGAAGGTGTGCAGCAGGTCGTAGTAGCGGTCGAAAAGCACTCCGAAGGCTGCCTTGTCGCCGCCGCGCATCATCACGACAAGCTCCGAATCCCGTAAACGATTCTGCATGCCCGTCAGTATTTGCTCATGTCCGTAACCGCATAGGGCGTCCGGCAGGCCTCCAGCGCCGCCCGGATCGCCACCGGGGCATTGGCGTCGGTAACCGGCGTCGAATAACCCATCGTCGAGGTGCTGGAGGTCGAATAGCGGTAGCCGTTTCCCTCGACGCTGACGCCCGTGCAGGGCGTGACGAGCGTCCGGAACACCGTCGCGGCGGCCGCGTAACGGCTGATTCCGTAGTCCATGTGGTAGGAGTCGCGCGTAAGGTCCATCCCGTTGTCCCTGTTCAGCGACGAGGTCCGCAGGTTCTGGAGCGACGTTCCCGAGGGGATCACGATGTCGATGCAGGTCTGGGCGGTGATCTTCCGCACCTGGGCCACGATCGCCTCGAACATCGCCTGCTGGTTGGCGAAATACTTCGGATAATGGGAGTGGTAGGCTCCGTAGGCCTGGGCCATGATGTAGCCGATCGTGGGCCGGTCGAGGGGCTGCGCCTGCTGGATGTAGTCGCAAAGTCCGGAAATCGCGCCCCGCTCGGTCTCGTCCCACTCCCACGCATAGTACGAACCGGTGTGCTCCTGCAACGTCACGATGTCCCACGTATCCGACTCGACGATGCTCTTGAGCGAACGGTTCAGCGTCCCTTCGTTCTCCCACTTCGTCGCTCCCGGCTCGCAGTAATAATAGGTGCAGATGTCCGGCGCGGCATAGTTCTCGAAAAATTCGGGCAGCTTATAGCCGCCGTGATAGGCCCGCACCATCCGGACATGGGTGATTCCGGCGCTTTTCAACATGCCCGGCAGATGCTCCGTGGCATCGACCGTAAAACTGTTGCCGATAAAAAGTATCTTGAGGGATTTGCCTCCCGCCGGCAGCGGCGGGTTGAACGAGCCGTTAAGCTCGCTCCCGATCCGGATCACCTCGCCGTCGGCGAAGACGAAGCAGACGTATTTCCCCGTGTCGAGCACGCAGCGCAGCGCAACGGCTCCGCCCGCAGGAGCGGCCGTGCCCGTGTCGGCCCCGTCGAAAGCGATCGTTCCGCCGGCCGTCAGCGTCACCGCGGGCGACGCCCCGCCCCGCAGGGCCTCCGCGTCGGCTTTCACCGGCGTCGCAACGCCGTCGGCCGCCCAGTAACCGCCGCCGTTCACCGTAAAGAAGGGAATCGCCTCTTTCCGAACGCCCCGCGTCGCGGCGCCCTTGAAGCCGAACTTCAGCACCCCTCCGGCGGTCGTCGTCACCGACTCGGCGTAATTGCAGGCTTCAACGCGCGCTTTCAGGTAGGCTTTCATCTCGTCGGTCGAGCCGAACAGGTCGACCGACTCCTCCCCGGAGACCTTTTGGGTGACGGGCACGACGGCCGGCTCCGCACCGCCGTATGCGATCGTCAGCGACGAGGTGCGCTGCTGCGCCAAAGGATTCGCCTGCGCGGTGATTCCGACCTTCGCACTCCCCGTGCCTTCCGCCGGAACGGCTTCCAGCCACTCGTCGTCGCACACGATCGTCCAATGCCCCGTCGTCGAGATGCTCAACTGCAAGGTCGTTTTCCCGGCCTCGAAATTCAGCGAAGCCGGAACTGCATAGAATCTGACATCGGGATTTCCGTCGTCGTCCTTGCCGGAAGAGCAGCCGGCGGCGGCCGCAAACAAGGTGAAAATCAGCAGGTGAAAAAGAAGTTTCTTCATAAGTTCAACAGGTCGGTTATAATAAGTACGAATGAGGCGAACCCTCTACGTAACCGAAAATGCAATTTCACGGAAATGAAACACGGCTCCCCGGAACCGGAGCGGTGAATAAGGCGAAATAAAACTCCGGACGGGAACCGGAGGCCTGCTTTCAGCCCCGGTTCCCGTCCGATCGCTCCGTAAGGTCATCCCCGAACGGATTATGGATTCAATCGGTTTATCCGTTTCCGGAACATTCCGGCAAGCTGCCAGTGATTTCGGCC
>OLZQ01000514.1_pt1 | contig 20699 bp, 23 predicted proteins | sample 1644511 | NCBI WGS metagenome assembly OLZQ01 (sample SAMEA103958132, study PRJEB25191) | human gut metagenome | biome: human-associated habitat [ENVO:00009003]; feature: intestine environment [ENVO:2100002]; material: feces | place: Germany | collected 2013/2015 | reverse complement strand
CCGCCGCTGCCGTTATACTCATACACAACCCTTCTTTCTTTTGTATATATATGAAAAGGACGACTGAAGTAAAACAGCCGTCCTTAAGCTATATATATCGAACCATTGAGACTCAATTAAGATTATCAGAGATAAACTGCACGGGAACACGTTTTGTCATCCATACTTCATTTTCTGAAAGATAGAATTTAAAGCCTCTTATGTTCATTTCTATCACCGCCTTGTTTACCAAAGTATACCATATTCAGACATTAAAATCAACACAGTATACGACGCTGAAAAAAGAGCCGCATTGCGGCTCTCTGATCCTTATTCCATTGTCATGTCGAAATCTGTTTCTTCCGCTTTTAGCGAATGTTTTAAAGCTAAAACACATTCATATGCAGGAATGATTAACTTATTAAATCTTGAATCAATGTATTTTGTATAGAACTCTTTTTGCAGATCTGAAAGATACATACAATTATTAATCATGCTGAAAATATTTGATTTATTGATATCAGGAACGATCCGCATTAATGCCTTATTACAATCCTCAAAATCATTATTTATAAGAAAATCATAATAGTTTATTTTCTTTCCGTTGAGCTTTATTGCTGACGTTGGAAAATTAAAAATTCGGGTATTCATCTGCTCGGTATCTTCAAGGGTCTGCATCATAACTCTTTCATCTGCCTGCGGAAGCAGACAGCTGCCGCAATCAAACACAGGAGCGATCTCAAAACTTTGTATCTTATCGGTATATAAGAATCCCCAATTACCGTTATGTCTGTCAAAATTACCGAGCAATGCATCAACTATAAATACATTCCAAAAATGCTCCCTTAATTTTTGGGGGTCTACAAATTGCTGCTTTTCAATCGTTTCAAGAATTTCAGACAGTTCAGTACCGTTTCCGTTATGTTCTGAATCGATAATCGAATTTTTTATAGAACAAAAATCATAAAAAACCTTTCCTCCGGATGTAAAATCCTTGCATGCACACACAATTTTTTCTTTACCGTTTATCTTAAACGTACCAAGTATCGTTTCCTGCGCCTTAATTCCAAGCATATTAAATATGCTGCAAGCAATATGTTCGCTTATACAGCTGTTTGTATATGACAAATCCGTTGGCTTTTTTTCTGCAGACGGCGGAAACTTTAGCATATACTGTTCACCGTTATATTCTACAGCAATCTTTTTTCCGTTTGCACCGTTGTATGCTTTCCAAAAAATCCTCCTGCATCCTGTAAAATCTATCTTATCCTTCACTTTATTCCCTCCACAAAAACTTCCTGCGCAAATAATCTGCATGCTCGGAAGTAATAAATCCATCATTGATTTCAGCTATGTTGATACTGCCGTAAAGTTCACCCCACAAGCAGTCAAGAATATCGGAACCGTTTTGCAGAGCCTGTTTGTATTCGTCCAGATCGTGCTGTAAATATTCAGGCAGTCCATATTCATACGACGCTTCACGTTCTTTCTGAAGCTTATCCATATCAGCCGTCATAATCACCTCTGTATGCTTTTATAATAGTATACCATACAAACTATAATAATTCAACTATCTTCCTCCCGCATTGCCGAACAGCTTTTCCTTGTACTCCGGCGCGTGAACCTGAAGCAGATACCTTTCGTTGCCGCAGCGATAAAGGCACAGACCCTGCTGGGGATATTTTACGAGCGAAAACTCCGACATTTCTAATTGAAGCATATCGGTATACGCTCTTGGTTCTACGTTGCCCGCGTTGAACAGAAACTGATGGATAGGAATAGCAAACAGCGGTCTAGTAAGCTCCCTGATCTCGGGAAGCAGGAAATCGTCGATATTCTGGCTTGCGATCACCATTGCAGATTCCTTTTTCCGCACTCTTTTCATAGCGTTTCTGATGTACTCGATGGCTGTCAGATTTGAAAGGAATAAATAAAGCTCGTCTATTGCCGCGGCGGTGTTCCCTTCGCCTAAAAGCTGATTTGACATGTAGCTCAGAATATTGAACAAAAGAGCGTCTTTAAGCCTTTTGTTGGTGTCCATAAGACCTTTTACTCCGAAGCACAGAAACTTTGAATCCTTAACGTTAGTATGCCCGTTGAAATATTTTGCTTCAGCTCCTCTGCACATAGAATGCAGTCCCAGACAGATGTTCTGCAGTATTTCCTCTGTGTACAAACGCTTCTTTTCCTCGTCGAAAATCATGAATTCCTTTTCCGTCAGTTCATAAAGATCGGTCATTGTAGGATAATCCTTCGGCTTCAGCCTGATGAAATCAGTGAGGTCGTCAATACCGAATCTTGCATACAATTTCATTAACATAATTTCTATCGTATCTATCTCGCTGTCAGAAAAGTCTTTGTATGCTCTGAAAAAGTCCTTTAAATATGATATGTGCTGACTTAGCCTTGTTATCCTTCTGAACGCTTCCGGAGACTGTCCGTCACGCTCAGCTTCTCCGAAGGTTTTGGGTTCAAGGGGATTTATCATATATTCTCCCGACATGAAATCGAGATAGGTTCCTCCCAGATTTTCCGTCAGCTCCTTGTACTCCTGTTCAGCGTCTAAAATTATTATGCTTTTTCCGCTCTCCCTCATATTGGTAAGCAAAAGCTTCATAAGGTACGACTTTCCCTGACCGCTGTTTCCTAAAATGAGAACGTTTGCGTTTGTCTTGTCGTCGCTTCGCTTATCAAAGTCCGCCAAAATGTTTGTTCCGAACTTATCTTTTCCGATATAGAAGCCCTTTTCATCGGTTTTTCCGCTGTAATTCAGCGGATAGAGATTTGCGACCGAGCTCGCCGGAAGAACGCGTTCATACAGACTGCCGAACACATTGTATCCGAACGGCAGAGCTGAGAGCATGCCTTCTTTCTGACGGAGGATCAGTCTGTCGACAGTTATTTTTGAGCGCGTAAGCTCCATTAGTATATCCGACTGAAGCTCCTTAAGCTTGTCCTCGCTTACCGCTTTCAGTTCGATAAACACGGCGCAGTGCAGCAGCGGTTCCTTGTTTCGGCGCATATCGGCAATAAGCTGAACAACGTCCTGTAAATTGCTTTCCGCGGCAATCGATTCCGTTACGTCGTTTACAGTCGACATAAGCTTGTTTCTTCTTGCGGCGTGCTGAATTATCTGCCTTTGCTCGGCGCTGTCCACAAGGCGGTTATATATTCTTAAAGTAACCGAGCTTCTGTCGGCAAGATGGGCGAGGATCGCCTGTTCTTCGGTGGTAGGCGGCCATTCTCTGACCGCCCACACGCATTTATACGAATTGCCGCAGATAAAATGGTCGGTAAAAAAACGGACCGTGCCGGGAACGACGCGGTCAAAAAACTCCTGTATCCTTATTTCCTCCGCCTGTTCCGGAGTCATCGCTCTTTTTTTAAACGGCATACGGCTTCTCCTTATCCTGTATCGGCTCAATATATTTTTCTCCCTCCGCGTCCTCGATCTTATCTCCGTTCATAGAAACGTCAAAGTAAATAGCCAGCATTCTCTTTATATCCTCCTTATTCATCCTTCTGACGTCAAAGCCATGCTCCGATATTATCTTGGAAGCGCGGTTTATCTGCTGAAATATCTGCGATTCCTTTTTATCCTTTGTTCTTACGCAGAACATAAACTGTCTTGCGGTAGACATTTCAAGCTGAATGTCGTCTAAAAACTTCATGTCCTGTTCCAGCAGCTTTATGACAGCGGGATTTTCTTCGCAGTCTATCCTGTTTCTGATATTGATCTTGTTGCCGTCGAAGCATTCGCAGCTGTCAAGACAGATTATTTCAAGCTCCGGTATCATGCTCAGCAGCGTCATAAGGCGGCGTATCTTCGTATCAATATTTTCATTTGACAATACGGATATATTGGTTGGCTGAACGCTGAAAAAGGACAGCTCGCCTTTTTCCGTTTTCAGTCCGTATCTGCCGAAGCCTTTCAGTCCGAACAGGCTTTGCGTTGATTTTTTGTTTTTCATTTTTTCTTCCTTTCAAAATAACAAACGCCTGATTTATGCAAATCAGACGTTACATTTAAAGTATATTATTCTGTATTCCTAATTCCTGAGCTTGTTCCTCAGTTTCTTCCTCATGAATTTCCTGAGCCATTGAAATCAGTTTCTCAAGCCGTTGTGTTTCAAGTGAAAATATCATATCTGAAAACGGAGAGAGATTCTGGTTTACGGCGTATTCCTCAAGCGCTTCATAATATTCCAGACGATTTCTTTTATCAATTGAAACAGGAAGATATCCGTTTTTCATCAGCTGATAATTCATAATAAGTCTTGCCGTTCTTCCGTTTCCGTCTGTGAAAGGATGTATCCTTACAAATTCCGCATGAGTCCATGCCGCAAGCTCTATGTCGTTTAAATCCTTCCTGTTTTTCAGATCGCAGTAAAACATTTTGATTTGATTGTACATTTCATTGGGAGACGGGGGAGTATGCTCTGCGCCGGATATATACACGTCAACGCTTCTGTATATACCTCCGGTCATTATATTTTCCATTGTAACGGCATGAATATCCTTGACTATGCTTTCACTGAGCTCCTTGTTCTCCAATATGCATTTACATACATAGTTAAAAGCTTTTTCATGATTTACTACCTCATAGATTTCTCTGAGGGTTTTTCCTCCCACAGACAAGCCGTCCTCAAGAATGGCTTTCGTTTCGATCATAGTAAGCGTATTGCCTTCGATTGCCGTTGAGTTATGAGTATATTCTATCGAAAAAGCTCTTGAATAGCTTTCAAGCGTTTCCTTTGCTATACGACGCTTTCTTTCATGATATATCGCTTTTAATTCTTTAATTCCTTCATATTCCACTGCGCTCACCGTCCTCGCTTTTATTATACCATGTATTACGGCAATAAGCAATAAAAAAATTTACTTCCACAGAAATATCTGCTGCGCCGTTACAAAAAAGCGGAAGGCGCAGACTATATAGTCCATGACCGTGGTTTCTTCAAGTCTTATTGATAAAAACGCAAACACAGCCGTTACCGCAAAGGGCAGAAAGGTCCAGAGCTGAGTTAGCAAAACCACGGACAGTATCAGTCCGAAGCATATGATAAGGAAATCCCTTATACTCCACAGCCACAGCCTTGATCCGGCTTTCATGTTCTGGGGATAGATATATGTTTTTTTCATACTTTCTCCTTTCTTTGTCACGCAAGCTTTTTCGCCACGAACTGACCCGCCCTTACGGCGGTATTCACAGTGTGGGAAACGCTTGTCATATTGACTCTTACGCTTGTATCCAGTCCGAAATGCTGAGCGATCCTCGGAACCTCGTTTGCCGAAAGCATTATTCCAAGTCCTAAAAGCCTGTTGGTCTGCCATGTAAGAAGTCCCAAAAACAGCAGACTTGTCTGTAAAAACGCAGTCAGACACAAAGCGAAAATCTGCTTGCACCAGCTGCTGAAGCCGTCCGAGTATCCTCTGGGAACGGAAAACATATACAGACTTCCCACGGCAATCTGACACAGCAGTATTCCGCCTCTTTTTATATTGGCAAAAAACAGCTTTAGAACGCAGTAGGCAAGGGCGATAACCGTCAGTATTCCAAGCAGTCCTGATAAACCTATCGTAGAGTGCAGTACTATTGTCGCCGTAGCTCCGAGATCGCCCTTGTTCGCCCCTATAAACGAGCCGAGAAGATCGCCTGAGAATGTGCTCTGAAGCGTTATGCAGAATTTATACAGCTCCACAGGAAGCTGAGTAAACAGCATTACAGCCATAAAGCCTTTAAGAACGTTAAGGCACGTTCCCTGAATATTCGCCCGTCCCGTCTGATATTCGATCGCCGTATCAAACACAGCGACAACAAGCCCTACTGCAAACAGCGCCCAGCCGAACAGGGAAAAAAGCTTAAGGAAGGCTTCCACCCATGCAAGCGAAAAGATTCCCGCGCCCATTCCGTTTATCATTCCGAACAGATCGGCAACCGCTCCGTATATAGTATCGTACATCCATTCAAGCATAACGTCCCAGACAGCCGAGGAGATCGCCGAACCTACCGATTCCACCACCCCGAACAGCTTTTCTCCTACCCATTCCACAGCGTCGCCTATCCATTCAAACATTGCCGTTTTCCTTTCCGATCAAACTGATCTGTTCGTATTTTTTCCTCTGATGATTTTTTAAAACAGTAAAAGCGGCGCCGTCTGCGTATCCGTATCAGCGAATACCTTTTAGATATCCTGTATATTCCGCGCCGTTTTCTCTTTGCATTCATTTTCACCCTCCGTATATATGAAAATACCGCTGATTTGCAGTCAGCGGTATGTACCTAATATATTTTATTCTAATCTTTTTCCGAAGCACGAATCAATAATCTCCAAAATTTCATCAGCTGAATGCCAATGTCCTTGAGGATTAAGCATTGTATCAGGATATAGCTGACCACTTTCATCAACAATCAGTCCAATTGCGGAAAGGGCTGCATAAATATAAAAGCTGTCATTATTTCTGCGACACTTCGGATTCTGCATTTTATTGTGCTGATAGTTTATAATTCTTTCAATGCATAATATAATGTTTTCATCAACGCCAAGGAATTCCGGCACCGATGCCTTTCCTTTTATCCATTCGATATTTCCGGAACCTATGGAATATTTCGGAGTAATTTCAATCAAAATTCCGGGAGAATGATTTTTGCCAAGGTAAACAGTATCATATAAAATAACTTCCGCAGAGCTGTACTGAAATATTTTTCCGCCAAGCACCTCAGAAGCATATATGGGCATAAACGGAAAGCTTTTGTTTCTGCCGGTATCGTAAAGCCCGATATTCCAGCAAAATTCCGCAGCCGAACGACAGGCTTTCAGTGACGCTCCGCTGACTTTGCAGGAAATTGAAATCAGAATTATAAATCCGATGAAGATAAGAACTCCGCCTGCTTTGCTGAAGCTAAGCGCTACAAAGCCGGCAATTATTACAATCACAGCGGCTATTAAATACTTCAGCCATTTTATTTTTTTAGGTTTATTCTTATTAAACCATTCTGTCCATATCTGTTGAATTATGATTTCGAACATGGCATATTCTCCTATTTTTATTCTTCCGCTTTATCCATAAAGCTTTGTATAACGTTCATAATTTCGTTCAGTCTGCTTTCTCCTATGCCCTTTATCCGTCCTATAGCGGCTTTCAGCTCGTCATAATCGACAGCCTTTGATTCCTCGTCCCTTTTGCCCGATACATATATGCTCGTCAGAAGCTTCTGAAGCTGTTCTCTGTCCATTTTCTTTACAGAGCGGTAGGTTTCACGGTCAAGGGTATATTCGTCCGGCATTTTAATTCTCCTTTGTACAATTTCTCAAGCCATATTATTTTACATTATACCATAATAAAATCCGGTTTTCAACTTTTAATAAGATAAAGGTTAGAGCTTCTTCCGCCGCTTGTCCTGTACCTTTCCCTGCGTTCTATGAGCCCTGCTTTTTCCAAGTCGTTCAGCGCCCTGAATACCGTTGACTTTGAAACGCTCAGATCCTCCGATATAGTTTTAACGGAGGGAAAACACTTCTTTTTTCTTCCCGCGCGGTTGGACAGGTACATATACACAGCCACCGCCCTGTGAGGCAGATCGTATTCGTATATCTCTCTTGAAAACCTCAAGCGTTATGCGCCTCCCGTCTTTGGCAGCTTTTTTCTCAGCATATCCTCATAGCTTACCGCCTGATCCTCCGGAGCCTCGATTTTCTTTTTGGCGTATTTAAGCTCCGCCGCCCGCGTCAAAGTCTCCTTTTTCATATATGTGACCGTTCTTGAGCCTTTATCCTCAAGGCTGTACGGTTCTTCAAAGCTGATACCCCACTTGAAAAACAGCTTCAGGGGAGATATCATGGGGTGAGTTCCCGTTTTCATAACAATGAACTGTCCTTTGGGCATACTTTTAAGCTCGTCCGTTGTCATTAACGGTCTGCCGATCATCTGCAGCGACTGGCTTTTATCTCTGCCGTGCGAAACAGAACCGCTTAATACCGTCTGTTCTCCCAATGATTTGGACAGAATTTCCGCAGACTGTGAATTCGGGGCAAAACCGCCGAAAATGGTCAGCTGCGTGTTGTCGGTTATGATCTCCTGTCCTTCTCTGCCGTAATTCTTATCGAGCTGCGCAAAGGACTGAATAATCGCAACAATGCTTATCCGTCTTGAACGGCTTGCGGAGAACATCGCTTCAGCTCCCTCTATCTTAGGAAAAGTGCCGAACTCATCGCAGTAGAACATAACGCGGTTTTTAAGCTTGCCTCCGTTTTCATCGGCGATCACAAGAATTTCCCTGTAAAGCTGCTGGATCAGCAATGAAACCATGAAATATTTCGACTGATCCTCTTCCGGCAGTATAATGAATATAGCCGATTTCTCGGAGCAAAAACGTTCCGCGTCGATCGCCGTGCCGAAGCACAGAATCTGCTCCATTTCCGAGTCGATAAAGCTGTTGAGTCTTGATAACGCCGTGGACATGATCGACATCATCGCCTGATCCGCGGAATGAAGGGCGGAGCCTGCAAGCCATTTTGCCTTGTGCTCGTCAGGCAGCTTTTCCATCAATACCTTGAAGCCGTTTTTCGGCTTTTGTTTTCCGGCGCTCTCTATAGGCTTTAACAGGTCCTTAATAAGCTTGAACACGGAAACGATATGCCTTTCGTTTTTCTCTCCGAATTCCGCGATCAGTAAAATAAGCGAAGCAAGCAGCCCTTCCGCCGCGTCGTAGAAAAACGCGTTCTGACCCATTGCGGAGGAATCGGCGCCGCCTATGCTGATAATGGTTTTTGCTGTGATCTTGGCGTATTTTTCCGCTTTTGCCTTTGCGGACAGATCTTTTTTGTCCTTGAGATAAACGTCCATGTATTTGTTGACAAGGTGCAGCATATTGTTCTCGTCACTTCGTGTTGGATTTCTTAAATCAAGCACGGAAACGTTGTAGCCGTAGTACTTTGAAGCGATAGTTCCGTAATTTCGAACAACGTCTGCTTTTGTGTCTGTGCTGACAAAAGACATACCGCTTGCGCAGGCAAGTTCGATATTCGGATATAAAAAGTATGCGGTCTTGCCCACTCCGGCAGCGCCTATCATCATGGTATGAACGTCGCCCTCGTCTACAAGCGCGACAGTCTTTTTTCCTTTTGTTCTGCATCCGACTACTGTTCCTTGAACATTCGGTAAATTAATATTTTTTCGCCAGTTTTCCACGTCAAAGGGTACTTGTGTGTATGCGCTTTTTATTTCTGATTTCGCCGCCCACCTTGCAGTGCCGTGCTGGCCGTTTCCTACAGTTTTATTCTTTATTCCATTGAGGGAATAATTGTTGGAACAGTAAGCTAAAATCATCATAACTGCGAATACCGCAAGCATGACTATAATTCCGATTATCTGACTCTGATTCATTTAGCCCTCCTATCCGAACCCGAAGCTTATCGCCTCGGATATTTCTTCCTGCGCTTCTTCCTGCGAGATCACAGGAGCGGACATTTCCTGTTCCGTTTCACAGCGTACCGCGCAGTCCGCAAGCTGATACAGCAATTTTGCAGTCTGTACCGACTGCTCACGGGTACGGGCTGTCTGCCGTAAGTCTTTCATTACCGCCTTAACACAGTCATGCAGATTTCTTTGTTTAGCGGCTTTTTTGCCCTTGTCGGTATAGGGTTTATACTCATCTTTCAGCTTGAATTTTAACTTTTCAAACATCAAATTTTCGCTGTTTTTCCCAATAAAAAAAGCCGAGCCTGCCAAAGCATACTCAGCCAGATACTTGTATTGTCCGTTTTTGAATGTCGCAAATCCGTGAGATCAGCTTATCCGGACGGCATTTCAGATACTCTAAATTCTCAGCCTGCCGCAGATATTTTTCCTTTCGCTTATGAGGCACGGCAGGAAGCGGTTCTGCACCATTTTGCGCTTTCAAATCCTCGTTCCAGTCCTTGAACTTTGGCGCAAGCCGTTTTACATCGGTATATCTGTTATCCCCAAGAATGTCTTTTAACCTATCAACAGCTTCGATTCCTCCTTCATCGTTATCTACGCAAAGCACAATTTCATTGAGGTTTGAATGATTCTTTAACGCCGTTAAAACGGCATTTTCATACACACCGTTCATGGCAATATACGAGTGCTGCTGCCAGTTTTCGGGATTCAAAGTAAGATAGCTTAACATATCGATCGGAGCTTCAAACACAAACAGCTTTTCCGATTCGCCGAAGTGTGCAAAGCTATACCGAGTATCCGAACCCCCGCAGGTTATTCTGAAAGTTTTTCCGAAAGAATTAGTTGAACGCTTGCTTGCCTGTCGCGGTACCTCGTTTTCATCAATTCCTACAAACACAGCGTTGTGATGCTCCTTATCCTCATAAAGCGTATGCCGTTTTGCAAAGTACGAGATAATGTCAGGAGCAATAAACCGCTGTTTTATGAGGTAGGCGAACACTCTGTGCATATTGCCGTTTGCTTCGGGCAATTTGAATTCTTTCGGTTTTTCCTCCCGCACAGCCGCTTTAGGCGGACTGTGGGATAGGGGAGTAACCGTGCGACCTAACAGATCCTGAACCGCAGTCTGAAAATCCATACCGTAAAAATACCGCATGAACCTTACGGCTCCGCCGCCCACCTGATTTTTATGGTCGAACCATCTTGATCCGTTTATAGTAATACTGTCGTGCTTGCCGCTGCCGTCGTAGTAAACGAGCTTGTGTTCCCGCCCCGCCGATTCCAGCTTTTCTCCTCTCAGCCTCAGAAAATCAGCTAAATCTACGCTGTTCGCAGCAATTTTTTGTTCTTCTGTAAATGGGATATACGGCATTTTCCACCTCCTGAAAAAGAAAAGCAGCCCTGCGGCCGCCTTTCCTTATTTTTCAATTCCTTTTTAAACCTGTCCCAAGCCTGAAGCCCATGCGGAAGGCTTCCTCTGAAAAAATACTGTTGATTGCCGCATTTAGCTCTTCATATTTTTCTATTGCTTCCTGAACTTCATTCGGGAGCTTCTTCTGAGCTGTCAACACCTCTAATATTTTTTTGTTAAGCTCACGAAACTTTTTTCTTTTTGCCGTTTCAAACGCTATTTCCTCCATATACTTGCTGTACAGTTCGGTTACAATATCATTCATTTCAGCAGGGAGGCTATAAGCTTTGCTCCGAGCTTCATCGCAGATATTCCGATATTTTTTGCTACGACTGTTCCAAACTCTCCGATCAACTCGTCTAATTTCTGAGCGCCTTCCTTATCAGCGTACTTATCAAACAGCTTATTGAATCTGTCTATGATGTCGCCGTACTCGGAGCTTAAGTACAGCGATCGGTCCAGTTCCTGTGTAAATTTATCGTACAGCTCGTCTGATATATCCACCCCTTTCACCTCCGATCGTCAATCCTTTAGCAGCGTAATTATCAACTGCGCTCCGAGCTTTATTCCGACCTCGGACGATACAGATGATACTGCTTCGCTTAACTCCTGCACTCCGTCCTCCAGCTTTTTAGCCAGCTCCTTGTCGGATACCTGTTTTATCAGCCTGGACAGCTCATTATATTTAAGGTTATATTCGCTGCTGTCCCGCAGCGGTATGTCTAGGTTCTCGGCAAAGCTCTCATATATATTTCTGATCTCCATTTTTCACCTCCGACACTACAATACCACACTATCCGCCAAATAGCTATATCATAACCCAACAATCTTCCGCGGCATTTTTTCCCGCTTTTATTGCATACCGGCTATATGCCCGAAATCTTCGGAGGACATTTCCATTTCCTGCTGCATATGCAATTCGTATGCCGATGTGACAGCGGCAAGTCTTTCTGCATCAGTAACAAACAGCCCCAAAACCGTGTTTAGCTTGTTATACAGTTCTTTTTCTTCCTTAAGAAACTTTTTTGTCCGCTCGTTATCCGGTATATTGATCCGATTTACAAGTTTGAATTCCCCTTCAAGCTTCCATATTTCAGCGGCTTCGTCTAAGGTTATATTTTCTTTGCATCGGAAATCCAGTTCCTTCTGATCCGCCTTTACGGCCAGTCCGGAAAATAGATATACGTAGCTTTCTCCGTTTATATATTGACGCAGTTCCAGTTCATTGAAGCCGGAGGCCAACTTCAGCTCCAAGGTCTGCGTTTTGACCGTATATCCGTTTTTAGTCAGTAGTTCTTTAAAATTATCCATATTAAATATCAGACGATGTCCCGTTAAAGTATCGGAACATAAATAAAGCCTGCCAAGCTTCAGACATTCTACTTTTCTATCCTTATATACAGCCGTTATATATTCTGTTATCATATTTTTCTCCTTTTTATTTTTTTTACATTCCAACGATAGACCAGACGTAAAGCGGAGCGGTCAGTGAAAACAGCAGACAGCCGAAAATTATTGCCGGAGCCGTCCATTCGAACTGACCGTGCTTGCGGTAGTCCATGTACGCCAAAGAAAGCTTGGCAAAGAGCAGAATTGCCAGAACTACGTCTATCACAGGGAATACGACGTTGTTAACGATCGATTTTATCTGACTTTTTGCAGAGTACCATGTACTCTGCACAGCGCCTGCGACATCTCCGTCGGCGTATGCCGTTATACAGCAGAATACAGTCAGCAGGCATACGGAAATTAAAAGCGCGGTTATTTTCTTCTTTTTCATTTTTCCTCCATTCAGAACATTGAAAGCTGCAGATTTTCTTCCGGTTCTGCCATAGCCGCTTTTTCAGCGGTCCGTCTGAAGCTTTCAAGGTAATTGTCTGTATTTTCAAATCTGCGCATCGTTATGAGATCGTCTTCAGCTATTGCAGTATGCAGAGCTTTCGGGTAATTAATTACAACTAAAATATTCATATCTTTTATCTGGCGGTCGGACAGTTCCCTGATCCTTTCACGGAGATACAGCAGATTCTCATCCTGTTCCATGATCTCCAGAGAACTTCTTGCGTTTTCCCGTATTTCATCGGCTCTCGCCATATAGTCCCGATCTGTTTCCGGCGGCGTCTTGCAAAAATATATCTGAGGATAATCCTTTTCAGACATACCGCTTTCAATTTTATGCTTGAAATACAGAATATGATTTCTTACAAGATTCATATTGACTCCGTCTGAATAAGACGGATCGGAGCCGCCGTGTTCCTTTAAATACTCCCAGCGTTTAAAGGATTTCTCAAGCTCTGCAGCATAGTCCGTCTTTTTTTCTTTTCTGCTCATGTCATACCTCTGTAAGCTTTCCCGTCAGCACAGTTCTGGAGGCTCCCTCCGCTCCGGTACAGGTGGACAGTGAAATAAACTTATCTTTTTCAGATACGCCGATATTTTTCCAAATAAAAGAGTTTTCTTTCAGACCGTCAAGCCAGACGGATATATCTTTTGTCACGTCGTAAAAGCCGCTGTAGCATTCCGGCTGTGAAAGAGAGAAAAAGTCAATACGGTACACGCTGTCCGAAACAGTCAGCCAGCCGACGGCGCGAGCTTCAAAATAGCTCTCGTCCGTAAAATTAATTACATCTGCAAACATAGATCCGTTACGCATATTGTGACCGTAGAGAATATTTATTCCGTCTGAAAGCTTCCGCGCGCATCTGCCGTCAAGAAAAACGGACCCCGAATACAAATAGCCGCCGTCATACGCCCTATGCAGGTAATAATCGTTATCTCCCGAATACATGACGGGATAGTTTATGCTCGTATCAGGAATATAAAGCCAGCCTATGGAACCGTCAAAATTGCAGCAAACCTCACGAACCTGTTCTGTCAGCTCCCGCTTTTTATCCTCCGGCAAACGCGCGGAATTGTCAGGCTCGTCAGTTATTTCCGCACGATCGGGCATACGCTCGTCAAACACGGCAATGTCGGGCATAAAGGGCTTAAGCCTTCTGTAACTCAGCTTCTGGGCAAGATCGTTGCGAAACATTAAATATACGCCTCCCGAAATTAAAACGGCAGCTGTAATAGCTGCCGCCGTTCTCATTATTTTAGTTTTCTTCATAAAGCTCAGTCCTTGTCAATAAAGTCGGGACACTCCGACGCTTTCCTTATTTCTTCCGTCCTTATTCTCTCAAGCTCTTTTCTTTTTCGTATTTTACAGCTTACGAGCATAGCGCAAAGACCTGACAGTCCTCCGGCTATCATAAGCCATGCGGCGGTATTGCTTCGGCTGTCGCCGGTATGAGGAGTATCCTGCGGCATCTCTTTCTGTTCAGCCTCGTCGATCATTACGATCAGCGGATTGCCGTTTTCAGATACGGCGGTCGTTTCAGCGCCGTCAACCTTGACCGTACCGTCATTAAGGACTTCAAAGCAAATATCAGTCGCCAAAATATATCCCTCCGGAGCGGCGGTTTCTTTCAGAATATATTTTCCGGCGGAATGCTTTGCGACAATATGATTAGTTCCGTCGGAAGTCCATTCGTCCACAACTGTTCCCTTATCATCCAGCAGCTGCATTTGCGCGCCTTTAAGCTCGTTTCCGTCCGCGTCCCGCTTGGATATTTCCACAGTAACAGGCTTGTTTTCAATTTCGATTCTGATAATCTCATCATTTTCTGAAACTGTCACAGGATAGCTTTCATCGCTTAAAATATATCCGTCGGGCGCTGAAAGTTCTCTGATAACATACTCGCCAAATGGAATGTCGGCAAAAGAAAAACAGCCCTTGTCGTCCGACTTGGCTGTCATTAACGCGTTTTCTTCCGTAAATTCTGTGCAGTCCATTGCAAACAGACCGAACAGAGCGTTTTCAAGAGGGCCGCCGCTTTCGTTTGTCTTGATACCTTCTATTTTTCCGCGCTTAAGGCGATTCTCAAATGTTCCGCAGTCGATTGAAACCGTCTGAATATCCTGTCCCTGATATTCAAATGTTACAAGATATTTTTCGCCGTTCAGGACGTAATGCTCGTCTGTGCCGATTTCCTGAACGTAATATTTTCCGAACGGAAGCTGAACGTCAAATTTTGCGGTCATATTCTCATCAAGGCTGATTTCAGAAATCAGTCCGTCGGCAGGAATAACCGTACCGTCGGCGGCGGTCAGATCCTCTGCGGCAAACAGTCCGAAGCGGACGTTTGTATAACAATCCTTGCCGTAAATATTGAAGCTTTCATCGTTCTCCATGATTTTTTCAAGGCTTATTTCAGCTCTCTGATATTCATTGACAAAGCTTATATTTACCGTATCTCTTATCTCGACTTCCTGTCCCGCATAGGTAAGCTCGATAAATTGTGATTCGCCGTTAAGAACATATCCGTCGGGAGCCTGAATTTCCTTTATTTCATACTTTCCGAGATAGAGCGGATCGGTTTCAGCATAGCCGTTTTCATCTGTTGCGATTTCAGCTACAATGTCGCCTGCGTTTGCTCTTACCGTTCCGTCGGCCGTTATTATGTCCTCGCTTGCAATTATCTGAAATACCGCGTTTGCAAGTCCGCTTTCAGAAAATACGGGAGTATATGTGACCGGACTTTCTATCACATTTCCGTTTTCATCGGCATACGCTGACGAAGCGATATTCACTCCTGCAAAAATATCTCCTGTTTTCTGAACGCTGATTTTTCCCTTTTGAGCCTTGTTGAATTTTTCAACCGTTATAACCTCTTCCTTACCGTCGACCGTAAAGGGAACGGCTTCACTGCCGAGAAAATATCCCTCCGCCGTCTGCACCTCATGAAGCTTGTAATCTCCGTATACAAGCTCGTTGGGGAGCGTTAACGTTCCGCTTTCGTCAGTATAGAATACGTCAAGGATCATTTCCGACGGATAGTTTATTTTCTGTTCAACATAACGGGAATTTTTACAGTCCCAAACCTTAAAGCCGATACCCGAAACGGGGATCAGATTGCCTGTTTCAGCGTCCTTTTTCACGATCCTGACGTAGGAGGTCAGCACGGCGTCGTTGATAAGGTAGAAATATTCCTTTTCGTTTTCGCTGATAATTACGTCAAAATCCTCTATCCATTCTGTGTTTTCCCAGCCCTTGGTCTGATGAACCGTATATGTTCCGTAGGGCAGCGTTTTTGTAGCTGCAAAGCCGTTTTCATCGCATACAAGATAATCTCTTTCAGAATCCTTTGCGCTTTCATAGCTTCCTGACGATTTAAGGTAAACCTCGAATTCCGCTCCTGCTTCGGGAGTTTCTATCTGCGTCGTTCCATCGTCAGAATGCTTGATAATTGAGATTTTGCCTTTGATAACATCTTCGGTTACATTTACTGAAATCAGATTGCTTTCAATGGTGTAATTTTCAGCTTCTGCACCGATTGAATAGACAGTCGGATCAAGCCTGTACCCTTCCGACGGGCTTATTTCCTGAATAGTATAATTTCCGCAGACATATTCCCTCGTTTTGAAATATCCCTTTTCGTCGGTAGTATAGGTATTGATCAGCTCTCCGTCCCTGTACAGTCCGTAGACCGCTCCCGCAAGGCTTGCATTGCCCTGTAGATCGCCGTTCTCGGAATCCTTTTTTATTACCTCGGCGGTAAATTTCTTAAGAGCGTTTTTAAATGTTTTTGAAACTGTCGCGTCGGCTGTCAAGGTCGCTGTCTGGTCCGCGGTAACAACATATTTAACGGGTACGTTTTTCTCGGAAATGGTATAAGCGATCTTTTTATTATCCTTATCATATACGGGAATATCGGAAAGAACTGCCGTACCCTCGCCGTTGGTGGTAACAGTATAGGTTTTGCCGCCGCCGGAAATCGTAAAGGTCCTGCCGCCGTTTTCTCCGTCCTCCGACTGCTTGTTTATTTTTATAGCTCCTGTCTTTAACGTATTGGAGAATGAAACGGAAGCGGTTTTGCCCGCCGAAACCGTAACCTTTTTCGTCTGCTGTTTTTCATAACGGGCAGGTACGACCTCGGTTACGGTATATTCTCCCGCCGCAAGATCTGGTATATTTATTTTACCATTCCTGTCCGTTTTTACCTTATACGTTTTTCCGTTTCCTAAGACGATAAATTCAATATCCGCTACTATACCGTCCTCGGAGGTCTTAATAATTTCAAGCGTTCCGTTTTCTACGCCCTTGACCGCCGCGTAGTATTTTCTCGGATCGGCTTTTAGCTCCGCTAACGTCTGCTTTGAATCGCTTGTAAGCGTCAGGAATCCGGTCAGCTCTCCCGATTCCTTAACGTTGTTCTGAGTCAGAGTAACCACAGCGGTCTTTCCGCTGTCCGCCTTTATTTTCAAAGCGTTTCCCGATTTTGATATAACGGAGCCGTCTGTGACTGCCGCGTCAAAGTCTGATAGAACATTGTTTTTATCGGTAAAAGTATATGTTCCGTCGCTGTTTGCCTGCACTGCATTTTTCTTGGCAGAGGAGGTTGTACTTTTGGCGAACGATATGGATTTTGAATGTTCTTTGATATCGGCTTCATACTCGTAATAGTAACCGCTTACTATCTGAGCGGCATAGTCGCTTTGAAAATTATCAAGAAGCTTTTCAACAGAGGTATAGCCGTTATCAACTCTATTGAAATTTATATCTCTCTGACCTACCAGCGCTTCCCATACAAGAAGCTGCGTCGCAGTGTATTTATAGTATGCTTCAACACTGGTCAGCTCTCCGGTAAATGCATAAAGAAATACTTCGCCTAAAACAATACCGATCTCGTCGCTGTTAAGCGTATCATTTTTTACGTTATTCAAATATTCCTTAGCCGAATCCTCGGTATACGAATCGCCGCTTGAAACATGAGCTCCGGCTTCAAGACAGTAAACGGCTTTCATACTGTCGACTGTATGGATCATTGTCCAGTAGTCAGCCTTATTTATCCTATACCCGTTTCCGATTATGAGGTCCTTTTTGATTCCTAGCTCATTGGCGTTTTCTATCTGTATTTTCGCTTCATATGCGGCGCTTACCGCAAATCCTGTCGGCAGCATTGTTACAAGCAATGCAAAGAGCGTTATAAGAGATAATGCTCTTATTCTGATTTTTTTCATTTATATCTTCCTTTCCGCATAAAAAATGGACCGATGTTTTTACCATCGGTCCATATATTTATTTTATTTCATTTTACCACATCAAATACAAGTCGTAATAACCGTCGCCCGTATCTTCCCAATAAACATACAGAAAAGCATATTTTTTAAGATCGTCCTTAGTAATCATACCGTCGTTCAGCCATTCGTTATATATAACGTTTATATATGAATCCACAGCCTGTTTAATTCGGCTCTTATCTTTTAACCTTTCTGTATCTATCGGAGTATTCCAAGAATAACCGTTCCAAGGATCAACGTAACCGCTTAAAATTACGGCTCCTTCATTGTTACAGTCCGGGCACTCTGTTCCGATACCGTAAGACTTAGCAGCCTGTTTGATATATCCGTTTATCTCTGATATATCTGCCTGTGAAAGTCCCTGCGGCTCAGGCTCAGGAGCTTCTGTCGGTTTTGGCTTTGGCTTTTCGGTTTTCTTTGCAGTTGTGGTTTTCTTCTGCGTTTGGCTTGGCTTCTCGGTTTTCTGCGAAGCTGTCGTATTCTGACTTTGCGGCTGAGTTTGACCGCCGTTATTTCCTCCCGTTTGATAATTGCCGTTATTATCCTGTTCGTTACCGTACCGCGGCGCTTGGGTAGTTACGTCGGTCTTCTTGCTGCTCTTTTTGGTACCGCTTTTCTTTTCCGTACTTTTCGCCGTACTTTCAGACGTGGTTTTTACCGTTGTTTTTGCTGATGTTTTGGATGTTGTTTTTACAGCGGTCGTCTTAACTGACGAAGCCGTTGATACGGGCGTAGTCGTTACCGTTGAGGCAGCCGAAGCCGATTCGGTTTTTCCCGTCTGAAGCTCAGCTCCGTCCGGTTCTGTTTTTCCGCAGCCTGACAGCGCAAGTCCGCATATTATCAATACCGCCAATGTCCTTTTCATAATTGTCACACCCCGTGTATATATTTCAGCCTTTGCTGTTAAATCCAGCATACCACACTGCCGCGCGGATATCTACCGTTTACGGAAAAATTCTACCTGTCAGACAAACCGAGCAAGGGTTTTTACAGCATAACCAATAAAAGCTTACATTTAAAAAATACCACGATTTTTGGCATTTGTCAATATCTTTACATAATAATTATTAATCCGTCGTTCTGCTGGGATATTTCTTCTTCTGGATTTAACGCAGACAGTGCAAACATCTCTGAATATTTACTGATCTGCCCGTCAGTCAGAGAACAGCTGTCCCAGCCGTCTTTTGTGAATGTATTGCCTGAAATATATACCGTACCATGAACAAGTACTCCGCCTATGACTCTGTTGGGTTCATAATCATAGAGCAGAAATTCTTCGTTGCACCATGCGACCGCGTCGTTGTCAGGCTCGAAATATATCGGTTCAATAAGACCTCCGACCACCGACTGCATTGCATGAATACTGTGAATGATTTCCGTCTCATAGGGCGCTTTTCCGACCTCGACTATGAGTATCCTCATCATATCCTTATGGTTTGTCTGCGAAATATCAAAATCTATCGGTCTGAAGCCCACGCTGTCGCAGAAGTAAAAGCCCTTGTCCTTTCCCTCGCAGACCTCTATCACATTACTTACCGACATTGCTTCTCCGCAGTAGCCGGGAGGCAATTTATCCGAATTGCAAAGCGCAAAGACTTCTTCAAGATTTTCGCAGGTTACTGTACCGCCGTAAACCTGACGGTATATAGACGGGTTCACGCCGCCGCGGGACTGCGCATAATCGTAATTCATAAACGCAAGCTTGTTTTCGTCCTTTTCATGGTCTATCTGAAATATCCTTATCTTCATCTGCGGAGCTGACATATACTCAAGCCGTTTCACCGCCCACTTCGGAAGCTGCTCTCTGTCCGCGATACCTATGAATTCCCCGCGGCGCAAAGAAGCTCTGTCCCCGTCGATGAGATAGTTACCGAACACCAGTCCGCCGGGTTTTTCCGGATCGCATCCGCAGCCGTCAGTGGCGTAGAAATACTGGTATTCCGGCTTTCTGTATTCCTCTGTCAGAAGCTCCGGCTTTATTATCATCAGCTTATTCGTATAGTCCTGCGGTTTATCTGAATGAACGCATTGCTTGCTGCCGAGAAGCCCTAACCGGGCATATTTTTCACGGACCTGCTCGGTAAAGCCGTTAAGCACGGCAGGATGACAGTCCGAGCAGTATTCTATCGTTTCTTTTTGAGATATATGGCTTGGAATCACAGACTTCGCCCACGCCTTATTATCCTCCGAGAACCTGCCGTCGTTAGCGTTGTTTCTGATACTTGCCGCAAGTACCCACATGGCGCGGTCGTATCCGAATCTTGCAATTACGCTCTCCGCTCCCGAATCGCTTAAGCTGTATCCGTCGAAGCTTTCGGAAACCGCCTTGTCAATCTCCTTGCAGCAGCGTATATTTTCAATACGGCTTTCCCGCCATAGTTCGGTTTCCTCGCATATTTTTGCCTCTTCATAGGATTTTCTGTACAGAAATCTCATAATTTATCCGTCCTTTCTTTAAAACAAATTGTCTGAGCCTAGGTCCTTCGCGCATATACCGCGGATGGGACAGCCGGCGCAGTCGTCGTATTCATCGCATACCGCCTGCTTTTCCGCCTCCGTAAGCTCTTTGTGAAGCAGGGTGAAAACGACTCCGTCCTCGTTCTTTTCAAGCTCCGCCGTCACGGGAAACCCATTCTCATCATAGAGACCGTCAAATCTGGATATTCCGTTTTCAGTCATCGCCTGCGTCATTAATACTTTTCTCATTTAAAATACCTCCCGTATTTTCGTCAAACATTGAAAGCTGAAGCGCGTTTCTTTCCGT
>OLZQ01000504.1_pt1 | contig 21272 bp, 17 predicted proteins | sample 1644511 | NCBI WGS metagenome assembly OLZQ01 (sample SAMEA103958132, study PRJEB25191) | human gut metagenome | biome: human-associated habitat [ENVO:00009003]; feature: intestine environment [ENVO:2100002]; material: feces | place: Germany | collected 2013/2015 | reverse complement strand
GAGGGCTGGTCACGTCGGAAGGCAACATGGCGCAAGAGAACAAATTCCGCTTCTCTAGCGAATACATGGACGACGAGCTCGGCCTCATCTACTACAACTACCGGCATCTCAATCCGCGCGACGGCAGGTGGATCAGCAGGGATCCCGTCATGGAACAAGGCGGCTGGAATTTGTTCGCCTTTGTAGGAAATTTACCTGTATGGGTAATTGACCATTGTGGGCTTGAAGTTAAAGAAGAATCACGTCCTTTTGCAATGAGGCCAAATCCTGATAGCAATTTAGGGTATACAGTAATAAAAGATGCTTCATTCATGGATAAAGATTTGGAAATAGAATATGATTATAAAAAAGAAAAAAATAAATGTAGAGTATTTGTAAAAAATATTAAAGAACCCGTTTTGGTAATACTTGAGTATTGGCCTTCTGAAGATGAAAAGATTGTAGGATATTCTAAAAAAGGAGTTTTGGCTATTATTGGTCATGAAAAAAGAAGATTGCAGGTGTATCAAAAAGCAGATGAAACATATATCAAGCTTGTAATAAATAATGTGAAAATATTATATGCTGAAGACGAGTCGCGAGAAAAGGCTGAAAAAAATTTGAATAACTATATTCAGAAATATTATGATAGTGCTAAGGATTTCCTTCTTAGATATGTTAGAGAACAACAAAAATTAATTACACCGGAAGCTAATGAATGGAATTTGATACGGGAAAAATTAAATAATGAAGTGATAGGTATTAAATGGACACACAAAGTACCTGATCCAAAGCCGGCTCCTATGCCTATGCTCCCTGAGGGACTTGGAAGAACAGGAAATTAGCAGTGTAAGCAATATAACTATCCCGCAGTTTATCAGAGACTGCGGGGTAGTTGTGAAATATTAAAAATATAATAAATACTAATAACAATAATGAAAACAATAACTTTCTATACGAATTTCTTGCTCAGATCGACAAAATTGGCATGTTTGTTGGCATGTGCAGCCTTGTGTTGTGTTTCCAGCGCGCAGGAAATTGATTTTCAAGATAAGGTTTATAAGCCCTATATTATAGCATATAACAATAGGAAATATCAATTCTGTCCTGTTGATTTAAATATCTTGAAATGTGAAAAATTCGCTGACATATGCGAATCTTTTTTTCAATTTCATATTTTCTTTAGCGCCTGGCCGGACATTAAGACGCCATCTCGAAAATCATTCATTATCTGCTTTGATGATATTGCTTTTTTCAGCAATTCCTCTATATTTATGATAGAAGACCTTGTGATTTATGTTGATAGAAAGACAAGTAAAATCTATAAGCGCGATCCAAAAAATATTATAAAATATCAATGCAACAGACAGGAAGTGTCCCTAATTGAAAAAATGAGAAAACTGGACCCGCCTGATGATGTTGTGGCTGGCTGGGGAAGGTATTCCAATTTTGGCCCAAGCAATATGCAGCGAACAGAGGATAAAAAATTTGTCATATGGGACTTTGGTGGAAGCAGTTCCCGGGTTACTGAAACTCTTTTCGGACAAAAATCGAAAATCAATTAAAATGTATAAATAAAAATTGACTCTGGTGTTGTAGAAGATCTGATAACTATCAGTACGACAACATCGGCAACCGGAAGGAAGCCTTCGAATTCGGCAGCACCACGGACTATGAAACCGATGAACTCAACCGGTATGCGGGCATCGTCAGAAATGGAGGGGAAGCCTTTACACCCCAATACGACGCCGACGGCAACCAGACGCTGGTGAAAACTTCCACCGGCATCTGGACAGTCACCTACAACGCCGAAAACCGGCCCGTGAAATTTGAAAGCGAGGACGGCGGGACAACCGTGGAATGCGCCTACGACTCCATGGGCAGGAGGTTTGAGAAAAAAGTGACGGTCGGAGGGACAACGAACTTCCACGCGCGCTACCTCTACCGTGACTACCTGCAGGTGGCGGAGTGCGACTTGACCGGGGAAACGCCGGTAGTTGTGCGCAGTTACCTCTGGGACCCCTCGGAACCTGAGGCCACGCGCGTCCTGTCCATGACGCGCTGGGAAGCGAACGGGACGCAGGAGAAAGAGCATCTCTACTGCATGCACGACGCGATGAAAAACGTCACCTCCCTCTTCGGGGAAGCGCGCGGACGCCGCGCCCTGTACGAATACCGTCCGTACGGAGGGCTGGTCACGTCGGAAGGCAACATGGCGCAAGAGAACAAATTCCGCTTCTCTAGCGAATACATGGACGACGAGCTCGGCCTCATCTACTACAACTACCGGCATCTCAATCCGCGCGACGGCAGGTGGATCAGCAGGGATCCCATCATGGAACAGGGAGGGTGGAATTTGTTCGCCTTTGTAGGAAATAATGGTATCGTCAATTTTGATTATTTAGGGTTAAAAAAATGTGTCACTTACAATTTTGGGCCCTTGCAATGTCCTGCATCAAAAGGTTCCTTAACAGGAGGCGGTTGGGCTGTTGATTGGTCAACAAGTTCAACATTGGCTATTTGTTTTGATAAATATAAAATATTCGGTGATTTTTCTGTTTCTGGTGAAGTAGGGTTTACCTTAGGTTTTGCAACGCAAAAGACGAAATGGGGATATACTCTTTTTGCTATGCTTGGAGTGAGAGGTTTCTCTGCCATTGCCGGAACTGCTTCAATCGAAGGATCTATAGATCCCAGAACATGTAATACCTCTTTAGAAGTAAAAGCAAATACCAACTTTACATTAGGTCTAGAAGGAGGGGCCATAGGGAGAGTGTTTAAAAATAATAGACTTAAAACAGAAGTAGGAGTTGGTGCTCGCGCGAGTGTTTCAGGAGAAGCAGGAGCAATCGTACAATGTAAAAATTCAGATTGTGAATTTCAATTTTATACGGAAATGAATAATTCTATCTCCTATTCCATATTCGCAAACTTCGGTTGGTTCAATCTGTCCTATGATGATGAAAAAAGACTTGATATACTTAAAAATTTATCAATTGAAAGCACACCTTACAAGTTTGAAATACCAACATTGAAATTAAATTAATTTTTATATTTATTAAGTGCGATGTATATTTTTAATAAATGTACATCGCACTTAATATAAAACAAGAGAAATTATGGATACGATAATTTGTAATAATAGATGGATATCGGGCATTAAACAAATACTAATAGTTGTTTTTCTATTCATTTGTTTTAGTTGTATATTTTTTCCAATAGTTTTCTATTCATTTATTATCGAACTGAAAAACGGAATTACTAGTCACGTTATATTATTAGGAATTATATCACTTTTTTCTTTAGTTATCATAATTTCGACTTTTGGTGTCAGTATGATGCTTATTTTTGGGAAAATATATATTGTCTTAAATAATTTTAAAATTATTGTTAATCAGTATGTGTTTAGAATATGCATAAATTCAAAGCAAATTCCTTTAGCTAGCGATACTCGTATTTTATTGGAAAGTGGTCCTTCTAATTCAAATGCTTACATATTCAGAAATAATGGGAAGGTCCAAATTTTTCAAATAGATCCAGTAGTGTATAGTATTAAAATTCAGAGATTAGATTATACAGACATTATTTTTTCATCGGGAAATTATTCGCGAATATTAAAATTGTTTGACCAGATATGCGGACGATATCCTGAATTGAAGTCAGAAATTGATATAAGTAGTGAAAAACAGTTATTAGTTGAATATAGGAAGAAAATCAATTTCGTAAAAAAGCGAATAATATTGTCACTTTCTATTCTTTGTGTTTTTAGTACGATACTAACGGCCATTCCTTTGTCCGTAGAATATGTGAATTATAAATCTTCCAAGAATTGGGTTGAAATTCGGGGGAGAGTAGAAGAAGTTCAGAAATCCGAAAAACAGGAGCAATTATGCGTGTCATATTATTGGAAAGAAAAAAAATATATACATTCTCATATGAGAAAAAATTTATTGTCAAGATATGGGGAAAATATTACAAAAGAAAATTTTATTCCTGTTCATGTGAATCCAGAAAATCCGAAGCAATACACTTTGGGTAGTCCCAGATTATCAGATATGATAGGAATAATAATTTGTTGTTGTCTGTCTCTGATATTTTCTATATTATTATTTTGTTTCTTCTTAAAAATTAAGAGTGAAAATAATGATAAAATTTAAAATAAATACAGAATATAAAAAATATTTATATACCTTTTCTGGAATTTGGTTGTGGGAAGGGAATACGCTTACGACAGTCTGGCAAGGCCCGTCACGCGGCGCACGGCCCGCCAGGGGAATACCGTCAACGACAGCTTTGCCTGCAACAGCCGGAGCGAACTGACCGCCGCCGCCGCCGTCAGCGCAAGACATACGGCTACAGTTACGACAACATCGGCAACCGGAAAACCGCGCGGGAAGACGCGGAAGAAGCGACCGCTTACACAACCGGCCCGCTCAACCAATACACCGCCATCGAGCGCGGAGAAGAAAGCGTCTTTGAACCGGTTCACGACGCGGACGGCAATCAGACATTGATCAGGACATCCACCGGCATCTGGCAAGTCGCCTACAACGCGGAAAACCGCCCGGTGCGCTTCGTCAATGAAAGCGCCAAAACCGTGGTGGAATGCACCTACGACTACATGGGCAGGCGGCACACCCGCAAAGTGAGCGTCAACGGGACGGTGAGCAGCTACCTGCGCTACATGTACCGTGGCTACCTGCAAATAGCCGCCATAGATGCCGTCAGCGGAGTCTTCCGATGGTTCCTGTTCTGGGACCCGACGCAGCCTGAGGCTGCACGCCCGCTGGCCATCCGCAAAGACGGCACCTGAGTTGGAGCTATGACAAGTGGTGCAATTGGTAGTGCTGGTGCCGGTGTTGGTGCTGCTCCTGGAGCTGTAGTTGGCGCAGGGATAGGTGCGTTAATAGGAGGTGTCACTGGTTGGTGGGTTGGTACGTCAATTGCAGAACATGTATATGATTGGATATTCACAGAATTAGAAAAAGAAGAGTATGAAGTTGTATGTGCAAAAAATTAGTTTTTATTATTTGTAGTAGTATATTAGTTATATAAAAATGATATAATCTGCGCATTGTTTTTTAATGCGCAGATTATACTTATTCGTAAAATTTTATAAAATGAATCGAAAAATAAATAAGTACTATTTTGATATTAATAGTGAAGCAAATTATATTTTTTTTGAATGTAAAAATGGTTTGCATTATATGCTGTCCAATTCAATATGTTCATATATTCCGGAGTTGCCACCGAATGCCCGTGAATATCCAAACAAGTGGAATTCGCAGAAATGGAATAAATGCGGTAAAAAATGGATTTCTTTTTTATGGCAGGGTTTTTCCTGTGAAGATAATAAATGCGTTCCTTCGCATGAGCACTATTCTCATTTACATATTGGTTTTCAGTCCAGTATGGATACCCTTTATTTCATGAATAATGGAGCGGTAATCCACTTTTTCTTAAAGAAAAAAAAGGGGAAAAAAGAGATAGAGGAAATTCGTTTTTATACAAGTCAGCAGGCTGATAGAAATGGAATTCGCATCCAGAATTATCTACATAATTCCTCTTATCAAAATATTCCTATTTATTGGGAAGGGACAGGTGGTCTTTATCCTCTTGAAGGAGGATTTATTGTCACACCAAGTTTTTGTTCCAGCGGAAAGCTTTGCGATATGAAAGCTTATGAACTTAATCATATAGAAAATTCACGCAGTATCGATTTTGTGCAAGGAGTTTTTAGTCTGGCAAAATATCCGGAAGAAAGCCGTGCATTTAGAGAGCTTCCTTCGTATTTCTGCGAACTGGCAGATTCCTCGTTTGACTATAAATCATGGGAGATGGCTATGACAGCGGAATCCATTCCTCTGGAACACAACTGTGTTCATCCGTTTTATAAGAATGACATATGTATAGCTGAATTGGTAATTGTTAATTTGATATGGGGAACTTCTTATTATCCCTATCAAGATTCATATGTACTTTTGTTACGCTACTCTCCATCAGTAGAATCTTGTGTTATTCAACTTGTTGACCTTGTATTGGAAAAATTTCCCAGTATCAGATTAATAGAAAATAAAGAAATTATACGATGATTTTATCTAATTTTGAAAACTATTTTTAAACATCAGAAGGATGATGCGAAACGCTGAAAGCTGTCCTGATGCCAAAAAGAGATAGAAAGCTTAGCCGCGGAGGAAAGCAGCTGTTTCAGGGTATTCTAAAAATGAGATGTCCTATAAAAATTTAGAATGACAATTTGAATTTTTATGGTATTATCATAATTGAAGCTAATGTCAGAAGAGAAGAAGTTTTGTTTTTTGAGTAATTATCGATTTATTAAAATGATATGATGAAAAAATATATTATATACTGTATTATTGTTGTTGTTTCAGTATTTGCTTCTTTTCTGTTTTTTGATAAATATTATAAGATATTTCCTCTTCTAGGAGAGATCGACAATACATATGTCTTTAGCTATGATCCTCCTTTAATAATAGAAAATGTAGAGATTGAGGAATTGTCTAAATTTAATCAAACACTCGCTGATCAGTTTCCCGATCATCATGTCTATGCCTCATACTGAGGAAAAGAATGTACCCTGACCGTAATAATTTTTTATGATTATGATACTGATTTTTCCTATACAGATAGAGAAAGACTGTGGAAACTAATATGTGAATGGCAAGACAGTTTGTGACATAAACAGAATATGGAACAAATTAAATAAAATCTAATATTTTTGATTTTATTTAATTAATACATGAAAACTGTTTAATTTTATAAAAGCTCCTTCTGTTTATCGGAAGGAGCTTTTTTACAGAAATGATAATTACTTTTTTAATATTTATTTTTTGTTGATTTTTATAAAGCTATGTTTCCTGTCAAAGATATTGACCATTGTAAAAATGCTATGAATCTGCTAATAGTTTTGAGAAAATCCTTGACGAAGTAGCAGCAATATTGAAATCCTCAAGCAGGAACTTGATGTCCATGTTTTCATATATAAAGAATACGTTTTTTAGCAAAATATTATACTTTTTCTTGTTTCCGGTTGCATTGTTTCCATCCTGCCGCCAGGGGATGACTACGGTGGCACAGCCTTTGAAACCGGTATTTGTACGCGTAGTTAATCCTCCTCTGGAGTATCCGGAATTTCCTGAATCAAGAGAAAAAATAAAAAAATTGTCACAACAGCAGAGGCAGCAGTTGGCGGGCTATATCGTTCATTCTGCGAATTGGGAGCAAATGACCAGGAAAGAATTTGAATTGATCCGCAGCGGACGGGGCCAGGAAGGTTTGTCTATGGTGCACTGGGATTCAGATAGTTATTTTAACAGGATGACTGTTCCTTATATACGTTCGTCGAGTAAGGATAAAAATATTTTATCCCTTCTTCAGAACAATGAAGACGGAGAAGTTATTTTGAGCAGAGCGAATCTTTTTGAACTGGTAGCGGAAAATTATATAGAACATTATCCTGATGATAAGAACGGATGGGATTTTTTATGGTTTTTTATGAATATGGAGGAAGATGAAATTCCTTTTGGTAGTATAATCAAAGAAACGATTATCAAAAGGAATCTCGATCGATTCTCCTATGGGAAGAAAATACTGGATATGATAGGCGATTCCTCTATCAGAAAGAATGATGGACGCTGCCTTTAGTTTTGGCGGGACTACCTGCAGGTGGCGGAGTGCGACTTGACCGGGGAAACGCCGGCGCTCGTGCGCAGTTACATCTGGGATCCCCCGGAACCAGCGGCTGTGCGCATCCTGGCAGTGACGGCGCCGGGATGCGAACGGGACGCTGAGTGAAGGAACGTTTCTACTGCGTGCACGACGCGATGAGAAACATCACCTCTCTCTTCGGGGTAGCGTATATGGCCGCCGTATTCTGTACGAATACCAGCCGTATGGAGGTCTGATCTCGTCGGAAGGCAATATGGGGGAAGAAAAAGGGTTCCGCTTCTCGAGCGAATACATGGATGGCGAACTGGGGCTGGTTTATCACAGTGCTCATCGGTATCAATTCGTTTGATATCTTTGGAACAGCCTCATTCCTGTTGGAAATCTGCCAACGGGGGTTGGAAAGAGATAGGTATTCATGCAGAGTTAGTTCTGTAAATTTTGTTGAGGAAGTCTTTTGGAATTCAAGCTGCATCCGGTATGTTCCGGGTGCAGTTTTTGTGTAAACGGGTTGAGAAAGACTTGCCGTTATCCGCCTTCCGGGAAGAACGGAAAGCGGGAGCGCAGCCGGAAGAATTAATTTTTTCTTAACAAGAAGAAGAAGGAAGTTAACTACCCAGAATGGAATTTCCGGATATATTGAGGCAATGTTTTTACATTATATTAAACATCGCCGGTCCGTTCCGGGACTCCGTATCTGCCATAGCGGTTTTTCCGTGAAATTTTTTCAAATGAAAAAGAAAAACGGCATAGAATAATATTTTTGTTTCCATATATGTTGGAATGGTTTGAATTTAAATTTCATAAAATATCATGATGGAATCATTGTTGGGTTTTATCTTTTGTCTATTGAGCGGAATATTCTGTTTTTGGCTCTTTTTCAAATGCGTCGACTGGTTTGAAAAAATCTAAAACTGTGCCTGTCTATGTATACATTATTATTTGTGATTAGCTTAATTGTGTTCGGTTATTTGATGTATGTCTTGATCAAACCGGAAAAATTTTAACCAGCAAGATGATGAAAACAGAAATTCTAGGTGTTATTGCGCAAATCGTTCTTATGGTGGCTTTGAGCTATCCTCTGGGGAAATATATTGCCAAGGTTTACAAGAAGGAGAAAACATGGCTTGATTTCATGAAGCCTGTTGAAAGGCTGATGTTCCGCCTGTCCGGGATTAATCCGGAGGAAGAAATGAACTGGAAGCAGTTCCTGCGGGCTTTATTGACCGTAAATCTGTTCTGGTTCGTATGGGGGATGGTTCTTCTGGTCAGCCAGGGGTACCTGCCCCTCAATCCGGACGGCAACGTCGGACAGACGTGCCACCAGGCGTTCAATACATGCATTTCATTCATGGTGAATTGTAACCTCCAGCATTACAGCGGGGAAAGCGGTTTGACCTATTTTACGCAGTTGTTCGTGATTATGCTGTTCCAATTTATTACGGCAGCTACCGGCATGGCCGCAATGGCAGGGATCATGAACGCTCTCAGTAAGAAGACAACTAAAACGATTGGAAACTTCTGGGATTACCTCGTGTTGAGTTCTACCCGCATTTTGCTGCCTCTTTCTCTGGTGGTCGGATTCATCCTGATTACTCAGGGTACGCCGATGGGGTTTGACGGTAAGATGGAAGTGACAACCCTTGAGGGAGTGGAACAAACCATTTCCCAAGGGCCTGCCGCGGCTGTTGTGCCCATTAAACAGCTGGGAACGAATGGCGGCGGTTATTTCGGCGTTAATTCATCCCATCCGCTGGAAAATCCGACTTACCTTTCCAACATGGTCGAATGCTGGTCCATCCTGATTATTCCGATGGCGATGGTTTTGGCCTTTGGTTTTTATCTCAAGCGCAAGAAACTGGGATACAGTATTTACGGCGTGATGTTGCTTGCCTTTTTAATTGGCGTTTGCATTAACGTGTATCAGGAGATGAACGGCAATCCCCGCATAGAAGAGATGGGCATCGTCCAGGAAAGCGGGGCTATGGAAGGTAAGGAAATCCGGCTCGGATCCGCGGCTACAGCTTTGTGGAGCGTCGTTACGACAGTTACGTCAAATGGGTCCGTCAACGGGATGCATGATTCCACCATGCCTCTTTCAGGCATGATTCAGATGTTGAACATGCAGATTAATACGTGGTTTGGCGGCGTCGGGGTAGGGTGGATGAATTATTTCGCCTTCATAATTATAGCCGTGTTCATCAGCGGTCTGATGGTGGGAAGAACCCCCGAATTCCTGTGCAAGAAAGTAGAAGCCCGTGAAATGAAAATCGCTTCCATTGTGGCGTTGCTCCACCCGTTTGTGATTCTCGTCGGAACGGCTCTGGCTTGTTATCTGTTTGTTTACGCGCCGTCGTTTGTGGAAGGCGAAGGAGGGTGGGTCAATAATCCCGGCTTTCATGGATTGAGTGAATTTCTTTACGAGTATACTTCAAGCGCTGCCAATAACGGTTCCGGGTTTGAAGGGCTGGCCGATAATACCTGGTTCTGGAATTACTCATGCGGCATTGTCCTCATTCTGAGCCGTTTCATCCCGATCATCGGCCAGGTTGCCATCGCCGGGCTTCTGGCGGGCAAGAAGTATATTCCCGAGACGTCCGGAACGTTGAAGACGGATTCCGTAACGTTCAGCGCCATGACTTTTGCCGTGATTTTCATTGTTGCGGCTTTGTCCTTCTTCCCTGTCCATGCCTTGAGCACCATTGCCGAACATTTGAGTTTGTAAATACAGGTCAGAACACGTTGATTACCGATAATATATTTATATATTTCTATTCCATTTTCTGGAATTGAAACAAGAAATCTACGATATGAAAAATTCCAATAATACTTCCCTGTTCGAAAGGGAGCAGGTACGGGAAAGCTTGAAGCAGTCATTGATCAAGCTTCATCCGGGAATGATGATGAGGAACCCGATCATGTTTACCGTGGAAATCGCCACGATGATCATGCTTCTGGTAACCGTTTATTCCCTCTTCAGCGACGGACAAGGGGATTTCCTTTATAATTTCCTCGTTTTCGTCATTTTGTTCCTCACCCTTCTGTTCGCCAATTTTGCCGAAGCGATTGCGGAGGCCCGGGGAAAGGCGCAGGCCGACAGCCTGCGCAGGACGCGTGAGGAAACGCCGGCCAAGTTGATTGTCGATGGCACGGTTACCGTCATCAATAGTTCCCAGTTGAAAAAAGGGGATTATTTCGAATGTGTCGCGGGAGATATCATTCCCGCCGACGGGGAGGTTGTCGAAGGGCTGGCTTCCATTGACGAAAGCGCTATTACGGGGGAATCCGCTCCGGTTATCCGTGAGTCCGGCGGGGATAAGAGTTCCGTGACGGGCGGCACCAAAGTTCTGTCAGACCGTATCAAGGTGCTTGTCACCGCGCGTCCCGGAGAGAGTTTCCTTGATAAGATGATTGCTCTGGTTGAAGGCGCTTTCCGGCAGAAAACCCCTAACGAGATAGCGTTAACCATTTTGTTGGCTGTCTTTACCCTGGTTTTCCTTGTCGTCTGCATTACCTTAAAGCCGGCAGCCGATTATTCCGGAACGGAAATCAGCATTGCCGCCCTGATTTCCCTGTTCGTATGTCTCATTCCTACGACTATCGGCGGATTGCTTTCTGCGATCGGCATTGCCGGAATGAATCGTGCCTTGAGGGCCAATGTTATTACGAAGTCAGGGAAGGCTGTGGAGACGGCCGGGGACATCAGCACCCTCCTGCTTGATAAAACGGGTACGATTACGATTGGCAATCGGAAAGCGACGGGATTTTTCCCTGTCCAGGGTTTTGACAAGCAGGCTTTTGTTGAAGCCTGTCTGATGTCTTCCGTTTCAGACGATACTCCGGAAGGGAAATCGATTATCGAGCTTGGACATGAATACGGCGTCCATATGCGCAACCTTCATACGGAGGGGGCCCGCATGATTCAGTTCACGGCGGAGACGAAGTGTTCGGGCATTAATCTGAGCGATGGAACCGAAATCCGGAAAGGGGCTTTTGACACCATCCGCAAGATTGCCGAGGAAGCGGGAAATCCATTCCCCAAAGAAGCCGAGGAAATCATTGAAAGAGTGGCGGGCAATGGCGGCACCCCTCTTGTCGTCTGCATCAACAGGAAGGTTGTCGGCGTTATTGAGTTGCAGGATATCATCAAGCCGGGCATAGAAGAGCGCTTCGAACGCCTGCGCAAGATGGGAGTAAAGACGGTAATGGTGACGGGGGATAATCCGAGTACGGCCAGGTATATCGCTGAAAAAGCAGGCGTTGATGATTTCATCGCGGAAGCCAAGCCCGAAGATAAGTTGAGTTATATCAGGAAGGAGCAGGCTTCCGGCAAACTGGTTGCCATGATGGGGGACGGGACGAATGACGCTCCGGCTCTGGCGCAGGCCGATGTCGGCGTAGCCATGAACAGCGGAACCCAGGCCGCCAAGGAGGCCGGCAATATGGTTGACCTTGATAATGACCCCACCAAATTGATTGAGGTTGTAGAAATAGGCAAGCAGCTGCTGATGACGCGCGGCACGTTGACGACGTTTTCCATTGCCAATGACGTCGCCAAGTACTTCGCGATTGTGCCTGCGCTGTTCATGATTGCGATTCCAGAACTTGCTGCGCTGAATATCATGCATCTGCATAGTCCGGAAAGTGCCATCCTGTCTGCGATTATTTTCAATGCAATCATTATCCCCATCCTGATTCCTCTGGCCTTGAGGGGCGTGGCGTACAAGCCCATTGGAGCCAGCGCTCTGCTGCTTCGCAACATCCTGATTTACGGAGTGGGCGGTCTGATTGCTCCCTTCATCGGAATCAAACTGATTGATATGGCTGTCGGCCTGTTTTTTTAACTGAAATAAATATATTGTTATGAGAAATTTAGTGAAATCATTGCGTCTTACACTTGTCTTTTGCGTCTTTTTCTCCATATGCTACATCCTAGTGCTGTGGATATTCGGATTGATTGCCGGCCCTGGCGGAGGAAATGCGGAAACCCTGGTTTTGAACGGGCGCGTGGTAGGCGCCGCCAATGTCGGGCAGCAATTCACGAAGGATATTTATTTCTGGGGCCGTCCGTCCCATGCGGGCGACGGTTATGACGCGTCCAGTTCATCCGGCAGCAATAAGGGGCCGACCAACGAAGAATACCTGGCCGACGTGAATATTCGGATAGATTCGTTCTTGAAGAAACATCCTTATTTGGAACGGAAGGATGTCCCTTCCGAAATGGTTACGGCCAGCGCTTCCGGCCTGGATCCGCATATCACTCCGGAGAGCGCCTATGTGCAGGTGAAGCGCGTTGCCAAGGCCCGCGGCATGGAGGAGGGGGCGGTGAGGTCTCTTGTCGATCAGGCCGTGGAAAAACCGCTGCTGGGCATGTTTGGCACGGAGAAGGTCAATGTGCTTAAGTTGAATATTGCTCTTGAGAAGGCTGATCCTTCAGGGAAGCATTAATTTCCTGATTGTTTAGGGCGGCAATGGCGATTCCGGATTTGGTGATAAATTGCCGCCTTGAAAAAATGAAATCAATTGCGGGCTTCATGTCATGGTAACGCCCGCAATTGATTTTCATTTTCAAAAGATTCTGTAAAATCAACAAGATGTTTTTAACCGCAGGAGCCGGGTGAATTTAATATGATTGACGGAAGTAACGGAGCAGAGCACTTTCTTGACCTGATACGGCGTTCTCGAAGGGGAAAGTTCAAGATTTACATTGGTATGATGGCCGGAGTAGGCAAGACGTACCGCATGCTGCAGGAAGCCCATGAATTGCTGAATAACGGCATTGATGTCAGAATCGGTTACGTTGAAACCCACGGGCGGCCCGGGACTGAAGCCATGCTCCGGGGGGTGCCCGTCATCCCGCGTAAAGTGGTTTTTTACAAAGGCAGGGAGATTGAAGAAATGGACCTGGACGCGATTCTTCAAGCCCGGCCCGAGTTGGTTATTGTTGACGAACTGGCTCATACCAATGTGGAAGGGAGCCGCCATCGCAAGAGATGGGAAGACGTGATGGAGCTGCTTGACGCCAATATTAATGTGATTTCCGCGATTAATATCCAGCACATCGAAAGCCTGAGCGGCGAAGTGAAGGAGATTACGGGGATTGAGATGAAGGAACGGGTTCCCGACAGGATTTTGCAGGAGGCGGACGAAGTGGTGAATATCGACCTGACGTCCGAGGAATTGATCGGCCGCCTCAAGGCCGGCAAGATTTACCGGCCTGAAAAAATCCAGATTGCCCTGGATAATTTTTTCAGAACGGAAAATATTCTTCAGCTGCGTGAACTGGCATTGAAGGAAGTTGCTTTCCGAGTGGAGAAAAAAGTGGAAACGGAAGTATTCCCGGCAGTTTCTTCCGCCAGAAGGGAAAAGATTCTGGCCTGCATCAGCAGCAATGAACAGACGCCCCGGCGCATCATCCGAAAAGCATACCGGATTTCCTCGCGTTACAGTACGTCGTTTATCGCCCTTTACGTCCAGACGCCAAGGGAGTCCCCCGACCGCATCAATCTGGCGTCCCAGCGCCATTTGCTTAATCATTTCAAGCTGGTGGCCGAACTGGGAGGGACGGTGAAGCAGGTGAGTGCGGAAGACATACCCCAGGCGATCATCGCAACGTGCAGGGAATATCATATTACGGCTATTTGCATGGGGCATCCCGCATTCAAAATGCCCGGAGCCATGTTCAAGATACTGGGATATAAACAATTTCTGCGTGTCTTGTCGGAGATGAAGATAGATTTAATCATCATTGCATAAAAAACAGCGGTAAATTTGAAAATAAGGCCGGAGCCGGCTCTTTTCACAGGAAGCAGGCGATGAGATTATCATGCTTGTCTTCCCTGAGCGGAACGGATTGTTGCCGGCAGTTTCCATTATAGCCTCCCCGGGGGCGTTTTCCGTTACCATTCCCGGGCGGGGCGGCCCCTTTTATTTTTTTCCGTCTGGTTGTCTGAAAAACAGTCCAATGTTCCGGTCCGCCGCATCTCCGGCAGCACCTTTGTTGAAAAAGAATGTAGAATTCCCGGAGGAGCAGCATTCTTAAAAGTGAAACGATAACGTTCTGTCTTCCATAGAGGAGCGGCGGTTATCATAAACAGAAGGAACAGTTATGAGCATCAATTTGCAAAAAGTCATTATCGCCGTATGTGCGGCCGCAACGGTCAGTGCGGGATTCGCAGCCCGCACCGAGGGGGCCAAACTGCACCGATTCAGCACTACTATCGAAAAAGAGAGGCCGCAGTTGAATGAAGAAACGAAACGGTTAATTGCTTCCTATCGCCGGGACCCGTCCGAGGCTAATCGGTCGGCTTTGAGGAAACAGGTAGGGATTAATTACGACAAGGTCCTTGACCGAAAAAAGGCGAAGCTTGAAGAATTGAAACGAACGGCCCGGCATGCGTCCAAGATACAGGAAATGCAGGAGATCGTGGATGAAATGGTTCAAAACAGGGAAGCGCGCATCGACCAAAGCATGCGGCGTTTCAGTGATCCGCGATTCAGACCAGGTGCCCGCAATGCAGATGGCGGGTATTTGCCGGTGCTCGGAGCTTCCTGGAATGTATCAATTGCATATACTCCGGTTACCAATGAGGATTATGCCCAATTCCTGAAGGCAACGGGAAGGAAGGCTCCTAAGGATTGGGATAATGGCGCCATGCCTGCCGGCAAAGGGAGGCATCCCGTGGTGAATGTTTCCTATGACGACGCTTCTGCCTATTGCCAATGGTTGTCGCTCCAGGATGGGAAAGCCGTTTACCGCCTGCCGACTGAAGAGGAGTGGGAGTTTGCCGCCGGGCATATGCCCAAGGATGCGGATTTTAATTGCGGCGAGAGAAACGGGACATCTCCCGTGGACGCCCATGCCGCGACATCCGGCGCCTGCGGAGCGATTGATATGTGGGGCAATTGCTGGGAATGGACTTCTTCTTCAGTTGAAGTTTCCAAGGCCGTGGCACACGGTAAAACGGTCATGGCGGTGAAGGGCGGTTCCTGGCGTTCGCCGCGGACGAGCTGCAGGACTGAGCGGAAAGGAGAAGGAAGGGAATCTTCTTTCGCTTTCAGTGATGTCGGTTTCCGGGTCGTCCGCGAAGGTTGAGGGGGGATTCCATGCGTTTCAGTTTCTTACAGGCAATAGAATCTGGCTGGCAGACCTGATGGAAATTCCGGCCGAATTGGTAGATTTCCCTAGGGAACTGCATTCTTGAAAAGTGAAACGATACCGTTTCAGAAAAAATATCAACCCTCATTGATTATCATGAACAAGCTCATCATTCCTGCAATTATTGGAATATTCGGTCTGGCTCCCGGTACGGTTACTGCCAACGCGGCGGAATCAACAACAGCCTCCTTTTCTGTTCAAATACTGAAAAAGAAACCGAAGGCGTTGAAGTACGGCCTGAAACACGGCCTCAAGAAAGGTTTGAAACACGGTCTGAAAAAAGGCAGGATAAACGGCGGTAAAAAATAGTCGCCGTCATCTTATCTGCTGCCGGGCCTGCAGCCCGGCAGAGTTTTCCCATCAATAAGGACGTTTTATCACCTGTAGTGCGGAAACATATCTGACTTCCGTACAGCTTTGATACATTGCCCATCATGTCTTAAAAAGTCAACATATTGAGAAGAAAGGCGTTTTATGGTAAAATGGTTGTTGTGCGGAGCCGCCATGATTTCCGGCATCGTGATCGCGGCTGAGCCGGAAAATCGTTCATTCCAATTTGGAAATTTTGAGGTGATTGCTGTTCAGGATGCTCTTTCAGCGATGCGGTTCAAATTATTCCCGGGTATGCTGGAAGAGGAGTTCCTCCGCTTAACCGGAGGCGGGAGGGTTCCTTCTTCCGTGAATGTTTTCCTGTTGAAACGCGGCGACGGAAAAATCATTCTGGTGGACGCAGGGAACGGAGGAAAACGGGGCGGGATGCTCCGTAAACTTGAACAGAGCGGCGTTTTTCCGGAGAGCGTCGATTTCATTTTACTCACCCATATGCACGGCGACCACATCGGAGGATTGCTTGGGAAACATGGCGAAGCCGTTTTTTCCAGAGCCCTCGTCTATGTTTCCATGCCGGAATGGGAATTTTGGCAAAATGGTACGGCCGGACCACAGGGAAAACAGGTCCGGAAGGTGTTGCATGCTTACGGCAGCCGGGTGAGAACATTCCGGTTTGGAGAAGAAGTTCTGCCCGGCATCAAGGCTCTTGACGCTTCCGGGCATACACCCGGGCATACCGTTTTTGAGACTGATTCCCTGCTGATTGTCGGAGATTTGCTTCATGCTGCCGCGCTCCAGATTCCGCGTCCGGAGGTTTGCACGATTTACGATATGAATCCGTCCGGAGCGGTTCAGGCCCGGCGGCGCTTTTATGAGTTTGCGGCTTCTTCCCCGAAGCCGGTCGCCGGAATGCACCTGCCGTATCCCGGAATCGGCCGGATAGGAAGGAGTGCGGCGGGATATGTCTATCTGCCCGGAAAATGAGAAAGGATAAAAAAGACACGGTACAATGACGCAAGCAGAAACAGCATGCCCGGATGTCTGGGGAAGCCATTTCCTTGAATACCGGGGAAGGCTTCTTGCCCTGGCCCGGAGGAATTTGAATCCGGTTCTTGCCCGGCGCGTTTCGGCGGAAGATGTGGTTCAGGAGGCTCTGCTGGCAGCCTGCGGGAAAATGGCTTTTTTTGAAAACAATCTGGAGATTCCTGTCTATTTCAAACTGCGGATGATTCTGTTCCAGACCCTTACGGCTATGGAAAGGAAGCATCTGCAATGCCTCAAGAGAGACGCCTGCAGGGAAGTGAATGTGACGGATGACAGCGTGGGGTCCGCTGCCCGGTTGGATTGGAACCGGTTTGCAGATACTGTGACCGGGCCTCTTACCCGTGCCGTCAGGGCGGATCGTTATACATTGCTCCGGAAAGCGGTCGAGGCGCTGCCCGAAAACGATCGGCAGATTCTTGAACTCCGCCATTTTGACGACATGTCCAATGCGGATTGTGCCGAAGTCCTGCATATTGGGCCGAAAGCCGCAAGCATCCGCTATGTGCGGGCGCTGCAGCGGCTTCGGAAGCAGCTGATGGAGTTAACCGAGTTTCAGCCATGAAGGGGAAGATTTCTCTGGAAGATCTGGTTGAACAATTCCTGGATCAGTGCCGTTCCGGCAATGTTCCCGATATTCAGGATTTTGCCGGGGCGCATCCGGAGTTTGCTTCCGAGTTGCTGGCTCTTCTTCCGCTTGTGATGGAGATGGAAGATTGGAGCGTTGAAAAAAAACAGGGAATTATGCCTCCGGTTCACGATTTTCCCGATTTGGAGGGGGACGATTACCGGCTGATTCGGAGACTAGGCAGCGGCGGTATGGGGGTGGTATTTGAAGCGCTGCAATTGTCCCTCAACCGGAAAGTGGCCCTCAAGCTGTTGTCTCCGTTGCTGCTGCAGGATGCCGCCCAACGCAGCCTGTTTGAGCATGAGGCGCATGTGATTGCCAGGCTTCATCATCCCAATATTGTCAGAATTTTCAGTGCCGCGTGCCGTCCGGGATGTTGTTATTATGCGATGGAGTTGATAGAAGGCAAGAGTCTGGACGGATGTGAATTCAGTAATCCGTATGAGATAGCCCGCATTGGCCTCCAGGCCGCCAGGGCGATTGCGTACGCCCACCGCTGCGGCATTCTGCACCGCGATATCAAACCGGCGAACCTGTTGCTGGATGAAGCGGGGGAAGTACACGTCAGCGATTTTGGACTTGCTTTTCTGCTTCAGGGGAGAAATGAAGTTATTGAGAAGGAAGGAGCTCAGAGCGGAACGCTGCGGTATATGTCCCCGGAGCGGCTGGTGCATGGAGTCAATACCTTTTCCAGCGATCAGTATGCGTTTGGGGTGACGCTTTATGAGCTTGTTGCAAAATCCCCGCCGTTTCCGGGGCTAGCTCCTGAAGAATTGATGGAACGGATTTGCAGGGAACCGGTTCCGCCGTTGAAGTGCAGCGAACCCGACTTGGCCGCGATTATTAACAAGTGCGTCAGTTTCCGCCCGGAGTCGCGCTATCGAAGCATGGACGAACTTTCTGAAGATTTGCTGCATTTTTTGAATCATGAACCGGTCGGGGCCTCCTCCCCGTCTCCGGCCAGGCGGTTGCAGCTGTGGATGAAACGTAAACCGGCTGTTGCCGTATTGTCTTTGGCTGCGGCCCTGTGTGCGGCCGCTTTCGTTGTCGCGTTGGGCGCCGGTTATCTGCAGACGGCGTCTGCGCTGAAACTGGCGGAAAACAATGCCGCAGTTGCCGATGCGGCTTTGTCACAAGTGTTCACCCGTATTGCGGAGCAGCCCCCTTCACAGAAAAATACGCAGCTGCTTTCAGCTTTGCTGCCCTATTACAGGATGATCGCCAGAGGAAAAAATCTGCCGGAGTCAAAGGTTTGCGAGGCCAATGCCGTCATCGGGGAATGCGCACTGCGCACCGGGAGTTATGCTCTTGCGGAAGAAGCGTTCCGCAACATGATGAAATTCAGGAAAGACGCTTTTCCCGTCAACCAGTTGGCGACGGCTTTGAAAAAACAGGGTAAAGATAAAGAGGCAACGGAACTTTTCCGGCAGGTGGCCGACCGCTTTGCGATGTCGGAGCGGGCGGAGGATCGGTTTGAAACGATCCGCGCGTTGCTGGCTTTGTCCGGTTCTCCGGAGAGTGTTGAGCGTTCCCGGGCGTTCGGAATGTTGGAAACATTGTTGGAGGATGATCCTGACCATCCTGAATACCGTTTTCAATACGCACAGCTTTTGGCCGGAAATCCCCGCCTTTTCCGGGAGAGACGCATTCCCGGCATTGAACCGAATGCAGCCGTGCTGCTCCTCCAGCTTGCCGACGCCCATCCGGAACGGCCGGAATACGGCCTGGCGCTGGTAGAGCTGATGCTGAAGAAACTCCGGTATGCCAGGAATTTCCGGGAACATAACCAGAGGGAGCTTGCCGATACGGTGAATCTTTCCGAAAGGCTTTTCGGGCGTTGGCCGAATGATCCGCAGATTATTTCCGGCATGGTCCGGCTGCATGCACGGTATATTGGGGCCCTGCGACGCGAAGGAAAAGATGCCTGGGCCCGAAGGGAAAGCGACCGCCTGCAGGGCATCCTGGAAGTTCTTTTTTACAATCCCGAGATTTCCGATGCCGTGAAAGAAAGCCTGATCCGCCTCCAGCTTCAACGTTTGAAACTGTTACGGCATGACGGCCGGAGTTATGAAGGAGCGGAGCTGCGGAAAAAAATCAGCCGGGAGCTGGGCTTTTACCACGGGCCGATGCTCCGGGTGTTTCGGGAGGAGTTGGAGAAAGTCGGGTCGGATGATGAATCCTCCGTCGGGAAAAGTGAAGATTCCATTATTTTTGAACGCACCAAGCAAGGTTTGTAAATTGTCCGCTTACCGGCACTCAGCAATTTGTTGTGTGAGGGGGAAAGGAAAGTGTCCCGTTCCGAGCGGCGCTGTTGCAGAAGAAGGCGGGTATTTTCCTCCGTTGCAGGCGGAGTGTCAGATGCGTTCCTGGTGCATCTTTGTTTTCCGAGCCAGCTTTTTGTTCCAAGGCGCTTTCTGAGATAAATTGCTGTATTCCCTTGTTGATTCCGTTTTTACGGATTGTCTGAAAAACATTTCCTTCTGAAAGCATTCTGCCGGAAGAAGGGGATGTGTTGTTGCGTGAAGCGAGTAGCCTCCATTTGCCCCTCCCGGCAGCAGGCCCAGGCGTCAGCACCTTCTTCAAATTTTTTGTTTCAGGAAGGAATCCATCCATTCCGGGTTCACCTGTGGCAGAGGTTCGCCTTTGTCATATGCCTCGCAGCACTGGCCGATATACTCCATTTTGATTTTGGAGTATTTCAGTTCCCGAATGCGCGTTTTCATGGCCTGATGCCCTTCCTGCAACATGCGGTAACGTTTGCGCAATGTCGAATTACCTTGGCGAACCAGGTGAAAAAAGCGTTTGATTTCCTTGAGTTTCAATCCAGAATGCTTAAAGCAAACCAGCTCCGGCAGTTCTTCCATTTCCTTGCGGTGGAAGACACGGCATCTCGCCCCGTTTCTCGGGATGTCCAGGATTCCTTCTTCTTCAAAAAAACGCAGATTGGACGGCGTGGTGCCTGTCAATTCCGAGACTTCCGAAAAGGAAAGGCACATGTCTTTCTGTTCTCCAAGTTCTGATGCGTCTTGCATGAAGACACGACGGCTTTTTCTTAGGCTGCGGGAAACGACAATTTCCGTGTATGGGCGGGAAAGCCGGTTATTATTGCCTTTTTAAGGTACGTGGCATTCATTTTCTCAAACTGCATGCGGCTTTCCGTTTTTTTCTGGAGTTTCCAGCAGCGCTGTTCCGGTTCCGGTGTATTTTTCATATTCCTTTACATCAAAGGTTCCGGGGGATATGGTCCCCGCGTTTTTCAGCAAGGCAATGATTCTTTTCAACTGTGATTACAGTGAAGGCGCCCATGCGGATATTCTCCGCAGAATGGCGGAAACGAATATGGAGCAGACTGCCGGTTACGGGGAGGACCCCTATTGCGACCAGGCCCGGAAGCTGATTGCCGGCTTGTGCGGCAGAACGGATCTGGATATCCATTTCCTTATCGGCGGG
>OLZQ01000473.1_pt1 | contig 22330 bp, 17 predicted proteins | sample 1644511 | NCBI WGS metagenome assembly OLZQ01 (sample SAMEA103958132, study PRJEB25191) | human gut metagenome | biome: human-associated habitat [ENVO:00009003]; feature: intestine environment [ENVO:2100002]; material: feces | place: Germany | collected 2013/2015 | reverse complement strand
TTGTGAAATCACAATTTATTCTTGTAGCCTGCCGCTGATACCGTCTGGATTGTGCATTCCCTTTCTTTTTGTTCCCTTTAATTAGCCATGAACTGTTTCATACCCTGGCTTTTGGAAGCAGGGTTGTCCTGACCGTAACCTTCCAGAAGGTTGATAACGCCCCAGATACCAAGACCTGCGCCCAGGGCCACTACGAGAGTCTGCAAAACACCAACTGCGCTGTTGAAAAATTCCATAAAATAATCCTCCTAAAAAATGTTTTTGATTTTGGGTTAAGTTGTTGCGTCAATCTCGTACACATCGAAGGTGTCCGTGGGTTTTACCACGGCACGCTGCTTCTTCATGTACCGTTCCATGTCAAAGACATTTTTAGGGTCGGCGTCGGCCGTGTATCTGTAATTCGGGTGCCGGGTGAGGTCGTACTTGTCCGAAAGGAACGGGCGCACGCCCCGCAGCATGAAGATACACTTGCCGCCGTCCATCACTGCCAATTCGTCCTGGGTCATCAACTCCTTTCCTAATTTCTGATAACTGAGGCCGTGGGAAACCTGGCTGCCCCGGTTTTCGGACTGGTTATAGAGATCAATGGTCTCTTTCCCCAGCAGCTCCGAAATTTCCTTGAGGGTGGATTTCTCCTTGCCTCCCAAAAACAAGGTGCTGTCACAGTTACCGACGATGGTATCCGCCGCATCCTTGTAGATGGTCTTTAACTGGCTCTGCGACTGCAAAATAATAGAAGCCGATATCTCACGGCTTCGGATGGTGGCGATCAGCTTATCGAAGTTCGGTATCTGGCCGATGTTCGCAAACTCGTCCAGAATCAGACGGACATGGACAGGCAGCCGTCCGCCGTAGAAGTCATCCGCCTTGTCGCAGAGCAGATTGAAAAGCTGACTATACATGAGGGCGGCCACGAAATTGAAAGTGCTGTCCGTATCTGACAGGATCACAAACAGCGCCGTCTTTTGGTCGCCCAGGGTATCCAGTTCCAGTTCGTCATATTCCATCAGGTCCCGCAGCTCCTTGATATCGAAGGGAGCAAGCCGGGCACCGCAGGAAATGAGGATGGATTTTAAGGTCTTGCCCGCCGCCATCTTGAATTTGCGGTACTGCTTGACGGCAAAGTGGTCCGGCTCCCGTTCCTCCAACTGAGAAAAGAGCAGGTCCACCGGGCTTTGATAAGTCTCGTCATCTTCTCTGGCTTCACTGGCATTGATAAGGTCCAGAAGTGTGATGAAGTTCTTTTCTTCCTCCGTGGCCTCGTACCAGATGTAGCCGATCAGTGCGGAATAATAGAGGCGTTCCGCTTTGACCCAGAAATCTTCCGAAGATTTTTCTCCTTCTCCCTTCGTGTTCATAATCAGTGCGTTCACCAGCTTTAAGATATCTTTCTCTGACCGAATGTAAGCCAGTGGATTGTATTTCATGGATTTTCGGAAGTTTATCAGGTTGAGGCATTTGATACGGTATTTCTTCCGTTCCAGGAAAGTGCCGATCTCCGGCAGCAAGGTTCCTTTCGGATCAGTGCAGACATAGGACGAATGAGCTTGCAGCAGCGACGGCTTACAGAAAAACCGCGTCTTGCCGCTGCCGGAACCGCCGATCACCAGAATGTTTTTATTTCTGGCATACTTCGGCTGCTTTGGACGGCTCGCCATTGTGATCCGTTCCGTCTGCGTCATGGGGATGTTTTGGAAAAAGTCCTTGTCCATGTAGGGAGCAATATCCGCTGCCGTACCCCAGCGGGCAGAACCATACTCGATTCCGTGGCGGTATTTCTTGGCGTTTTTGCCTTTCAGGTAGACCGCCATGCGAAGGACCACCGCACCGGCTATACCGATCAGAAGGTCCGTTGGCTGGAAACTGAGCCACGGGGAGGAAAATGCTGCCGTGAAGCCGTCCCCGATAGAAAGCAGCTTGCCGGAGAGGTCAGCACCGGGCGCAAGCCGGAAAGCCTGTGCCAGCTTATCGAAGGGATACACGAACAGAAGATACGGAAGGTTCAGCAAAAACAGTTTTTTCATATTCATCTCTGCACGCTCCGATCTTTGACCTTTACTTTCTCCCGGTCAATGGTGCGGTGTTCCGTTTTCTCTGCCGCCTGTTCCTTCGCCTGGGTCAGCCGCTCCCGGATGGAGGGCTTTTCCTCACGGCTCATTTTGCGGCTGGCAAACTCCTGAAATGCCGCTGTGATGGCGTCTGCATCCCGGCTTTTGAAAAAGACCAGGTAACGGGGCTGCTCTGCGGCGGTGTCCTTCTTCAAGGCAAAATCCACATGGTATTTCTTCGCCACACGGGAGAAAGCCTTGATATTCTTGTCACTGATCTCGATATTGGCAAGACCGGCGTTCTGGCTGGCAAGTTGTTTAAGACTCTGCCTGCCGCGGTAGATTTTGGGCTTCTGGCTTTTCTGGATTTCCTCCAGGAACTTTTTGACGGCCTTTTCAAAGACCTGCTCACTTAGCTTGGCTCCGTCAACAATGAGCGTCACGGCGCCCCGCGTTACTTCCTCCTGCATTTAGCCTCGCCCCCTTTGCCCGTCCCCGTACATATCGTGCTGCACCAGGGAAGAATAATAGCTGTTGATGGTGGTCGGGGCGTTATACAACGCCGCCAGAAGGTATTTCTTGATATTGCGGACATAGGTGGTGTTGTCCTTCATGCAGTCCATAACATACTGAACATGGGAGCTGTCCAGCTTCATAAACCGGGACTTTACCACCTCCGCCGGATAATCGTCTCCGGCAATGCGGATGACTTTGCGGGCAGAACATACGGTATCCACGATCAGGTCAACGATCTCGTCAAGCTGCTCACGGTCGATATGGCTGTCCTGCACCAGATAGCTGTACTCGATGTTATCCAAAATCACTTCACGATAACATTCTCTGGCTCCCATCCGATCCGTTCCCATCCTTGCCCCTGCGGGGGTAAGGGGATTTGATTGGATAGGATTTGATATCTCCGTACTTGATAAATCAGTCTTTGGTTGATTAGTATTTAATTGTGCGGGGTTTTCCGTACACGGTTCCGCCGTATCCGGGATACCCATATCCGGGTTTTCCGTATATGGCTTTGCCGTACCCGGTAAAGACGTACCTGGGCTTGACGGCGGCTCGCACTGAGGCATTTCGTAAATGACATACTCGGTATCCGTGATCTTGCCTTTTTCATCCCGAAGCTGGGTGCGCCGGATATACCCGTGGGTTTCCAGCTCCTTCAACGCCGCACCGATGCTGTCCACACCTTCCCGACAGATCGCCGCAAGACCTCTGGTGGTGTAATTCCACTCGTCAGGGAGTGACAGCATCATGGACAGCAGCCCTTTGGATTTCAGTGTCAGAGTCCGATCTTTCAAGTGATGGTTCGACATGACCGTATAATCACGGGTCTTTTCAATACGAAAAACAGCCATCTTCGCACCTCCTTCCTGTGAAAATAAAAAGTGTTGATTTTGAGCGGTTTATCCGTCTGTATGCCTCCGTTTTCTCCCGCATGGGAAAACATCCACGCCCTGTTCAGAACGCAAGCCACGGAGGAAGAAACAGAAGATTTTCCGCTGATTTTGATACATTTTGGGGGCGGCTACCTCTCACGGTCTTTATGGTCATAGTGGAGGTCGCCGGAAAGCACCTTCGCATGGTTACGGATTTTGATATGTCCCTTTTCCTGTTTTTCCAAAGCCTTGCTGTATCCGGTGTCGGTCAGGAACAGACGCATTTTCTCACCCTTCCAGCCAACAGGCGAGTCATGGGTAAGAACATCAAAGACGATCATGTGTCTGGTTGCCGGATCGAAACGCTCCAAAGCCATAATGTCATGGCCGGATAACTTCTGCGCCCCGGATCGCTGCCTGGCTTCTGCCAGCATTTCCCCGATGGTGCGGGCTTTCTCCGGCAGACGGTATTCGGCCTGCACCTTGCGGATCAAATCCATGCACTCCTGATCCGATAGGGTGCGGAGCTTGTCCAGAAGGCTTTCCGCCGTTTCTTTCGTTGCCGGGTTCGGCGCATAGCGCCATGTCATGTAAATCTCATTCAGGGCAGCGTTCTGATTGGTACTTTCAATCTGAAACACCATCCTCATTTCTGCTTCTGTCAGTTTCATTGCCAGCCTCCTTCAAAATGGGTATAAAAAAACGCCATAGGTTTTTTGAGCCTACGGCGTTTCTTGCGATATTCACAGTTCTAAACTTTCCAGCCACTCGTCAAAAGATTTCTTGGAAACGCGGATTGCATTTCCTATGCGGACAATCCTGAACTCCTCCTGCTTGACGAGCTGATATGCGGTTGTGCGGCCAATGTTTAGCATGGCTGCAATTTGTTCCACGGTGTATGTGCGCGGTTCCGGCAGTGACTTTTTCTCTTTCTTGTCCATAGTAACCTCCATGTATTTGCCTTGTCATTTTGACTAAGGGAGTGGAGAATGGCAGTAGCAATCAGTTTTGGCTGGGTGTCCTCTTGCTAAGAATTTGCTAATAGGACCACCCAACGGACACATAAAACTGCGTCAGAATAGGTGTTTTGCACCATAAAGTTCGTTTACTACAAGTCATTCTGCGTAAGGGATGATATTGGAAGTTACATCCGAACCGTGTATCACATGGTAAGCCATACTCCTAAGGGGCAGTTGAGGGTTCGATTCCCCCAGGGGGTGCCATGAAAAAAGCAGCCGCCGGGCTGCTTTTTTCAAATGAAGCGCGCCTGCGGTGCATGAAAAATGAAGTATGGCTTCGCCATATGAAGTTTGGCGGCATTACGCCGAAAGTCTGTCATGCGCTTCACTTCATACGGGCGTAAGCGAGTGCTTCATGGCAGCGAAGCTGTCGTTTCATGTTTGCGGGGCAAACGCTTCATTATTACAATATAAATGCTTTGCTGTAATTGAGCAGGTATTGATGCGGATATTCCAATTATAATAGAAGTCAGAGGACAATCTTTTTTGTGTCTCTGTCATCATTTGGCAAGTTAGTCTAAAAACGGCACTTTTGCCAAGCCGCCGGGCTGCTTTTTTCAAATGAAGCGCACCTGCGGTGCATGAAGAATGAAGTATGGCTTCGCCATATGAAGTTTGACGGCATTACGCCGAAAGTCTGTCATGCGCGTCACTTCATACGAGCGTCAGCGAGTACTTCATGGCAGCGAAGCTGCCGTTTCATGTTTGCGATGCAAACGCTTCATTCAAATCAATTTACAGTCAATTTGCAAAATCCCCCGCACGGCAAATTTCCGCGCGGGGGACATTTTTTATTTTCCGCTCTCGCCGTAGTTCGAGAGCACGCGGGCGGACGGGTCGTTGACATCGCAGCCCGCCCAGGTCTTGTTGGGCATCCAGAAACCGACAATCATCTCGGATTTATCGGGATAGTACTTTTCAAATATCTCGCGGTAGAGCAGGGATTCTTTCGTGAACGGCTTTGCGTGGGTGTATTTTTCGCACTTCTCCTTGAATTCCTCTTCGGTGTAGAGCCCCTCGGCGTATTCCTTGAGGTAGTCGACCATCGAGTGACCGACTGCGTCGGAGAACGCTGCCTTTTCGCGGAAAAGTATATCGTGGGGCAGATAATCGCCCTCGAACGCGTGGCGGAGCAGATATTTGCCCTTGCCGTAGGTGTTCATTTTTTTAGCGGGGTCGACGGACATGACATATTTTACAAAGTCGAGATCGCCGAACGGCACGCGCGCTTCAAGCGAGTTTACAGAGATGCAGCGGTCGGCGCGCAGAACGTCGTACATGTGCAGTTCTCTTATTCTCTTCTGCGACTCCTTCTGGAACTCCTCCGCGCTCGGCGCAAAGTCGGTGTATTTGTAGCCGAACAGCTCGTCGGAGATCTCGCCCGTCAGAAGAACTCTGATATCCGTGTTCTCGTGTATCCATTTGCACAGCAGGTACATGCCCATGCTCGCGCGGATAGTTGTGATATCAAATGTGCCGAGCATACGGATGACACCCTCGAGCGAGTCTATGACCTGCTCTTTTGTCATGATGACCTCGGTGTGGTCGCTGCCGATGTAGTCGGCGACTTCCTTTGCGTATTTGAGGTCGATAGCGTCCTCGCTCATGCCTATTGCAAAGGTGCGTATCGGTTTTTTGCTCTGTCTTGCCGCTATGGCGCAGACGAGGGAGGAGTCAAGTCCGCCGGAGAGCAGGAAGCCGACCTTTGCGTCCGCAACGAGTCTCTTGTCAACGCCGGCGATGAGCTTTTCGCGGATGTTTTTGCAAACTGTCTCAAGGTCGTCATGGCAGACTTCGTCAACCGCCGCTATGTCGCAGTACTGGACAAACTCGCCGTCTTTGTAGTAGTGCCCGGGCGGGAAGGGCATAACATGCCCGCACATTCCGACGAGGTTCTTCGCCTCGCTCGCGAACATGATAACACCCTTTTTATCATAGCCGTAGTAGAGCGGGCGGATGCCTATCGGGTCTCTTGCGGCGATATATTTTTTCTCTTCGCCGTCGTAGATAATCAGCGCAAACTCGGCGTCGAGCATCTTGAACATATCCACGCCGTATTCACGGTAGAGCGGGAGAAGTATCTCGCAGTCGGAGCCGCTTTTAAATGTGTATTTTTTCGCAAGCTCCTCTTTTATCTTCTCGTAGCCGTATATCTCGCCGTTGCAGACGACATAGCTGCCGTCCAGCTCGAACGGCTGCATCCCGTCGGGCGTCAGTCCCATTATCGCAAGGCGGTGGAAGCCGAGCAGACCTTTGCCGGTGTCTATTATCCGGCTGTCGTCCGGTCCTCTTGAAACGGTCTTTTTGAATCCTTCCTCAAAATCAGAAAAAGCGGCACAGCAGTCGCAGTAACCCATTATCGAACACATAGTAATCTTTCCTTTCGGTTAGTTTCAGCATTCGATAGGGCAAGTGCCAACTCGCTGTGCCACCTATCTTTGTTCTCTTTTCGGCTTCGAAGAAAGCCTCGCCGCTGTAACGGTCGGCGTGTCCGGCGCACCTACTCGGTAGTCCTTTCGGCTTGCAGCTTGTCGGGTGTTATTCGCGCGGCTCCTGTGCTGCATGGCTCTCACCGTCCCATGCTCGCTTTGAGCGGTATTCCGCATTACTTCTCCCTACTCGGGCGCTTTTGTTATTGTAAAAAGGGTTGTGGATTTTTATTTTACGCTGAAGAGAAGGTCGCTGTAGGTCGGGAACGGCCAGAACTCCTTGGCGGTTATCGTCTCAGCCTCGTCGCAGACGGCGCGCAGGGCGTCCATCTTGCCGAGAATAACATCTCTGATATCATTCGCCGCTTCGGTGACATCCTCGATGGCCTGGAACTTCGCTATCTCGCCGTCAAGGTCTGCGGTCGCGTCGGCTATTTCATCGGACAGCTCGGAGAGCTTCGCGATGGTCGCGGTCTCGTATTTGCAGGGGAGACCTGCGACTGCCGCTTTCTTCGCGGCGAGGGTCTCTGCGAGCGACTTTGTGTAGCCCTCGACTGCGGGGAGAATCTCTTTTCTCGCCATGTCGACCATGGTCAGAGCTTCGATATTGACGGTCTTTGAGTAGTTCTCAAGAAGTATCTCATAGCGGCTGTGAAGCTCTGCGGGTGAGAATATCTTGTGAGCGGTGAGCATCTTCACATTCTTGTCGGCTATCATCGCGGGCATAGCGTCCGGAGTGGTGCGGAGATTCAGCAGTCCGCGCTCCTCGGTAGCTTCCTTTATCCACGCGTCGTCATAGCCGTTGCCGTTGAAGATGATTCTCTTGTGGTCTTTTATGGTCTTCTTTATCATGTCGTGCAGAGCGGTCTCGAAGTCATCGACATTTTCGAGGCGGTCAGCATATATCTTGAGCGACTCCGCAACGGCGGCGTTGAGCATGATGTTCGCGCAGGCGATGCTGTTCGACGAGCCGAGCATACGGAACTCAAACTTGTTGCCGGTGAACGCAAAGGGCGATGTGCGGTTGCGGTCGGTGGTGTCGCGGGTGAACTTCGGCAGAACATGAACACCGAGCTTCATCGTTGTCTTTTCGCTGCCGCTGTAGGGCGCGTCGTTCTCTATAGCGTCGAGAACTGCGGTCAGCTCGTCGCCGAGGAACATAGAGACAACTGCGGGCGGAGCTTCGTTTGCGCCGAGTCTGTGGTCGTTGCCTGCGGTCGCGACGGAGACGCGGAGCAGATCCTGATAGTCGTCAACGGCTTTGATGACCGCGCAGAGGAACAGCAGGAACTGTGCGTTCTCATAGGGGGTCTCGCCGGGGGTGAGGAGGTTGACTCCGGTATCCGTAGCCATGGACCAGTTGTTGTGCTTGCCCGAACCGTTGACTCCGGCGAACGGCTTCTCGTGGAGCAGGCAGACAAGTCCGTGCTTCGCGGCGACTTTCTGCATGATCTCCATAGTCAGCTGGTTGTGGTCAGTGGCGATGTTTGTTGTGGTATATATGGGTGCGAGCTCATGCTGAGACGGTGCGACTTCGTTGTGCTCGGTCTTTGCAAGAACGCCGAGCTTCCAGAGCTCTTCGTTGAGGTCTGCCATGTAAGCGGCGACTCTCGGCTTGATAACTCCGAAATAGTGGTCGTCCATCTCCTGACCCTTGGGCGCCTTTGCGCCGAAAAGAGTGCGTCCGCAGAAGACGAGGTCTTTGCGCTGCTCATAGAGAGCCTTGTCAACAAGAAAGTATTCCTGCTCGGGGCCGACGGAGGTGCGCACGCACTTTACATCGGTGTTGCCGAAGAGTCTGAGAATACGAAGAGCCTGCTTGTTGAGAGCCTGCATGGAACGGAGCAGAGGCGTTTTCTTGTCGAGTGCCTCGCCGCCGTAAGAGCAGAACGCCGTGGGGATGCAGAGGGTCTTGTCTTTTATAAATGCGTAGGAAGTGGGATCCCACGCGGTGTAGCCGCGGGCTTCAAAGGTTGCTCTGAGTCCGCCCGACGGGAAGGATGATGCGTCCGGCTCGCCTTTTATCAGTTCCTTGCCCGAGAACTCCATGATAACGCGTCCGTCGGATGCGGGGGTTATGAAGCTGTCATGCTTCTCGGCGGTGATGCCGGTCAGGGGCTGGAACCAGTGGGTGAAATGGGTCGCGCCATGCTCAACGGCCCAGTCCTTCATAGCGGCGGCAACTGCGTTGGCGACGTCATTATTGAGACTCGCTCCTTCGTCAATAGTCTTCTTGAGAGACTGGTAAACATCGGCGGAAAGCATTGCTTTCATCACTCTGTCGTCAAAAACGAGACTTCCGAAATAATCAGATACTGTGCTCATAAGTTAGCGCTCCTTTTTCATATTTTAAGGCGAAAAATAAAAAATGGCGTCAATGAACCTGCTCGGTTCAAAGACGCCATTGCCTTTATGCGCTGAATTATACGCGCAGCAAAATCGTTTGTCAAGGCATTTTCGGACAATTCTTTATTTTTGTGCAAATAGCCGCAATCGGGGCTTTTTGAAAAGCAATTTTATGAGCAAGATGTAACCGCTTTTCTGAGAAAATGCGGCGGAGTTGAACTCGCGCCGGAAAAATTTTTTCGACGGCGCTCTTTTCTCTCAGCCGTTTCGGAAAATAAAGTGCGATACATATAAAATACGCGATTGACACGGGTCTTTTAATATGATAAAATACGCCTCAAATGAGCAAAGGCGTTCATTCCCCCGGGGACAGTGCCCCCATCGGCGGACGCCTTTGCTTTTTGCTTTTTCGGAACCGAGCGTTATGCATCTCATCGGATTTTGCGGGCAGTTGACCGCGTTGTCATATTTTTCGGTTCCAAAGCACTCGCTTTTAGTACAGAATACCGTAGAAGTCGGCAGGAAAGGTGTGTTATAATATGATATAATGAAAGTACGTGTGAAACCTTAACCGGAGAAGTATATAAAAAAGAAAAGGATAAAATACGGAGGGATATTAATGACAAAGTACATCTTTGTGACCGGAGGCGTCGTATCCGGCCTCGGAAAGGGGATAACTGCGGCGTCGCTCGGACGAATACTCAAAGCGCGCGGACTCAAGGTAGCGGCGCAGAAGCTCGATCCTTATATCAACGTTGACCCGGGCACCATGAGCCCCTATCAGCACGGTGAAGTTTATGTCACGGAAGACGGCGCGGAGACCGATCTCGACCTCGGCCACTACGAGCGTTTCATCGACGAGGATCTTAACAAATACTCGAATCTCACCACCGGTAAAGTATACTGGAACGTGCTCAACAAAGAGCGCCGCGGCGAGTATCTCGGTTCGACCGTTCAGGTCATACCCCATATAACAAATGAAATAAAGGATTTCGTATACCGTGTCGGCAAGAAAACCGATGCTGACGTGGTCATCACTGAGATCGGCGGCACTATAGGTGACATTGAATCCCAGCCTTTCCTCGAAGCTGTAAGACAGATATCTCTTGAGGTGGGGCGTGAGAACAGCCTCTTCATCCATGTCACTCTGGTGCCGTTTTTGCGTGGATCGGACGAGCATAAGTCCAAACCCACCCAGCACTCGGTCAAGGAGCTGCAGGGCATGGGCATCAACCCGAACATAATCGTCCTGCGCTGTGACGAGCCGCTTGAGGAGGCTATCTTCAAGAAGATATCGCTCTTCTGCAACGTCAAGCCCGACTGCGTTATCGAGAACATTACCCTGCCTTATCTCTACGAAGCTCCGCTGATGCTCGAGAAGTCGAACTTCTCGTCCGTCGTCTGCCGCGAGCTGAATATAGACGCTCCCGAGCCGGATCTCGACGAGTGGACGGAGCTTGTCCACCGCATCAAGAACCGCGAAAAGGAAGTCAAGATAGGTCTTGTCGGCAAATATGTCCAGCTCCATGACGCGTATCTGTCCGTTGCCGAGGCGCTTCGCCACGCGGGCTACACTCTCAACACCCATATCCGCATCGACTGGATCGATTCCGAGAATCTGACCGAGGCGAACTACGAGCAGGAGCTCTCGCACCTCGACGGAATAATCGTCCCCGGCGGCTTCGGCGGCAGAGGAATCGAGGGAATGATCCTCGCGGCGAAATATGCCAGAGAGAACAATGTTCCCTATTTCGGAATCTGCCTCGGAATGCAGATTGCGGTTATCGAATACGCGCGCGATGTCGCGGGTATCAAAGACGCCCACTCGGGCGAGTTCGATGAGCTCTGCAAGAACAAGGTCATTGACTTTATGCCCGGTCAGAGCGATAATATAGACAAGGGCGGCACGCTGCGTCTTGGCGCATATCCCTGCGTTATCAAGCCCGGCACAACAATGGAGCGCTGCTACGGAAAGTCCGAAATTTCCGAGCGCCACCGCCACCGCTACGAGGTCAACAACGATTATCGCGATATACTTACTCAGAACGGACTTACCCTCTCGGGTCTTTCGCCCGACGGCAGACTCGTTGAAACGGTCGAGCTTTCCGACCGCCCGTTCTATGTCGGAGTGCAGTATCACCCCGAGTTCAAGTCCCGTCCCAACAAGGCTCACCCGCTGTTCAAAGGCTTTATAGCCGCAGCGCTTGAAAAATCTGAGATCGGAGAATAAATACCTATGGCAAACTTGCATGAAGAGTGCGGCGTTTTCGGAGTCTATTCACCCAAGCCCGGTCCCGTGGCGGATCTCGCTTACTACGGTCTCTATGCCCTGCAGCACAGAGGGCAGGAGAGCTGCGGCATAGTCGTTAACGACGACGGAGTGTTCGCTTCGCGCAAGGATATTGGACTTGTCAACGAAGTCTTCTCGCGCGACGACCTGATGAAGTTCCCGCAGGGCAGGATGGCTGTCGCCCATGCGCGCTACGGCACGACCGGCGGCAACAGCAGAGCGAACTGCCAGCCCATCGAGGTCAACCATCAGAAGGGCAAGATGGCTCTTGCCCACAACGGAAACCTCAGCAACGCCTATGAACTGCGCAGCGAGCTTGAGCTCGGCGGCGCTATCTTCCACACAACGAGCGACACCGAGATAATCGCCTATATCGTCACGCAGGCGCGCCTCAACAGTCCTTCGATAGAAAACGCGCTGAGCAGCGCGATGAACAGACTCGAGGGCGCGTATTCCCTCGTGCTCATGTCAGCTGCAAAGCTGCTCGCGGCGCGCGACCCTTACGGGTTCCGCCCGCTGTGCTACGGCAAGACGCTCGACGGCACATATGTCGTCGCGTCCGAGAGCTGTGCGCTTTCCGCCGTCGGCGCAAAATTCGAGCGCGATATACTCCCCGGTGAGATACTCGTCTTCGACGAAAATGGCGTGCGCTCGAACAGGGATCACTGCGGCGAAAAGCCGAGGCGCTCATGCATTTTTGAGTATATCTATTTTGCAAGACCCGATTCCGTCATTGACGGCGTGTCGGTTCACGCGGCGCGCAAAAATGCCGGCGCGATACTTTCAAAGACCCATCCGGTTGAAGCCGATGTCGTCATGGGCGTCCCCGATTCGGGAATAGACGCCGCTTTGGGCTATGCCGAGGCGTCGGGAATACCCTACGGAATGGGCTTCATAAAAAACAAATATATCGGCAGAACTTTCATCTCGCCCGGTCAGGACAAGAGAATCGACCAGGTGAGAATAAAGCTCAGCGCGATAAGCGAATCCGTAAAGGATAAGAGAATAGTGCTCATCGACGACTCGATAGTGCGCGGCACGACGAGCCGCCAGATAGTCAATCTCCTGCGCGAAGCGGGGGCAAAAGAGGTGCATATGCGCATCTCCTCGCCGCCGTTCATGCATCCGTGCTACTACGGCACTGACGTTGACTCGCGCGAAAATCTTATCGCCTGCCACCACTCGGTGGAGGAGATTGCCGACATAATCGGCGCGGATTCCCTCGGATATCTGCCGGAGTCGGAGCTTAAAAATCTGATAGGCAGCGAGAACTTCTGCAGCGCGTGCTTCAACGGAGTCTATCCGACCCCTATCCCGGATGTTATCACCAAAGACCGCTTTGAGGGGAAACTCTCCGAGCGGAGCAAATAAATAAAAATACGAAAAGCGAAAGGAAACTGCGGTATGGAAAAGTTGTATGAAGGCAAGAGCAAGGTCGTTTACAGTTCGGAGGAGCCTGGTACCTGCATCATCAAGTACAAGGACACCGCCACTGCCGGCAACGGCGTCAAGAAAGAAGATCTGCCCGGAAAAGGAAAACTCAACGCGGCAATCTCCAACATCATCTTTGATTACCTCATGAAGAACGGAATCAAGACCCATCTTCTCAAGGTCATCGACGAAACCACCGTCCTCGCGAAGAAGGCTGAGATCGTTATGGTCGAGGTCATAGTCAGAAATATCGCAGCAGGAAGCTTTTCAAAGAAATACGGCGTACCGGAGGGCTCGCCCCTGAAGAACACGGTCGTTGAGTTCAGCTACAAGAGCGACGAGCTCGGCGATCCCATGATAAACGACAGCCAGATAACCGCCATCGGTCTCGCCACGCAGGAGGAGCTCGATGAGCTCAGAGCCATGTCCAAGCGCATAAACGAGCTGATGACCGAGCTGTTCGCAAAGGGCGGCGTGCGCCTTGTCGACTTCAAGCTCGAGTTCGGCCGCACCGACGAGGGACTTGTCCTGTGCGATGAGATATCCCCCGATTCCTGCCGTCTCTGGGATATGGAGACAAACAAAAAGCTCGACAAGGACAGATTCCGCCGCGACCTCGGCGATGTTCTCGGCGGCTACAGAGATGTTCTCGCGAGACTTCAGAGCTCGATCTGATAAATTCAAGGAGTGTATTTTTAAATGAGACTCATAGACCGCAAGATCGTCCTTGAGGACGGCAGCGAGTACTACGGATACGGCTTCGGCAGCTATGCCGACAGGGTGTGCGAGATAGTTTTCAACACCTCGATGGTCGGCTATCAGGAAATAGTTTCCGACCCGTCGTATACCGATCAGATGGTCGTTATGACATATCCGCTCATAGGCAACTACGGCATAACCGACGACGATTTCGAGTGCAAAAACCCGAGCATCGGCGGCCTTATCGTGTATGACTACAACGATATGCCCTCGAACTTCAGATACACAAAGACGCTCTCGGAGCTGCTCGAAGAGAACGGTATCCCCGGCATCTCCGGCGTTGACACGAGAAAGCTCACCCGCAGCATACGCGATTTGGGCTCGCGCCGTGTGCTCATAACCTCGCCCGATATCCCGGCTGAGGTCGCGGTGGAGATAATCAAAAACACCCCCGTCGCCCACGATGCGGTCAGCCGCGTCAGCTGCAAAAAGCGCTGGTATTCGCGCACCTCGAACCCGCAGTTCAATGTCGTCGCGATAGACTGCGGCATGAAGCTCAATATTGTGCGCAGCCTCAACAAGTTCGGCTGCAACGTCGTTGTCGTGCCCTATGACACGTCGGCGGATGAAATTGAGTTCATGAAGCCCGACGGAGTGTTTCTCTCGAACGGCCCCGGCGACCCCGAGGATGTGACTCCTGTTATAAACACGGTCAAGGCGCTTCGAGGCAAATATCCGATTTTCGGCATCTGCCTCGGACATCAGATGATATCCCTCGCCTACGGCGCAAAGACATATAAGCTCAAGTTCGGTCACCGCGGCGGAAACCACCCGGTCATGAACCTCGACACCAACAAGATAGAAATAACCTCGCAGAACCACAGCTATGCCGTTGACCCGAAAACGGTCGAGGGCACCGACCTCGAAGTGACGCACATAAATCTTCTCGACAACACCGTCGAGGGAGTAAGATGCAAGAAAGACCTTGTGTTCAGCGTGCAGTATCACCCCGAGAGCGCGCCCGGTCCGCAGGACAGCAGCTATCTGTTCGGTCAGTTTATCGACTATATGAAGGAGGCGAAGGAGCGTGCCTAAGAGAACTGATATAAAAAAGGTGCTCGTTATCGGCTCGGGTCCTATAGTCATCGGTCAGGCTGCCGAGTTTGACTATGCGGGAACTCAGGCGTGCCTCGCCCTGCGTGAGGAGGGCTACGAGGTCGTCCTCGCGAACTCGAACCCCGCAACGATAATGACCGACACTACCATAGCCGATAAAGTCTATATGGAGCCGCTGACGCTCGAATATCTCGCGCGTATCTGCCGCTATGAGCGCCCGGACGCGATAGTCCCCGGCATCGGCGGTCAGACCGGACTCAACCTTGCGATGCAGCTCGCGAAGAAGGGCGTTCTCAAGGAGTGCGAGATAGAGCTGCTCGGCACTGATGCCGAGAGCATTGAGCGCGCCGAGGACAGAGAGCTGTTCAAAGAGCTCTGCGAGAGCATCGGCGAGCCGATAGTCCCCTCGCAGATAACCTACAGCATCGAAGAGGGTCTTGAGGCGGCGGAGAAGATAGGCTACCCCGTTATCCTGCGCCCCGCGTTCACGCTTGGCGGAACGGGCGGCGGCTTCGCCTATGACCCCGACGAGATGCGCGACATGATGAAGAACGCGCTTGCGCTCTCGCCCGTGCATCAGGTGCTCGTCGAAAAGAGCATAAAGGGCTACAAAGAGATAGAATACGAAGTGATACGCGATGCGAACGACACCGCTATCACCGTCTGTAATATGGAAAACCTCGACCCCGTCGGCATTCATACCGGCGACTCGATAGTCGTCGCGCCCAGCCAGACGCTGACGAATAAAGAATATCAGATGCTCAGGGATTCCGCGCTCAAAATTATCCGCGCCCTGGGAGTAAAGGGCGGCTGCAACGTTCAGTTTGCGCTCGACCCCCATTCGTTCCGCTACTATGTTATTGAGGTCAACCCCAGAGTTTCGCGCTCGTCCGCCCTCGCTTCAAAGGCGAGCGGATATCCGATAGCGCGCGTCTCGGCGAAGATAGCGGTCGGCATGGATCTGCATGAAATACAGCTTGCAAACACCCCTGCCTGCTTTGAGCCCTCGCTCGACTATGTCGTGACCAAGATGCCGCGCTTCCCGTTCGACAAGTTCCCCGCCGCGCACAACACGCTTTCGACCCAGATGAAGGCGACCGGCGAGGTCATGAGCGTCGGACGCACTTTTGAAGAGAGCCTGCTCAAGGCGATACGCTCGCTCGAGGAGAGCAAGAACCATCTGCATATGGAGAAGTTCGACTCGGCGCATATGAGCGTTGACGAGCTGCTCGAATATATCAAAGAGGGCACGGACGACCGTCTCTATGCAATATCCCAGCTGATGTGGATGGGCGTTGACCCGTCGCTTATCTGCGATATAACGCATATAGATATGTTCTTCCTCGACAAGATAAAGAAGATAGTCGATTTCGAGAGGGAGATGGAGGCGAATCCCGGCTCTGACATTCTTCTGCGCGAGGCAAAGCGCCTCGGCTTCTCCGATTCGTATATCGCCGAGCTCTGGAAAGAGAGCGAGGACAGCATATATGAGCGCAGATGCAAAGAGGATATCTTCCCGACATACAAGATGATTGATACCTGCGCGAGTGAGTTCGACAGCTATGTGCCCTATTTCTACTCGACCTACGCGAGCGAGAACGAGTCCGTCGTGTCGGACAAAAAGAAGATAATAGTCTTAGGTTCAGGTCCTATCCGTATAGGACAGGGCGTTGAGTTTGACTATTCGACCGTCCACGCCGTCCATGCTATTCAGCAGCTCGGCTATGAGGCGATAGTAATCAACAACAACCCCGAGACCGTTTCGACCGACTATACCACTGCCGACAAGCTCTATTTCGAGCCCCTGACGACAGAGGATGTCATGAATATAGTACATCTTGAAAAGCCGGAGGGCGTTATAGTCACCCTCGGCGGTCAGACTGCCGTCAACCTCGCGGCTCCGCTTGCAAGGCGCGGCGTGAAGATAATCGGCACCGACTGTGACGCCATTGAGCGCGCCGAGAACAGAGACGCGTTTGACGCCGTTATAAAATCTCTCGGCATCCCGAACCCGAAAGGCGAGGCCGTTACGGATATCGAGACCGGTGCGGCTGTTGCCGCGCGCATAGGCTATCCTGTTCTTGTGCGCCCGAGCTTCGTGCTCGGCGGCAGAGCGATGGAGATAGTCGCTAACGAGACTATGCTCAGAAAATATCTCAAGAACGCCGTTGAGGTCGATGAGGACAAGCCCGTGCTCATAGATAAATATCTTATGGGCAAGGAAGTCGAGATAGACGCCATCTGCGACGGCAGCGAGGTGTTCATTCCCGGCATAATGGAGCTCGTCGAGCGTACCGGCGTCCACTCGGGCGACAGCACGAGCGTGTATCCGCCGTTCTCTATTTCGCAGAAGGTCAGAGACACGATAGCCGAATACACCACAAAGCTCGGACTCGGCATAGGCATAGTCGGTCTGTTCAATATACAGTTTATAGTTGACAGCGACGAGAGCGTCTATGTTATCGAGGTCAATCCCCGCGCTTCGCGAAGTGTGCCGTTCCTTTCAAAGTCCACCGACTGCAACCTTGTCCGCATCGCGACAAAGGTCATGCTCGGCCAGAGCCTACGCGACCAGGGCATAACCGATATGCGCCTGCCCGACGGCAAGCGCTGGTATGTCAAAGCCCCGGCGTTCTCGTTCGAGAAGCTGACCGGCATGGATGCATATCTCTCGCCCGAGATGAAATCGACCGGCGAAGCGATAGGCTACGACAAGCGCCTGAACCGTGCGCTCTACAAGGCTCTTCAGGCGTCCGGAGTCAAGATGAAAGAATACGGTACGGTAATAGTCACCCTTGCCGATGAGGATAAAGAAGAAGCTCTGCCGCTCGTCAAACGCTTCTATCACCTCGGCTTCAATATCGAGGCGACCGCCGGAACCGCGGCGTTCCTCAAGAAGCACGGCATACGCACCCGCGTGCGCGGCAAGCTCAGCGAGGGCAGCACCGAGATTCTCGATTCTATCCGCGCGGGCTATGTCAGCTATGTTATAAACACGCGCGCCATTCTCTCCGGCGTCCACTTTGAGGACGGTGTTGAGATCCGCCGCTGTGCCGTCCAGAACGGCGTGACGATATTCACCTCCCTCGACACCGTGAAGATAGTCCTCGATGTTCTCGAAGAGATAACCCCCGAGATATCGACTATAAACGGCGACGGCGAGAACTGATTTCAACAACCCTTATTAAAAGACCTCCTAGAGCGGGAGGCCTTTTGCTTTTGCTGAAAATAAACCGCCGAACGGAACAGACCGACGGCGGATCGATATTTTAATTTACGCCTTGCCCTTTTGCAGCAGCACTCTCAGCGGTCCTTCAAAGACGAGCTGATTGATAAAAAACGCCTTTATGTCGTTCGGACTGCAAAACTTTTTCCTGCGCCCTGCGGAGAGCGAGGTCTGTTCTCTTATCGTGCGCGAGACGAAGCCGACGCAGGTGTCGCGCCCGCGCTGCTTCGGGATTATCCGCAGATAGAGCAGTGCGAGCCCGATGTAGCTGTATTTATATTCGTCGGCGTTCGAGGTCATGTGCTTTATGATGCGCTCTACATTGCGGAGCTCCGCTTCCGTTACGGGCAGAGCGAACAGCGCGCAGGGGACATCCGTGCCTTTGTAAGTCGGGTGGAGGTCGAAGTCCTCGGTCATGAATCCGCGCTTGCCTGTGAAGCTGAAAAATTTCGGGTAGTGTTCGTCCGTGCTTATCGACATGTGGGAGTATTCCCAAAGCCCTATTCTTTTTATAGTTCGCGAGACCTTATCCGGATAGTCGGTGAGCATAATATAGACGGTGCGGTCTTTTCTGTTCATTCGGCATACTCCCCCTTGTAATATTTTTTAGTATATGCTAACATTATAAACAACTAAAGTTGTCTAATCAAGAAACTGTTTTACAAATTGGTAAGATAAACGACTAAATATAAAAAGAGGCGTTTAAATGGTGAATAAAAATGATCTTAGATATATCAAAACGGAGCGGCTGATAGTACATACATATGTCGATCTGCGCCTGCGCGACCCGTCACCCGTCAAAGTCAGCGACCTGTGCCGGGAGGCGCTGATAAATAAAACGACATTCTATTCCCACTATGACACCATGGAGAGCCTGCATCGGCACATCTGCCGCGAGACCGTCGCCGATATCCTCGGCCGCTGCGACTGCGCCCGGATGGCGTTCAGCGATACATACGCCTTTGTTTCAGAGCTGGTCGGCGCGATATCGCGCGAAGAGAGGCTCATCCGCGCGCTCTACGGCGACGATGTGACCTCACTGCTCAACGACGCAGAGGAGGCTCTTTTCAGAATCTATCTGCATGACGACGACGAGCCGGAGCGCAAAGAAAAAATAATCTTCTGCATCGGCGGAACATCAAGATTATTGCTCATGAACCCGGACGAGCACGGCATCCGCGCGGCGTCCGAGCTTATACGCACCGTCTTTAATCTCAACGAAAACAGAACATAAAAATCTTCAGCGCCGAGGTCACAAATTGTTTACAAACATATTGTTGACAATCGGCGCACATATATGTATAATGTGTAGCGTGCTACACTTAATATTGCTTAAAACAGTTTTGCGGAAAGGAGATCGCTATGGAGCATATCGGATATTTTTTCAAGCGTATAGATAACCGTTTGAAGTCGAACGCCGACGCTGCACTCGGCAAGCACGGGCTGACTTTTGCGCAGTCGCGTATTTTGAGATTCCTCGCCGAGCGCGGAGGTCAGACAACCCAGAAAGAGATTGAAGACTACGCCCATGTCTCGCACCCGACGATTGTCGGCATAGTCACACGCATGGAGCAGAGCGGCTTTCTCAGCACCTGTACCGACCCGTCGGACAAGAGAAACAAGGTCGTGCGGCTGACCGATAAGGCGAAAGACATCAATCTCGAGATACGCCGTTCTATCGACAACGGCGAGCGGGCGATGCTCAGATCGTTCAGCGAAGAAGAAGTCGAACAGCTCTGTGGATATCTCATAAGGATATGCGATAACCTTGATATTGACAGCAGCCCCGGCTGCAAACCGGAAAGTGGAGCAAAGAAAGAAAAGAGGGAGTGAGAATATGATAAAAACTTTGTTGAAGAGCATGCGCCAATACAAAAAAGTATCATGGGCGACTATCTTTTTCTCCACGTTTGAAGTCGTGTTCGAGATAGTTATCCCGCTTTGTATGTCGGGTCTTATCGACAACGGCATCGAGGGCGGCGTGATGTCCATGGTCTGGAAATACGGTCTTGCGCTGCTATTCCTCGCGGTGTTCCAGATGGTGACGGGAATGCTTGCGGCGTTCCTCGGCTCGCGCGCGTCCGCCGGGTTCGGCGCGAATCTGCGCAGCGATATGTATGATAATGTTCAGACCTTCGCATTCTCGAACATCGACAAATTCTCGACCGCGTCGATAGTCACGAGACTGACGACGGATGTCACAAATATTCAGAACGCCTATCAGATGCTCATAAGAATAGCAATACGCGGACCGGTTATGCTGATTTTCGCCATGATAGTCTCGTTCAGAATCGACAGCCAGATTTCGCTTATGTTCATTGCGATTATACCTGTCCTCGCGGCTCTGCTCGTGCTGATAATCATCAAGGTGCACCCCGTGTTCAAGCGCGTTTTCCACACCTACGATGAGCTCAACAACGTCGTTCAGGAGAATGTGCGCGGCATAAGAGTCGTCAAGTCCTTCAATCAGGAGGAGCACGAGATAAGCAAGTTCGAGAAGATATCCGAGAAGATATACAAAGACTTCGCAAAAGCGGAGCGCCTTATTGCGCTCAACTCGCCGATCATGCAGGTCTGCATGTATACCTGCATGATACTCATCTCATGGCTCGGTGCGAAGGCGGTCATCGCCAGCGGCAACAACGCAGCACTCGGTCTGACCACCGGCTCGCTCACCGCGCTGTTCACCTACGCCATGCAGATACTCATGAGCCTCATGATGCTCTCCATGGTCTTTGCCATGATGATAATCGCGAGCTCTTCCGCTCAGCGTATAGCTGAGATACTCAACGAAAAGACCGATATCTCGAACCCCGCGAACCCCGTTCTCGAAGTCAAAGACGGCGAGATAGATTATAAAAATGTCAATTTTGCCTATGCTTCAAAGGCGGACACCAAGGTGCTCGACAATGTCAACGTGCATATAGCCTCCGGCGAGACGGTCGGCATAATCGGCGGCACGGGTTCGTCGAAGTCTTCGTTCGTTCAGCTCATACCGCGCCTTTACGATGTAACGGGCGGTGAAGTGATGCTCGGCGGCGTGGATGTCAGAAGCTACGACCTCGATACCCTGAGAAACTCGGTCGCAATGGTGCTCCAGAAGAACGAGCTGTTCTCCGGCACGATATCCGAGAACCTGCGCTGGGGCAACGAGAACGCGACCGATGATGAAATAAAGCACGCCTGCGAACTCGCTCAGGCGGATGAATTTGTCAGCGCGATGCCCGACGGCTACAACACCTATATCGAACAGGGCGGCACTAACGTCTCCGGCGGTCAGAAGCAGAGGCTGTGCATAGCGCGCGCCCTGCTCAAGAATCCCAAGGTGCTCATTCTCGACGACTCGACAAGCGCCGTCGATACCCACACCGACGCGCTGATTCAAAAGGGACTTTCGCAGTATATGCCCGACACGACGAAGATAATTATAGCCCAGCGCATAAGCTCGGTTCAGAACGCGGACAAAATACTCGTGTTCGACAACGGCAGAATAATCGCGCAGGGCACGCATGACGAACTGCTGAAATCCTGCGATATCTATCGCGAAGTTTATGAATCCCAACAGAAGGGAGGAAACGACGATGAGTAAGCCTATGCCCATGCACGGAGGACCCAAGGGCATGCCCGGCGGACCCGGAATGCAGCCCAGAAAGCTCGACAAGAAAACGCTCAAGCGTCTGCTCTCTTATCTCAAAAATTATAAAGGCACGATAGTCCTCGTCACAATCTGCATCCTGCTCAGCGCAGTTGCGGGTGCGGCGTCATCGATGTTCCTCCAGACGCTTATCGACGATTATATAACCCCGATGGTCGGTCAGTCATCACCCGACTTCTCCGGCTTCATTCGCGCGCTGATAACCATGGCGGTCATCTATCTCATCGGCACGCTCTCGACGCTTATCTACAACCGCCGCATGGTCACTATAGCGCAGGGAACGCTCAAGACCATACGCGATGAGATGTTCGAGAAGATGCAGCGCCTGCCGATAAGATATTTTGATTCGCACACCCACGGCGACACGATGAGCCTCTACACAAACGATACGGATACCCTACGCCAGATGCTCGCGCAGTCGATGGGTCAGCTGATTTCTTCTGCGTTCACCGTCGCGGCGGTATTTTGCTGTATGCTCTATATCAGCGTCGGTCTGACGCTCGTTGTGTGCATATCGCTGTTCTTTATCATGCAGATAATCAAGAGAGTTGTCGGCAAGAGCGGCGCGTATTTCGTAGCCCAGCAGAGATCCCTTGCGGATCTTGACGGATATATCGAAGAGATGATAAACGGTCAGAAGGTCATAAAAGTCTTCTGCCACGAAGAGCAGTCGAAGAAAGAAA
>OLZQ01000469.1_pt1 | contig 22500 bp, 21 predicted proteins | sample 1644511 | NCBI WGS metagenome assembly OLZQ01 (sample SAMEA103958132, study PRJEB25191) | human gut metagenome | biome: human-associated habitat [ENVO:00009003]; feature: intestine environment [ENVO:2100002]; material: feces | place: Germany | collected 2013/2015 | reverse complement strand
CCGCGCTCCTTGCAAACCTCCGCGAAGTGCTTCTCCACATCGGTGATGATGCCGTTTGCGGTTTTGCTGATGGTGTCCAGACTGGCGCGGAACTCCGGCAGCTCGGCGTTTTTTGACCACGTTGCCACATAGCCGAAGCTGTTCGCGCCGGTTTCAATGCCGAAATAGGCGCAGACCATGAAGGAGATGCTTTCGGCCTCCACTTCTTCTGTATTGCGGCTTTTGGCCTTGCGCTCCGCCGCCTGCTGCAAGCCGTAGTTGTGGAGCTTGGCGTGGGCGGTCTCATGAACAGCAGCGGAAACGGTCTGCACCTCGCTCATGCCTTCCCGGATTGCGATCCGCTGCTGGTCAGAGGAGAAATAGCCGTCCATGTTCTCGGCCATCGGCTCAAACTCGATGGGAACCGGGGCGGAGCGGCGCAGAGCTTCCATGAAAGCCTCATAGTGCGGCACCGTCCCGGACAGGCTGGAGGCCAGCTCTGGCAGGGGCTTTCCGTCCGTCTGGGCGTAGTCGAACACCTTTACCGGACGGAACATGGGTATTTCAATTTCCTTTTCCTCGGTGACGATTTTGCCGTCCGCGTCCAGAATGGGCAGCTTGGTGTCCGGGTCGAGCTTTTCCTGCTCGATTTTCTTCTTATACGGCGTGGGCGCGATGATGGTGATGCCCTTCTCGCCCCGCAGCACATGGCGGGAGAACTTGTCCCGCCAGCGGTTGTAGCCCGCCACAAGAGTGGCGTCCGGGCGCTGCAAGTGGATGAGCGCCTGATTGTTGAGGGAATAGTTGTGAAACCGGCTCATGGTGCGCAGGTAATTGCGGTACTTTTCCATGTCGCCGGATTCAAAGATGTCGCGGATTCCCGCCTCGATGCGGTCGGTGATCTCCTTGAGCTGTTCTCTGTTTTTACCGGGCTTCTCTGGCATTTTTGCCTCCTTTCATGGGGTAAATGCCCCTAAAATGGCAGCGCCCGCGCAGGGGTAGGCTTTCGTTTTCGGAGTATATACTCCTTGCGGGCGGTGTATATCCGGCGTTTTTGGCGCGTTCGCTGGCGGCCCTGCGCCGCTCGTCGCTGAACGGCTCCCGGACGCTGACGCAGCTTTTCGGCACGGCGTAACTGACCGCTCCGGCATGGACGGTCCTATCCGGGTACACCTTGTCCGGGTATTTCTCCGCAAGGCGCTTGAGCTTGCGCTTCAGCTTCGGGTCGTGGGTGTAGATGCTGGCGGTGGATTCTTCCTCGTTGTAGAGGATGATACTTTCCTGCTCCAGCTTGGAGAGCTTCATGTCCTCGCCCCCTTGTCAAATTCCAAACGGAAGCGGACGCTCTCGCCGGTATCCTCCAGCACGGCGGTGGCGTCGTAGGTGCCGCCTGTCTTTTCGGAGTAAAGGCCGGTGAGCTTCACCCGCCCGTCTGCCAGCAGCGCGGCGGCGACCTTTTTTGTCAGAGCGGCGCGCTTGGCGGCAAAGAACTTGTTGTCCCGCCACAGCCCGAAGCGGCAGTCGTTTTTCTCGCAGAAGAAGCCCTTTTTGCTCTCGGTCACGTCGCTGCCGCAGCGGGGGCATTTGCCAATGACCTCACGGCCGGAGGGGAACAGCACCTCCGCGCCGGAGATGACCTTGTAGGTTTTTACCAGCTCCGTGAGCATATCCGCAATGCCGGTCATGAACTCGTCTGGGGACAGCTCGCCGCGCTCCACCTGCTGCAAGCGGTATTCCCATTCGGCGGTGAGAAGCGGAGACTGTAACTGCTCCGGCAGCACAGTGATGAGGGAAACGCCGGTATGGGCAGGCACAAGGCTGACGGCCTTCTTCGCCCGCTTGCGCTCCACAAAGCCCGTGGCTACCAGCTTTTCGATGATGGCGGCGCGGGTGGCGGGTGTTCCCAGCCCCTTTCGTTCCGCTTCTTCCGGCATATCTTCCTTGCCCGCGTTCTCCATAGCGGACAGAAGGGTATCTTCTGAAAGCTTTTGTCAAGGGGGTGCGTGGATATTTTTCATATTACTTACGCAGATTCTCTCTCTGCTTCTGCCTGAATAATGCGTTTCAACCTGTCCTCCGCAGTCAAACCGCTACTATGGTCAAAAAACACTTTGACTTTATAATTTGTTTTGCCTTGCTTAATCACAAAAACTCCATCCGGTTTGTTTTTCTCCGAATGGTTATTTTGGGTGGGTAGTGTACTGTTCACAATATTTGTCATACGATATTCCTCCTTAAATGAAAAAAGCCCGACAAGGAAAGGTCTGACAACGAAGTTCCGACAACGGACATCAGAAAACCTTTTTTCTTTATCGGGCGATACTATCTTTTTACTATTTCCTTTTTCTTTATAATATTGGTTGTCATGGTTGTCAGAGAGGGAAAAGTGCCGCAATATCAAGGCTTTCGGGATTTTTACCCGACAACCAGACCGACAACCGGCTCGACAACCGAAGCGACAACTGGCTTTTATTTTTGCTTCAACCATTCTTCCGGAAGCCCTAACTGTTCCATTTCCTCTGTCGGGATTTCTTGAAAACCATCCATGCTGTTGTCAGGCTCGTTGTCGTTCCTGATACGCTCCCAGCCTTTTTGTCTGCGGTAAGGCTCTGGAAAATACCTCGGATTGCTGAACGCCCTCCAGCCTGTGACAGCGTTATTCATAATGTCATTGATCTCTCGCAGTTCCCATTGTTTCGGTTCGTCATAATCATGCCCCAGTGCTTCTTTGTAAAGCTGTTTGGAGCAGACTATGCTGCCGGAATAGCGTTCCAGATAATCTAAAATCTGTCCTGCCTTTGTGTCCTCCGGCATAAAGTCCTTTTGGTGGGCTTTCAGATAAGCGTTCATAGCCGGACTGAATCTCAGACGGAAATTGCCGCTTCTGTAAATCTCCATAGCTTCTGCCCACATCTGATTGATATACTCTCTGGAAGCCTGTTCATCCGCCAAAATATGAACCTCAGCCCTTTCAGGATAGACCATAACCGGAACGAAGCGGCGGTTGCCTGTTCGGTCAAGGGGAAGAAAGTCAAGGGTATTAGAAGAACCTCCAAACACACATTGTCGTTTTCTGTCTGCCGGATGTGTTTCATAGGGTATCTTATAGGTTTCCTTTTGTCGGCTCAGAAAGGACTTGATTTCTTCAATGCTCTTAGCGTTGGCAGTTGCAATCATTTCCGACATTTCAATAATCCAATGCCCCTGCATTTTGCGGTACACATTTTCATCATCCAGCTTTTTCAAATCATCAGAGAACCAGTCATCATTGACCGCAAGCAAACGGAAGAAAGAGGACTTTCCGGCTCCCTGACCGCCTACAAGACAGAGCATTACCTCAAATTTACACCCCGGCTTAAAGGCTCGTGAGATAGCACCCAACAGAAACAACTTCAATGCTTCATAGGTGTAATCATCTGTATCAGAACCGAGAAAGCGGTGCAGACAGAAGCGTATGCGTTCCGTTCCGTCCCATTGCAAGGCATTGAGAAAATCACAGACAGGGTGGTAACGGTTTTCATTGGCAATAACCGCAACTGCGTCTATGATTTTCTTCTCTACGGTCAATCCATAGTTTTCTTCAAAATATAGGAGCAGATATTTCACATCCACATCCGTCAATGTCGGGCTGTCACGATACCAACCGAGGGGCTTCACAATGTCGATTCTTTCGGTCAGAAGATTTTTTCGGATAGCCCCTTTCAAAAGCGGGTCATATTGCAGAACACGCTTATAATTTGCGGCAGTATTATAAACCTTACCTTTCTCGCTCTGCTCTAAGCTGTTTCGGATTTCTTCTACTGTGCATGGTTCTGTCTGCTGACAGTTCTGCAATTCGCTGTTCAAGTTTTAACACCTCCTTTCTCTGTTCTGCCACAAGTGCTTTTCGTTCCTCCAATGAACCATACAGAAGAATATCAAGCAGATATTCGATATAGTTCTTCTTATGCAGTGCTTCTGCAAACAGGGGATTCCATTCCTCATCCGGCTGTTTAGGAGCGTATTTCTTTTCCCATTCTCTAAGAAGATGAAAATAATCCGTCAGCACCTTGTAGCAATGATTTTCTCCTTTTTGATACTTCTGTTCCGGTGTCGGCTCACGAATACGAGGGCGGACACTGGGCTTTTGTCGGCTGTCATAGTTAAGACCAAAATCTTCAGCAAGTTTGACAGCAGCTTCCCTCAGCCCGATACCGAATAGCTTCGCTGTGAGATCAACAGCGTCTCCGGTTGCTCCGCAGCCAAAACAGTAATAGCGTTCATCCAGCTTCATACTGGGGGACTTATCCGAGTGAAACGGACAGCACACCATACCTGTGCGACCCACTTTCAAGCCATAGGCTTCTGCGGCTTGTCGGGCAGTAACATTTTCTTTTACAACTTCAAATACATTCATGTGACTCCTTTCCTGAAACGAAAAAAGCACCTGTCATTTTCAAAACGAAAACAGCAAGTGCCTTAGAGTTCCATATTTAATTTTAGGTGCAAAAAAGCAGGAGACCTTTTCAGATTTCCTGCTTAGCAAAGCTGTGAAGATTTAATTGTGGTTGGGTTGCCAGTTATACAAACTGGAAATTTTCTTTTTAGAATGAATTATTTAATTTCTACAATAGCACCATATTTCGTATGCGGAAGATATTGTACCTTTAAATAAGTATTTTTATCAATATACCTTGAAAATACTGTGATTTCGATTTCATCATCTTTAACTTTATCATATAGAAAAACACTTCTTCTTTCAGAAGATATATCTGCACCACCATGAGATTGTTCAGTTACATATCCTTCTGCATAACTATACTGTTTGTTTATGATGTAAGGCATATCTAAAACAAAATCTTTCAAATATAAGATTAAAAGAATAGCTACTATAACAAGAATGGTATTAGCCAATCGAAGAAATATTATATCATTTTTTCCAGTATATTCTTTTTTTATCGCTTCTTTATCAAAAAATATCGAATAGATAAGTTTTCTTTTTTTAATTAGATAGATAATGCAAGCAATTAACGCTATAACAAATAATGAAACTCTTATAAACAATCTAAATATAGCAAAATCCATAATATCATCCCCTTAAACTTCAAGTTTGTTGCTTACATTATACTTCATCAACCTAAAGAATGGAAGATTTTTTCTTGCCTCCCAAAGCAAAAGCACCTGTCATTTTCAAAACGAAGACAGCAAGTGTCTTAGAGTTCCACATTCTATTTTGAGTGCAAAAAAGCAGGAGAACTTTTCAGATTTCCTGCTTAGTAAAGCTGTGAAGATTTAATTGTAGTCAGTTTTTCTTATACCATCCGAAATTTATACTTTAATGTTCTCTCATAACAAAAATCAATTTTGTCCTCCAACAAAAATACCGTTTGGGGGATTATCCCATATAAAATTATCCTCAGCCACTTCGCTCTCCAATGCAATTTCAATTTTATATATCCCCACATTTTGGGCATTTTCATCATCCTGACTATACATATAAAAATTCATACAATACCTTTCCTTCTCTGTCAATATGAGATACATACCATCCAATTCCGTTTTCCTTTTACCATAGTTGCTTTCACTTGATGATGCACAATCGCCCTCAAACCTTTGGATACTGCCCTCAATATAATCGAAAAAAGCAGAGATTTCAGTGTCTAAATTCTCAATGTTCTTTTTGCTTTCTTCGGAAAATAGAGATTTTAGTTTCTCTGAATCCTGTTGCTTACATGCCTCGATAATTTGTTGACACATCTTATCCGTTTCATTTTGTTCAGAGCTAAACCAGTCATTGAAATATTTGTTAGAGCAGCCTGTTAAACCGAGTATAATAATCACACTGGAAAGCAACAATACTTTTTTCATATAATTACATCCTTTACTGAATAATTGCAAAATCACTTATTGGATTAAGGTCATTACAAAAAATTTCTTACTATCATTATACTTCATCAACCTAAAGAATGGAAGATATTTTCTTACTCCCTAAAGCAAAAGCACCTGTCATTTTCAAAGTGAAAACAGCAAGTGCTTTAGAGTTCCATATCCTGTTTTTTGCTTTTTGCCTGATCCGTCCGGCTGACTTCACGCTCTGCTATTTCTTTCTTTTTGCGGCTCAACTGCTCTATAATGGAACTTTTAGCTTTCTTCTTGATTTGCTCCGTTCCGGCTTTTTTGACCTCCGGTTTCATCAGCGTGGTTTGGATTTTCTGAATGGTTGATTTCATAGCGTTTGTGATTCTGGCAATCACGCCATCCAATCGTTTCACTGCATACTCAACTTCTTTCTTTGAAGCCTTACGCTCAGGGGAGAGAACCCACGCTTTAGACTGCTCCACCAGCTTAATATCCTCCTTGTGCGTTTCCAGTTTTACAGTATCAGCAACGACCTCAACCGCCTTGTCATAGGCAATATCGGCAACCTCGTCCACCAGAGCTTCCACATCTTCAATCTTCATCGTGAGTTCTTCCAACTTTTGCTCCTGTGCTGCCAGTTGCTCCTTTTGCTTGAAAAGAATATAGTCCTGTTTTTCCAGATAAGCACGACCACCATATTCGGGTTCTTCTTCCAGTTGTAAGCCATGCTTTTTCGCCACATCAAACAGCAGCACTCGGCAAGCTGAATCGAAAGTCATCTTGCGGTTATTTTTTCTTCCGACAGGCTTCTCCGGTTCCGGCAGTTCAAATCCCAGTGCTTCCAAAGCCTTTTCCTGTTGTGGGGCAATCTCCCCATATTGATTTTCACAGTCGAACACATGACGCTCGTGAATATGAGGGGTGCTTTCATCCAAGTGCAGCGCCCAATTCAGGATATGGACATGAGAGCCGAAACGCTCATTTACGATTTCCATAAATTCTGTGACAATCTCAATGAGCAGTTCCGGTGGAACATGATTATCAAGTGTTCCAATCTGATAGACCGTTTCCTCTGGACAGGTCTTTTTGCTTTTGAGCAAATCACCGGTTTCCTTATTCCTTTCAGGGTGTCGGTTCTTCACATTTCTTTCGTTCTGTCCGGTTACAAAATCACGATACCGCTGACGATAAAAAAGCTGTTCCACATCTTCAAAAGTGGCAGACAGCTCATTTTCCTTATCGGGATTTTTGAAATTGCGGAAGCCATTGTAACAGTCCCAATAGAGATTTTGTTTGGCTCGTTCTTCGTCAATGTGTTCGCTGTTGGCAATGTCAAAACTGCGGTCATTGTGCTTCGGATTATAAACGCCATTCTTTCCAGCTCGTCCATTGTGCCTTGTTAATTTCACATGAGTTCCTCCTTTTCTTTTTGATTTCCCCGACAGGGGAGAAGGGCAGCGAAGCTGATTCCTTGCGGCTTTCTGCGTCAAGTAATACCCAGTACTAAGTGGCGAAACGCCACTTAACTGGGCAAGGCTGCCGCCCTTGACCTGCACAGGGGTATTGCATTCCCTGTACCCATGCACAAAGGGTTGCACCCTCTGTACTCCCGCCCGAACAAACTGACTTCGCCCCGTCTCAAGCTCTGTCAGTTCCTTCGGTTTTACAAAACAGTCCACCGGACTATTTTGCAAAAAGAAAAACCGACGCATGATCGCTTTACGCTCAATACATCGGTTTCTTCATCTGACCTTAACGGTCATATTCAGTTGTGGCAGATTAGCCAATTTGAAAAATTATTCTGGCACATCTACTGAGTAGCTCAGACAATCGCCTCTTTTATTGCTTTCCAAATCGTTATAATACCACATATACATCGTTCTACCATATTCTTCATATTCTATAATTCCATCTGGCTTTTGACCCTCTACTTCTAATGAGTAAATTTCTTTATCATGTGCATAGCCAAAAACGAATCTGGTATCTGGATAATTTGGATTTAAGTCTTGTTGAATATCACTTATTGTTAAAGATAAATGGATAAATTTTTTGAAGTCTCCCCCATAAGTGGTATCTGGTGTAGTGGCAGATGGTGTGGCATTTACAAACGCATATTGTGTACTTTCATTTTCTATCTGTTTTTTGCAGCGTGCAATCACAAAACCTTGAACGGGATCGTTATCACTTCCTGCTCGATAGAAAATCGTATCATACTGTTTGCCATTCCATATATGCAATATTTCATCAACATGATTAAGAAAATCTTCTGGAGCTGATAAATCTTCATGTTCTGCTTTTAAGGGGGAATTCAAAATAGCTTCTTCGATAGAATTATAATATGTAAGTTTAGAATCGTCTTTTCCATTATCTGTCAACTTAAACTCGATATACTCATTTCCTTTGTTTTCTTCTTCCGGAACATAAGTATAACGACCATTTTCAATATGGTCATCATAATCAACAAACAGTCCAATACATATCAGCGCTGCAAAAATCAAAAAAACTATTCCTATAACGATTAGCAATATTTTCAAAAATTTTTTCATACAAAAGTCCACCTTCTTGCTTCATTTCAGTAAATTATATCATACCGATATGAACAATTCAATTTACACTCTATCAAGTAGTTTTTTTACTTACCTGTAACGCACATTTCTGCAAAATCCATAGTCCCCGATACTTTCCTCACGGGTGATATACAGTCGGAATTCTGTCAGCTCATGAAATAAGAAAAACCGACGCATGATCGCTTTACGCTCAATACATCGGTTTCTTCATCTGACCTTGACGGTCATATTCAGTTGTCTAACATCGTACTGTTATAAAATCTATGTCATTTACGATTTTTCTTATGCTGATTTGCCCAGTAAGATTTTACAGGGATTCTTCTTCTTTTTATGTCCTCCATAAATTCTTCTTTGTCAATATTACTATCAATGGTAAATAATTTTTCTCCATTTACATATACACGCATAGAACCTTTCTTTCTCTCGCAATAGGTAATATCTTCAAAGTGAAAAGTTCTCTTTCTTCCAAAAGTTGAACGCCATGTGATTTCATCTCCGTTCACTTCCAGTTTCCACATAATCATGTTCAATGAGCCGATTAAAGAAACAATAAAGAAAATACTAAAACCAATTGGTGGCAATAAATCATCTTGTTGAATAGCACTGGCTACCGTAGCTCCCCCAAAAAGAAACACCGCCAATACAAAAAACATAGTAAGTACTTTTTCGGTTTTTATTATATAATGCGTCCTAATTATTCCCTTTTTCTGTTCTTCCTCTCGTTCTTTAGCTCTCTTTTGTTGAAGATTTACAAGATATTTCAAAAGAAGAAGTACAACTAAATAGGGACCTATTTGTGTAATTATATTCAAACACATTCGTAAAAAATTATTCATTTTTGCCCTCCATAGTTCCAGCTATATAAAAATGATTGTTTGAAATCGAGTATTAAAAACCTCAATTTTTCATATCTCATTATACTTCATCAACTTAAAGAATGGAAGAAAAAATTTTGTGTACAGAGTTCCTGTTCAAGCCTTGTAACGCACATTTCTGCAAAATCCATAGTCCCCGATACTTTCCTCACAGGCGATAGGCAACGGTCAAAACATCAGGTCTGCACCTGACATTTTAACCGCATATCAGCCCTGATTATCACATTATCCCTGCTGGCTGTTCAGCCCATGCTTTTTCGCATATTCGCTGGCTTTCTGTCTGCGTTCCTCACTGTAAGGCGGCAGGAAACGGATAGACAGACGGGACTTTGCCAGCTCATAAGAAACACCGCCTTGAACATTGGATTTTTCCAGTCGGCAAAGGTCAGGGTACTTCTTAGCAAAAGCAGCCAACCTCTTTTTCAATCCGGCGTTGTGGGTGTAGATATTTGCCTTGTCCTCGCCCTCATTAAAGAGAACGATTGTTTCTTTCTCAATCTTCGTCAGTCTCGTCATAGCAGCCCTCCCTATGGTTTTTCAACACACGCAGCTTGCAGTAAAAGCAGCGATACCACCTTTCAACACCCTCAGCACTCAGCTTGACGGAAAGCATATAAAACAGCTTCTTCGCCACTGGATCGGGTGCAAGGGCAGCTACCATACGCAAACGCTCGACAGTTGCTTTCAGGTTCGGACAGCCAAAGGCATAAAGGGCTTCCATTTCATTCCGGTTCATCTTCATTGTGTTTTCCTCCTTAAAGTTTGATAAATGAAAAGCGACAGACACTTCATAAGGAAATACCTGTCGCTTCGTTTACGATACAAATTTGTTGGTTTTGGACTTGATAAAATCAGCAGTAAATCATTTCCTGTCTGATGATTTCTTCGGCTCGGTTACGGATAGAGTTCATGGACTGTACCCACAACATCTGATTGTCTGCTTTCATGGTTTCGGTCACGCCCTCGGCTTGTTTCATCTGCTCAATGATAAGGCTGCACCTTTCCGTTGCCTGTTCGTCCAGGTCAGCAAGGTAAGTATGCAGTTCGCCGGATAAACAGAGGGCAGAGAACCTTGTAGGGCGGTACTGCTCCAAATATGTCCTGTGCAGTCTGCCCCACATACCGATAGGGCGGTGTTCCTCCGGTAGCTTCAAGTCCGGCACATAGTAATCGCCCACAAGAACATAGTCCAGACCGTTGCTTTTGTCATGGATTCGTGATTTCAATTCTGTCATGCTATTTTTTCTCCTTTCACTTTTTGCCGATTTGATTTGCTTGTGACGTTCTGTTCAACACACACATTGCTATCAGAACTTTTTTCTTCTGCTATACGCTCATGCTCCGCAAATTCTTTTGATTTCTCACGAATCTTTTTCATATACTTACGATTGGATTCTCGTTTTCTGCGAAGTCGTTCCGCCTCTTTTTCAGCAGCAATCCTTTCTTCCTCTGTTGGTTCATGCTGCTCCACAGGTACTTGAAATTGCCCGACATAGTTAAGATATATCTCCACCTCTGTGGTGCGGTCTGCACCTTTTCCTTGTGGCTCGTGAACCAGAATTTTGTCGATAAATTCATTTATCATGGCAGGAGTAAGTTCTGTAATATTCTCATACTTTTTAACCAGCTTTAGAAAACGCTCCACATTATTTTGACCGCCTATAATCCGTTGCATATCAGCGGTGTCAGTCTCAATAATCTTGTTCAGCTCGTTCTGCTCATTTTCATAATCAGTAAGCATACTCTGAAAAAGTCTGTCCGGCAATCTTCCAATCACATTATCTTCATAGATTTTCCTGATAAGCATATCCAGTTCGTGAACTCGCTTCTGATTTCTTTCAATGCGGTTTTTTACAGTTTCAGAAACAGCAATATCTTTCATCGCCGATTCTTCTTGCAGAGAATAAACAAACTCCCGCTCATTCAAAGAAACATAATGGCAAGTCTCCTGTATGGTTTTCAGAATGATGCTTTTAAGTGCTTTTGTTGAAATATGGTGGCAAGTACAATGTCGGTCATACTTCTGATAAGCAAGATTATATGTGGAACATTCATAACAATCTGCCGGATTGGAATAACTTGTCCTTTTTTCGCCTTTGGCAGTATAGTATATTCTTTCTCGCCCTTTCCGCTGCCTGTGATTATACATCGGCGCACCACAATCAGCACAGTAAATCTTTCCGGTCAGAACATTAGGCTCGCCCATAGGATCTGCTTTTCTTACATTCTGTCTTAACTTTTGAGCAAGCAGCCATGTTTCTTCATCGACAATAGGCTCTTGTGTATCATCAAAAACCACCCAATCTTCCTTATCTGCCCTTTTCGTCTTTTTGTCCTTATAGGAATTTTTGAATGTCCTGAAGTTGACAGTCTTTCCGATATACTCTGGTCGGGCAATCAGAGTAGTAACCTGATTTCCTCGCCACATATACGGATTTTCTTTGTCATAGTTGCTTGCATGATTTCCAAGTCCCTTTTTGCCAAGATAATAAGATGGTCTTTCAATTTTTTCTTCTGAAAGTTCTCTTGCTATCTGATAAGGTCCTTTTCCCTCAATAGTCATGCGATAAATTCTGCGGACTACTTCAGCAGCTTCTTCATCAATAATCCAATGGTCGGGGTTTTCGGGGTCTTTCAAATAGCCGTATGGTGGGATATTACTTGTATGAGCGTTGCCGGAAGAACCTCTGGATTTCAGTACAGCTTTAATTTTCTTACTTGTGTCCCTGACAAACCACTCATTCATGATATTCAGAAAAGGGGCAAACTCACTGGTTTCTTGACGGTCACTGTCAATACCATTATTGATTGCTATAAATCGAACTTCCTTTTCTCTAAACAGAATGTCAGTGAAAAAACCTACTTGCAAATGGTCTCTGCCGATTCTGGACATATCTTTGCAGATACAGGCAGTGATTTCTCCGTTTTTAACACCTTCAACAAGTCTGTTCCATGAAGGTCTGTCAAAGGTCGCTCCACTCCAACCATCATCGGTAAAATGAACAAGATTCGTAAAACCATGTTTCATAGCATAATCTTCAAGCATTTGCTTTTGATGAACTATACTGTTACTCTCTCCAGCATTATCATCATCACGAGACAGTCTTTCATACAAAGCAGTAATGCCATTGCTTTTATCTTTTTTTCTTCTCATGCTGAACTCCTTTCTTCAATTCCTATCCACTCCTTACGCTCACAAAATATCACATCTGTGTACTGTTTCGGTGGCTGTGTGAAATGCTCCGATACCAAAGAATCACAGGGACCATAATGCTTGCCTGCCCAGATATCCAGCTCCGGCTCTTCTTTCTCAATCTTTACGCCAAAGAACTGTTTCAATTTATTTTCGATCGCCTTGAATCCTTCCTGCTTTGTTTTCTTTGCTGTGAGATAAAACGTATGATAATTGCAGGTGATCTGGCATTTATGGCTTTCATAAATATAAGGATCTGCAGTTGCTGTCAGAACCCTGGCACTGATCAGATACAAAATCTTGCGGTTTCGTTCTTTCAGTTCACCAATATCTGCTTTGGCTACTTCCATGGTTGGGATAATCGCATGGTGATCGGATACTTTCTTTGAATTTAATACCTTACTCACGTCTGGGTGATATTCCAGACCTTCAGCATAAGGCATTTTCCCAAGTAACATCTGAATCAGTGTTTCAGTGCTTTCTCCCATCTCATCTGTCAGATACTGGCTGTCTGTTCTCGGATAAGTGACCAGCTTCTGCTCATACATCTCCTGCACGGCATCCAATGTCTGCTGTGCGGTATAACCAAACATTCTGTTTGCTTCCCTCTGCAGAGTGGTCAAATCATAGAGCTTCGGAGGACGGACCGTTTTCTCTTTCACATCATCCTTCTCCACTTCGCACATACGCTCCATACAGTCCGCAGCCACTCTATCTGCATCTTCTTTTTTCTGAAAATGCTCTGTGACCGCATCCATCTCGTCAAACTTGATATGAGCCATATAATATTTTTCTTTGGTAAATTCCTTGATCTTCTGATTTCGATCCACGATCATGGCAAGTGTTGGTGTCTGTACTCTTCCAACTTTCAGATTCTGGTTATACAGAACGGAAAAAAGACGGCTCGCATTGATTCCCACCAGCCAGTCTGCCTTTGCCCTGCAAAGTGCTGACTGATAGAGACTGTCATAACACGAACCGTCTTTTAATGACGCAAATCCATCTTTAATTGCCTGTTCCTCCATGGAAGAGATCCAGAGCCGCTTCATCGGCTTTTTGCATCCTGCCTGCTCATACACCAGACGGAAGATTAGTTCTCCTTCCCGCCCGGCATCTGTAGCACAGATTACTTCATCTACTTTGGAATCTCGCATCAGTTTTTTCAAGATTCCAAACTGCTTTTTCGTGCCTTCCAATACCCTGTGTTTCCAACATTCCGGCACAATCGGCAGATCTTCATATCTCCATTTTTTATATTTTTCATCGTATTCTGATGCATCACATAATCCAACCAGATGTCCTACGCACCAGGAAACGAGATAACCGTTTCCTTCCACGTAGCCATCTTTTCTTGTTCTGGCTCCAATCACGGAAGCCAGTGCCATCGCAACCGATGGCTTTTCTGCAATCACTAATTTCATTTACTCCTGCTCCTCTTCTTCATCTTCCAGCACAGCATCATCAAAATCCTCGTCTCTCAGGATTTCTGGTTCTATACTTTCTTCCTGCTCATCTGCATCGTCTACTTCCCGTTTTTCTGACTCTGAATCTTCGGATTCATCTTCATCCTCTTCCATCTCATCCTCGTCATCATATTCATGCTTTGGTTTATAGACTTTGAAGTAATATCCTCCTGCCGCAGCTCCTACTACAACCAGTGCAATCAGAAGATACGTTCCAAATGGACTTTTATCTTCTGGCATCTGGATTTCATCCTCTACCTTATCTTTCTCAGCTGTCTCAGTTGTTTCCGGCTTTTCTTCTTCAGCCTGTTTCTCTGGTTCTGCATAAACAGTATCTACTTCCGGAAGTGTCACGGAATCAGAAAGTGTGAAATTCATCAGATCTTTCTCGCTGACTTCTGTAAGGAAATACACATTATCCTGAGATTTTGAATTGTCGATGATCAGATAAAAAATCTTACCACTCTTAGTTGAAATGGTATAAAACTCTTTTGTGCCTTCCGTAGCTGTTTTAGTAACAGAATCTGCTGTCTCGCCTTCTTTATTAAGCTGTTCCTCAATACCTGTCACTGTCCGATCATCCACAGTTCCTTTTGCATCTGTTGGCTCAGAAGCTTGTGCATCCTGCGGAAGCGGAGAAGTCGTTGTTTTTTCAGTTCCCGTTGCATCTGCACTGGTCGTAGTTGCCATTGCACCATTGCTGTCACTGGAGGTTTTCTGTTTCTCTGCCTGCTTCTTTGCCCATTCATAATAAGGATTCTGCAACACATACTTTTCAGAAGTATTTCCGGCACCGTCTGTTACCGTAATCTCAATCTGTTTTGTAGTAAAATCTTTCTGTGTCAGTTGCACTCTCAGCATTCCATCCTTCAGATCTGTATAAGTGGTGCCATTAACTGTTACTGCAGTAATCCCGGATACTGTATCATTCCCCTGAATCGTCAGCACACCATCTGTCAGGGAAGCAGAGAGTGTCGGCTTTTCCGTGTCATAACACTTAATAGAACGATTCTGCTCATACACCTTTCCATCACCATCTGTCACACGCACATACACTGTCTGATTTCCTGTGATCGTGATACTTCCGCTTCCAGTTACATCCTGCCAGCTTCCATCTTTTCCTGCTTTTGCTTCAATCTTTGCTATTGAGAAACCTTCCGGCATATGGCTGGCATCTACCGTAACAGCAATGGTTGTTTCTCCCTGTTTCCATCCATCCGGTTTCTCAATCGTGATTGCAGGCGTGGTATTCTCAGCTGCATAAGCAGTCTGTGTCTGGAGCAAAGGTGTTGTCAGGCAAAGAAATGTCGTTGCTGCAAGCAGACTCTTTTTTACCCTGCTTTTAGTATTTGTTCTCTTCTTCTGTTTCATTTTTTCCAGATTCATCATCGGCTTTTATTTCCTCCTTCTGTATTTCTACCCTGCCGGGCAACTCATTTTTCATTTTCTTTTTAAAAGCTTCCAATTCCGGAATACTCATATCCATTGCACGGATAATTCTTACAATTTCCAGATTTTCTGCTTCTGTTTTTGCAATCTCCGCAGCCTTGAACCGCTTTAAATCTGCTTCATATCTGGCTTTAGATGCTTCCATTTTTTCCTTGGCTTTCTCATAATCTGCCGTTGCTTTTTCAAGACTTTTCATCTCTTCTCCTTTCCGGGCGGCTGTTATACCGCCCTTTTCCTTACCATCGCCCGAATCCATAGAAATGGCTCTGCCAGTATGGAGAGTTGATGGACGTGTACTGAACCGGATGCCCACAATGGATCATCTGACCATTGCCCACATAGATTCCAATATGCGTTACTGGTTCTCCTGCATCGTAGGTTCCGGTAAAGAAGATCAGATCTCCTGGCTGTGCTTCTGACTGGGATACTGGCGTACAAATGTTGTACAGTCCCTGTGCAGTCAGCCTTCCCGTATTTCTTACCCCGGAATGAACCAGACAGTAGCTGACAAATCCGGAACAATCGAATCCACTTGGGGAATATCCGCCCCACACATACGGTGTTCCAAGATATTTTGCAGCCTCTTCCAGTAAACGTTGCGCTGCTTCACTGGTATATTCATTGCCGCCAAAGCCTGCTCCTTCTCCAGTTTCCAGATAAAAGATCGGGTTTAACCGCTCTCCATTTTTCAAAAGTTCAATGTGAAGATGGCTTCCTGTAGAATTTCCGGTATTTCCTACAAGACCGATCTCATCACCTTTCGTGACGGATGCACCTGCAGATACACTCCGGCTGCTTAAATGTGCATACCGCAGTTCATAGCCTTTACTGTCCTTGATTACAACATAATTGCCATAGCTGTCGTTATAAGCAGAAGTTGTAACCGTTCCGGTCAGCCCTGCCATTACTTTTGTCCCTTCCGGTGCTCCGATATCCATACCATTGTGTAACTGATTTGCTCCTGATATTGGATGAATCCGATATCCATAATAGCTGGTCACACTGGAATACCAGTTAAAATCAACCGGTGTTGCAAACATCTGCAGGTTGCCTTTGGTATCGTTGTAGGCACTGAACAGTTCTTTCTGGAAAAATCCCAACCTGTCCTGACAGATTGACATCAGGTTTCCACTATTTAAGGTGACATTCAGCACATCTACATCTCTTGTCCTGGTCACTTCCACTTCATTGCTTCCATTATCATCTGCCAGATAACATTCCCATGTTTGATGTCCATGTGCAGATGCTGCCGCATGACTGTCATAATAGACATCAAACTGTACACCGTATCTTGCGAAAGCTCCGGTATCTTCTACGGTATATTCGACACCATTCATAACTACCTTTGTTCCCATTGGAACAAACGGATTGGAAGCATCTACCGCTAAGGTGTGATTGGCTGTTGGATATGCTCCACTGGCAGTCGGTCCTCCGCTCCAAATACCACAACAGATTGGACAGTTACAATATCCACTGGTCACAACCTGTCCCAAAGATTCTCCAACTCTTACTGTTGCTGTCTCTGTCACAGTCTCATTGACCGCTTCTGTAGTCAGATGATATTGCTCTGCAAACAAAGCATCCAGCTCCGGCTTGACCTGTTCAAAAGTAAATTCTTCATACTTTGCAGACAGATAACTAATCAGGATAAACGGATCATGCTCAATAGGTCCGATGTTATATCGGTATTCCTCATGTCCTGGTTCTTCAGATTCCATATTGTTGATCCGCTCCTGCAGATTAGCTTCCAGCTGTGTGTAATACAGTTCCGCTTCCCGGATTGCCTGATCCGATGACAGATAACTGGTTCCTGTGTAAGTGATCACATTTTGTAAAAACACTGCAGAGCATGACGTGACATTCGTTATGATCAGAAACATCAATCCGATCAGAACTGCTACACTGATATACACCTTCCGGTTTTCTTTAAAGAAGTTGGTGACTTTGCCGCCAATCTTCTTGATATAATCAATCGTACCTTTTGTAGCTGTTCCTACTGTCTGTTCACTTCGCTTCGCTTTGGCATAATCCCGTTTGATCTGTTGCTTCTGAATCTGTTTTTTCAGTTTCTTCTGTTCCTGACGGGCTGCCGCCTGTGTCTGTTTCTCTTCCTGTCTTTCAAGTCTGCTTCTTTTTCTGAATGCCCTCTGTTTCCTGCGTCTGGCACTTCTCTGTTCCAGCCGGTAAACACCTTCGCCGCTTTCTTCTAACTTATGGGCACCTTCTACCGCCGCATTATCGTCTTCATTTTTGCTGATCTCACGGTGCAATGCTGCGGAAGCTGCACTTCCTGCTTTCTTGACAACAGAAGTTTTTTCTGTTTTCACAGATTCCCCTTCGCCAAACTTCAAGCGGGATTTCTTCTTTCCAGGAGCTTCTCCATCATTTGCCTGATAGACCTGTGCCTTCTTGGAATGCTGCTTTGCTTCCTTCTTCTTTTTTGCTTCCTCATAAGAAAACTTTTTGGCTTTTTCCTTCTGTTTCTGATGTCGGAAATTGACTCCATCCGTATCCATCTGGTTCAATTTCTCCATATCTTTGTCATTTTTCACAGAAGCACCAGTTTCCTCATAAGCAAACTTCAAACGCTGTTTTTGTTTTGGCTTTTTGCTACCACCGGTCTGATTTCTCCGGCTGTCTCCTCTGTTTTCTGATAGATCCGCACGTTTTTCTTTCAGTCTCCCTGACTGTCCGGCTTCGGATTTTTCTGCAAGTCTGGATTCTTTTCCGACTTCAGCACGGATTCTTTTTCTATTTTGCTGTTTTCTACTCTGTCCAAGATCCTCACTTTGCTTCTCTGCCCGTATCAGTTCCGGTGCATCTCTGGATTTTTGCACAGAGGGTCGAATATTTTTCCCACTCCGTTCAGACTGGCGGGAAGACTTATCCACAAGGCTTACTTCTTTTTCCCCCTGTTTTCCTCCCATCTGCACATCACTGGCACGGTTACTGACACGAACAGAAGATTTATCCGTCAGGTTTTCTTCCACCAGACCATCCTTGGTCATTTTCTGGACTTTCTTATCCCTGACTTTCATTCTCTGTTCTGCCACTGATTACTCCTCCTTCTTCGGATACCCTTTCCCTGCCTGTAATAAACAGAGAATAGCGATGCCAAATACAGCACCGCCACAAAATGTCAATCCATATGAAATTACCTGTAACATTGTTTTACTCCTCCTGTATTACCCTGCTTCGGCTGTTTCCTCCGGGCGGGTTGTCATAATCTTATAAAGGGAATTCTTCGGGAATCTGTCTACAAACGGAATAATCACATTTCCATAGAACAGAAGTCCTTCACCCTCATTACTGTTGGTTACATAAGACAGCTGGGTTGGTGAAATATTCAACTGTTTAGCCAGAATCTGCCTGTCACCGGATGCCTGGTTGAGCATATAGATAAAATCAGAGTTTTCAAAAATATTCTCGATTTCCCTGGAAGCTAAAAGATCCTTAATGTTCTGGGTAATTCCTGTCGGAATACCGCCCCATTTACGGAATCGCTTCCAGATTTCCACGCTGTAGGCTGCTGTCTGTTCTTCTTTTAAGAGAAGATGGAATTCATCCACATAGTAACGGGTGGATTTATGAGCGGAACGGTTGATCGTCACTCGGTTCCATACCTGGTCCTGCACAATCAGCATCCCGATCTTCTTCAGCTGTTTTCCAAGCTCCTTGATATCAAAACATACGATACGGTTGTTGATGTCCACATTTGTGCGATGATTAAATACATTTAGGGAACCTGTAACGTAAATCTCCAATGAAGTTGCCAGACGCTGTGCTTCCTGCTCTTTCTGATTACGGAGAAGATTATATAGATCCTCTAAGATCGGCATTTTTTCCGGTACTGGGTCAGAAAGAAAGTCCTGATACACCAGACGTACACAACGGTCAATAACTGTTTTTTCTACCGGCTCCAGTCCATTCTTCCCACCAACTACCAGCTCACAAAGAGACAGGATAAAGTCAGACTTTAAGGAAAGTGGGTCATCATCATCTGCGTAATCCAGATTGATGTCCATCGGATTGATATAATCATGGCTGGTCGGTGAAATGCGGATAACCTGTCCATGAAATGCCCGGAACAACGGATAATACTCCCCTTCCGGATCACACACGATAATGTCATCTTTTGTCACGATAAATGCGTTGGTGATCTCACGCTTTGCCGCAAATGACTTACCGGCACCCGGTGTACCCAAAATCAAACCATTCGGGTTTTTCAGTTTCTTTCTGTCTGCCATGATCAGATTATTGGACAGGGCATTTAAACCATAGTAAATGGATTCCCCGCCCATAAACAATTCCTGTGTGGTAAATGGAACAAAGATTGCCGTAGATGTTGTGGTAAGTGCCCTTTTGATAGGCACAAGATTCATAGCAAGCGGCAGGCAGCTCATAAGCCCCTGCTCCTGCTGATAATCCAGACGTTTCAATGCACAGTTATATTTCTGTGCAATACCGGCAGTCTGGAATACGACATTTTCAAGCTCCTGCTTTGTCTCTGCCGTATTTAAAAACAGTGCCGTTACAAGGAACATTCTCTCATTCCTGGACTGTAAATCTTCCAGAAGTCTCTTGGCTTCTCCACCATATGTATTTAAGTCTGATGGGATAATGTCCATGTCATATCCGGCACGAACTGCCTTTTTCTGCTCCTCAATCTTCATCCGGTTAATATCGGTCACCTTGCTCTTTACCAGCTTGATCGCTTTCATCTGGTCAATGGACTGGATATGGAAATTCACCATAAGGTTACTGTCCATCTCCAAAAACTCTGCCAGCATCTTGTCCGTAAGCTCTGGTGCAAGAATCTGAAGATAAGAAACGGCTCCTATCGTTCCACCCATCTGAAAGTCTTTTCCATTCTTAAATACGAAGCTGGTCGGTGCGATATAATCCTTTGTGCTAAGACCTGTCCGAAGTACCTCATCATAAGAAAAATGGAAAGGGACTTTACTATCCTGATTGAATGTCTCGTACATGATCTGCAGCCTTTCGGCTCCATTCAACGGATACGCTGTTACACCAAGGATCTTGAAGTTATTCATAATATCCGACTCGATACGTTCCAGCTTCGGTCGTGCTTCCCGGATATTCTCTGCTTCAATACCAAACGTAATATACTTGGTACACATCAGACCATTATTTCCTTTCGCCAGCTGATTATTAAGCATCTGTGCAAACTCCATACGCAGATCATCAAACTCATCCTCCTGCGGATTGATATGGATAACCTTTTCATACTCCGCCATGTTGCTGTGCTGATTGATAAAGGAAAGCTGAAAATGAATCGTGCTGTCAAAATAATTTAAGAAGTCACACCAGTTTTCAAAGATCGCATTTTTATCCTCATTCTGAGCTAACTGGTAGTTGATGTCATAAAAACGGATGGTCTTGGAATAAAATTTATCCTGTACACGACAGATACCATCTCTCCCCATCTCATGATAAGGAATGGACTGCTGTGCTGTAATCCGTTTATCTTTGGCAGCATTTGCCACTTTCTTTTCTGTGGTACTACCTTTTCCTCCCGAAACCTTCTTCCCTTCTGTCTGCTGTCTCGGCGGTGCTGTAGCTGAACTGCTCTTTTTCTTCTTTGCACTTTTCTTTGCTTCACGCATTGCCTGTTTCTCTGCTTTTGCCGCAAGCTTCGCTTCTTTCTTCGCATTTTTCTTATCCGCTTTTTCATGCTCTTTATGAAGTTTCGCTTCATATTTCTGTGCCCTTTTCAAAGCCTTCTTTTCCCTGCGGGTCAGCTTTCTGTTTGGTCGGCGTACCCCTCTCTGTCTTTCCAATGCTTCATAGCCTGTTACCATTGGCTCACTGTGCAGTCTGCCGCTTACCGGCTTACTGCTGTCCGCCGGTTCTGAAATATCTTCTCCTCCATCCTCTTCATCCAGCCAGTAATCATTTGGATAACGTTCTTCTTCCAATCTCTGCGGTGGCTGTCTATCGTTTTTTCTTTTTAACACTCTTCTGTCCTCCCTTCTTTTTTCTGACCATGATAAATTTCTTCTCATACAGATTTTCCATCTGATACTTCCGTACCGGAGGACGGATAAATTTCACGGTGATCATATTTTTCAAAACCTTTTCTAACGGAAGTCCATCCTTTTCATACATGGCAAATAAAAATGCCGGAAGCATCAAAAGGCACATCCCTGTCGCTGCATTACTGGAACCGATGATCCCTCTGGTAAGGAAATAAAATGGTACTCCCACTGCCGCCGCAATCCCAAAACAGATCAGCTGCCGTTTGGTCAGGTTGAAGATGATCTTATTTTTGACCTTGGTTAAGTCTTTAGGTACTGATACAAATGCCATTGCCAATTCCCCCTTTCTTAGTGAGCGTTGAAGATACTACGGGCAAAGTTTCCTGTTTTCATCAAACTGAAACAAAGGATCACCGTGTATGCCATCACGCCGAACAATGCAGAATGTATGTTATCGGACATCTGGATATTCGCTACTAAGACTGCGTAAATTCCTACGCAGACCATCATAAAGAATCCCTGAAATGCCAGTGCAAACAATCCACGAAGATAGTTGTTTCCAATCTGCCCCCATTCCCGGTTAGACATAGTTGCAAATGGAATAGCTCCAACGGACGAATAGAGATAGATTTCAATCATACGCCCATACAAAATCACTGTAATAAAGACTGAGATAACCTTCATACACAGGCTCACAAGCATCGTTTCCAGTGCCAGTATGACAAGTTCACCGATTTCCATAGATTCCATTGCCGTTTCCATCGTGGTAATCATCGTATCTATATTGATCGCTGTATCGGAACTGATGACACCAGCGGCCCGGCTCACTACTGACTGCCCGACATCAAATACCGCCATGGTAATCGTAAATGTATGGCTGACGATCCAGACTGCCACCCACATCTTGAAAAAATATTTAAAGAACATCCATGTATCAATGTCATGCATATTGTTCTTCTCTGTTAACATGGAAATCAGCTCATAACAAAGCACAAAGGTAATAATCATACCGGCAATCGGTACAATGACCGAATCGGAAAGATTTTGTATCATGCTGAAAATGTTCCCATTCCAGCCCTGCGGTGTCTGCCCAACCTGAGCAGCAACCTTAGAGATCGGAAGAGCGGTTCAGCAGGA
>OLZQ01000452.1_pt1 | contig 23142 bp, 14 predicted proteins | sample 1644511 | NCBI WGS metagenome assembly OLZQ01 (sample SAMEA103958132, study PRJEB25191) | human gut metagenome | biome: human-associated habitat [ENVO:00009003]; feature: intestine environment [ENVO:2100002]; material: feces | place: Germany | collected 2013/2015 | reverse complement strand
GCAATCTCCATGCCTGCGTCGGTCAGGTCGATGAGACCTTCCTTGTCCATGGTGATATAGCCGCTCTCCCGCAGACGCTTGGTGGCATAGCTGACGCTGGGCTTGGTGACGCCCAAATGCTCCGCCACGTCGATGGAGCGGATATAGCCGTGCTTCTTTTGCATCATCAGCATGGTTTCCAGGTAATCCTCCGAAGATTTTTGAATTTCCATAATTGGTACACTCCATCGTTTATTTTATCCAGCGTAGCACACCGAGGCCAAAAAAACAAGGGAAAGTTAAAAATATTTCACTAAAACCTATTGACAAAGTATGCTTTTAGAGGTATTGTAAACATACCTAATAAGTAGGCTTTAGTTTTTCATACCAGGAGGACCAGCGTATGACCATTTATACCGACAATGCAGCCACTACCAAAATGAGCGACACCGCTCTGGCTGCCATGCTCCCCTGTCTGCAGGACAATTACGGCAATCCCTCCAGCCTGCACTCCGTGGGCCAGCGGGCCGCCGAAGCCCTGCAGGGCGCCCGGGAGACCGTGGCCCGGTGCCTGGGCTGCGACCCCAAGGAGATCATCTTCACCTCCGGCGGCAGCGAGGCCGACAATCAGGCCATTACCTCCGCCGCCTATCTCGGCGCGCGCAAGGGCAAAAAGCACATCATTTCCACCACGTTTGAGCATCACGCCGTCCTGCATACCCTGAAGCGGCTGGAAAAGCAGGGCTTTGAGGTAACGCTTCTGGACGTGCACGCGGACGGCCTTGTCTCGGCGCAGCAGGTCGCGGAGGCCATCCGCGATGATACCTGCCTCGTGACCATCATGTTCGCCAACAACGAGATCGGCACCATCCAGCCGATCGAGGCAATCGGCGCGGTCTGCCATGAACGCGGCGTGCTGTTCCACACCGACGCGGTGCAGGCGGCGGGCCACGTGAAGATCGACGTGAACGCGATGCATATCGATCTGCTGAGCCTGTCCGCGCACAAGTTCCACGGCCCGAAGGGCGTGGGTATGCTCTACGCGCGGCGCGGCATCATCCTCACGAACCTCATCGAGGGCGGCGCGCAGGAGCGCGGCAAGCGCGGCGGCACGGAAAACGTCCCCGGCATCGCGGCCATGGCGGCAGCCTTGACGGAAGCCTGCGCCAATATGGACGAGAACACAAAGAAGGTCACGGCCCTGCGAGACAAGCTCATTGACGGCATTTCCAAAATTCCGCACTGCGCGCTCAACGGCGCGCGTGAGCCGAGACTGCCCGGCAATGTGAACTTCTGCTTTGAGGGCATCGAGGGCGAGAGCCTTCTGCTGCTGCTCGACGCGAAGGGCATCAGCGCGTCGTCCGGCTCTGCCTGCACATCCGGCTCGCTCGACCCCAGCCATGTGCTGCTGGCAATTGGACGGCCGCACGAGGTCGCGCACGGCTCGCTGCGCCTGACCATCTGCGAGGACAACACCGAAGAGGAAATCGACTATATCCTTGCCGAGCTTCCGCCGATCGTGGACGATCTGCGGAATATGTCGCCGGTCTGGAAGGACCTGATGAGCGGCAAACGGCAGTTTACGCTGTAAGGAGGGCTTTATCATGGCACTGTATACCGAAACCGTCATGGATCATTTCATGCACCCGCGCAATGTCGGCGAGATCGCAGACGCGGACGGCGTCGGCGAGGTCGGCAACGCCAAGTGCGGCGATATCATGAAGATGTACCTGAAGATCAAGGACAACAAAATCGAGGACGTGAAGTTTGAGACGTTCGGCTGCGGCAGCGCGATCGCCTCAAGCTCCATCGCGACGGAGATGATCAAGGGCCGGACGCTGGAGGACGCGCTGGCGCTGACCAATCAGGAGGTCGTCGACGCGCTGGGCGGCCTGCCTGCGCACAAGCTGCACTGCTCCGTTCTGGCCGAGGAGGCCGTCAAGTCCGCCATTCAGGACTATTACGAGAAAAACCACATCGAGTACGACCACAGCAAATTCCCCAAAAAGGAAGACTGCGAGTCCTGCTGCCGGATGGTATAACGAAACGCACCGGGCGCGGCCATTGGCCGCGCCCGGTGCGTGCTCAATCAGCTTCGTTGACAGGGGCCTCCGCCTCATTTGCCTGCTGGATGGTGATGCTTTCCTGCGGGGCTTCGGAGAATTCGAGCTGGATGACGGCCTGCGGGAAATTGACCGAGCAGGACGCGCGTTTTCCGCGTTCGGCTGCAAGCCGCCCGGCAAGCGCCAGCAGCTGCTGCAGGGTGTCCCGGTTCAGGCCGCCGCCGCGCCAGTGGAACACGAACAGGGGCTGCTTTTTGCGCAGTGCCTGCGCAAGCCGCTTTTCCAGCTCCTCCGGCTTCGTGAACGAGACGCTTCGATAGTAAAAGCGTTTCCCATCCGTGCAGGCGGGGACGGGCAGGACGAGCGGGGTGTGGTCGCGGAAGAGCCTGCCGTCGTCGAGGTTATAATAATCGTACCGCTTTTCGCCCCGCTGGAGCGAGTTGTCAAACGTCGCGTCGAGGTGGTAATACTGCCCGCCGACGCGCACGACATTCCATGTGTGGCGGTATTTGATCCCGCGCGCGGGGTCCGCCTCGCTGAGCGCGACGATGCACCACAGGCCGAGCTGGTCGCACAGCGCCTTGACGGTCTTCGCGATGCCCTCGCACACGCCGACGCCCTGCGTCATGGGGCCGAGAATTTCATGAGAATACGGCTTTTTGAGCTTGTCGTAGCGCACGTTTTCCAGAATGAAATCGTGCACGGCAAGCTCTTTTTCCGCCTCCGTCTTCCCTTCGAGCGGCTTCGTCAGCCGGGCCAGACGTGCACTGACCGCCTGCTGGTGCGTGCGAATTTTTGCTTTGTCAAACAGATACTCCGGCAGAAGCTCCATATGCGCCGCGCCGGTCATCCACCGGCAGCGGTAGCCGGTGACGTAAAAGAGCAGCGGCTCGTCGAGCTTCAGCCGCAGATACACGTCCGCAAGCTGCTTTTCATCCAGCATCGGAATGCGGATGCCGGGCGCAAGCGCGCGAAAGCCGCCCAGAAGCGCGTCATACACGCCCTGCAGCGGCCGGGAAAGCTGTCCGTAATAATATCGCATAGAACCTCAAAACTGCAGCTGCGCGGGCTGCAGAGCATCCAGTCCGGACAGCGTCCGCACCGGGACTGCACCGCGCGCGATCAAAGCCTGCGCGCCCTCGGAGCCGTCGTCGCTTACAAACACCGGGCTCCAGCCGCGCCTTAAATTCTCTGTCGTCCCGTCCCACGTGCCGCCTGCTCCGGCGCGGCACTGCGCGACGAGCGTTTTTTCGCCCATGGCGTGGATAAAATGGTTCCGCGACAGCGCCCGCTGTGCGGAAAACGGCAGATCATAGCCCTGCTCGGCCAGATATAAAACGTGCGCCTGTGCCGGGCAGTCCAGAAGCCGTCCGGCCGGGAAAACCACGGCGGAGCCGCACGCCGTCAAACAGGCCTCCTGCGCCGCGCGGTCCGCACCCATCGCTCCGCCGGAACAGAGTGCGTACCCAGAGCGCGCAATGAGCCGCCCGGCGGCCTCCGCGAACGCGCGTCCGCCCTCCGTCAGCTCCCGCGAGCCGACGACGGAAATGCAGCGCATGGAAAGCGGCGTTTCATCCCCCTTCGCGAACAGCACCGCCGGGCACCGCTGGCCGAGCGTCTGCCGCAGGCGTGCGGGGTAGCGCGGCGACAAGCGCGTGATGGGCACGATCCCGTTCCGCTCTGCCGCGCGCAGATAGCGCTCCAGCTGTGTTTCGCGCGACAACAGCCGCACGATGCGCCCGCACTGCTCCTGCGAATAGCCGAGCCGTTCCAGATCGCGCGCCGTCAGCTCCCGCAGCGGGTTTTCTCCGCCGGGGCCGAGGGCGCGCGCCCGCTTGGCAAGTTCCTGAAACTGCGCCATGGTCAGCGGCCTGTCCTCCGCCTCCGGCAGCGCGCAGCACAGAAGCAGCAGACCCGTCTCCGCCGCCGTCAACGGAAGCGGCGGCGCGGCGGCGCCTTTTTGGGCTTCGGCGGCTCCTCCTCGACGAGGGAGCCGTCCTCCGCGAATTTCACGGGCTGTATGGCATAGTGGGAATATTTCGCGATCTCCGCCAGCTTCGCCTGCTCCGGGAACGTGCCGAGGATGGACACGGCGATGCCCTTTTTCCGGGCACGGCCCGTGCGGCCGATGCGGTGGATATAATACTCGTTCTCCTCCGGCACGTCGTAGTTGATGACGCAGTCCACATCGTCGACGTCGATGCCGCGCGAGGCGACGTCCGTCGCGATCAGGATGGGGAGCTTGCCGTCCTTGAACGTGCGCATGGTCTTCTCGCGCTTCTGCTGCGGGATATCGCCGTGGATGCAGTCGGCGTCGAGGCCCATGCGGACCAGATCGTCGCGCAGGCGCTGGCACATGACCTTCGTGTTGCAGAAGACGATGGTGCGCTCCAGCCGGAGCGTGCGGATGAGCCTGCTCGTCATCTCGATCTTCTCGAGCGGCGGGCAGGTGATGGAATACTGCGTGATGTCCGGGCGGTTGTCGGTGTCGGCGGGGACGGTGATCTCCACCTCGTCGCGCTGGTACATCCACGAGACGGTCATGACCTCCTGTGAGATGGTCGCGGAGAACAGACCGAGATTGCGGCGGTTCTTGACCTTCTCGATGATCTTCGTCACGTCGTCGAAGAAGCCCATGTCGAGCATCCGGTCGGCCTCGTCCAGCACGACGGTCTGCACCTTGTCAAACGAGAGCGTATGGCGCTTATAGTGGTCCATCAGCCGTCCCGGCGTGGCCACGACGATCTGCGGATGATTCTTCAGCTGCTTGATCTGCCCCTCGATCTTCGCGCCGCCGTAGACCACGGCCACGCGGATATTCTTATAATAGGTAAGCAGCCCGCGCAGCTCGTCGCAGATCTGGATGGCAAGCTCACGCGTCGGGGCGAGGATCAGACCCTGTAAGTCCTCGCTTTCCGCATCGATATGCTCGATCATGGGGATGCCGAAGGCGAACGTCTTGCCCGTGCCGGTCGGGGCCTTGGCAATGACGTCCTTCCACTGCATGAATTCCGGGATGGCCTCGGCCTGGATGCGGGTCGGGTATCCGTAGCCCTTCTTCTCCAGCGCCTGCAAAATCTCCTCCGACAGGCCAAGGTCGGCAAAAGTCAAGTTCTGTTCCATAGAGATCGCTTCCTCATTCAATGTTCTGGCGAAAATCGCAATTTTTTTAATCATATCATATTTTCGCCGCGTTTCCAATCCCCTTCCCGGAAAAAAGAGGGCGTTTTTTCGCTTGCTTCCGTCCGGAATGCGCGGTATAATAAACCTTAAACACTTTGAAAGAGGCGGACGCTATGACAAATTTCCTGCTGAGGCGCTTTGTTCCGGATTATCAGAATACCGCCGACCCCGCCGTGCGCGAAAAATACGGCAATCTTGCCGGGATCGTGGGCATCATCTGCAATGTGCTGCTGTTCGCGGGCAAGCTTCTGGCCGGGACGCTCTGCGGCAGCGTATCCGTCACGGCGGACGCTGTTAACAACCTCTCCGACGCGTCAAGCTCTCTCGTGACGCTGCTGGGCTTTCGTCTGGCCGCACGGCCCGCCGACGAGAAGCACCCCTACGGCCACGCGCGGATGGAATACCTGTCCGGCCTTGCCGTGGCCGTGATGATCCTTGTGATCGGCGTGGAGCTGGTCAAAAGCTCGGTTCAGAAGATCCTGCACCCGGAGGCCGTGGAGTTTTCCGTCCTGACCGCCGCCGTGCTGACAGGCTCGATTCTGCTGAAGCTCTGGATGGCGCTGTTTGACCGAAAGCTCGGCAGGAAGATCAGCTCTGCCGCGCTGATCGCCGCCGCTGCCGACAGCCGCAGCGACGTGATCGCGACCGGCGCGGTGCTGCTTGCCTGCGTGATCGGGCGGCTGACGGGGCTGATGATCGACGGCTGGGCTGGGCTTCTGGTGGCGCTGTTTATTCTGTGGTCGGGCGTCGGCGTAGTGAAGGACACCGTCGACCCGCTGCTGGGCGCGAAGCCGGATGAAGCGCTTGTGCGCGCCATCGCGTATCTTATGACCTCGCACGTGAACATTCTCGGCTTCCACGATCTCATGGTGCACGATTACGGTCCTGGCCGCCGCTTTGCCAGCGTCCATGCCGAGATCGACCACCGCATCGACCCGCTTGTTGCCCATGAGATTCTGGACGAGATCGAGCGGCAGGCAAAGCGGGAGCTGCACGTTGATCTCGTCATCCACTATGACCCCATCGTCACCGATGACCCGGAGATCGCCGCCGTGCGCACGCGCGTTCTGCAGATCATGCACGGGCTTGACCCGCGCCTGTCCCTTCATGATTTCCGCATGGTCTCCGGGTCGCATCATGTGAATGTGATCTTCGACATGGTGATTCCGCCGGAGGATGCACAAACCGCCGAGCAGCTGCGTCGGCAGATCGAAGCGCAGCTGCAGGACGGAAAAAAGACGTATCATCTGATCGTCACGTTCGACACGGCGGCCTTCAACGAGCTGTCGACGGAGGCGGGAGAGCAGCAGTCCCGGTAAGCGGACGCCTTCTTGTGCCTCCCCTTCTTTACACCTACCATATATGGATTTCCTGCTTCGTTATGTTACGCGCAATGTTACAGTTAAATTACAAACCCCCCGAAATGCTTGACGAAACGGGGGCGGTGCGGTAAGATGCAGATACAAATTACACAGGGGGCTTTGCTCCGATGTGTAAAATTTAAACAGGAGGAAATCCAAATGAAGAATCTGAAAAAGGTTCTCGCGCTGGTTCTGGCCGTTGTCATGATCATGGGCACCGTCGCCGTCGCCAGCGCAAAGGACTACGCGGATATCAAGGCTGACAGCGATTACGCCGAAGCAATTGATGTCCTGTCCAACCTCAACATTCTTGATGGTTTCAAGAATGGTGAGACGTACAACTTCCAGCCGGATGGCTACTTCACCCGTGCTCAGGCAGCCAAGATCGTGGCGATCGTCCACAACGCGGCTACCAACGGCAAGATCAAGGGTCAGGATGCTATCTCCAGCCTGTACAGCAACGCACAGAACCCGTTCGTTGACTGCAACAACTCCTGGGCGCTGCCCTTCATCAACTACTGCCGCATCACTGGTCTGGCTGACGGCATGACCAAGACCACCTACGCTCCCGAGCGCAGACTGACCGGCGTGCAGTGGCTGAAGCTGATGCTCACCACCCTGAACTTCGACACCGCCAAGGAAGGCTACACCGGCACCGGCTGGGACATCAACGTCCTGAACCGCGCCAACGAGCTTGGCCTGCTTGCTGGTCTCCCCACTGGCTGGAAAGCCATCGAGAACATCAAGCGCGGCGAAGCTGCTCAGATCCTCTACAACGCGCTGACCACGAGCCTTGTCGAGTATGGCCAGAACATCATGGGCTACAATCCCACGGTTGCGGCTGGCAACTTCCTCACCAAGGCGTTCGTCGCCAACGAGTCCGTTGTGTCCACCGGTGTTCTGCTCGCCGCCAAGATGGGCGTCGGCATCACCCGTACCACTGACGCATTCCGCCGTCCGGGCTACAAGTGGAGCTATGGCACTTGGAGCAAGTTCTACATGGACGCGCCGGTCAACAGCTACACCACCGCTGTTACCATGTGCGACATCCTGAAGAACGACATGAAGGTTCCCGAGACCTCTGACAAGCCGGTTGTTCTGAATGGCTACCGCAAGGGCGCAGCGCCCACCGATGCCGGCGCTACCACGACCGGCCAGATGTTCGCCGATGCCGGCACCGCTCTGAACTACTACGCAGTCGACGGCTACAAGTATGTTGATGTCAATGACAGAATTTACATGGAGCTTCAGCATGACAAGGCCAAGGAATGCCAGACTTGGTGGGAAGCTGCATATGGCTGGAAGTCTCCGGTCTTCGGCGGCCAGGGCGATCTGACGCAGGTCTTCAAGACCGAAGACGGCTGGGTCATCACCACCATCCACACCTTCCTCGGCGAGATCACCAAGCTCAACAAGAACAACAAGTACAGCCACGCCACCGGCGAGACTGCGGAACTCAAGTTCTGGCAGGAAATGGTGAATGATGAGCCGCAGTACATTGAGAGAACGACTACGGCTATGACCACCACCGACATGAACTACACTGTCGGCACCAAGGTTCTGGTTCAGGTCTCCCTGAAGAAGAGCGAGACTGTCAACCTTGACAACTCTGACTATGTCAACGGCAATGTTGGTATTGTCGCTGTTGCTGAGGCCAAGACTGGCGCTCTGACCGGTGCTTCCGATGCAAACTATCCGGAAACTGTTTCCATCGACGGCACCAAGTATCCCACCAACTGCCGCTTCGTTCTTGGCAAGGATAAAGCCATGAACATTGCGAACAATGGCAAGGTCTTCACGTTCTACCTCGACACCTACGGCAACGTCATCGGCCGTGTTGCGAACACCGATGCCAAGAGCTATGTGGTTCTCGACCGTATCTACGGCGTCCATGAGAACGGCAAGTTCGCGCTGAAGGCCGACATGTTCGATCTGGACGGCAAGGCCATCGAGGGCGCGACTGTCGCGATCGCCGGCTCCTTCGCTTCTGCCAAGGACGGCTACGACAATGTTGGTAATTACAGCAACGACAGCTATCCGTATGACAACTTCGTTTACATGGTTGCCTCGCACAACGATTCGAAGCTGACCAACGCGCTGTACTCCTACACCAAGAACGACAAGGACGTTTACACCCTGACTTGGGTCGGTGATGCGACTACGGCTACCACAGCTGCTGCATACACCGCAGCTGATGTTGCCAATAACGTCACTTACGGCCATGCATTCGGCCGTCTGGAAGGCTCCTTCGTCCACACTGCAAAGCTGGCATTCATCAAGGTTTCTTCCCTGAATGGCGTAGCCATGATGAAGACCAACGATAAGGTATACAGCGGCAACGATCTCTCCCTGTCCGAGTCCACCAAGTTCGTGGTCAAGAGCGCTGGCGGCGCTGTCACGGCCTACACCGGCTACACCGCTCTGCCCGCACTGACTGCCTCCTACGTTGACTATCTCGATAACGACGGCGACGGCTTCGCTGACATCGTCTACATCGGCAAGGCAGTCTTCGCGGCTGACAATGTCACTGGTTGGGTTCTGAAGTGGACGCCGTTCAACTGGGCAAATGGCTATGACCTCATCACTGTCTACGTCGACGGTGAGCCTGTCACGGTCAATGTCAAGCACGAAACCATCGTGACTGGCGTTGATGCCAACGGCGTAGCGCTGCGTCCGGGCCTGTACACCTTCAAGACGCAGGTCGATGCCAATGGCGTGACCTACTCTGAGGTCTACATGATCGACCAGAACGCAAGCAACTGGATGGGCGAAGCTGTTGAGTCCTACAGCAACGATGCGACCGCGATCAAGGTCAAGGGTGCTGACGGCTACACGCAGACCATCGGCCTGACCGACGTTGTGATCTACAACGTTCTGGCTGACGGCACTGTCGTCAAGGCTGATGCTTCCTGCATCGCTGCGGGCGACTACATCATCTACTCCAAGGTTTCCAGCATGGGCAATGCTCCGTACGCGGTGATCTACGTCCTCGACAAGACCATTCCGTACTAATTTGAGATTTCCTCTCTGAAACCCCAAAGCAAAGAGGGGGCCCCGCAAGGGGCCCCCTTTTCTGCACACTTGACAAACCGCAAGAACCTGCTATAATAAAAATAACCCAAGGCTCCGCGACAAGCGGTTTTGACTCTAGCTAGGGGAAAGCATCAAGAGTAAACTCAAGAAACCGTCACTGTGCAGAGTGGCGGTTTCTGCCTTTGATGCGGATGGTGACCGTGAATCCAAAGATATGGAATGTGATCGTAATCGGCATCTTATCACCTCCTTTAACGAGGTGAGACAAAACCGCCTATCGCTGTGTTGGAGCCTCAGGGGTTCAAAAGAACCGCATATATTTTACCAGGCAAATCGAAAAATGTCAATCCATGCGACCGTTTCCGCGCCCTTGACAAACCGCAAGAACCTGCTATAATAAAAATAACCAAGGACGCCTCGACAAGCAGTTGTCCCCGGTTAAGTGCTAGTCAAAGAAAACACATATAGCGTTTCGAAACCGTCACTTGCCAGAGTGGCGGTTTCGCCCGTTAATGCGGATCGTTACGGTCAATCCAAAGATATGGAAAGTCAAAGTGATCGGCATCGGAACACCCCCTTTACAGAGGATTCCGGAGAAAAAACCGCCCGTCGCTGTTTTGGCGCCCTTGGGGTTCAAAAAGAACCATACCTATTTTACCAGACCGGTCGAAAAATGTCAATCAATGGCGTATGCTGTGCCATTGGCAAAAGAAAAGCATGGCATTCTATACAACAGGAGGGCGCTGCCGGTAAACGGTCAGCGCCCTCTGGCGATTTTGCGGTGTGCCGCAGGGACTGCGTGTGTTTGTTCCGCTTTTGTCTTACAGGAAGTTCCGCACATCGAATACCTGCGGCGGGAGAACGTCGGAAAGCTCCACAAGCTCCGGGACGAAGCCGCCGCTGCGGTCGACCGAGATACGCGGCGATTTGAGCAGCGTCCGGTCTGTCGGCTCTCCGGCCGGCAGCGTCAGCAGCGCGTCCGTGCCGCCGCCCCGCTGCGACTGCAGCAGGATCGAGCCGCCGTGCGCCTGCATGATCGCCTGCACGACAGGCAGGCTGAAGCCCGCGCCGAAGCGCGAATCCTCCGGTATCTCCGGCCTTGCGTAGCGGTGGAACGCGCTGCATAGGATCTCCGCGTCCATGCCCTCGCCGCTGTCGGACAGACGGATCACGGCGCGTCTGCCGTGCCGCGTGAGCGTCAGATGCAGCGTGCCTCCCGGCGCAGAGAACTTGACTGCGTTGGACAGCAGCGCCAGCAGCGCACGGCGCACCTGTCGGCGGTCGATCCAGACGAAAATGGGAGCCTGCGGCAGATCAACCTCCAACGCCAGCCCCATTTGCCGGCACAGCTCGTCCGCGCGCTGGGCCAGACCGTCCAGAAAATCGGTCAGGTCGGTCTTTTCCAGAGACAGCGGCAGCCGCCCGTGCTGCACATAGCTCAGATCGGTCAGATTCTCCGATGCCCGCAGCAGCTGATAGCAGGCGCGGTTGAGCACGGCCAGATTCTGCTGCACAGCCGGATCCTCTGCTTCGGAAAGAAGCGGGAAAAGCGTTCCGGATACGGACAGCAGCGTCGTCAGCGGCGTGGAGATCGACTGCGCGGCGCGGCAGAACGCGGCAAGTTCGTCGCGCGTATCCTGCGGCGGCAGGAACAGCAGCAGCGCATCGTCCAGCGGCTGCGTATTGGCGCTGACGCAGACGCCGCCGGCCATCACGGGCAGCACGGCCGGGCGTGCGTACAGCATTTCCGGCAGTGCCGCGTCCTGCGGTAAATAGGCGCGGAGCGCCGTTCCCACAGCAAAAAGCTCCTGCGCGTGGCAGTTCAGCTCCGCGACGGCGCCGTCCCGCACAAGGATGACCGGCTGCGCTGCTCCATCGTAAAGTGTGTGAAATTGTTCAGACGAAAGCGTCATAGCGCGATCCTCCCTGCGTGTAGCATATGCAGGTTTCGGGAAACAATCAGTCTCAGGAAGTTCCTGTTTCCCCATCATAGCGGATTCCGTCAGAAAAAGCAAGCAGAAACGAAAAAACATGATTTTTCCGCTGAATGGATGAAGCCTTTAACACAGCCGCGTCCAATAGCGGCGAGAAGCAGAATTTTTCGCTGGATCCGTGACTTTTTGCGGGGCAGCACGAATTTCGAATGCAAGGCGTTTTTACCGCAATCATTCAAGGGCAGCTGCTATCAAATTTGGTGTATCGTAACAGGCGGCGCGTACCAAAGCGCCCGTGAGGTGACTTGGTGTGTTCGTAACGACTATAAAACAGGTTCCTGCCTGAACTGTACCCGCAGGACGCACCAAACGCGTCCCAGCGCCCCTTTTCTCCCCCATCTTTTCCGGCAAGGCGGAAAAGATGGGGCCGCCGGAGGCGCGTCGGAAACGCTTTGCTGGTTTGCGGCTTGGGTTTGGCCTCGACGGATACATAAAACAGCCCCATTCCGGTCGAATGGGGCTGTTCATGCACATATGGGTGGGAGAAGTTATTCTGCGGAAATGAGGTAATAATAGATCGGCTGGCCGCCGGAGACGAGGTTGACCTCCGCGTCGGGGGCGTGCTGCCGGAACAGTTCCAGCGCCGCTTCCGCGTCGGATTCCTGAATGTCCGCGCCGTAGAAGATGTTGATGAATTCCTTGCCGGCCTCCGCAGCCTTGTCCGCGAGAGACGCGAGAAGCGTGGTGATCTCGCGCGTCGTACCGGCCAGCGCACCGTCGCACAATCCGAGATAGTCGCCCGCGTGGATATCGAAGCCGTCAAAGTCCGAGTCGCGCGCGGCATAGGTGATTTGCATGGTCATGACGCCGGAGAGGCAGTCGGTCATGGCCGCTTCGTTTTCGCTCGGCTCCATTGCTGCGTCGAACGCGAGCATGGCGCTGATGCCCTGCGGGACGGTCTTGGTCGGGATAACCACGACTTCGCGCGAAGCCAGTTCCGCCGCCGCCTGCGCAGCCATGATGATGTTCTTGTTGTTGGGCAGGACGAAGACGATCTCCGCAGGCGTTTTTTCGATCGCGTGCAGAATATCCTCCGTCGAGGGGTTCATCGTCTGGCCGCCCTCAATGATCTCGTCAACGCCGAGATCGCGGAACACGCCTGCCAGACCCGCACCCGCGCACACGGCGACGCTGCCGTAGCGCTTTTCAGGCTCCGCCGGAGCTTCCTGCTTCGCAGGCTGGTTTTCCAGCTCCTTTTCCACGGCCTCCAGATCGTCGGTCGACCGGGCCTTGCGGCCTGCCGTCAGATCGTCGTGCTGCAGGCGCATATTCTCGATCTTCGCAAGCTCCAGCGTGCCGTACTTCTGGGCCTCGCTCAGCGCGTCGCCCGGAATGTTCGTATGTACGTGGACCTTGAACGCCTCGTCGTCCTCGCCGATGACGAGACTGTCGCCGATGCTGCCGAGATATTCGCGCAGCGGGTCGAGCGAGGTGATATCCTCGCGCTTGCGCACGATGAAGACCGTGTCGAAGGCGAAGGAGATATCCTCGGAGTCGAAAATGCCGAAATCGGCCTCTTCGTTTACCGCGCCGGTATCCTCGCAGACGATGTCGTTGCCGCGCAGGCTTTCGAGCATCCCGCGCAGAATGAGGCAGAAGCCCATGCCGCCCGCGTCGACGACGCCGGCCTTTTTGAGAACCGGATTCTGGTTGACGGTGTTGTCCAGCGCGGCATGCGCCGTGTCGAGGCAGTGCTGCAGCACATACTCGATCTCGTTGTTTTCCGCGGCCAGATCGCGCGCGGCGTCTGCCGTGAGGCGGGAGACGGTCAGGATCGTGCCCTCGGCGGGCTTCATGACCGCCTTATACGCGGCCTCCACGCCCGCAGTGAGTGCGGCGGCAAAATCCTTGCCGTCGGCCTCGAGCTTGCCCTTGAGAGACTTGGAAAAGCCGCGGAACAGCAGGGACAGGATCACGCCTGAGTTGCCTCTTGCGCCGCGCAGGAGCGCGGAGGCCGTCTTGTCGGCGGCCTTGGTGAGTGTAATGCCGTCCGCCTTGCGCAGCTCTGTGCTGGCGGCAGAGAGCGTCATGCTCATATTCGTGCCGGTGTCTCCGTCCGGGACGGGGAAGACGTTCAGCTCGTTGACCTTCTGCTTGTTCAGGTCGATCTCGGCAGCGGCGGAGAGCATCATCCGGCTGAACGCCGCGCCGTCAATGGTTTTGATCATGGTTTACCTCCGTGAGCGCCCTTGTATGCGCGCGTGAATTGAAATCGATATCAGTCGACGGAAATGGAGTCGACGAATACGTTCACGGCACGCACCTCGGTGCCCGTGGACTTGGTGACGAAATAGCGGACCTCGCTGATGATGGAGGACGCGATTGCGCTGAGATTGACGCTTTTGTCGACCATGATGTGCAGGTCGATGGATATGGAATTATCGGGGCTGAACGTGACCTTGACACCCTTGCCCATTGCCTCCTTGCGCAGCAGATGGACCAGCCCGTCCGTCATGGATCGCACGGCCATGCCCTTGACGCCAAAGCAGTTGGTCGCAGCAAAGCCCGCGATGTTGGTATAGACAGCGCTGTCGACCGTGATCTGGCCGGCGTCTGTATTCATACGGATCATCAAGATTCCTCCTTCTGGGATATTCAATTCATTCTAACCGATTTGCCGGGAAAGTACAAGTAAAAAAACGGGTTTCAGCCTTTTTCATAACCGGTCACGCCGTTATTCTGCATCCATTGGAGCTTTTCACCCATCAGATACGTCAGCGTCTCAAGCTCCGACCGCTCTGAGCTGCTCAGATACTTACGCAGGTCATACAGATCGTTGTACGTCAGGTACGGATAATCGCCCTCGACATACGTGCCGTCGGGCTTGATGCTGTAATAGAGATTGTGGTTCGGCATGACCCAGCCGGAGCCGGTGTCCACAATGGCCAGCAGCATCCGGTCGGCCAGTGCGCGCAGATCCTTCCGGTTCAGCAGATCCGCCGCGTGGTACAGCGCCAGACACTCCGACGCCTGATGGTTGAGCGAGGTATGCGGGGCGGTCAGCTCGTCCGGGTGCCAGTAGTCGGGGATCAGCCAGCCGCCGGTTTCCGTGGGGATGTGGCTCGTGTCCGCAACCTGGCTGAAAAAGGCAAGATAGCGGTTCATCGTCTCCTCGAACATCCCCTTGCCGAGCCTGCGGGTGGCTGAGATGTAAAGCTCAAGCAGGTCGGTATTGAACCGGGTGTCATAAAAGCCCGGCCCGATGCCGTAATCGCCCTGGAGCCATTCGCTGCCGGGCGTGGTGGGCACATAGCCGTACTGGTTCTGCCGCTGCGACATGGTATCGAGCGAGAGGATGACGAGCGCGGGCGCTGCCTTGCAGCGCGGCATCCGGCCAAGATAGCCGCGGATGCAGTAGGACGCGGCGCAGCAGTAATAATAATTCTCGCCGGACGGGATATAATTGGAGGGCGATTTGCGGAAATAGCCGTCGAAGCACCAGTGCGAATCGCCGTTTTTCACATAGTTGACCCACGCTGTTGCGCAGTTGTCCGCGCTCCAGTCCAGCCCGGACGGCGCGGTCAGGATCAGTGCGTCCGTTACGCAGTCGGGCGCAAGGCCGTAGCCGTCCATCGTGATGCGGACGCCGCCGTCACGCAGCTTCGTGGTGCGCAGAATGCCGTCCTGCTCCGGAAAATACTCCCGTGAGCCGTTTTCGCGCAGGGCAAACGTGCGCGGCAGCGCAAGAAAATACGTCTGCCCGGAGGCCAGCTCCACGACGACGACCGGCGAGGCATACAGCCCGTCCCCCAGCGCCTGCGAGCGCCAGTCTCCGGCGCTCTTGTCATAATACCAGACCGTGCCTGCCTCCGTGACAGTCTGGTCGAAAAAGCGGATATAGCTGCCCCTGCCCGCGGCGCGAAGACCGACCGCGCTGACGCCGTCGGAGACGGCGTATTCCCGGCTCTCGATCTGATACTGCCCGTACTGGGTGGTTTCAATATAGACCTCGGCGGTATACTTTGTGGAGGTCAGCACCCGATCCGGCGTGCGGCCCACTGGCTCGTCCGGTTCGTCCGGAGCCTCTTCCTCCGGAAGCTCTGCCGGAGCTGCTGCTTCGGATTCTGCTGCCGGCGAGGGTTCTGCCTGCAGCTTGCCGCAGGCGCACAGCTGCGCCAGCACCAGAATCAAAATCAGGATCAGCGTGAGTTTCTTTTGCATGGATACCTCCGAGGAAGGGTTTGGGCAGAACAATAGCGGCCATTTTTACAAAGCAGTCCGGGATACGCGCAGTCTCTGTAGGGGCCGATGCCCACATCGGCCCGCTGGGAAGTTACGAATTCGCCGAAGATTCCCGTAAAATCGGTACATCCTGCGGGTGGACAAGAGGCGTCCGCCCCTACAGGGGGAGAGCGAGGGTCGTTGTAGGGGCCGACGACTCTGTCGGCCCATTGGGAAGTCGCGAATTTGCAGGAGTTTTTCATAAAAAACGGTGCGACCTGCTGGGTCGATGTGTACCGGCAAGCGGCAGACCCACATCCGTAACGCTCCTTCGTCGCGAACGGCTGTGACCGGCATCGGCCCCTACAGCTGGCGCGGGAGCGCCCGGGGCTCCCGCGCCAGTGCGAAAATCAGATCATGCTCGGCTGCCAGCAGTCGGGGGTCTCGAGGCCCATCATGGTCACGATGGTCGGCGCGACGTTGGCAAGGCCGTAATGGCCGTCCTTGATCTCATACTTGTTGTCGGGATCGTAGATGATGAAGGGAACCGGGTTCAGGGAGTGCGCGGTGCGCACGCTGGTCTTGCCCTTCTTCGTTTCGAGCATCTGATCGGCGTTGCCGTGGTCAGCGGTGACAAGCAGCGTATAGCCATACTTGTCGGCAGCTTCCTTCACGCGGGCCAGACCTGCGTCGACGGCCTCCATGGCGGTGATGACGGCGCTCAGAACGCCGGTGTGGCCGACCATGTCGCCGTTCGGGTAGTTGCAGCGCAGGAACTGGTACTTGCCGGAGGCCATGGCCTCGACCAGAAGATCGGTGATCTCCACGGACTTCATCGCGGGCGCCTGCTCAAACGGGATGACATCGGACGGAACCTCGGCATAGTCCTCAAGGCTCTCGTCGACCTTGCCGGAGCGGTTGCCGTTCCAGAAGTAGGTGACGTGGCCGTATTTCTGCGTCTCGGACACGGCGTACTCGTGCACGCCCGCCTTGCACAGAACCTCGGTCAGCGTGTTGCGGATGACGGGCGGCTCGACCAGATAGTGCATCGGGATCTTGAGATCGCCGTCGTACTCCAGCATACCCGCGAACTTCACGCCGGTATAATCGCCGCGGTCAAACTTGTCAAAGTCCTTGCGGTCAAAGGCGAGGGAAATTTCCTGCGCACGGTCGCCGCGGAAGTTGAAGAGGATGACGCTGTCGCCGTTTTCAATCTTTGCAACGGGCTTGCCGTCATGCGCAACGACGAACGGCAGCAGATCCTGATCGATCATGCCGGGATTTTCGGCGCGGTACGTCTCAATGGCTTCCCGCGCGGAGGCGAACTGACGGCCCTCAGCCTGCACGTGCGTGCGCCAGCCCTTTTCGACCATCGGCCAGTTGGCCTCGTAGCGGTCCATGGTAATGACCATGCGGCCGCCGCCGGAGGCGATCTTGTATTCATGCTCCGCGTCGTTCAGCTCCGCCAGAACGGTCTCCAGCTGGTCGACATAGTCCAGCGCGCTCGTCGCGGGGACGTCGCGGCCGTCGAGCAGGATGTGGCAGTAGACCTTTTTGAGTCCCATCTCACGCGCCTTTTTCAGCATCGCGATCAGGTGCGAGATATTGGAATGGACGTTGCCGTCGGACAGCAGGCCGATGAAGTGCAGCGCTTTGCCGTTTTGCAGGCAGTTGTCCGTCAGGTCGACCCACGTCTTGGACTGGTACAGGGAGCCGGTCTCAATGGACTCCTGCACGAGCTTTGCGCCCTGCGAATAGATCTGGCCGCAGCCGAGGGCGTTGTGGCCGACCTCGGAGTTGCCCATGTCGTCGTCCGTGGGCAGGCCGACGGCGGTGCCGTGGGCCTTGAGCCACGTCATGGGGCAGGTCGCCATCAGGTTGTCGAGCGTCGGGGTGTTGGCCTGCTTGACTGCGTCGCCGGGGCCGCCGTCGCCGCGTCCAACGCCGTCCATGATCACAAGTACGATCGGTTTTTTCATTGGTATTCCCTCCTGAGTAGGATATTCTCGAATTTCACTATATTTTACTACAATTTCCCCGCAGATACAACTTAATTTTCTTTGAACAATCGCAGCGCGTGGGAATTAGCCAGCGCGTAAACACGTGCGAAATCCACGTGCGGGTTATAGATGGCCTCCAGCTCGTCGTGCAGGGCCTTCGCCTGCGCGAGAAGCGCGGTCACGTCCGGCAGATCGGGCAGCGGGGTATCCGGTCCACGGTAATAGCGCTTCTCGTCCGGCAGATACACGGCCTCCGTCTCGTCCGGGAACAGAGGGTTCTGATATAGAACCGCAGTTTCCCGCGCGCGAAGCGCCTCCAGCTCCTCCCCGGACACCAGCTGCACCGCGCCTGCGGGCGGCTCGGCAGAAAAAAGGCCCCGGCAGGTGACGGCCCGCAGGAAGCGCCTGCTTCGCTCCTCCTGCGCCAGGAGCGGGCAGGACGGACGCGCAAACGCTGCAAGACGCGCATACGCCTCGCGGTAGAGCGCGCGGTAGCGCGTCTGCAGAAGCTCGATGGCGCGGCGCTCCTTTTGCAGCGCAATACGGTCATAGAACTGCCCCAGATCGAGATACAGTCCCGCCGCGCCCGGCGTGACGGCCTCGAGCACGTGCGGAGCCGTGCCGTCGGCGTAGCCGGTGTGCAGGGCCGGGAGATACACGCCGTCCACCGAATCCGGGTCGCCGGAGCACAGGACGTATTCGACATCCAGTCCGGCGTTCTCCGCCGCCCTGCCGATGGTCTTCATAAAGCTCGATTTGCCGCACCCCGGCCCGCCCTTGATCACCCACAGAAAATCCTCCGGCCCCCGGCAGAACTGTCCGTAAAACGAGACAAAGCCGGAGGCCGTATTGCCGCCCAGAAAATACCGTGTCACCGCCATGAAATGCCCCTCCTGTATAGCAAGAATACAGGTAGTGTATGCAGCCGCGCGGCGGGATGTGCGTGCATTTCGGCGCGCTGCGAAATTCGCGGCGCGCCAGTTGTAGGGGCCGATGTGGGCATCGGCCCCTACAGTCAAACGGGAAAATACGGTGCGAATTTGCCGAAAGCTTTGTACTGTACATCGTATCAGAAAAACACCGTCCACGGGAACCTGGCCGGGGGCTGTGCCTCAAAAGCCGCTTCGCCTTTCCCGTCCGGGAAGGACAGCCGGTACGACCAGAGCGCGCAGGTGCAGCGGCCACAGCGGCTGCCGTATTTTCCGTCGCCCAGCAGCGGCAGGCCGCGCGAGGCAAACTGGACGCGGATCTGTGCGTGCGCCCCGTTTCGAGCCGGATGCGCGCAAGGCTCAGCCCGTCCTGTTCGGCAAGGATTTCATAGTGCAGCCGCGCCTGCTTCACGCCGCCGCGCTGCCGCCTGACCACGTAGGTCTTGTTTTTCGCCCGGTCGTGGAACAGCAGATCTTCCAGTGTCCCGGCCCTCTCTGCCGGACAGCCGGTCAGGACGGCCAGATATGTCTTCTGCATCTGTCCCTGTCCCATCGCCTGCGTCAGCCGTGCGGCCTCCTGCGCCGTCTTTGCGTAGACCATCACGCCGCCGACCGTCTGGTCGAGCCGGTGGACGGGGAATATGCCGCAGCCCAGCTGCGCGGAAAGCAGCTGGGGCATGGCTTCCTGCTGCGTGCCCTGCGCGGCTGTGCCGGCGGGCTTGACGCAGACGAGATAGCGCGCGGTTTCCTTCAGAATTTCAATCATATGCTTCGCCTCTCTTTTGGGGCTATTCTACCAGAAAAATACGCACTGCGCAACGGCTTGCAATCCGCGGAAACTCCCGGTATAATACACACGAATATAAGAAACGGAGCAAATATCATGACAACAGAGCAATACCGGAAGCGGTCAGGCTTTTCGATCTTCCTGTCCTTCTTCAAGCCCCACCGGGGGCTGTTTTTTCTCGACATGGCCTGCGCGCTGGTCGTGTCGATGATCGATCTGGCGTACCCCATCATCTCGCGCTACGCCATGCGCACGCTGCTGCCGCAGAGCGCGTACCGCACGTTCTTTACGATCATGCTGATCGTGCTGGCGGCCTATGCGCTGCGGTCGGTGCTGTATTTCATCATCACCTACTGGGGCCACACCTTTGGCATCCGCGTGGAGGCCGATATCCGCGCGGCCCTGTTCGGCCATATGCAGGAGCTGGGGTTTGAGTTCTTCGACCGCAACCGCACCGGCCAGCTGATGAGCCGCATGACGACCGACCTCTTTGAGATCACCGAGCTTGCCCACCACGGGCCGGAGGATCTGTTCATCTCGCTTGTGACCATCGTTGGCGCGCTGACTGTCATGGCGACGATCGAATGGCGGCTGGCGCTGGTCGTGGCGGTCATGATCCCGGTGTTTATCGCGATCATCGTCTCGCGCCGCAAGGCGATGCGCGAGGCCTCCCGCCGCGTGAAGAAAAAGACCGGCGCGATCAACGCCGACATCGAATCTGCCCTCTCCGGCATCCGCACGGCCAAGGCATTCGCCAACGAGCACGTCGAGGAAGAAAAATTCGACCGCTCGAACGACATTTACAAGACCTCCAAGAAGATGTTCCATCGGGAAATGGGCATTTTCATGGCCGTGATGGAGTTTTTCACAAGCTCCCTGTCCGTGGCCGTCGTGACTGTGGGCGGCCTGCTCATTATGAAGGGGCAGATGGATACGGTCGATCTTCTGACGTTCACGCTCTATATCGCGTCCTTTGTCAACCCCATCCGGAAGCTTGCGAACTTTACGGAGCTGTTTTCCAACGGCACGGCGGGCTTTGAGCGCTTTTTGGAGATCATGCGCACCGCGCCGGAGCTGCACGACGCGCCGGACGCGCTTGAGCTGACGCACGTGCGCGGCGAAATTGGAGTCGAGAACGTGAGCTTTTCCTATGAGGACAACCCGGAGGTCCTGCATGACGTGTCCCTGCACGTCCCGGCGGGCAAGACCGTCGCCATCGTCGGTCCCTCCGGCGGCGGCAAGAGCACGCTCTGCCAGCTCATTCCACGCTTTTACGACGTGACCGGCGGCTCGATCACCGTCGACGGCCATGACGTGCGCAGCGTCACGCAGGAGTCCCTGCGCCGCTCCATCGGCATCGTGCAGCAGGACGTGTTTCTGTTCGCCGATTCCATTCTGGAAAACATCCGCTACGGTAAGCCCGGCGCGACGATGGAGGAGATCGTGGAGGCGGCGAAGCGCGCGGAAATTTACGACGATATCATGGCCATGCCCGACGGCTTTGACACCTACGTCGGCGAACGCGGCACGCTCCTGTCCGGCGGACAGAAGCAGCGCATTTCCATCGCGCGCATTTTCCTCAAAAATCCGCCCATCCTCATCCTTGACGAGGCGACGAGCGCCCTTGACACGCTGACCGAGGCGAAGATCCAGCACGCGTTTGACGAGCTGGCAAAGAACCGCACCACGCTCATCATCGCACACCGCCTGTCCACCATCCGCGCCGCAGGCGAGATCGTCGTCATTGCCGACGGCCGCATCGCCGAACGCGGCACGAACGAGGAGCTTCTCAAAAAAGACGGCATCTACGCCAGCCTCTGCCGCACGCAAAACCTGCTGGCATAAAACTTCATGCGTGAGCACTGCACCACGAAAATGCGCAAATGCCGGTGCATGAAGTTTTTGTGCATCATTTCTTATTTTTGCATAGCAAAAAGCGCCCAGCCGCTTGCAGCGGCTGGGCTGTCTGTTTACTGCTCCATCAGGCCCACGCAGTCGTAATACGGTCTGGAGGCGATGAGGGCTTTGTTTTCCTTGAAGACATTGTGCATGAGCGTAATGACGGCGTAATCGCACTGCGCCATGGCTTCGGCAAGGGAATAATTGTGGTATCCCGCCACGTCGCCCTGAATGTACGGCTCGCAGGCAAGAACCTCATAGCCGCGCGATTTCAGGATGTTCGCAAACAGGACGGACGGGCTTTCGCGCGTATCGTCAATGTTGGCCTTGAAGCTCATGCCGAGCACGGCGATCTTTGCGCCGGGCTTCACGTCGCGCGCGATGCGGTCCGCCGTCCAGGCGGGCTTGCCGTCGTTGACAAGACGGGCCTCGTAGATGAGCGGCGTGATATCCTCGAACTTTTCATGGATGAACCACGGGTCGACCGCGATGCAGTGTCCGCCGACGCCGACGCCGGGGGTATGCACGTTCACTCTGGGGTGGCAGTTGGCAAGCTCGATGAGCTTGAACACGTCGATGCCGAGCCGGTCGCAGACCTTGCTGAGCTCGTTGGCATAGGCGATGTTGATGTCGCGGAACGTGTTTTCCGTCAGCTTGCACATCTCGGCGGTCAGATCGTCCGTCAGGCGGATCGTGCCGCCGGTGACGACCTTTTCATAGATTTCCTTGGCGAATTGCGCCGATTCCGGACGGTTCGAGCCGATGATGCGATCGTTCTCGCGCAGCTCGATGAGCATCCGGCCGGGGATGATGCGCTCCGGGCAGTGCGCCGTCATGAACTGCTCCGGCGCAAGGCCGGACACCTCAGAGACAATCTTCTCCACCATGCGCGTGGAATAGGGAGGCGAGGTGGATTCGAGCACGCAGAGGTTCCCCGCGCGCAGGACGGAACCGACCTCCTTCGCGGCGGATTCGACGAAGCGCATATCGGACACGCGCTTGTGTTCCTCCGTCTCGCGGTAGGGCGTCTGGACGCAGATGATAAAGACGTCGGCAGGTTCCGGCTTCGTCGTGAAGTGCAGGCGGCCGGTTGCCATGGCCTTCGTCATGGCGTCCTGTAAGCCGGGTTCTACGATATGGATATGGCCCGCGTTCAGCGTGTCCACGACGGTATCCTTTACGTCGAAGCCGCAGACCTCATAGCCCGCCAGCGTAAACGTGATAGCGGTGGGGAGGCCGATATAGCCGCAGCCCATGATCTCGATTTTTTTCATGCTTTTTCGCTCCTTTGTATGCAAACATACAAGGATACTATATCCTATTTTTTACGCTTTTGCAAGCAGAGTCTGCACCATATCCGTCTTTTCCCACGGCAGATCCAGTTCCGCGCGGCCAAAGTGGCCGTAACCGGCGGTCTGACGGTAGATCGGGCGGCGCAGATCGAGCGTCTTGATGATGGCCGCCGGGCGCAGGTCGAAGCATTCGCGCACAAGCTGGGCCAGCTTATCATCCGCGATCTTGCCGGTTCCATATGTCTCAACGAGCACGGAAACGGGGTGCGCCACGCCGATGGCGTAGGCCAGCTGCAGCTGGCAGGCGTCGGCCAGACCGGCCGCGACCAGATTTTTTGCGATGTAGCGCGCCATGTATGCGCCGCTGCGGTCAACCTTCGTGGGGTCCTTGCCGGAGAACGCGCCGCCGCCGTGGGCCGCGTAGCCGCCGTAGGTGTCGACGATGATCTTGCGGCCCGTGA
>OLZQ01000450.1_pt1 | contig 23154 bp, 18 predicted proteins | sample 1644511 | NCBI WGS metagenome assembly OLZQ01 (sample SAMEA103958132, study PRJEB25191) | human gut metagenome | biome: human-associated habitat [ENVO:00009003]; feature: intestine environment [ENVO:2100002]; material: feces | place: Germany | collected 2013/2015 | reverse complement strand
GCCGCACCTCGCTCGCCGTATCGGCACTTAGAATTATGCGGTATTGCCTAAAGTTTCATGCCGCTGCGGCGGCCGGAAAAGGGGTACAGGAAAAATGAATTTTGTTTTTATTTCACCGCATTTCCCGGGAAATTACTGGAATTTTTGTGACCGCCTGCGTGCCAATGGCGTAAATGTGCTTGGCATTGGCGATGCCCCTTACGAAACGCTGCCCGCCCTGCTCAAAAGCGCACTGACCGAGTATTACCGTGTGGACAACATGGAAAACTATGATGAAATGCTGCGCGCCATGGGCTTTTTCACTTTCAAGTATGGCAAGATTGACTGGGTAGAAAGCAACAATGAATATTGGCTGGAACAGGATGCCCGCCTGCGGACAGATTTTAATATCACCACCGGTATTAAATCCGCTGAGATCGAAAAGTTTAAGCGCAAATCCGTGATGAAAACCTACTACCAGAAAGCCGGTATCCCCACCGCCCGCTGGTGTGTGACGGCAGATGTAACGGAGGCCCAGGCTTTCGCCAAAACTGTCGGCTGGCCCGTCATTGCCAAGCCAGATAACGGCGTGGGGGCAAACGGCACCCATAAGTTCAAGAATAAAACCGAGTTGAACAAATTTTTCCAGCAGGAGGGCCCCAATGCGGCCAACTATATCCTGGAAGAATTTGTGGATGGTGAGATCGTGACCTTTGACGGCGTGGCCGATGCCAATGCCGAGCCGATCTATGCCGCCAGCCATGTTACGCCGGACAGCATCATGGAGATTGCCCATGGCAAAAAGCCGATGTGGTACTATGTTGCACCGGAAATCAGCCCCGAACTGCGCAAAATGGGCGAAGCTGCCCTGAAAGCCTTTGGTGCCAAAAGCCGCTTTTTCCACCTGGAATTTTTCCGCCTGAAAACCGCCAAGCCCAGTCTGGGTAATGCGGGGGATATCCTGGGGCTGGAAGTCAACATGCGCCCGGCTGGCGGCTATACGGTGGATATGCTCAACTATGCCGGCGGGCTGGACCTGTACCAGATTTGGGCCGATATGGTGGCATTCGGCGCTGCGCACCATCCGCTGGCGCGTTACCACCGCTACTGCTGCTGTGCGGGCCGCCACGATGAACTGCGCTACCGCATGCCGCATGAGGAGCTGCTGAAAAAGTACCGCTCCTGCCTGAACGCGGCTCCGCGCCTGCCGGAAGTTCTGGCCCGCGAAATGGGGGACCAGCTGTACATTGCCAGCTTTGAGGACGAAGCCGCCATGCAGGCGTTCCGCCGCGATGCCCTGGCCCGCCCGCGCGAATAACAACAGGCAAAAATGGAGCGGACAAATCGGACAAAATCGAACATCTTGTGAATTTTATCCGCACAAATTGTAACATCTTGTAGTAAGCACTTGCTATTTACAGCCAAACCAGATACAATATATTCTGTATTTTTGGAGCCAGAAATAAGAGCTGCTACCCCCGTGAAGGGCAAAGCGGTTCCTATTGGGCAGAAGGAGCACCGCGGTGGAACAGGTATTTTTCATCAACCCCGTTGCAGGAAAACGGGATGCAAGCGCAGAGCTTGTGCCCCGGATCCAGGCGGCGGCCCGCCGGCTCCAGCTGCCCCAGCCTCAAATTGTTGTCACACAGTATGCCGGTCAGGCTCGCGAAGCAGCCCACCGGTATGCGGCATCCGGTACCCCGGCGGCGCTGTATGCCTGCGGTGGAGATGGAACGCTGAACGAGCTGGTTCAGGGCGCGGCAGGCAGCGCGAATGTAGCGGTCGGCTGTGTGCCCTGCGGCAGCGGGAACGACTATGTGCGCAACTTCGGCGCGGCGGGCCAAGCGCCTTTTTTAGATTTTGCCGCCCAGCTGCAGGCACAGCCCTGCCGGGTGGACCTGCTGCAAACATCCCTTGGTATCGGAATCGATATCTGCGCCGCCGGGCTGGACGCTCAGGTGGCATATGGCATCCCAAAATTCCGGCGGCTGCCGGGATGCGGGGGAACAGCAGCCTATACGCTCTCGATTCTACAGGCTATGCTCAGCCGCTTCGGCCACAAGCTGCGCGTTGCGATCGACGGCAAAGAGTATACCGGTACTTATATGATGGCGGCCATCTGTAATGGCAGCTATTACGGCGGCGGTTATCAGGCTGCGCCCTATGCAGCCATGGATGACGGCCTGCTCGATATTGTGCTGGTCAAACCCATCTCCCGCATTCAGGTTGCGGGAATTTTGGCCAAATACAAAGCCGGGCGGCACATGCAGGATGCCGATACCATCGTGCCGGAGTTCCGCAGCTTTATGACCTTTTACCGTGCCCGCAGCGTGGAAATGCAGGTGCTGGACAACCGCCCCATCATTGCCACAATTGATGGCGAGTGTGCCCCGGTGATGGAGTTGAAAGCGGAAGTTCTGCCATCTGCGTTGAATGTGCTGCTGCCGCGGCCTGCCTGCGGCAGCGCGGTCATCCGTGGGCTGCACGAATGCCCGATGCAGGCAAAAGCAAAATAAAACCATGGCAAACGCGCCAGAACAAAGCGCTGATTGCCGTACTTGAAATAAAATCCGCGGCCAGCTGGCCCGGGGAGGGAAAGATATGTCAGAAGCAAAAGTAAGGGTTCGTGTGGCCCATAACGCCATGCACCTGCCGGTGGTTGCACTGCGCGGGCTGGTGGTGTTCCCCAATAATGTGGTCCACTTTGAGGTGGGCCGCCAGAAGTCCATTGCCGCCATCGAGGCTGCCATGCACGCCAACAGCAATATTTTTCTGATTGCACAAAAGGATATGGAGACCGAGGAGCCCACTGCCCAGGATCTGTATGCCTATGGCGTCATTTCGGAAATTAAGCAGGTGCTGCGTGTATCCGAAGATCTGGTCAAGGTACTGGTAGAGGGAAAATCCCGTGCCAAATTGCTGGACTTGGATGCCAGTGGCAAATACCTGCAGGCTGATGTCCGCCCCGCTCCCGTGCGCGGTGTGGCACCAGATAAGCGCACCCAGACCGAGGCGTTGGTTCGCAGCCTGAAAGAGTGCTTTGAGGAGTATCTCTCCTACAGCCCGCAGATCTCCAAGGATGTGGTGTATAACATCGTCTCCTCGGATAATCCGCTCTACCTGAGCGAATATATGCCGGCCAACCTGCTGCTGAAATATGAGGACAAGCAGACCATTCTGCAGGAAAATTCCATCCCCAGCCGGTTGGAAAAGCTCCTGCTTGTGATGCGCCAGGAATGTGAAGTGCTGGCCATTGAGAAAGAACTGGACGATAAAGTGAACGTCCAGATGGATAAAAACCAGCGCGATTACTACCTGCGGGAACAGATGCACATCATCAGCGAAGAACTGGGCGATGCCGAGGATACCCGTGCCGAAGCGGAAAAGTATGCCCAGAAGATTCAGGACCTGCACCTGGATGCCGCCAGCGAGGAAAAGCTGCTGAAAGAATGCGAGCGCCTTGGCAAAATGGCCGGCAATCAGGCCGAAATCAGCGTGATTCGCAGCTATCTGGATACCGTCATCGGCCTGCCCTGGCACACCTTTACCAAGGATGATCTGAACCAGGCCCATGCCCGCAAGGTGCTGGACCATGACCACTATGGTCTGGAAAAGGTCAAGGAGCGCATTCTGGAAATTCTGGCCGTCCGCCAGCTCAATACGGATGTCAAGGGCCAGATCATCTGCCTGGTCGGCCCTCCGGGTGTCGGCAAAACCTCCATTGCGCGCTCCGTTGCCGCCTGCATGGACCGCAACTTTGCCCGCATGAGCCTTGGCGGCGTGCATGATGAGGCCGAGATCCGCGGCCACCGCCGTACATACATCGGCGCAATGCCCGGCCGCATCATCAGCGCCATCAATACCGCCAAGTCCTCCAACCCGGTCATCCTGCTGGATGAGATCGACAAGCTGGCAGGGGACTACCGCGGCGATCCTTCCAGCGCCCTGCTGGAAGTGCTGGACCCTGAACAGAACAAGACTTTTAAGGATAACTATCTTGATATCCCGTTTGACCTCAGCAACGTGCTGTTCATTACCACCGCCAACGATGCTTCCCACATTCCCGGCCCGCTGTATGACCGTATGGATGTGATTGAACTGCCCAGCTATACCCGCGTGGAAAAGTTCAACATCGCCCGCCGCCATCTGCTGCCCAAACAGCTCAAAAATAACGGCCTGGAATCCCGCGTTACCATGGTCCCGGCGGCGCTGTATGAGATCATTGACGGCTACACCCGCGAAGCTGGCGTGCGTACTCTGGAGCGCACCATCACCGCCGTACTGCGCAAGTGCGCTCAAAAGATCGCCGCAGGGGAGAAAGATAAGATCAATGTTACCCCTGCCATGGTCAAAGCAATGCTCGGTCCCGAAAAGGTCAAGCCGACCTTTATTTCCCGCACCGATGCTGTTGGCATTGCCAACGGCCTGGCCTGGACCAGCGTGGGCGGAGAGATGCTTCCCATCGAAGTTTCCATCATCCCCAACGGATCCGGCAAGGTGGAGATCACCGGCAGCCTGGGTGATGTAATGAAAGAGAGCGCTCACCTGGCATTGACCTATGCCCGCGTACATGCCGAAACCTACCACATTGCGCCGGATAAGTTCAAGAACACCGATATCCATATCCATGCCCCCGAAGGCGCTGTACCCAAGGATGGCCCCTCCGCCGGTGTCACCCTGACCACCGCGCTGATTTCTGCGCTGTCTGAGATTCCAGTCCGCCACGACCTTGCCATGACGGGCGAAATCACCCTACACGGCAATGTTCTGCCCATCGGCGGCCTGAAAGAAAAGAGCATGGCAGCCTTCCGCGAGGGCATTTCCACCGTGCTCATCCCTGAAGCCAACAAGCCCGACCTGTACGAGGTGGATGAGGAGGTCAAAAAGGCCGTCAAGTTCATCCCCGTCAGTGACCTTTCTCAGGTGCTCAAACATGCACTCATCCTGCCCGCAGCATCCGCTGCCCACAAACGCACCATGCCGCAGGCTACCCAGCTGATCGCAACCGAGCAGAGCACCGCCAAGGAACCTGCTGCCGTGATGTGACCAACGCGGAAAAGCCGGAAAAGGGAGTTGTATTTATGAATTATAATCGCAGTGAATTTCAGGCATCCTATGGCCTTTCCAGCCAGCTGCCGGAAAGTGACCGCCCGGAATTTGTCTTTTCCGGCCGTTCCAACGTGGGCAAATCCAGCCTGATCAACAGGCTGTGCAACCGCAAAAATCTGGCGCGCGTCAGCGCAACGCCGGGCAAAACGGCAACCATCAACTTTTACCGTGTGGATACCGCCTATTTTGTGGACCTGCCCGGCTATGGTTACGCCAAGGTGTCCAATGCGGACCGTGAGCGCTGGGACGAGCTGATCAACAGCTATTTTGAAGCGGACCGCGCGCTGAATGTGCTGGTGCAGCTGCTGGACAGCCGCCATGCCCCCAGCGCGGACGATGTGCAGATGATGGAATACCTGCACTTCCACCGGATTCCCTTTGTTGTGGCGCTGACCAAGGCAGATAAGCTCAAAAAATCTGAGATGACCGCCCAGCTGGAAGAGTTCCGCATCACCTGCGCCCCCTATGGCTGCAAGCAGGTGTTTTTGACCAGCGCCGAAAAGGGGACCGGGGTCGAAGAACTGCGCCAGTATCTGGATGCCTGCCTGGCACCGGAGGCCTAAACCATGGCGTATCAGGAATTTGCCTATTTTTATGACGAGTTCAACGGCGCAGCCGATTATGATGCGCTGTTCGCCTATGTGACCGAGGAGCTGAAAGCCCACGGCATCCAGGATGGCATTGTGGCAGATTTCGGCTGCGGCACCGGCGAGCTGACCCTGATGCTGGCCCAGGCTGGGTACGATATGATCGGCATTGACGTTTCGGAAGAGATGCTCAGCGTCCTGCGGGACAAAGCCGATGCCCTTGGCCTGCCGCTGACCAACCCCATGCTGCTGTGCCAGGACCTTTTGCAGCTGGACCTGTACGGGACCATCCGCGCCGCGGTTTCCACTTTCGATACCTATAACCACATCGGTCCGCTGGAAAACTTTGAAAAGGCCATCGCAAAAGCCGCGTTCTTTATGGAAAAAGACGGCGTTTTTGTGTTTGACCTGAACACACCCTATAAGCATGAAAAAGTGCTTTCCGGCCAGACTTTTGATTTTGATGAGGATGACGCCGCCTGCCGCTGGAGCAACCGCTATGACCCACAGACAGGTCGCGTGGACCTCAGCATTGATATCCACTATAAAGATACCGGGGAAGACTTCCATGAATCTTTCTCGGAATACAGCTACCCGCTTGATACCGTCAAAGCGCTGCTAACCAGATACGGCTTTGACCCGGTCAAAATTGCCGATGGCGAAAGCTTTGGCCCTGTCCGGCCGGACAGCCAGCGCTGGATCATCACGGCAGTCAAGCAGTATACACAGGAAGCAGACGGCACCCCGGCCTAACCGCCGCACCCCTGCTTCGGGAGGTCATTGATTCTATGTGTGAAACAAAAAATGAAAACAGCAGCAACCTGCTGCGCGGCATTTCGGAAAACGGCGGCATCCTGTTCTATGGCATTGATTCCACCGCCATTGTGCGCCGAATGGAGCAGCTGCACAAAACCAGCGCCGTTACCACCGCAGCCCTGGGCCGCCTGCTGACCGGTGTTGCCATGATGGGCCAGATGCTCAAATCGGATTCTGATTCCGTCACCGTACAGATCAAGGGCGGCGGCCCGGCGGGCCGTATTCTGGCCGTTTCCAACGGCGCGGGCGATGTAAAAGGCTATGTCGAAAACTCCATCGTGGAGCTGCCCCCGCGTGCGGACGGCCACCTGAACGTCGGCGCTGCCGTGGGTAAGGATGGCACGCTGGATGTGATCCGCGACCTTGGTATGCGGGAACCCTATATCGGCCAGGTGCCGCTGGTTTCCGGTGAGATTGCCGAGGATATCACCAACTATTTTGCCATCAGTGAGCAGACACCAACGGTCTGCGCGCTGGGCGTTCTGGTCAACCCGGATCTGACGGTGCAGTGCGCGGGCGGTTTTATCGTGCAGCTCATGCCCGGCGCAACCGAGGATGAGATCACCCGCCTGGAAAAGAATATCGGCGCAATGCCCGGCGTTACCACCCTGCTGCAGCAGGGTAAAAGTATTCCCGATATCCTGAATATGGCGCTGGACGGCTTTAACCCCGAACTGCTGGATTCCACCCGCATTGACTATTGCTGTGATTGCAGCCTGGACCGCGTGGAGCGCACCATCCGCAGCCTTGGCAAAAAAGAGGTGGAAAAGCTGCGCGATGAAGACCCCATTGCCGAGGTCAACTGCCAGTTTTGCGGCAAACAGTACAAAGTAGACCTGAATGACCTGCTGAAAAACTGGCCGGACACCGTAGAAAAGCAGTAAACGTATGACTTTTTGAAAAAATAGGCGAAAAAAGCTTGACTTTTTACATCGAATGCCATATAATAGCATTCGTCGCCCGGAGAGAGCGCGACAAACCAAACTCTCCGCCATGCGGCCGTAGCTCATCTGGTAGAGCGCCACCTTGCCAAGGTGGAGGTAGCGAGTTCGAGCCTCGTCGGCCGCTCCAGACAAACAGCAAAGAACCGGTTTACGCCGGCTTTTTGCTTATTATGGTGACGTGGCCAAGTGGTAAGGCAAGGGTCTGCAAAACCCTCATTCGGCAGTTCAAATCTGCCCGTCACCTCCATAACTCCCGCAGGCAGGTCGCTCGCGGGAGTTTTTCTGCATATAGCCCCTTGGATTTTGTGCGATAGTTGATTCCTCATAAAAATAAGTGACGATATGAAAGTCTCATGCCCTGTAAGCGTGCATAACAAAATGCTTACGGGGCGTTTTGCTTTCCGGCAAAAATATATTACCTTGCGCCTTTCATTGTAAAAACAACAGGTATTGTTTTTAGCAGGCACCAAAGGTCAAACAGTACAGAGCAGTGATTGATATAGATCAAATCATATTTGAGCTTTTCTGCAGGGTTCAAATCATAGCCGCCATTGACCTGCGCGTAACCAGTCAGGCCCGGCATAACCTGCATACGGCTGCGGAAGTTCTCGACTTTGCCGTCAAGGTCGTCATAAACAGTGGGGCGTTCGGGGCGCGGGCCAACAAAGCTCATTTCGCCCATAAAGATGTTGAGCAGCTGCGGCAGTTCGTCCAGGTGGGTCAGGCGCAGGATATGGCCAACGCGGGTAATGCGTGTGTCGTTTTCACTGGTCCACTTCGCATCATCCGGGGCAGTGCTTTGCTGCATAGAACGGAATTTGTAGATAGTAAAAGGCTTCCCGCCGTATCCAAGCCGTATTTGTGTGTAAATGATCTTGCCGGGGGAATCCAGCCAAACAACAAGCGCAATCACAGCCATGAGCAGTGCGCAGGTAACAAGCAGAACCAAAGAAAATACAAGATCAAACCCGCGTTTGAGGATGAGATAGCTCATCCTGCGCAGTAAAGGTACAAAAGATGAGCAGCTGACGGGGCGGGGTTCCATAGCCGAATGATACATGCGGCATCGACCTTTCTGAAATGTATGGGGCCTGGCAAATACAACAAAAGCTATTTACAATGTTAACCTAAAATATACTCAAAATCAATATGTTTCGACAAGATTCATGAAGAAATATTATGAGTGTACGTTAAAATACAGTATAAAGATACATCTGATATGAATTTTTATGTTTGAACGAAGAAAAAAGCTCCCAACTTGTACCAGCTGGGAGCAAATGATAATGAAAAGGAGACGTTAATAGATTGCGCATCCGCGTCTGCTGTTTTCTTTTACCAGATAAAGAGCTTTGTCAGCATCCTTGAAGATGAATCCGCAGGGCCAACGTATGAATGCGTATGCCCGGCGGGGCTGCACGAGTAGAAAATGAATGCTTGCCAAAACAGATGAAATAGGCTAGAATAACAACGAATAATTCACGGCAGCCTGTAGCGGTCTGCCATGGTGGAGATGAACATGATTAAAACTGCTGCGGCAAGTAAAAAAGGTCAAAAGACCTCCTTTGCCGCTTTCGCTGCGCAATTGAACAGATCGCGGTTTCGGCCAACGAGAATCTTTCGGTCAATAATGATATCAGCGTTTCGCTGTCCATCACGTTCTATGAAAAGCAGATCGAAAAATAAGCTGCCGCCAAACGCTTGACAAAAGCGGCAACATATGCTAATTTAGTAAGCAGTTAAATGCAAGGAAGGGAACGAGTAACCGTTTTGCTGTATGCGAAAGAGAGGCCTCGGTTGGTGTAAGGGGCTGGCAGGCAAAGCGGTGAATACATCCCTGAGCAGCAGGCTGAATGCCTTTGATTAAAGGCTGTTAGGCTGGGCCGTGTGCGCACGTTACAGCGTTTGGGTGTCGCAGTTGTACACTTTGGCTACCGCACCCGCGAAGGCCCGCCGCCGTGAGACACGGGCAAACAGAGGTGGTACCGCGTATTTGATCGCCCTCTGCCAAATTCAACATTTGGCAGGGGCGTTTTATTTTTTGCCCTTGCCGCACAAACCAAGGAGGATGCACCCCATGACCATTTATGACGAACTGAAAGCCCGCGGCCTGATTGCCCAGGTAACGGACGAGGAAGAAATCAAGGAAGTAATCAACAACGGCAAGGCTACTTTCTACATCGGCTTTGACTGCACAGCCGACAGCCTGACCGCCGGCCACTTTATGGCCCTGACCCTGATGAAGCGCCTGCAGATGGCAGGCAATAAGCCCATTGCCCTGATTGGCGGCGGCACCACCATGATCGGTGACCCTTCTGGCCGTACCGACATGCGCAAAATGCTGACCAAAGAGGATATTGACCATAACGCCGAGTGCTTTAAGCGCCAGATGGAGCGCTTTATTGAGTTTGGCGAAGGCAAGGCCATGATGCTGAACAACGCTGACTGGCTGCTGAACCTGAACTACATTGAGCTGCTGCGTGAAGTTGGCCCCTGCTTTAGCGTGAACAACATGCTGCGCGCCGAATGCTACAAGCAGCGCATGGAGAAGGGCCTGTCCTTCCTGGAATTCAACTACATGATCATGCAGAGCTACGACTTCTACCACCTGTTCCAAAATTACGGCTGCAACATGGAGTTTGGCGGTGACGACCAGTGGAGCAACATGCTGGGCGGCACCGAGCTGATCCGCCGCAAGCTGGGCAAGGATGCTTACGCCATGACGATCACGCTGCTGACCGACAGCCAGGGCAAAAAGATGGGTAAGACCGCCGGCAACGCCGTTTGGCTTGACCCCAACAAGACCAGCCCGTTCGAGTTCTACCAGTACTGGCGCAATGTCGGCGATGCTGATGTACTCAAGTGCATCCGCATGCTGACCTTCCTGCCGCTGGAGCAGATCGATGAGATGGACCACTGGGAAGGCGAGCAGCTGAACAAGGCCAAGGAAATCCTGGCTTACGAGCTGACCAGCATGGTGCACGGTGCCGAGGAAGCTGAAAAGGCCCAGAGTGCAGCCCGCCAGCTGTTCAGCGGCGTAGCCGACCACGAGAACATGCCTACCACCCAGCTGGATGCCGCATTGGTCAAGGACGGTAAGGTTGGCCTGCTGGCTGCCATGGTTGGCGCCAAGCTGTGCGGTTCCAACCGTGAAGCCCGCCAGCTGGTACAGCAGGGCGGCGTTCTGGTGGACGGCGAGAAAGTGACCGACCCGACCTTTGGTCTGACGGTTGAGCAACTCCAGAATGGTGTTGTGATCAAAAAGGGGAAAAAGACCTACCACAAGGTAATGCTTTGATTGTCTGAATTTATAAAATGAGCGCGCAGGCTGCTGCATCCCCGGCACACCGGGCGGCAGCCTGCCGCTTTATTTTTGGCGCATACCTTGCCCCCACACGAGATTTAGGATATAATAAAAGGGTACGAAAAATGCGGCCGGGGGAGCAACCATGCCAAAAGATAAGCTGAAAACAATTTATGTGTGCAACCAGTGCGGCGAAACCAGTCCCCGCTGGCTGGGCCGCTGCCCGTCCTGCGGTGCATGGAACACGATGACCGAAGATGTGGTGGCAGAACCGGCAAAGTCTTCTTCCGGCCGCGCTGCCGCGCCGGTACGTGTGACGGGTCAGACCGGCCTGAAACCGTTGAAACTGAAAAACGTAAGCACGACCGAAGAAAAAAGCCGCATTGTAACTGGCATTGCAGAGCTGGACCGCGTGTTGGGCGGTGGCATTGTGCTGGGCAGTGTGATTTTGATTGGCGGCGAACCGGGCATCGGCAAATCTACCATTCTGCTGCAGCTGTGCGGCGAAGTAAGCCGGACGCGCTCGGTTCTGTATGTGACGGGCGAAGAATCTGTACGGCAGATCAAGCTGCGTGCCGTTCGGCTGGATGTGCCACAGGATAATATCTCCATTGTGGCGGAAAGCGATGTGGATGAAATCTGCGGGCTGATTGAACAGATGAAGCCGGATCTTGTAGTGATCGACTCCATCCAGACGATGCGCTGCACGGATGTGGCGTCGTCCTCCGGCACGGTCAGCCAGGTCAAGGAAAGCTCGGCACGCTTCTTGAATGTGGCAAAAACGAATGAGATACCGACCTTTATCGTCGGCCATGTCAACAAAGACGGTGCCATTGCGGGTCCCAAAGTCATGGAGCACATTGTGGATACGGTGCTGTACTTTGAGGGCGACAAGACCCTGCCGTACCGCGTGCTGCGCGCCGTGAAGAACCGTTACGGCTCCACCAATGAGATCGGCATGTTTGATATGACCGGCAAGGGATTGGAACAAATCGAAAACCCCTCGCAGGTCATGCTGGAAGGGCGGCCGATTGGCATTTCCGGTACCTGCGTTGCCTGCGTGATGGAAGGTACGCGGCCAGTACTGAGCGAGATTCAGGCACTTGTAACGAAAACAGCGTTTCCAAGCCCACGACGCACGGCAAGCGGGTTTGACTATAACCGTATGTATCTGCTGCTGGCCGTGCTGGAAAAGCGCGCGGGCTATGTGTTTGGCAACCAGGATGTGTATATCAACATCATTGGCGGTCTGAAACTGGACGAAACTGCCTGCGATTTGCCGGTCTGCCTGGCAATGGCGTCCAGTCTGCTGGATCTGCCTGTACCTGAAAAAACACTGGCCATTGGTGAAGTGGGTCTGGGCGGGGAAGTGCGCAGCGTGCCGCACCTGGAAACCCGCCTGCGGGAGGCCCAGCGCGTGGGCTTTGATACCGCCATTGTGCCCAAACATAACCTGAACATGTTGGATGCTGCGCAATTCCCGGGGCTGCGCCTGGTGGGCGTTGCATACCTGCGGGAAGCCATCAATGCAATCAAAATCAATAAATAATAAGGTATGGGCAGCGACCCAAACCAAGAGGAGTATATCATGAGCGAACAGGAAAAGAATACGACCCCGGCACAGAATGCAGCCCCGGCAGCACCCAAACCGCCGAAAATTGATAATGCAGCGCTGAAAAAGGCTGCTGCGGCCCTGCGTGAGGAAAACAATCCGCAGAACTTTAATGCGGTTATCAACCTGATGATGCGCGGTGTATTCCTTGCACCGGCTAAGATTGAAATTGGCGAAAACGCTCCTAAGCCGGACGAAAATGGACGAATCCAGCTGCCAAAAGACACCAAGGTGACCTTTGCGCTGCTGAAATCTGGTGATGGAAAGTCTTTCTTTACCGCATTCACCGATGCAGAAGAACTGGATAAGTGGCAGAATAAGCCCGCTGGTCAGGTTATGCTGCTGCGCTTTGATGATTACGCCCGGATGCTGAACGGTAACGACCATGTGGCAGGTTTTGTGCTGAACCCGTTCACGGATAACCTGCGCTTTAACTCGGATATGGTTGCATCTTTGCTGAAACAGCGCAATGCGATGCTGGAAAAAATCAAGCAGACCGCCGCGCAGCAGGCAGCCCAGCGCAATGCACAGATCAAGCCCGGCGATAAGGTGACGATCGTGGAGCCTTCGGTATACCCGGATGAATTGGTCAACCCGCTGTGTGCCGAGTTGGAAAAGTACCCGATGGTGGGAGCCGCATACCTGCAGATCATGGTGATCAACGGAGCAACCAAGAGTTATCTTTTGGTTCTGGATGCACCCAAGGACGATGCACTGTTCAAAGCCGCAGGCGATGCAGCGCGCCCGTTCCTGGTCAGCAATGAGAAAAAGATGAACCTGAACATCACGATTTCTACTTCGCCGCTGGGCCAGCAAGGCATGCGCGGCAGCGAGCCGTTTTATATTAAGGGCCAGGGCCGTGTAGATAATCTGGGTGATGACGAAGATTGATAAAAGGCTGAATTTGGTATCGAATGATATGCCATGGTGATGGCTACGATAGACCTATTGGATGAACATCGCAATAAATAAGTAAATAAAATAAAAATAGGCAAATAAAAGAGCGAACGGAAAGAAGAATAAAACCAGGAGCTACTGGCATGCAGAGAACACACGAAATCTTGAATCTATCTACAAGCGGGTGCAGGATTTCGTGTGTTTTTGCATAACATGCAATTTCGCTAAATGCAAGTTTAGCGAAATATAGAGGAGGGCTTTACTCACAATAATGAGTACATACATTGATGTGGCGCACCCAAACCGGCATGCGCCGTATACGGATATTCCGGATCTTGTTATGGATTATCTGCATTATCTGGATGTTGTCAAGCTGCGTTCGCCGCGCACCATTAACGGTTACTATCTGGACCTGCGCGGTTTCTTCCGCTATATGATGATGGTTTGGAACCTTGCGCAGCCAGATACACCGCCGGAAGAAATTGACTTGACCCATATTACCAAACGCCAGATCAGCACCATTACCAAACGGGATATTATCAATTACCTGGATTACGCCCGCAGTAATGATAACGGTGCCAAGGCCCGTGCCCGCAAGCTGAGCGCCCTGCGCGGCTTTTTTGGCTACCTTTGCCACCAGATCAATGAACTGAGCGAAAATCCAACGGATAATATCAACCTTGGCAGCCCAAAGAAATCCCTGCCCAAATATCTGAGTGCCAGTGAAAGCATACAGCTGTTAAAAAATATACAAAGTGACTTTTATGAACGGGACTACTGCATTATTGTCTTTTTCCTGAATTGCGGTATGCGCTTGGCGGAACTGATCACAATCAATCTTGGCGATTTTAAGGACGATACCATTAAAATTACCGGCAAAGGAAACAAAGAACGCCTGGTGTACCTGAACACCGCGTGCCAGGCTGCGTTGGAGCATTACCTGCCCGCGCGGGCTGCGCTAAACAACCTGCGGGATAAAGAAGCACTTTTTGTATCCAAAAAGACTGGCAGACGCTTAACAGCGCGCCGTGTGGAGCAGATTGTTGCCAACTGCCTGAAATCAGCGGGCTTGGACAATATGGGTTATTCGCCGCATAAACTGCGCCATACCGCCGCTACACTCATGTATCAGGGCGGTGTGGATATGCTGGCCATCAAGGAAATCCTGGGGCACGAGAATGTATCCACGACGCAGATTTATACCCATATCAACCAGCAGCAGTTGAAACAGGCGGTGGAAGCCTCTCCCCTTGCGGATACTGGCTATATTGCACCGCAGTCCAAAGCGATGCCGGATTCAAAGCAGGACACTGGCGAAGAGGACAGCTGAACCGGAAAACATAAAGCTGCTGACAGCGCACCCTAGCAGGCAAAGCAGATAATGTACAGATAAGCGCCGGATTGCGCCGTTGAGCGCACAACGGCAGCCGGAAAAAACAATGCTGGACAGGCTTTGACTTACCCTGCACGAACTATGCGCAAGCCAAAGCATGAATGTCGACAGCACAAGCTCCGGCAGGCAGTTCAGGAGCCAATAAACAACAAGCGCACGTGCCCCGCCGGACGCATAAATGGCGGAAGCGCACACACCTAATACAGTGCCCTTGAACGCAAAATAAGCCCCCATAAAAATGCTGCCCCACAAATGAAAACCGCAGAGATAAATCAGCGATGCCTGCAAAAATGCCGCGGCAAACCAACTGCACCAGACAGACCAGAATGCCGTATAACTTTGTGCGGCCATGACATGCTCTGTAAGCGAAGTGAAAGCACCGTGGAGCTCAAACCGGCCGAGCGGAATGCCGGCGAGATACCCGGTCAGAAACGCAGAAGAGAAAGCGAATAGATCGTTTTTGCCCGCAAGTTTTTGTATGCCCAGGGCAGCAGCCGCACCGGCGGATGAACCGCTGTTAAGAGCCCTTTTGGGCGTGTAAGGAGCCGGTGCTGGTCGCGGGGCGCGCATCAGCGTTCGGGCGCAGTGTTCCCTACTGCGCCCAATGCACTCAGCACGCCGCCTGCGGTGCCGCCGAACAGCAGCGCTGCAAGTAAGGCGAGGTTCACATGATCATATACAAGCGGTTTGCCGCTCAAAGCGGTAGTGAGGCTCAAACACAGCGCATAAAAGACGCCCACGGAAACACCGCATAAGAGCCGTTTTTGAGCAATACCGTTCGCAAGAACGAGACCGGAAAGAACAGCCCCCACCGCCACGCTGGCACAGGTTGCCGGTTTGACAAGTTCCAGCGAGAGTGCAGTATGGGCAAAAATCTGTGCGGCCAAAGCGAAAAGCAGGATGGCGGTACCCACGCCGCAGCCGAAACTTTTGATCAGCAGCCAAGATAAATGGCCGCTGGATTTACTGCGGACTTTGCAGATATGACTTGATCGAAGTTTGGCAGATGAAGCCCTTGAATTATCAGCAAACATAAAGAAAACGCCCCCTTTGCATGGTACAAACTATGCGAAAGGGGCGTTTGTTATTCAGGTAATACAATCAGAACCAATCAGTTCTTCTTGGCAGGAGCATCTTTCTTGGCGGTATCTTTTGCAGTGTTGCCCATGTCCAGCTTCTCAACGGAGGAAATAGCGGAACGGCGGAAGCGAATCTTCACACGGTCGCTGGTGGTTTCCAGAACAAAGGTATCATCCTTATCATTGATAGCAGCAACGCGGCCAACAACACCACCAATGGTAATAACGGTATCGCCTACTTCGATGGAAGCGCGCATGGCAGCATCTTTCTTGTCCTGCTTTTTCTGGGGCAGGTACAGGATGATGTACATGAACACAAGGATCAGAACCATCGGCAGGAAAGTGACAAGCAGGCTGGCGGTGCTGGAAGTATCAGCGGTCAAAAATTCGATCATAATGTGGAACTCCTTAAATTTTGATTTTACAGTATTTCTATTATTATACAGGCTTTCGCCATAAACCGCAAGGGGGTAAAGCAAGGAAACACGGAAGCCGCTTAAATTCTGGAATCCAGAAGATGCACATACTTATCATGGAACTGCTGGAATGTGCCGTTATCCAACGCTTCACGAATCCGCTCCATCAAATGATTGTAGAAATACAGGTTGTGCATAACAGCTAAACGCATACCCAGCATTTCATCTGCCTTTTGCAGGTGGCGGATGTAAGCGCGGCTGTAATTGCGGCAGACCGGGCAATCGCACTGCGGGTCAATGGGCTGTTCGTCACGCTCATATTTCAGGTTTTTAATGTTGATGATGCCGTTCCATGTGAACAGGTGGCCATGGCGGGCGTTGCGGCTGGGCATAACGCAGTCAAACAAATCCACACCGCGGTACACGCCCTCAATGATGTTGCCGGGGGTGCCAACGCCCATCAGGTAGCGGATCTTATCCGCCGGGGCGTAAGGCTCTACCGCGCTGATCACATCATACATCACTTCGGCAGGTTCGCCGACAGCAAGGCCGCCGATTGCATAACCGTCCAGATCATATTCAGCAATCTGCTTCATGTGCTCAACGCGCAGGTCTTTGTAGGTGCAGCCCTGATTGATGCCAAACAGCAGCTGGTCCGGGTTCACGGCCTTGCCCTCGTGCTTCAGGCGGGCCATTTCCGCCTTGCAGCGCAGCAGCCAGCGTGCGGTACGCGCGCAGCTGTTTTTGGCGTAATCATATTCAGCGGGGTTTTCCACGCATTCATCAAAGGCCATGGCAATGGTGGAGCCAAGGTTTGCCTGAATCTGCATGCTCTGTTCCGGCCCCATAAAAATGCGGTGGCCGTCCAGATGAGAGTTGAACGTTACGCCTTCCTCGGTAATGTGGCGCAGCTTAGCAAGGCTGAACACCTGAAATCCGCCGCTGTCGGTCAGGATCGGGCCGTCCCAACGGGTAAACTTGTGCAGGCCGCCCATATCGGCAACGACCTGATCACCGGGACGCAGGTGGAGATGATAGGTGTTGCACAGCATGACCTGTGCGCGGATTTCTTTCAAATCATGTGCCGAAAGCCCGCCTTTGATCGCGGCAGCAGTGGCAACGTTTTGGAAAGCAGGTGTCTGAACCGTGCCGTGCACAGTCTGGAACTCGCCGCGGCGGGCTGCACCCTCTTTTTTAATCAGACGGTATGGCATAAATGATGGTCTCCCCTGTTTTGCTGTTTCATTTTGTTCAAAAACATGCGGCGCCAGAGTGTTTTCCTGCGCCGCTTTGTGATTTTATTATACTGGAAGCAGTAGGATAAGTCAACTGTTCTGCGAGGCAGGCTTATTGGATGAACATGGCATCGCCAAAAGAGAAAAAGCGATATTTTTCCTGTACGGCAACCTTATATGCAGCCATGGTTTTCTCATACCCGTAAAACGCAGAGATCAGCATAATCAGAGTGCTTTCCGGCAGGTGGAAGTTTGTCACCAGGCCGTCAATAGCGTGCAGCTCTACACCGGGGTACAGGAAAATATCGGTAGTACCGCTGCAAGGGACAATCTTGCCGTACTTGGCCCAGACGGCTTCCAGCGTGCGGCAGCTGGTGGTACCGACAGCAATTACGCGATGGCCGCTGGCGCGTGCTGCGTTGATGGCCTCGGCTGCAGTATCATCCACGCAGTACCATTCGGTGTGCATCTGGTGCTCCTGAATATTATCCTCGCTGACAGGGCGGAAGGTGCCAAGGCCAACGTGCAGGGTCACTTCCACAATGTTGACCCCCTTGGCACGGATGGTATCCAGCAGTTCCGGGGTAAAATGCAGACCGGCTGTGGGGGCAGCCGCGCTGCCAAGCTCTTTGGCATATACGGTCTGGTACTGGCTCTGATCCTCTAGTTGGCGGGTGATGTACGGCGGCAGCGGCATTTTGCCGAACTCATCCAGCTTTTCGTACAAAGTCTGGGTATCGTATTGGAAGGTTACATATTTGTTGCCATCCGGCAGGGTTTCGTCTACTGTGGCCGTCAGGGAGCCATCGCCAAAGCTCAGCTTTGTGCCAGCCTGCATCCGGCGGCCGGGGCGGGCCAGGCATTCCCAGGTGTCACCGTGGGCCTGGCGGAGCAGCAGAACCTCGCACACGGCGCCGGTGGGCACTTTAACACCCATCAAGCGGGCAGGCAGAACCTTAGAATTGTTGACGACCAGCACATCTCCGGCGTTCAGGTATTCCGGCAGGTCATGGAAGATGCGGTGTTCAATCGTATCATTCTTGCGGTCAAGCACCATCAGACGGGCGCTGTCACGCGGGTCAGCGGGCTCCTGGGCAATCAGTTCTTTGGGCAGGTCATACCAAAAATCTTTCTTTAACATTGTTTTGCTTCCTTTTTGCGTTGACAAGTTGGCCGCGCAATGCTATTATTGAGGCATGCAGGCGGCGATTGTATCTTACAGCAGCTGCCATGCGGCACAGAGGCGCGGATTTCATCAGTATATTCCCTTTTATGCCAGCCAAAGGCTTGTGGGGAATGGAAAGGGACGTCCGCCGAAGGCGGTGCACGGCACGCATCGTTCCTGGGCCCGCAGCCGAACAGGGGCGGGACTGTCACGTTAGGATTAACGTGTTGCGCTGTGCTCATGCAATGTATCATTATATTGCATTTTGTGCCGGTTTTCAAGCCGGTTTTTTTATTATCTCGTGTTTGGCAGCAAAATGGCTTGAATGTGGCGGCAGGTTTGTGTTTACCCCCTGCAAACCTGCGGCGGCAGCTGCATATAGGTATTGGTATGGGGCTGGGAACAGAAGCAGAATCCCCAAATGTGCGTTGGGGTTCTGGAGGAAAGGACGGCAGTTTAAGATGAAACAGTACAAAGTTGGCGTTGTTGGTGCAACTGGCATGGTGGGCCAGCGTTTTATTACCCTGCTGGAAAATCATCCCTGGTTTAAGCTTACGGCTCTGGCTGCATCGGCACGCTCCGCAGGCAAGACCTATGAGGATGCTGTCGGCAGCCGCTGGCTGATGAAAACACCGATGCCGGAAGCAGTCAAAAAGATGGTGGTTCTGGATGCTTCCAAGGTGGAAGAAGTTGCTGCACAGGTGGATTTTGTGTTCTGTGCAGTCAACATGAAAAAGGACGAAATCAAAGCGCTGGAAGAAGCTTACGCCAAGGCAGAATGCCCTGTGGTTTCCAACAACAGCGCACACCGCTGGACACCGGATGTTCCGATGGTAGTGCCTGAAATCAATGCAGACCACCTGGAAATCATCCCCGCACAGCGCAAGCGCCTGGGCACCAAGCGCGGCTTTATTGCCGTCAAGTCCAACTGCAGCCTGCAGAGCTATGTGCCTGCCCTGCACCCGCTGATGAAGGATTACAGCGTAACCAAGTGCCTGGTCTGCACCTATCAGGCAATCTCCGGCGCTGGCAAAACGTTTGAGACTTTCCCCGATATCCTGGATAACGTGATTCCCTACATCGGTGGTGAAGAAGAAAAGAGTGAGCAGGAGCCGCTGAAGCTGTGGGGCCACATTGATGGCGATAAGATTGTGCCCGCAACTGCACCTTCCATTACGGCCCAGTGCCTGCGCGTACCGGTATCCGATGGCCACATGGGCGCGGTGTTCGTAAGCTTTGATAAAAAGCCCACCAAAGAAGAAATCCTGAAAACCTGGAAAGAATTTCATGGCCCGGCGCAGGATCTGAACCTGCCCAGCGCACCCAAACAGTTCCTGCATTACTTTGAAGAAGATGACCGCCCCCAGCCCAAGCTGGACCGCATGATTGAAAACGGCATGGCTGTCAGCATTGGTCGCCTGCGTGAGGATACCCAGTACGATTACAAGTTTGTCTGCCTGTCCCACAACACGCTGCGCGGCGCAGCAGGCGGTGCAGTTCTGCTGGCAGAACTGTTGGCCGTTAAGGGCTATTTTGACTAATCATCCCCTAGATTGAAGGAGAAACATTCCCTATGAAACAACCTGTATTTACCGGTGCTGCTGTTGCCATCATTACCCCCATGCACGCAGACGGAACCGTCAACTTTGAGGAACTGGGCCGCATTATTGATGATCAGATTGCACACGGCACGGATGCCATTGTGATCTGCGGCACCACGGGTGAATCCGCAGCGCTCAGCCACGAAGAGCATGTGGAGTGCATCCGTTTTGCTGTGAAGCATACCGCAAAGCGCGTTCCTGTTATTGCGGGCACGGGCTCCAACGATACGGCCTTTGCCATTGAGATCTCCAAAGAGGCCGAGGAAGCCGGTGCAGATGCCCTGCTGCTGGTTACCCCTTATTACAACAAAACCAGCCAGGCGGGCCTGATTGCCCACTATACGGCCATTGCAAATGCCGTTACCCTGCCCTGCATCATTTACAATGTTCCGTCCCGTACCGGTGTGAATCTGCAGCCCGCCACACTGGCGGAGCTTGCCAAGCTGCCCAATGTAAACGCTGTAAAGGAAGCCAGCGGCAATATCTCCCAGGTTGCGGATGTTGCAGCCCTGTGTGGCGAGGAACTGAACATTTATTCTGGCAACGATGACCAGATTGTGCCGATCTTGTCCTTGGGCGGTAAGGGCGTCATCAGCGTGCTTTCCAATGTTGCGCCGCAGCAGGCACACGATATCTGTGCCGCATGGTTTTCCGGTGACACGGCAAAGAGCCTGGAACTGCAGCTGAAAGCGCTGCCGCTGTGCCATGCCCTGTTTGCTGATGTAAACCCCATCCCGGTCAAATGGGCAATGAACCGCCTGGGCTGGAATGCGGGTCCATTGCGCCTGCCTCTGGTGGAGCCTTCGGCTGCCGTGCAGCAGTCCCTGGAAAATGAGATGAAGGCTTACGGCGTTCTGAAATAAAATAATCACGACCAGGCCCGCAGTACCGCGGATTTGTTGCGGCACCGCGGGCCTGTGCTTTGGAAAAGGAAGGAACCAAATTAAGATGACGGATTTGATTATTCAGGGCATTAACGGCCGTATGGGCCATACCCTTGTGGAAAAGATCTCTGCCCGCAGCGATTGCCGCATTGTTGCCGGTGTGGACCAGAAAGCCGGTCAGATCGGGGATATCCCGGTTTACGCTTCGCTGGAAGATTTGCCGGAGGCAAAGGGAATCGTAATTGATTTTACTTCCCCTGCCGGTACGGTGCACGCGGCACAGTTCTGCGCGGCACATGGTATGCCTTGCGTGCTTTGCTCGACCGGTTTGAGCAAAGAGGACGAGGCTGTGGTGGAACAGGCCAGCGAGAAGGTGCCGGTGTTTCGCAGCGCCAATATGTCGGTTGGCATCAATGTGTTGATCGAGCTGGCCCGCCGTGCTACCAAGCTGTTTGATGGCGAGTTTGATATCGAAATTGTGGAGAAGCACCATCACAACAAGCTGGATGCCCCCAGCGGAACCGCTTTGATGATCGCAAATGCCATCAACGAGGAAGCTGGCGGCAAATATGAGTATGTCTATGACCGCCACGCTGTGCGCCAGAAGCGCGGCGCGCAGGAATTGGGCATCAGCTCCGTGCGCGGCGGCGGCATTGTGGGCGACCATGATGTGCTGTTCTGCGGCCCGGAAGAGGTTGTGACCATCAGCCATGTGGCCCAGAGCCGCGGTGTGTTTGCCGATGGCGCTGTACAGGCAGCACTCTTCCTGGATGGGTGTGAGCCGGGTTACTACACCATGACGGATATGCTCAAGGGTAAAATGCAATGTCTTTAAGGTCCCATGAAGCTGCAGCGTGCGCAGTAATTGCAATTGGCGTGTGCGGTGTGTTGGTTGGTTCCCTGCTGGTAGAATCCATGCGAAACGGTCAAAGCAGTGCAAAAGCCACGGTAAGCACAGCACAAAGCACCGAAGAAGTCCAGGCACAGACAGAACCGACACAGACGCCCGCGCCAACACCTGAACCGGAACCGGTCGTACAGACAGTACACTTTTCTGCAACCGGGGATAACCTGATCCACGAGGGCATTTACAACCAGGCCAGGGCGCGCGGCAGTGATGGTCACTATGACTTTATCCCTGCCTATGAAAATCTGCGGGATTTTTACGCCGGGTTTGATGTGAACTGGCTCAACCAGGAAACGCTGGTCAATGATGATTATGAACCTTCCGGTTACCCGATGTTCTCTACGCCTGGGGATATTACCAATGCGCTGTATAATGTTGGCTTCCGGGTGTTCAGCCTTTCCAACAACCACAGCTATGATAAAGGCGCTGGCGGCATTGCCTCTTCGATGGCACACTGGGCGGCTATGCCGGATGATGTGGTGTCCATGGGGTTTTATAATCTGGAAACCTATGATGACTATGTGTACCAGACAGTAAACGGCGTTACCATCGGCTATCTTTCTTATACGGAGATGACCAACGGCCTGCCAACGCCGTCCGGCAGTGAATACGGCGTGGTTTATCTGGACCAGAGGGATGTGATTGAAAAGCAGATCACGGATATGCGCCCCAACTGTGACGTTCTGGTCGTCAGCTGCCACTGGGGTGTTGAAGGCAGCCATACAGTTACGGATGCACAGCGCGAAACAGCCCAATGGCTGGCTGATCAGGGTGCAGACCTAATCATTGGCACCCACCCGCATGTGACGCAGACGGCGCAGTGGCTGACAGGAACGAATGAGAATAAGTCGTTTGTTGCCTATTCGCTGGGGAACTTTATCAATGCGCAGGATATGCCGGACAATATGATCGGTGCCATTCTGGATGTGACGTTCCAGAAAACAACCGCAGCAGATGGTACCGTTACCGTGGAAATTCAAAACCCGGTACTGCACCCGGTGATCACCCAGTATGAGCCGCATTATGCAAACATTCGGGTTTACCTGTATAAAGACTATACGGATGAACTGGGCGCTGCACATGGCAACTTTGCATTGAGCAGGGCTTCCATTGAACAGGTTTTGAATGGTTCAATCGATTCTGAGTTTTTATCGTTAGAATAAAGGCAACACCACACAATTCCCGCCTTACGGCTTAAGCACCGCTTCGGCGGCTGCGGCACGGCATCT
>OLZQ01000442.1_pt1 | contig 23494 bp, 22 predicted proteins | sample 1644511 | NCBI WGS metagenome assembly OLZQ01 (sample SAMEA103958132, study PRJEB25191) | human gut metagenome | biome: human-associated habitat [ENVO:00009003]; feature: intestine environment [ENVO:2100002]; material: feces | place: Germany | collected 2013/2015 | reverse complement strand
TCAGCGGCAGGAAGTAGTTCATCATGGAGAACATGCCCTTCTTCATCTCGCCGCCATACCAGGTGTTGATGATGACCTGCTCACGAGAGGTGATGTTGAAGGCCACGCAGGTCTCGGAGTTGAGACCCAGCTCCTTGAAGTTCTCCACCTTGGCCTTGGAAGCGTTGTAGACCACGAAATCAGGCTCGAAGTCCTTCAGCTCCTCGGCAGTGGGCTTGATAAACATATTCTCCACAAAGTGAGCCTGCCATGCCACCTCCATAATGAAGCGGACGGCCATGCGGGTATCCTTGTTGGCGCCGCAGAAGGCGTCCACCACGAACAGGCGCTTATTGCACAGCTCGCTGACGGCAATATCCTTCACCTTGGCCCAGACGTCCTCGCTCATGGGGTGATTGTCGTTCTTATAGCCGTCGGTGGTCCACCACACGGTGTCCTTGGAATTGCTGTCCATGACGATATACTTGTCCTTAGGAGAGCGGCCGGTATAGATGCCGGTCATCACATTCACGGCATCAAGCTCGGTGACCTGGCCAACCTCATAGCCAGTCAGCTCCTTCTTGGTTTCCTCAGCAAAGAGTTCTTCATAGGAGGGGTTGTAAACGATCTCGTCTACGCCGGTAATACCGTACTTTTTCAGGTCGATCATGTTCTTTACTCCTTTACATTTATTGTTAATTTGTAATTGTCTGGAATGTACCCCACATTTCAGGGTACTGCTATTATACCACAGTTTTTTACGATATTCTACTGTTGAAACCACATAAAAATCTTACAATATTTTAGGAAAGCTAACAATAAATGAGGGCTATTTGTCAGTTTCTCCGGCAAAATGCAGTACCGCCTCCAGCACACCGCCGCCCACGGCAAACGCCTTATCAGACGCCGTGTAGCAGTATTCTTCCTTGCAGCGGGGATCGACGTCGCCGGATTTCATCCCCTTGAAAACGGGCGTTCCGTCCGCCAGAAGGCCCCGCAGAACACCATCAATGGTACAGCGCATGGGTTTTCCGTTCACCTCTCCTGCCACATCGCCGGACTTCACCTGTGCGCCGATGTCCAGCACCGTATGGAATATGCCGTCATCCGGAGCCCGCAGCACCCGCTCGCCGGCGTAACCGCCGATGAGGCCGGGGATATTGGTATTGGGCAGTGCGCTGCCCTGATAGATCACGCGGCCCAGCGTATGGCCCCGCATAGTCTCCACCACGGCGTGGCAGTCCTCCCCTGCCGTAAATCCGGGACCGACGCCTACCACCACGGGAGCGTCCGTCATAGTTGTACCCAGATTGCGCTTCGCCAGAATGGCGTCTACCAGCGCGTCAGGCTTCAAGTCCCGGCGGCAGGAACAGTCAGGGTCTGCCAGCACGGGGATATCTCCCTGCGCCATGATCCGCTCCGCTTCGGCGCAGTCCTTGGCATACACGGCACGGATGCCCTCCACCTCTGCTGTTCCGTAGACGATCGCCTGCGAGAAGCAGACGGTGCGGCGGATAGCGGTGGGGCTCGCCAGATCGGTCATTACCACCTGAAGCCGGGCGCGGCAGAGCCGCAGCGCGATCCCGGTGGCAATATCCCCCGCTCCACGGATCAATACACGCATAGGGCGTTCTCTCCTTTTGTTTCTTTTTTATTGAGAATAACATGTCCCGCAAAGATAGTCAATCGTAACCTTGACGATTGCCCTTTCCTCTGCTACAATATTCTCATGAAAGAATTACGATACAACCTATCCTGCCGGCTGTTTACCGACGTGAAATGCTTTGGCCCCGGCGTTGCACAGCTGCTTCACCGTGTGGAGCGGCTTCATTCGCTGCGCGCCGCCGCGATGGAAATGGAGATGGCCTATTCCAAGGCTTGGACTGTCATAAAGAATTCGGAGAACGCGCTGGGCTTCAAGCTGCTGGCGTCCACCACCGGCGGCAAGCATGGCGGCGGCGCGGCGCTGACACCGGAGGGACAGGCCCTGCTGTCCGCTTATGACCAGTTCTGCGCCGAGCTGCGTGAGTATGGCGACAAGCTGTTTGCGGAAAAGTTTGGGGAGTTTCTAAACTGAGCATATAAAGCTATCATAATATAACCAACTGTTCACCTGATGGATGAACAGTTGGTTTTGTTACTTATTTTGCTTTTATCCACTCCATGACCTGAAGCAGCGAGTCAAACACGCCGGCGGCTTTCTCCAGTGTCTCCGCGCTGGGCCGGGCTACATCCGGAACGCAGGCCACGGGAATGTGTGCCGAGACAGCGGCCTTTATGCCCGCCTCGCTGTCCTCCAGAACCAGCGATTCCTCCGGCGCGGCCCCGGTCTTACTGAGGGCCTTCAGAAAAATATCCGGCGCAGGCTTGCCGTTCTCTACCTCCGGCCCAAAGGTAAAATAATCAAAATAATCCGCGACGCCGTTCCCATCCAGAATCGTTCTGGCGCGAGACGTAATGCTGGAGCTGGCCAGCGAGATCACGCAGCCGCGCTCCTTCAGGTATGCCAGCAGCTCCCGCGCACCCGACTTCAGCGGAATGCCCTGCCGGATACAGGCGGCTTCCCGCTCCTCGTACTGGCGGATGCCCTCCTCCACACTGATGGGCAGCGCGTACTCCGCAATGAAGTCCGTCATATTCCGCAGAATCGTCCGCCCGCAGTACTTTTCGGCGTAGTGTGCCAGCGAAAACTCATGACCATAGGCACGCAGGATATCCCGATCCACATGGTAGGCCGTCATTTCACTGTCGATCAGCAGGCCGTCCAAATCAAAAATTACAGAACGCAGCATCATTACCTCTTCTTTTCGCATTTTTTGCAGCTGCTGCAGCCACCGCGGCAGCAATCGGATGTTCCCTGCTTCCGATAGATCCGGATCGCGGCCGCCGCGGCCGCCGCCAGGCAAAGCACCACAAGGATCGTAGCCAGATTCATCAAGCCACCCCTGCCAACAACAACACCGTCCGCATCAGGCAGGCGCAGATCCAGGCGATACCGCACTGCATCGCCACCATACTCAGCGCCCACTTGCCACCAAGCTCACGGCGCACTGAAGCGATGGCTGCTACACAGGGTGTATACAGCAGGCAAAACACCAACAGCGGCGCAGCGGCTCCCACTGTCAGCAGCGAGGTGATGCCGTCCCCTACCAGCACCGTCAGGGTGGAGACAACGCTCTCCTTGGCGATAAAGCCGGTGATCAGCGCTGTGGAGATCCGCCAATCGCCAAAGCCAAGAGGCTTGAAGATGGGCGCGATACAGCTGGCCACCAGAGCCAGGATACTGTCCTGAGAATCCTGTACAATCCGCAGATGCAGGTCAAAGGTCTGCAGGAACCAGATGACGATGGTCGCCAGAAAGATCACCGTAAAGGCACGCTGTAAAAAGTCCTTGGCCTTATCCCACAGCAACTGCCCCACATTTTTCAGACCCGGCATCCGGTAATTGGGCAGTTCCATGACAAAGGGTACCGCCTCCCCACGGAACAACGTCCCCTTGAAGAGCAGCGCCACCAGAATACCGATGATGATTCCCAGAAAATAGAGCCCCACCATCACTAGCCCGCCCCGCCCAGGGAAAAAGGCAGCGGTAAAGAAACCGTAGATGGGCAGCTTGGCCGAGCAACTCATAAAAGGCGTCAGCAAAATGGTCATCTTCCTGTCACGCTCCGACGGCAGCGTGCGGCTGGCCATCACACCGGGCACCGTGCAGCCAAAGCCGATCAGCATAGGCACAATACTGCGGCCGGACAGACCGATCTTTCGCAGCAGCTTATCCATGACAAAGGCTACACGGGCCATGTAGCCGGTGTCCTCCAGCAACGACAGGAAAAAGAACAGCGTCACGATGATGGGCAGAAAGCTCAGTACACTGCCCACGCCGGTAAACACGCCGTCCACCACCAGTGAGCGCACCGCGTCGTTTACCTCCCAGGAGATCAAAGCGGCGTTCACCAGCTCCGTCAGCCACACGATGCCGTTCTCCAGCAGACCTTGCAGCCATGCGCCGATCACGTTGAAGGTCAGGAAAAATACCAGCCCCATAATGCCGATAAAGGCTGGAATGGCGGTGTACTTTCCTGTCAAAAAGCGGTCAATCTTCTGGCTGCGAAGGTGCTCACGGCTCTCGTGGGGCTTCACCACTGTGGCGTCCACCAGCTCCTGAATGAAGGAAAATCGCATGTCCGCGATGGCCGCGGCCCGATCCAGCCCCCGTTCTGTCTCCATTTGAACGATGATATGTTCCAGCATTTCCCGCTCGTTCTGATCCAGCGCCAGTGCCTCCAGTACCCGATGGTCGCCCTCTACCAGCTTGGTGGCGGCGAAACGAACAGGGATCCCCGCCGTCTCAGCATGGTCGGCGATCAGGTGCATGATGGCGTGCAGGCACCGGTGTACCGCACCGCCGTTATCGTTCATGCCGCAGAAATCGGTGCGGCCCGGTTTCTCCTGATATTTGGCTACATGCACCGCATGACGTACCAGCTCGTCCACGCCCTCGTTCTTGGCGGCGGAGATGGGCACCACCGGGATGCCCAGCATGGTCTCCATCTCATTGATGCGGATGGAGCCGCCGTTGCCCCGCACCTCGTCCATCATGTTCAGTGCCAGCACCATGGGCACGTCCAACTCCAGAAGCTGCATGGTCAGATAGAGGTTCCGCTCGATGTTGGTTGCGTCCACGATATTAATGATACCGGTGGGCTTTTCGTTGATGATGAACTGCCGAGTGACGATCTCCTCGCTGGTATAGGGGGACATAGAGTAGATTCCCGGCAGGTCAGTGATCTCTGTGTTAGGATAATCCCGGATTGCTCCGCTCTTCCGATCCACCGTTACACCGGGGAAATTGCCCACATGCTGGTTTGCGCCGGTCAATTGATTGAACAGCGTGGTTTTGCCGCAGTTCTGGTTGCCCGCCAGTGCAAAGGTCAGCGTGGTATTCTCCGGCAGAGGATGCTCCTCTGCCTTGATGTGGAACCGTCCCCCCTCGCCTAAGCCGGGATGCTCGCAGTCGGCACAGGTCTCTGCCTGTACCTCTTGTTTGCTCCTTTGCCGATCTGATGGGGATCACGCCGATCTGCGCGGCATCGGCCAAACGCAGCGTCAACTCATAGCCGTGGATCTGCAGCTCCATGGGGTCGCCCATGGGGGCGAATTTCACCAGTGTTACATCCGCGCCGGGGATCAGCCCCATATCCAGAAAGTGCTGCCGCAGCGCCCCTTGTCCCCCTACATCCGTGATACGGCCAGACTGACCAATGTCCAATTCGTCCAGTGTCATACACTTTTCTCGCTCTGTCATATATTTCTCTCTCCATTACAGTTATCCATTGTTCCTTAGAGTCTACCTCATTTCGTCATCACCGTCAAGATATCCGTTGAAAACACAAGAAAGAATACGGAGAACAACGTCCTCCGTATTCTCAGGCGAACGTGTCCTCCGGCTCCCGGCGGACACGATGGGTGTGCATATAGCGATAGTCCATTTTCAGGATATTGCGGACAAATGGCATCAGCAGCACGGAGTCGGAAGCGATCCAGGCGAAAGGATCCGCCACGCACAATGCGTAGAACGCCAGTGCCGGAGCCTCCGCGTTGACCGCCCCTCCGGCGAAAAGCGGCGGCAGCAGCAGACTGACCACAATGCGGGCCACCAACTCCGCCGCGCCTGCGCCAAGGACAAACTGGGATTTGCCGATCCCCTGCACGCAGTTGCGTACCGCAAAGATGAACCCCAGAAACGCATACATGGAGAAGTCCACATTGAGGAATGTATTGCCGTAGCGGATCGTCTCCGCCGTTACCTTATCTTCACTGAGGAACACATGGAGATAAAAGCCGTTGCGGGTCAGCAGCAGTCCGATTCCGGCGGCAGCCGCCACCAGAACCGCCATCATGACCAGCGATTGGAGCGTACCTTTTTTAATACGTTCATGCTCGCCGGCGCCCAGATTCTGGGCGGTAAAGCTGGTCATGGCTGCGCCGAGGCCGTTCATGGGTGTGGTGACAAGATTGGACAGCTTGTTGGCCGCGCCGAAGCCATTCTGCGCTGCGCTGGAGACCATTACGCCATCCAGCATGTCAAACCGCACCACCACGCTCTGCATTACGATGATGCCCACAGCCAAGACGGAAAACTGCAAGCCAAGCGGGATGCCCTGCGTCACATGGCGGCGGATATCCCACCAGGTGATGCGCCAATCCTCCCGGTGCAGCCGAATGTTGGGATAGCGGAAAAACGCGTAGCAGAAGCAGCCGATGGTGCTGATCAGCTGAGCGGACACCGTGGCGATCGCCGCACCCGCCACGCCCCAGCGGAAGGACAGGATAAACAGCAGGTCAAGCCCTACGTTCAGGATTGTGGAAAACAGCAGGAACAGCAGCGGCGTGACGGAATCGCCCAGACTGCGCAGAAAAGAGCAGATGAAGTTATAGAACAGCTGCGCACCGATACCGGCAAAGATCACGGCGCAGTAGGTATACGCCGCCCGGTACACCTGTTGGTTGTCCGGCGTGATGTTGAGCCACGCCAGCATCGGGTTCAATAGCAGCAGGGCGATGGCCGTCAGCAGCACCGTCAGGGCGGCAGAGAGAATGATCTGTGTAGCAAACGAACGGCGGACGCCCCGTTGGTCATGACAGCCTACGCTGCACGAGGTGATCACACAGAATCCCGCGCTGACGCCAAAGGCAAATTGCAGGAAAATGAACACCAGCGACGTGGTATCGTTGACGCCTGCCACCTCCTGTGCCGTCAGGGTCTGGCCCACGATGGCCGCATCGCTGATGGAATACACCTGCTGCAGCAGGTACGACAGAATGATAGGCAGCGAGAACACAAGGATCGTTTTCCAGCAGGTTCCCTGCGTCAGATCCACCGGCTGAAAAAGTGCCGAAACGCCGCGCTTTTCCTGTTTTTGCTCCATTGTTCTCCCTCCTTTGCGGTATTTTTGATTTTGCGGAGAGATTATAATATTGCCGTCCGGCAAAGTCAATGGCGACGTATGTTGAAAAATCACAATTTATTCACTCTGTTTTTGGCTATTTTGCCAGTTCTACGTACAGGAATCGAGAGCCGCAGCAGAAGCTGCGGCTCTCGGTAAAATTCTTATTCCTGAATGACCATGCACGCTGACACGCCGTAATACCGCAGGCAGGCGATCACCTGTTGGTCGATCCGTTCGCCGCACACCACCAGCGGGATGGCCGGCGGACAGCTGATGACCGCCGCTGCGGAGATCCTGCCGCAGCAGTCCTCCAGAGGAAGCCGCTCGCTGACCGCGAAAAGGGCCTGACGCGGCGTCATCACCCGCACCGGGTGCGGCACAGGCGGCGGAGTCAATATGATCGGCGTTCTTTGGGGGATGCTGTACAAGGTTTGCTCCAGTCGAACCAGATCGTCGTCACTGTTCCATGGCGACAGCATCAGCACCACATGGTCGGGATCGTAAAACTCCGGAAACGCGCCGTTTTCCTCCAGCGTGGCGGCGATCTCCGTCCCCGTATAGCCGAAGGACTTGGGGCAGACCGTCACCTTCAGCGGCTCCTCCCCTGTTAGCATATAGCCGTGGTCGGAAAGCCGCTGCTTCAAGGCCGCCGCCTTCGGCAGAAGGTCGGCCAGATCATCACGAAAGCGCGCCATTCGGTCGTTGGCGGCATCCAGCGATTGCAGGATCAGATAGGACGGACTGCTGGAGCCAAACAGTGACATGGACGCTTTCGCCTGCTGCGCCAGCCATTCCGGCGCGGCGTGGGAAATATGCAGATACGCCCCACCGGTCAGAACGCCCAGCGTCTTATGGGCGGAATCGCAGCAGATATCCGCGCCCAGCTCCATCGGGTGACAGGACTGCGGTAAAAACCGCAGATACGCGCCATGGGCGTTATCCACCAGCAGCAGAGCGCCCGCCTGATGGCAGATCTCCGCGATCCCCCGGATATCCAGCATGTGGCCCAGATAATCCGGGCTGGTCACATAGACCGCCGTCACCCTTTGCGGGCAGCTGTGCAGCGCCTGCCGTATTCCCTCTGGTGATAGGTGGCAGCTGACATAGGAGGTATCCGTCTCCGGATAGCACCACTGAATATCAATATCCAGCAGCGCGGCGGCGTTGATAAACGCCTTGTGGGTGTTGTGCGCCGCCAGAATACAGGGTCTCTCCCCTTTTGCTGCGGCGTACAGTGCCGAAAGGTGCAGCATCGCCTGAATGCACAGGGTGGAGCCGCCTGTAGCGTACACCGTATGAGCGCCGAACAGCGCTCCGGCCTGCGCCTCGCTTTCGGCAATGATACCGTCAGCGGTGAACAGCTCGTCCGCGCCGTCGATCTCGGTAATGTCCAGCGCCTCGAACCCCAGTATCGCGCTGCCCTTATGGCCCGGCATGTGAAACCGGGCCGGGCGGCGCTCGTTATAGCGGCGGACAAAATCGCAGATGGGCGAACTCATTGCGCCGCTCCCAGCTCACGGGCCACAGCCACCATGATGGCGCACTCCATGCGCTTGCGGAACAGGTCGCAGCCCTGCTTATATACGCCCCGGACAGAGCCGGTGGCGTGGTAGGCGTTGGCGGCGCAGCCGCCGGAGCAATACAGACGCGCCCAGCAATCACGGCACTCCTCGTGGGCATAAACGTTGCAGGAGGCAAATTCATCCTGCACAGCGTGATTGTCCACACCGTGCCAGATATCGCCTAAGCGGAATTTTTCGTCGCCCACGAACTGGTGACAGGGGTACAGGTCGCCCCAGGGGGTAACGGCCATATACTCCGTACCGGAGCCGCAGCCGGAAATACGCTTATAAATACAGGGGCCGCCTTTCAGGTCGATCATATAATGATAGAAGGTAAAGGACTTGCCCTCCTTATCCCGCTGCAGCATCAGCTCCGCCAGCTTCTCGTACTGCTCCATGACGATGGCCTTGTCGGCCTCGGTCAGCGCGGATGGATCGTTGGCGGCGGCCACCACCGGCTCCATGCTCAGCTCGGAGAAGCCCAAGTCCAGCATGGTCTTGATATCCTCCAGAAAATCCGGGTTGGCGTGGGTAAAGGTGCCCCGCATGTAGTAGTTCTTTCCGCCCCGTGCTTCTACCAGCTTCTGGAACTTGGGAACGATCTTCTCCCAGCTGCCATTGCCTGCGTAGTCCACCCGGTAGCGGTCATGGACTTCCTTGCGGCCGTCAAGGCTCAGCACCACGTTGCTCATCTCACGGTTGGCAAAATCGATCACGTCATCGTCGATCAGCACGCCGTTTGTGGTCAGTGTAAAGCGGAAATGCTTGTTATGCGTTTTCTCGATCTCACGGGCATACGCCACCAGCTGCTTCACCACATCGAAGTTCATCAGCGGCTCGCCGCCGAAGAAATCCACCTCCAGATTGTGCCGGGAGCCGGAATTTTCGATCAGGAAGTCCAGCGCCCGCTTGCCCACCTCATAGCTCATCAGCGCCCGGTCGCCGTGGTACTTGCCCTGACTGGCAAAGCAGTAGGAGCAATTGAGGTTGCAGGTGTGGGCAATGTGCAGGCACAGTGCCTTGACCACGCCTGCCGTTTTGGCTTTCAGATCACCGGCCATAGGCTGGAAGGTATCTTCGGTAAACAGCTTGCCCGCCGCCTTCAGCTGGGCGATCTGGTCATAGCATTCGCCTACCTCCTCCGGCGTCACGCCCTCGGTGGAACGGTACTTTTCTGTCAGCTCACGGATGATCATATCGCGGCTTTCGGTCTCGAACATGGCGATGATATCATAGGCCAGCTCGTCCACCGCATGGACAGAGCCGGAGCAGATATCCAGCACGATGTTGTAGCCGTCCAGTTTGTATTGATGGATCATATATTGAAATTCCCTTCAGATGGTTTGGTCACGCTAAAAATGCCGCCCGAAAGGGGCGGCATCATAGTCTCAAGTACCCGTTTACTTGGTTTCCTTGTTTTCGCAGGCCTGATTGGCAATACCGCAGCTGGTCTTGCAGGCAGACTGGCAGGAAGTCTGGCACTCGCCGCAGCCGCCCTTCTTGGCGCTCTCGCAAAGGTCACGAGTCTCGATGGTATTGATGTGCTTCATGATGAATGTCCTCCCATGTGATTATCTCATAAAAATATATCACACCGTCGTGCGCTTGTCAATCATCGACATGCAATTTTGCGGCAAAACCGCTTTTGAAAAAGCAAGAGCCGCCACCTCGCGATGCTCTGCGGGACTGCGCTTACGCTTGTCTATGCGCGGGGATGGGCCTTCTGGTATATGTCCTTCAGCTGCTTCTGGATCACATGGGTGTAGATCTGGGTGGAGGAGATATCTGCGTGCCCCAGCATCTCCTGAATGGAGCGCAGGTCAGCGCCGTTTTCCAGCAGATGCACCGCGAAGCTGTGCCGCAGCGTATGGGGCGTCACGTCCTTGCTGATCTCCGCTTTCGCCTGATAATGCTTGATGATTTTCCAGAACCCCTGACGGGTCATACGTGCGCCGTTCATGTTGACGAACAGGGCTCTCTGCGTCTCGTCCGCGACGATGCGGGGACGAATCGACGTCATATACTCCCGCAGCGCCTTCACGGCGGTGGGGTACAGGGGGATGATCCGCTCCTTACTGTGGCCGGTACAGTGAATGAAGCCCACTGGCAGGTTTACGTCCTCCACGTTCAGGTCGATCAGCTCCGACACACGGATACCGGTGGCGTACAGTAGCTCCAGCATAGCGTGATCCCGGAAGCCCTTCTCATCCTCACATTTCGGCTGCTCCAGAAACAGCTCCACCTCGCGGTTGGTCAGGATCTCCGGGCATTTGCGCTCCATCTTCGCCGTGGTAACGGCCTTGGCGGGGTTCGACTTGACACGTCCTGCCTGCATCATGTAATTGTAAAAGGAGCGGATAGACGCCGCGGAGCGGGTAATGGTAGCGGGTGATTTTCCCTGATCACCCATATGGTGCAGGTACTCGCTGACGGTATCACGGTTCACCTTTTTCAGATCGGTGATCCCCGTATCCAGCAGCCACGCCTGAAACTGGTTCAGGTCTCTGGCATAGGAGTTCAGCGTATTCTTCTGTACATGCTTTTCTTCCGTCAGATAGCGGCAGTAATCCGCAATATGATCCGCCATATACGCATCCCTCCTTTTCGTTAAGATAACCGGCTCAAGGCCAGTGTGAACAGGCGCGGCACCACTGTCATTTCCAGCACCGCACCCAAGATCAGTACAATAAAGCAGCCTATCAGCCGCCAGCGCTGCGCCGCCGTTCCGGCGGCAGACTCGCCTCTCGGGCGGCAAAGCGTCTTATCGAAAGCCCACTGCGCCACCAGCAGCGTACAGGGCAGCACCACCACGCTCCGCAGTCCAAAGGCCGCCAGCGACAGAAGTACCCCCTCCTGCCCCAGACTTCCGGCAAAGCACGCCACAGCAAAGGACAGGGTGAAGCCCTGCCACGCGCAGACCAGCGGAATCGCCACCGCGCCGAAGGAACAGGAGGCCAGCAGAAAAATGATGGTGGGCTCCCGCAGATAGGCCACCGCCACACGCAGCAGCGATGCCTGTGCCGCACCGTTTTCCGCCACCATCCCAGCATAGCTGCGGAGATAATCCGCCAGCTCACCGCCGGTCACAGCGTGCTGCGCTACCTGTCCGGCTACGATCCCGGCCGCAAAAAATGCACACAGTGTCAGCAAGCGCGGGATCCGCGCCGAAGACGCCGGTGCTTTATGAAATACCTTACGCAGCTTCATGGAGACCACTCACCTCAATCCATTACTATGAGACAAGCCAGCCCTATAGAAGCATTTCTTCTATCTACTATATGGCAAATTCATCGGAATCGCAAGGTCTTTCTGCGAATTCCGTCAATTTTGTCAGTTGTTCCAAAATGTTATGTCAACAACATTATGTCTACCATTTTGCCTGATCAGGTTGTTTCCGTAAAAAAGGCGAGATGTGGTAAAAAGTACTGAATCGCCCTACCAGATGTTGAAGCGCGGCACAAACGTTTGATTCTCTGCACTTTACAGAGGGTAATCAAAAATGTTTCGTCACGTAAAACTTTTCGTGATTTTCACGATTCGGCATATTATGTTACCGCCCGCCTGCGCCGCTTTACCGCCGCAGGCGCTTGCCGTTTGGCCTGCTTTTTCCGCTTTTTTCCACGGCACAGCACACACGCGAGAAAACCGCCGCCAAACACCGCGCCGGTGATCCACAGGCCGTGACTTTGAAAATCCACCGGCTGCGAAGAGGCCAGCGCCACGCACCACAGCAGCGCGTACAGCAGCGCCGCCGTTATCAGAGAGAGTACCGCCTCTCCCCCGCCCTTTCTGGCCATGCAGCCGCCTAGAAACGCCGCTAATCCGCAGCTGCCATAGACCCACCACACTGTCATGCCGGACGGCAGCGCCCCCTTCACAACGAGCAGCGCACCAAGCATGACGCAAAGCAGCAGCGCCGCTACCGCTGATGCCAGTCCCAGCCATGTGCGCTTTCCGAACAATCCCACAAATGACATGCTCCCGTACCTCCTTCAAGCTTTCTCTTGAAACTGTATGCGGCAGGGCGGTGCAATATGGCTCTTTGGCTCGGCGCGCAAAAAAGACGCTCTTTAGGAGAGCGTCTTTTTTGCGTGGCATGATGCCAATTATTCCTCAGTCTTTTCCTCGGCAACAGTCTCCTCGACGGATTCTTCGGCCTTGGGTGCTTCCACCTCGGCGGGAGCCTCTTCCTTCTTGGCCTTCTTGCCGCCGCGCTGCATGGCGGCAGCCTGCTCGTCCAGCGTACCGACCTGACCGATAGCGGACTTCAGGAACTCGATACGGACGCGATCCTCGCTGGTCTCGATGACCACGGTGCGGTCGGTAATGGAAACAACACGGCCATACACGCCGCCAATGGTGGTCAGCCAGTCACCCTTCTTCAGAGAGCTGCGCATTTCCTCGGCCTGCTTTTTCCGCTTGTTCTCGGGACGGATCAGCAGGAAATAGAAGATCGCCAGCATGACAACGATCATCAGGATGGAGGACATACCACCGCCAGCTGTGGTGGAGGTACCGGATTCGGCATAGGCCGTTGTAATCAGATCAAACATAGGGGATACTCCTTTTCACAGATATCTTAACTATTATACAAAATACTTGTCCTTTTGGCAAGAGGTTTGGAAACAATTCCCGTAGTTTTTTACACTTTTTCTGCCAGCTTGCGGCTGTACTCGGCGCGGAAAGCGTCAAATTCATCCGCGTCCAGCGCTTGGCGGATGCGCTCTGTCAATTTGTTGTAGAAATACAGGTTGTGCATCACGGCCAGCCGCATGCCCAGCATCTCCTGTGCCGTAAACAGGTGGCGGAGATAGGCGCGGCTGAACTTCCGGCACACAGGACAATCGCACTGGGGATCGATAGGGCCGTCGTCCAGCTTGTACTGGGCGTTTTTGATGTTCATGGTACCTTGCCACGTGAACAGCTTACCGTGCCGGGCGTTGCGGGCCGGCATCACACAGTCGAAGAAGTCTACACCACGGGCCACACCCTCGATAATATTACTGGGAGTGCCCACGCCCATGAGATAGCGGGGCTTGTCTGCCGGCATATAAGGCTCCACCGCGTCGATGATCTCGTACATCACCTCAGTAGGCTCGCCTACCGCCAGACCGCCGATGGCGAAGCCGTCGCAGTCGATCTTGGCGATCTGCTGCATATGCCAGATGCGCAGGTCGGCGTAGGTAGCGCCCTGATTGATGCCGAACAGCATCTGTTGGGGGTTCACCGTATCCGGCAGGCTATTGAGCCGGTCATGCTCCGCCTTACACCGCTCCAGCCACCGCAGTGTCCGCTCGCAGGAGGCTTTCGCATAGTCATATGGGGCAGGATTCTCCACGCACTCGTCAAAGGCCATGGCAATGTCGCTGCCCAGATTGGACTGGATGCGCATGCTCTCCTCCGGCCCCATAAAGATGCGGTGTCCATCCAAATGAGAGGCGAAGGTCACGCCCTCCTCCTTGATTTTTCGCAGGCTGGCAAGGGAAAACACTTGAAAGCCGCCGCTGTCCGTTAGGATAGGGCCGTCCCACCTCATGAACTTATGCAGGCCGCCCAGCGCCTTGACGGTCTCGTCACCGGGCCGCAGATGCAGGTGATACGTGTTGCTCAGCTCTATCTGACAGCCCAGTTGATCCCGCAGGTCAAAGGCGTCGATGCCACCCTTGATGGCGGCCTGAGTGCCCACATTCATGAACACAGGCGTCTGTACCATGCCGCCGTGCGCGCACTGGAACTGTCCCCGCCGTGCGCGGCCCTGTTTTTTGATGACTTTGAACATTCTATTCTCCTAATATAATATTAAACCATGAAATAGCCCAGACAAAGGGCGAATAGCACCGAAAATGCGGCTAGTCCGCCCAGAATCGCGGCGGCGGTAAGTCGTCCTTCTGTTCGCCAGGGCGCGAAGAGCAGCATGCCAGCAGCAACGAGGGCGATGCCGCCCACCGCCAGTGAGAGGATCAGATAAAGCTTCATACGCATCAACGGATAAACATCGCATCTCCAAAGGAAAAGAACCGGTATCTTTCCCGTACAGCCTCCTCATAGGCTGCCAGAATGTGCTCCCTCCCTGCCAGCGCCGACACCAGCATGATGAGCGTGGATTCCGGCAGATGGAAGTTGGTGATCAGGGCGTCCGTCACCTTGAAGCGGTAGCCGGGATAGATGAAGATATTCGTCCATCCGGCGCTGGCCTGCATGGTGCCATCCTCCCCTACCCAGGATTCCACCGTGCGGCAGGAGGTGGTGCCCACGCAGATGACGCGCCCGCCATTGGCACGGGTACGGTTGATGAGGTCGGCTGTCTCCTGGGGGATGACGCAGTACTCGCTGTGCATCTCATGCTCGGTGATTTCGTCCTCCTTCACCGGACGGAAGGTGCCAAGGCCCACGTGCAGCGTCACATAGCCAATGCCAACGCCCATGGCCTGCACCTTTTCCAGCAGCTCCTTCGTAAAATGCAGGCCCGCCGTGGGTGCGGCGGCGCTGCCCACCACCTTGGAATACACCGTCTGGTAGCGCTCGCGATCCTGCAATTCCTCCTTGATATAAGGCGGCAGGGGCATTTTGCCCAGCCGATCCAGCACCTCAAGGAAGATGCCCTCATAGTCGAACCGCACCAGCCGGTTGCCGCCGGGCAGTTCCTCCGTAACCTCGGCAGTCAGTTGGCCGTCGCCAAAGGAGAGCTTCGCGCCTTTGCGCATTTTCTTGCCGGGCCGCACCAGACATTCCCACGTCTTGTCGCCCCGGTCGATCAGCAGCAGCACCTCGCACGCGCCGCCGCCCGGCAGACGCTGGCCCAGCAGCCGTGCCGGAAGCACGCGGGAATCATTGAGGATCAGGCAGTCTCCGGGATGCAGATACTCCGGCAGATCAAAAAAGTGCCGGTGTTCCCACGCACCGGTCTCCTTGTCCAGCACCAGAAGCCGCGAGGCGTCACGCCGCTCGATGGGGGTTTGGGCGATCAGCTCCTGCGGCAGATCAAAATAGAAGTCATGTGTTTTCATATCTCTACTCGTTTCTCTATGAAATAAGGCGTTTTGCAATTTTATATCATACCATACTCCGTCCTTTTCTTCAACCATTTTCTCATGAGGGCAGCACATAGGGCGCGGCCTGAACCGCGCCCTATGCAGATGGCATTTATTTTCCCTGTTCCCATTCCTTCAGGGGCTTCAGTTCCTCATACAGCCGCACATAGCTGCGGTGACGGCTCTCCGGTATCCGACCGTCTTTCACCGCCTGCAAAACGGCGCAGCCCTTTTCCTTCACATGCTGGCAGCCGGTAAACCGGCAGTCATCCAGATAGGGCAGGAACTCCGGAAATGTCTCCGGCAGATGCTGCTTCAGCTCCCACTCCAACGACTGGGCGTCAAAGGAGGAAAAGCCCGGCGTGTCGATCACATAGGTATCCTCGTCCAACGGAAACAGCTCCACATGCCGCGTTGTATGACGGCCACGGCCCAGCGCCTTGCTGACCTCGCCTACCGGCAGGTCAAAATGGGGTGCAAGCGCGTTCAGCAGGCTGGATTTTCCCACGCCGGAGTTGCCAGTCAGCACACTCAGCTTGCCGCGAAGCGCCTGATGCAGCGCAGCGATCCCCTCGCCGGTAGCGGCGCTGGCGCGCAGCACCGGGATGGCGGAGGCACTGTAGATCTCGTACAGGTCGTCCGCCGGGTCAAGGTCGCACTTGTTCAGCACCACCAGCACCTGACAGCCTTTCAGCACGGCGATGGCGCTGATGCGGTCGATCAGGTAGGGATCCGTCACCGGAATGGCAGCCGAGGCAATGACCACCAGCTGATCCACGTTGGCGGCGGCGGGCCGCTGGAACTGACTGCGGCGCGGCTCGATGCGCTGCACCAGACCTTCTCCGCCGCCAAGTTCCTGCACCTCTACCCAGTCGCCTACGAGGGGGCTCATCCCCTCCTTGCGGAACTTACCACGGGCACGGCACTGCAATACCTCCGTCCCGGTGTTCACATAATAGAAGCCGCTCAGGGCTTTTTCAATCCTGCCCCGGCTCAAAAGCTGATCACCTGCGAGTCCGTCGCAACGCCGTTGATACGGGCGTATACCGTCACCGCCGTTCCCGGTTTTCCCTCGAAATCATAGGACACCACTGCGTCATCGCCGCTGAAGAACAGGGTATCCACCACCGTATCATCCATGATGAACTCCACGCGGATCGTATCCTCGCCGTGCAGCTCATCCGGAACGATAAACTGCACACGGATCGACTTGGTCTGATCGCTGGTGGAGCCGTACACTGTGAAAATGATCTCCGTGCCGCCCTGCACCGTGGTGGAGGGCGCAATGCTCTGCTCAATCACGTCGCCCTCTCTGGCGGTGGGATCATAGTAGCGGTATTCCGGCGCGCCAACCTTTAATCCCAGTTCCTCGGCCTGGGCCTTCGCCTGGGTGTAGGTCATACCGACAAAGGAGATCACGGTAATGCTCTCCGGCCCCTTGCTGACGGTCAGCACAACGCTGTCGTTCTTTTTCAGGACAGTACCGCGGGCCGGGCTCGTCTCCATGATCTGACCGGCAGGGAACTCGTCGGAAAACGCTTCCTCACGTGTCACACGCAGGTTCAGGTCGTACTGCTGCAGTTTGACCTTCGCGTTCTGGTACACATTGCCCAGCAGGTCAGGCATGGTGATCTCCTCACGCTCTGCGCAGACATAGACCTGAATGACAAAGTTACTGCGGCGCTCCACGCCGTCGGCAGGATCCTGCTGCACGATCTGGCCGGGCTGGAAATGGTCGTCATTAAGGGTTCCCACAACCTCGATGGTAAAGATACCCTTAACATCCTCTCGCTCGTTGGCCTCCTCGACTGTGGAGCCCAACAGGTTGGGAACCTTATAGGCCTTCTCCTTTCCTCCGCCGCCGAAGCCGGTGAAGATCAGCACGAAGATCAGCACGATCACCGCGACGCCGCCGGCTAAAAGCGCGACAGTCTTTTTATTGCCCCGGACATAGTCCATGAGGGAAATGCCGTCGTCATCGTCGTCATATTCCTCGTCGGCCTGCCGTTTTCTGACTGCGTCGCCCACCTTCTGCACCGGGATCGGGCTGGTAGGCTGACTGTCCACATCCGTCGCCAGCTCGGTACGGATATAGTCCATATCCACCGTGGGATCCTTGCGGAACTTCTCCAGATCCACAAGCATGGCGTCGGCGCTCTGATAGCGCTTGGTAAGGTCGGCGTTCATGGCCTTCATGCAGATCAGCTCCAGCGCCTCCGGGATCTCGGGATTGATCTCACGAGGGCTGAGGGGAACGCTGCTCAAGTGCTGGATGGCCACGGACACAGCGCTGTTGCCCTCGAAGGGCAGACGGCCCGTCAGCATTTCATACAGCACCACGCCGGCGCTGTAGATATCACTGCGGGCGTCCAGTCGGTCGCCCTTGGCCTGTTCGGGAGAAATATAGTGGACGCTGCCCAGCGCTTCCTGCGCCAGCGTCTGATGGGCGTCTGCCAGACAGGCGATGCCGAAGTCAGCCACCTTGACGCTGCCGTCCCGCAGTACCATGATGTTCTGGGGCTTGATATCCCGGTGGATGATCCCCCGGCTGTGGGCGTGGCTGAGACCACGCATAATCTGAGTGATGAAATGCAGCGCTTCCCGCCAGTCCATATGGCCCCGGCGCTCCATATACTGCTTCAGTGTAATGCCATCAATCAGCTCCATGACGATATAATCCGTCCCCTGATAGCTGGAAACGTCGTAGATGGAGACGATATTGGCGTGGCTCAGCTGAGCGACCGCCAGCGATTCATCCCGGAAGCGGCGGCGGAACTCCGCGTTCTCCGCCAGCTCGCTTTTCAGTATTTTGATGGCCACAAGCCGGTTAAGGCGATGACACTTGGCCTTATAGACATTGGCCATACCGCCGGAGCCGATCAGTTCCAGCAGCTCGTAGCGGTTATCCAACATTTTTCCAATGTACTGATCCATTTGCGGTCATCTCCTTTCATAGATTTTGCAGCAGGACAACGGTCACGTTATCCGGTGCGCCCTGCTCTTTGGACTTGGCCAGCAGCCGATCCAGACAGCCGTCAAGATCCTGCTCGTGCATGACCTCGAACAGCATTTCCTGATCCGTCACCGTATTGACAAGACCGTCGCTGCACAGCAGCAGGAAATCCCCCTGCTGCCAGGGAACACGGAAGCTATCCGCCTCCACCTGAGCGTCAGGCCCCAATGCGCGGGTGATCAGGTTGCGGCTGGGGTGACGGCGGGCCTGCGCCGGTGTGATGTCGCCCCGTTCCACCATATTCTCCACCACGGAGTGATCCCGCGTGACCTGACGGATGCCGTCCTCGTTGATCAGATAGCTGCGGCTGTCGCCTACGTTGAACACCTCCGCCTCTGCGTCACGGCAGACGGCGCACACCAGCGTCGTTCCCATGCGGGACAGCGATTCATCCTCCGCCGCGCGGGTACGGATGTCAAGATTGGCCTGCGCGATGGCCTGCAGGACGACGGCCTTGATCTGCTGCCAGTCCATACCGGGCTTCAACGCCGTGTCCAGCTCCTGCAAAAGCGTCTCGACAGCGATACTGCTGGCGGTATGGCCACCATTGGTGCCGCCCATACCGTCGCACACGACCGCAACGGTGCAGTCCGCCACCACGGCGGTGGCGTAGGAATCCTGATTCTCACACCGCACCAGACCTGTATCGGTGATGCCCCAGATCCTCATGCTCTCTTTTCCTCCTCCATGGCCTTGCGGCGCAGCTGGCCGCAGGACGCGTCAATATCGCCGCCCAGACTGCGCCGCACCGTGGCGGTAATGCCATGGGACTCCAGCCGCTTCTGGAAAGCGGCTGTGCGGCGGCTGGGCTTGAAGGGACTCTCCGTCACCTCATTCAGCGGGATCAGATTTACATGTCCCGGCATTCCCTTGATGCGCTGGGCGATCAGGTCGGCCTGCCAGTCGTGATCGTTCACGCCGTCGATCATGGCGTACTCAAAGCTGATGCGGCGGCCTGTCTTTTGAAAATACCGGTGGCAGGCGGCAAACAGCTGCTCCACGTCATAGGCGCGGTTCACCGGCATGATTCGGGAGCGCGTCTCGCTGTCCGGCGCGTGGAGGGACACCGACAGCGTCAGCTGCAAATTCAGCTCCGCCAGCGCGTCGATCTGGGGCACGATGCCACAGGTGGACAGACTGATATGCCGCATGCCGATGTTCAGCCCGTTGGAGCTGTTGACCAGCGCTAAGAACTTCAGCACGTTATCCTTGTTGTCCAGCGGCTCTCCGATCCCCATCAGCACAATGTTGGAGATGGTAAGGCCGCTGTCCAGCTGGGTAAACAGCACCTGATCCAATATCTCGGAGGGCGACAGGTCACGCACCTTTCCGGCGATGGTGCTGGCGCAGAAGGCGCAGCCCATCCGGCAGCCCACCTGAGAGGAGATGCACACGGTATTGCCGTGGTGATAGCGCATCAGCACCGTTTCGATACAGTTGCCGTCCCGCAGCCGCCACAGGTATTTCACCGTGCCGTCATGCTTTGACACCTGCTTGCGCTCCACGGTGGGAACGGTGATGTAGCAGCGCTCCGCCAGTTTTTGCCGCAGGGGCTTGCTGAGGTCGCTCATTTCCTCGAAGGAGGTCACACCCCGGTGGAGCCAGGTAAATACCTGCTTGCCCCGGAAGGATGGCTCGCCCATCTCCCGCAGCAGCTGTGTGATCTCCTGAAGATCCAGAGATTTGATATCTGTCATAGGCAGTTCCTTACTCTTGCTTTTCCAGACGGCAGATATAGAAGCCGTCCGTGCCCCACCGTTGGGGCCACAGGGTCAAATGTCCGTCGCAGCCGCCGATAGGAGCAGGCAGCACAAAGGGTGACAGGTGGAATTCGGGATGCTCCTTCAAAAACCACGTGACCACCTCTTGATTCTCCTCCGGCAGCACCGTGCAGGTGGAATAAATCAGCGTGCCGCCGGGACGGACGTAGCTGGCGGCATTCTCCAGAATGGCCCGCTGCTCACGGGGCAGCTTGGCCAACTCCTTGGGGTTTTTGTAGCGAATATCCGGTTTCTTACGAATGATGCCAAGGCCGGAGCAGGGCACATCGGCCACCACCAGATCCGCCTGTCCGATCCACGCCTCGTGGCGCTCCCGGCCGTCGGCCAGCGCCGTGCGGATGGAGCGCAGCCCCAGACGGGCCGCGCCTTTTTCGATCAGCTTCAGCTTGTGGGGATGTACGTCACAGGAGAGGATATCTCCCCTGTCCCCCATGTCGATGGCCAGCGCGAAGGACTTTCCACCCGGCGCGGCGCAGACGTCCAGCACCCGGTCGGTTTCCTGCGGCGCAGCCACCGTAGCTACCAGCCGCGCCGCCGCGTCCTGCACGGTAAACAGGCCCTGCCGGAAAGCATTCAGACTTTCCAGATCACCGGTGCCGTTGACCTCAAAGCAGCCAGCCATCCACGGATGGGGCATGACCGTCGCTCCAGTGGCCCGCAGCTCCTTTTCCAGCGCTTCCGGCGTGGTTTTCATGGTGTTGGTCTGAATGGTGGTGGGAACGATGGCGTTGTTGCAGCGGAGATATTGCTCCGCCTCCTCCGCACCCAGAATGTCGATGAGCCGCGTCACCAGCCACTTGGGATGGCTGTACCGCAGCGACAGGTAATCCGCCGTGCTGCCGCGGGGCAGCTCCGGCATATCCAGCCAGTTGGTGACAAATTTCCGCAGCACCGCATTGACCATGCCTGCCGCCTTGGGGCGGCCATGACGCTTGGTCATCTCCACCGCCTCGTTAACGGCGGCGCGGTGGGGGATCTTATCCATAAACAGTATCTGATAGGCACCGATCCGCAGGATATTCCGGATCAGCGGCTCCAGCCGCTCCGCCTTCTGGGTACACCACAGACTGATGTAGTAGTCCAGATACATGCGGTTCTGGATAACGCCATAGGCGATACGGCTGGCCAGCGCCGCGTCCCGGCTGTCCAGCCCGTTTTTGGCGATGGTGCGTTTCAGGCTGCCGTCCGACCAGGCGTTGGCGGCGGAAACGCTCAGCAGCACCTCCAGCGCGGTGTCGCGGGCGTTGCTCTTTCGTTTTTCGTTCATAGGCAGACCGGGATCGGATGGCCTGCCAGATAGGCGGCGGCGGACATGCGCTTGCCGCCCTGTGCTTGCAGCTCCAAAATCCGCAGCAGCTTACCGTCGCCGCAGGCAACAGCAATGCCTTTCTTGTTGGCTTCCACGACTGCGCCGGGAGCGGCGGCGGTCTCCTCGCCCACTGCGGTACGGTAGACCTTCACGCTAGCACCGTTCAACTCCATTGTCGCGCAGGGCCAGGGAATCAACCCACGCACCTGATCGTGCAGCTGCTGGGCGGGCTTCGTAAAGTCCATGGGGCTCATGCTCTTATCCAGCATAGGGGCATAGGTGTGCTTGTCGTGCTCCTGCGGTGTACGGGTGGCCGTACCGGCCGTCAGGTCGTGCACCGTCTGCACCAGCGCGTCAGCACCCAGCAGAGCCAGACGAGCCGTCAGGGTCTGGGCATCCTCGTCTGGATCAATGGGAGTCTCTGCAACGCGGATGATATCGCCCGCGTCCAGCTCGGCGGCCATATACATGATGGTCACGCCGGTGACCTTTTCGCCGTTGAGAACCGCCCAGTTGATCGGGGCCGAGCCGCGGTATTTGGGCAGGATGGAGGAATGCACATTGATAGAGCCGTAGGGCGGCATGTTCAGAATATCCTCCGGCAGAATGCGGCCATAGGCAGCCACCACGATCAGCTCCGGGTGCAGCTCCTGCACCAGTGCCAACGCCGTGCCGTCCCGCAGCTTCAGCGGCTGATACACCGGCAGATTCTGCGACAAGGCATATTCCTTCACAGGTGAGAATGTCAGCTTGTGGCCGCGGTTTTTCGGCTTATCCGGCTGGGTAAAGACGCCGCAGATCTCGTGACCGGCCTCCACCAGTGCTTTTAGGGAGGCCACCGCAAATTCCGGCGTGCCCATAAATAAGATCCGCATTACTCTTCTTCCTCTACTTCCGCATCTTCGATCTCGTACTGGTCGGCGTGGTCAGCCAGCCACTGCTGCAGCTCCTCGCCCTCCATCAGGTGGTCGGTGTGCTCCACAAACAGGTGGCCGTCTAGATGCTCGATCTCGTGGCAGAAGCAGCGGGCGGTGATGCCCTCGTCCTCCACTTCGAACCACTGGCCGTCACGATCCTGCGCCTTGACCCGCACCACATAGGGGCGCGTCACTTCGCCGTATTTGCCGGGAACGCTGAGGCAGCCCTCCGCCCCGTCCTGCTCGCCGGACTGTTCCAAGATCCGAGGGTTCACCAGCTCCAGCATGTTCTCCTCGCCGGTTTCCACCACCACAGCCCGCCGCAGGATTCCCACCTGAGGGGCCGCCAGGCCCACGCCGTTGGCCTGGCGCAGCGTTTCGGTCATGTCGTCCAGCAGCCGGTGGAGGCGGTCGTTGAACTCCGTCACCGGGCGGCACACCTTGTGAAGCGCCGGGTCCTTTTCCGTCATGATTTTTCTCAATGCCATAGTTATATCCTCACTTTACTCGTCATATCCATTCACATCGATGGAGACTGAAATTCCCCGGTTGCCCCGGTCCCGGCCAAACTGTCCCAGCAAATAGGCCAGGAGCCGGTGCAGCTGTCGGCTCTTCGGCGTACGAAGCACCAGCCGGTACCGGTAATGGTAATTGATTTTCACCACAGCCGCCGGCGCCGGTCCCAAAACCTGGCAGGACAGCGCCCCATAAGGCCCGGTCTGCAGACCGGCCAGCAGGCTGTCCCGGAACACGACGGCGCCCCGGAGCACCTGCGTCTCATCCGAACCGGAAAACGTAACGGTATATAAATCCAAAAAGGGCGGACAGCCCTTGGCCTCCCGTAAGCCTACCTCCAGGTTATAAAAGCCGTCATAGTCCTGCCGGGCCGCCAAAGCGATGACCCGATGCTCCGGCGTCATGGTCTGAATCAGCGCCCGGCCCGGGCGCTTGC